>Ga0308160_10000175_pt1 | contig 163551 bp, 164 predicted proteins | sample PhyFR1_FD_201036 | JGI IMG/M metagenome (GOLD analysis project Ga0308160, IMG submission 201036) | Phyllosphere microbial communities from UC Gill Tract Community Farm, Albany, California, United States - DLSLF.R1 | ecosystem: Host-associated > Plants > Phyllosphere > Unclassified | place... | reverse complement strand
GAAATTATTTTGGAACGCTCAAGCGGTGAGGTGTTGAAACCAGAAACCATTAACTACCGTACTTACAAACCTGAGCGTGATGGTTTGTTCTGTGAGCGTATTTTTGGTCCGGTAAAAGATTACGAATGTCATTGCGGTAAATACAAACGTATCCGTTATAAAGGTATTGTTTGCGATCGTTGTGGTGTTGAAGTAACGGAGAAAAAAGTACGTCGTGAGCGTATGGGACACATTGCTTTAGTGGTTCCTGTTGCACACATCTGGTACTTCCGCTCTTTACCAAACAAAATCGGTTATTTATTAGGTTTACCTACTAAAAAATTAGATTTAATTATCTATTACGAGCGTTACGTAGTTATTCAATCAGGCTTAATGGCTGAAGAAGGTATCAACTATATGGACTTCTTAACGGAAGAAGAATATTTAGATATCTTAGATAAATTACCTAAAGAAAACCAATACTTAGACGATAAAGATCCTAATAAATTCATTGCCAAAATGGGTGCTGAAGCATTAGAAGATTTATTAAAACGTATTGATTTAGATACTTTATCTTATGATTTACGTCACCAGGCAGCTAATGAAACTTCTCAGCAACGTAAAAATGAGGCTTTAAAACGTCTTCAGGTTGTTGAAGCTTTCCGTGGAGCTAATACACGTATCGAGAATCGCCCTGAGTGGATGATTGTTAAAATCGTTCCGGTTATTCCACCAGAATTACGTCCGTTAGTACCATTAGAAGGTGGCCGTTTCGCTACTTCCGATTTAAATGATTTATATCGTCGTGTAATTATCCGTAACAACCGTTTAAAACGTTTGATCGAGATTAAAGCACCAGAGGTAATTTTACGTAATGAGAAACGTATGTTACAGGAAGCTGTAGATTCGTTATTCGATAACTCACGTAAAGTTAATGCGGTAAAAACTGAAGGTAACCGTGCTTTGAAATCACTTTCAGATATCCTGAAAGGTAAACAAGGTCGTTTCCGTCAGAATTTATTAGGTAAACGTGTGGATTATTCAGCTCGTTCGGTAATTGTTGTAGGGCCTAGCCTTAAATTGCACGAGTGCGGTATTCCGAAAGATATGGCTGCTGAGCTTTACAAACCGTTCATTATTCGTAAGATGATTGAACGTGGTGTAGTAAAAACAGTTAAATCTGCTAAGAAAATCGTTGATAGAAAAGATCCATTAGTTTGGGATATCTTAGAAAATGTATTAAAAGGTCACCCGGTGTTATTAAACCGTGCACCTACGCTACACAGACTAGGTATTCAGGCTTTCCAGCCAAAATTAATTGAAGGAAAAGCAATCCAGTTACACCCACTAGTTTGTACTGCGTTCAACGCCGATTTTGATGGTGACCAGATGGCTGTCCACTTACCTTTAGGTAATGCAGCAATTTTGGAAGCCCAAGTATTAATGTTGGCCGCACACAATATCTTAAACCCTGCAAATGGTACGCCAATCACAGTACCATCACAGGATATGGTTTTAGGTCTTTATTATATTACTAAAGGCCGTAGAACAGATGAAACCAGAGTTGTAAAAGGACAGGATTCGAATTTCTATTCTCCGGAAGAAGTTATTATTGCTTATAACGAGAAAGAATTAGACTTGCATGCGTTTATCAAAGTAAGGGTAAATGTTAAACAAGCCGACGGTTCTATCGTTAATAAATTAACTGAAACTACTGTAGGTAGGGTATTGTTCAACCAAATGGTTCCTGAAGAAGTTGGTTATATCAATGAATTATTAACCAAAAAATCTTTAAGAGATATTATTGGTGAAGTAGTGAAAATGACTGGTATGGCCCGCGCTTCTCAATTCTTAGATGATATCAAAGAATTAGGATTCCGTATGGCATTCCAGGGCGGTTTATCGTTCAACTTACAAGACGTAAACATTCCGGTAGAAAAACATACTTTATTAGAACAGGCAGCAGCTGAAGTTGAAGAGGTAAGAAACAACTATAACATGGGTTTCATTACCAACAACGAACGTTACAACCAGATTATCGATATCTGGACCCGTATCAACAACAGGTTAACTACATTCGTTATGACTCAGTTATCGTCAGATAACCAAGGTTTTAACTCGGTTTACATGATGCTTGATTCAGGTGCACGTGGATCTAAAGAGCAGATTCGTCAGCTCTGCGGAATGCGTGGTTTGATGGCGAAACCTCAAAAATCAGGTTCAGGTGGCGATATCATTGAAAACCCGATCTTATCAAACTTTAAAGAAGGTTTATCGGTATTAGAGTACTTTATCTCTACTCACGGTGCACGTAAAGGTTTAGCGGATACGGCGTTAAAAACGGCGGATGCGGGTTACTTAACCCGTCGTTTACATGATGTGGCGCAGGATATGATTGTTAACGATAACGATTGTGGTACTTTAAGAGGTATGTATACGACCGCTTTAAAAGATCAGGAAGATATCGTTGAGCCATTATACGACAGGATTTTAGGCCGTACTTCACTACATGATGTGTATAATCCATTGGATAACACTTTATTGGTAGGTGCTGGAGAAGATATTAACGAAGATGTAGCTAAATTGATCGAAGAATCTCCACTAGAAGGTATCGAGATTCGTTCAGTATTAACTTGCGAATCTAAACGTGGTGTTTGTGCATTATGTTATGGCCGTAACTTAGCATCTGGTAAACGCGTTCAAAGAGGTGAGGCAGTTGGTGTAATTGCAGCACAGTCTATCGGTGAGCCGGGTACACAGTTAACACTTCGTACTTTCCACGTGGGTGGTACTGCATCAAACATTGCTGCAGAATCTAACATCGTAGCTAAGTTTGATGGTGTAATCGAATTCGAAAATATCCGTACTGTAGATACACAAACAGAAGAAGGAACAGTTCAGGTGGTATTAGGCCGTTCAGGTGAGTTCAAAATTGTTGAGCCAGGAACCGGACGTATCATTGTAACCAATAACATTCCTTACGGTGCATTCTTGTTCGTAAAAGAAGGTGATAAACTTTCTAAAGGTGATAAAATCTGTTCATGGGATCCGTACAACGCGGTTATTCTATCAGAATTTGCCGGTAAAGCACAATTTGATGCCATTATTGAAGGTGTAACCTTCCGTGAAGAATCAGATGAGCAAACTGGTCACCGTGAAAAAGTAATTATCGATACACGTGATAAAACTAAAAACCCTTCAGTTCAGATCGTTGATAAGAAAGGTGAATTCATTAAAGGTTATAACATTCCGGTAGGTGCCCACGTTTCAGTTGATGAAGGTGAAACTATCCAAACTGGTCAGATTATCGCTAAGATTCCTCGTGCAACTGGTAAAACCCGAGATATTACAGGTGGTTTACCTCGTGTAACGGAATTATTTGAAGCGCGTAACCCATCTAACCCAGCTGTAGTAACTGAGATTGATGGTGTGGTAACTTTAGGTGGCGTTAAACGTGGTAACCGTGAAATCACAATCGAATCAAAAGATGGTGAAGTTAAAAAATACTTGGTTCCATTGTCGAAACACATCCTTGTTCAGGATAACGACTTTGTAAAAGCAGGTATGCCTTTATCAGACGGTTCAATTTCTCCTGCAGATATCTTATCAATTAAAGGCCCTGCAGCGGTTCAAGAATACCTGGTAAATGGTATTCAAGAGGTTTACCGTTTACAAGGTGTGAAAATTAACGATAAGCACTTCGAGGTAATTGTTCACCAGATGATGCAGAAAGTTCACATTGAAGATCCAGGTGATACTATTTTCTTAGAAAACAATGCTGTTGACCGTTGGGATTTTGCCGACGAGAACGATGCGATGTACGACAAGAAAGTGGTAGAAGATGCAGGTGATTCTACAGATTTCAAACCAGGTCAGATTGTTTCATTACGCAGATTAAGAGACGAAAATTCTCAATTGAAACGTAAAGATTTAAAACAGATTACGGTTAGAGATGCAAGACCAGCAACTGCAAGTTCTATCTTACAAGGTATTACACGTGCATCATTAGGTACTAAATCGTTCATTTCTGCGGCTTCGTTCCAGGAAACTACGAAAGTATTGAATGAGGCAGCTATTGCAGGTAAACGCGATAATATGTTAGGCTTGAAAGAAAACGTGATCGTTGGTCACTTAATCCCTTCAGGTACTGGGGTACGTGGTTACGAAAGAATCATCGTTGGTTCACAAGAAGAATACGATAAATTATTAGCTTCGAAACAAGAAGAAGTAGAAGCTTAGATTTTAATAGTAATTTTAAGCCCTCTGAATTTTTATTCAGAGGGCTTTTTTGTTTTATGAAAGAATCTATCTATTTTGTTACAGTCCGTCAAACGTTTGCGTTGAGGCACCTTCTTAATCACTTAGTCTTATTCTAATAGGTTTGATTAACTTAGGTTTATGAAGTTTTTATCTGTGATATTAATCATGGGCTTGGGTTTAACAAGCGCAGCTCAGGATGTTAGTCTGGCTTTACAAAAAGCAAAATTGCCAGATGGCGAAACTATAAATAAGGAGTGGAATAATACCGCTGAAGGTTTAAATATTAGCTTTGCTAATAGTAACCTCAGGTTTGCAAAAGAGATACCTCCAGCCGTTTCAATTCAAAATACATGGAATACTGCTGCCTGGAAAGGAGAAAAAGTACATACCCAGCTGTTGCTTTGGACAAAAGCTAAGCATACCGACATCAGTATACAGGTTTCTGATCTCAAAGATCAACAAGGCAATAGCATAAAAAAAGAAAACATTACTTCAGGTATCATTAAATATGTAATTACCGACGAGTTTAGAGATGGCTGTGGCTACCGTAAAGCTGCAGATTTTGATTCATCATATGTAGCAGACCTGATCGATACCAAACTTAATACGATCGGCATTAATACTAAAAATACACAACCAGTTTGGTTAAGTATAAAAGTTCCTGTTAATGTTAAAGCCGGGAGTTACGCTGGAACAGTCAATATTAAAGGGGAAAAGGAATACAATTTGCCCATTAAAATCAAGGTACTCGATAAAACTTTACTGCCTCCAAGTGAGTGGAAATATGATTTAGATTTATGGCAGCATCCTGCTGCTATTGCCCGGGCGCATAACGTAAAATTATGGAGCGACGAACATTTTGTGTTAATGAAGCCATATTATACAATGTTGGCCAATGCCGGACAGAAAACAATTACAGCAAGTATTGTAAACGAGCCCTGGGGGCATCAAACCTACGATGATTATCCAAGTTTAATCAAATGGATAAAGAAAAAAGATGGCAGTTGGCTTTACGATTATAGCCTATTTGATAAATACATTGCTTTTGTAATGACCACTGGCATAAATCAACGCATTAATTGCTACAGTATGGTGCCGTGGAAAATTGCTTTTACCTATTGGGATGAGAGTACACAGAAAGAAGCTGTTTTTACAGAAGCCATCGGTACTCCTGGTTACGATGCCTTTTGGAAGAACATGCTGACCGATTTTACCAAACATTTAAAAGCTAAGAACTGGTTCGGGAAGACATATATCGCTATGGATGAGCGCCCGATGAAAGCTATGCAGGCTGTGATTAAACTATTAAAAAGTATTGATCCGAAATGGAAACTCGCTTTAGCTGGTGAATACCATCAGGAAATCGAAAAAGATATCGATAATTATTGCATTGCTTCAAAATGGGAATTTCCGGCTGATGTGTTACAAAAACGTAACGAGCAAGGTAAAACCAGCACCTGGTATACTTGCTGTACCGAGCCTTACCCAAATGCATTCAGTTTCTCTTCGCCTGCAGAACAGGTATGGATGGGTTGGTATACCGCCAATAAAAACATGGATGGTTATTTACGTTGGGCATATAACAGCTGGACCAAAAATCCTTTAACAGATACGCGTTTTACAGCTTGGCCTGCTGGCGATACTTATCAGGTTTATCCTGGACCATTAACATCGGTCAGGTTTGAAAAATTGATTGAAGGTGGACAGGATTTCGAGAAAATTAAACAGCTGCAGGCACTTTATACCAAAAACAAGAATACAGCAGCACTTGAGGAATTGAATAAAGCTTTAGAAAATTTCAACTTAAAATCTTTATCAACGGTTACTGCTGATGAAATTTTAAAACGCGTAAAACCGCTGCTAAACAAATAATAGATGAAGCCAAATGCTTTTTTTGTGGGGTCGATGATCTGCTTGGTGTATTGTGAATTTCGGCAAAATATATACAGGTAAAAGCAATGGCTATTGCAGGTAATAAAAAAGCACTGGCTATTTCGGAGTTAGATTTTTTAGAAAAATAAATTTAAAAGTGCCATAAAATTTAATTTTATTTCAAACATTATGTTTTAAATTCCGCTTAAGCAGCGGAATTTTTTATTTTTGAGCTATTATGGAAGAACAACAAAACGAGAATCAATTAAATATAGAGTTATCAGAAGAAATTGCAGAAGGAATTTTTTCTAACTTAGCCATCATTACCCACTCTAATACCGAATTTGTATTAGATTTTATCCGAGTAATGCCGGGAATTCCGAAGGCAAAAGTTAAGTCAAGAATTATCTTAACTCCAGAACACGCAAAGCGTTTATTATCAGCATTGGAAGATAATATTCAGAAATTCGAAGCCGTAAACGGGCGTATTAAAACTCAAGAAGAACCACCTTTTCCTATGGGCTTCGGCGGGCCAACCGCTCAAGCGTAAGACTATTCAAAATCTTACAAACAAATATTTGTTTGCTATGTTAGCATAGTATATATTTGTGTATAACCATTTATAGATGAAAAAAATTTTATTGAGCGCATTACTTTCTGCCCCACTTTGGGTTTTGGGGCAGGGTTTCCAGGTTAATTTACAAGGACAGAAACAAATTGGTATGGCAGGTGCAGGTTCTGCATTGGCTTTAGACGAGGCTTCCGTATTTTATAATCCCGGTGCAGTAACTTTCTTAGAGAAAAACTCAGTTTCAGCAGGTGTAAACCCATTATTATTTAAATCCGCTTTTAAACAAACGGGTTCGAATGTTACAGAGGATGTGAAGAACAAAATTGCCCCTCCTTTCGAGTTTTATGCGGTGTGGGGGCCGAAGTCAAATAAGTGGAAGTTAGGCTTAGGTGTGTATACGCCTTTTGGCGGTTTAGTAGATTGGGGCGATAATTGGTCTGGTAAGTATGCTTTAACCTCATTAAATTTAAAAGCGATCTATTTTCAACCAACATTAAGTATAAAAATTACCGATCGTATTGGTATAGGTGCAGGTTTTGTTTATAACCATGGCGATGTAAATCTTCAAAGAGCTATTCCTGTAAATTTTCCTGACGGTCGTTCGGGAAAAGCAACCTTAGATGGTACCGGAACAGGTTATGGATGGAATGCGGGTTTATATATCAAAACATTAAGCAATATCTCTTTTGCACTCGTACATAAATCGAAGGTAATTACGAAACTTGACGGTGGTTCAGCAGAATTTGAAGTTCCAAAGTCATTAGAAGGATCTTTTCCAGCAGGAAATACATTTAACGCCGAATTACCTTTACCAGCTACCACAAGTTTAGGTATAGGTATTCCATTGTCAAAAAGTACAGTTTTAGCTTTTGATGCAAGTTGGGTACAATGGCATATTTATCAGGATTTGTCTTTTGATTATGCTACCAATACACCTGCGCTTGTCGATACGAAATCAGCGCGCAATTATCGTGATGGTTCTTCGTTTAAATTAGGCATTAACCACCAGGCCTCAGAGAAATTGGCACTAAGAGCAGGTGTTGGTTATGCTTTCTCGCCGGTACAGGATGGATACGTAACACCCGAAGCTCCTGATGCTGACCGATACATTTTAAGTGCAGGTTTAGGTTACACGCCAACCCGCCATTTCGAAGTTAATGCATCGTTCTTTTTTGAAGATGTTAAATCGCGTAAACAAAAGAATATTGAAACGGGCCTGGATGGTACCTTTAAAACTTTGGTTTATGCACCTGGTATTTCATTAACTTATAAATGGTAGGAGAAATTTAAATGAAAAGATATATATTAAATAGTTTCGTTGCTGCTATCATCCTTTTTGCAGCAGCTTGTAAACCCGAAATAGAAACGCCTGCAGGTACAACTGCCGGACAAGCTAATTTTAGTAAATACATTGCTGTGGGTAACTCCTTAACTTCGGGATATGCCGATGGAGGTTTATATTTGGAAGGACAAAAAGTTGCTTATCCAAACTTAATTGCTGCCAAAATGGCCACAGTAGGCGGTGGAGCATTTACCTCTCCGTTTTTTAGCGAAGAACATTCAAATGGCTCAGGTTATATTTCTTTGACAGCACTGGTTAATGGTACCCCAACTTTAACTCCTGTTGTTGATAAGCTGGCTATAAGAGATGCAGCTAAGCATTTAGACAAATACAATGGCGAAATCCAAAACTTGGGTATACCTGGAATGCGTGTTGATCTGGCTTTCGATCCAACGCTTACTTTCAGTGCTGCAAATCCTTATTTCGAGCGTTTGCTGCCAGATGCTCAGGTAGGTAAGACCAATTATTTTCAGTTTATTCAAGGAAGAAATCATACTTTTTTCTCGCTTTGGCTTGGAAATAATGACGTATTGGGTTACGCTTTAAATGGTGCAGTTACCGTATCTACCGATCCTACAACGGCTTTAACAGATAAGGTTACTTTTTCTTCTTTATATGCTAATTTTTTAAATGTTTTAACTGCAGCTGGCCAAAAAGGTATAGTTGGTACTATTCCTGATGTAACTGCAATCCCTTATTTTAATACAGTTACCGTAGCAGCTTTATTAAATGCTGCCAAAGCAATTAATCCTGCAGCGGCGGCTATTTATATTCAAACAGGAACGGGTGCGGTAAGGCCTGCAACTGCTGAAGATTTAATCCGTTTACCGTTTCAATCAGAGGGCATATTTGGCAAGCCAAATGGTTCTGGCATTCCTTATGGTTTACACCCATTAAATCCGATTGAAAATAAATGGGTATTAGATAAGGATGAAGTAATTAAATTAAAAGATTATGTAAATAGCTACAATAGCAGCATTAAATCTTTAGCCACAAGCAAAGGTTTAGCCATTGCAGACACTTATACTTATTTTAATCAGGTTAAAACTGGTATTAATGTTCAGGGGGTTGGTATCAATGCTTCATTTATTACCGGCGGTGCATTCTCTTTAGATGGTGTTCACTTAACGCCACGTGGAAATGCAGTAATTGCCAATGTATTTATAGATGCCATTAATGCTAAATACGGTTCTACTGTACCAAATATTGATATTACGCAATATAGAGGTGTTAAATTCCCAAATTAATTCAAAAGATTTTTATATTTTAAAAGGTTCTAACGCTGTTAGGACCTTTTTTCATTTTAGCCTATCATGGATAAAATTGATTACCCTTTCTTTTTCAATAGGTTCAAACCAATTGATATCTTCGTCTCTTCTAAACCAGGTGAGTTGGCGTTTGGCAAAGCGACGTGTGTTTTGTTTGATTGCAGAAATGGCATCCTCAAGAGATAATTTTCCGTCTAGATAATCGAAAAGCTCACTGTAGCCAACCGTGTTTAAAGCATTATATTTTTTAAAGGGTATTAGCGATTTCACCTCTTCTATTAAACCATCAGCAATCATTTTATCAACTCTTTGGTTGATTCGGTCGTAAAGGATAGCACGATCGGTATTGAGACCTATTTTGATAATGTTAAATGGTCTTTCCTTTTTTGTAGCGGAAAGCATTGACGAAAGTTTTTTGCCGGTTGATAAAAATACTTCCAAACCCCTGATCATTCTTTGTGGATTTTGTTGATCTACCTTTGCAAAATATTCAGGATCTAATGTTGCCAGCTGTTTTTTAATGCTAGATAAGCCTTCTTCTTCAAACTGCTTATTTAATCTTTCACGTATGGCTAAATCAATATCTGGCATTTCATCCAAACCGTTAATTAAAGCATTTACATATAGGCCCGAACCCCCAACCATAATGGCCAGATCGTGGTTTTTAAAAATATGATCGAGCGTTCTTAGACCTTCTACTTCAAAATCGCCGGTACTGAACAGTTGTGAAACAGAGTGAGAGTTGATAAAATGATGTTTAGCCGCTGTTAATTCGGTAGCATCTGGTTTTGCTGTTCCGATTTCCATTTCTTTAAAAAACTGGCGTGAATCGGCAGAAATAATTTCTGTGCCAAAATGTTGTGCCAGTTCAATAGCCAAGGCTGTTTTGCCAATTGCAGTAGGACCAACAATGGATATTAAGGTTTTAGGGTGCATGAGCTTTGTATAAAATAAAAGCTGCCAAATTTAACTATTTGGCAGCTTTTTGCATTTATTATTTCGTTGTTAATTAATAGTCGTCTTTGTGACTATCGTCTTCGAAGTTATCACTATCAGAAAATTCATCTCCGAATTCGTCTTCTTCGCTTTCTTCATCTTCCTCTCTCTCTTCGGCATTGATTCCCATTTCGCCCATGGCTTCCAATTCGTCGGTATCTTCTGGTACAAAGTTCATTTCATTTAAGAAATCAAATTCGCTTGCCGCCGCTGCCGCCCCTCTTGGATCAACGGCCTGTGGACTGTTTTGCTCCATTATTTTTGGTGCCTCACCACTGCTTTTAGCTAAAAATGGATATTCTATATTGGGATCGGCATCTAAAATTATTTTTACCAGCTCAACATGAAAATCATAAGGGCGATCAAAATTGTAGATATAATAAAACTTTTGATGCGGGTCTTCAATAAAACCACTTAGTTTAGAATTCTCCATTAAAACTACACGGTCTTTTTTACGCTCACTTGGTAAATAAGCAATTTCATCACCTTTTAACCAATTATCGGTGCTTACATAAAAAGAGGAAGATTTTTCGGCATTATAACCCGTAGATCTGTGAATAGCCTTATGCAGGTCTTCAAATGTTTGGTTTGATTTAATGTCGATCTCTCTCACAACATCATCAAAATCTTCGAAAGTAATTCTAAATTTATAAATAGCCATTATAGTGTTTTGGAACCGTAAAAATAAAGTTAATTTATAATTACCACAAATATCGGGCATCATAAAAGACACCCTAATTGTAGTGTTTTAGCAATTAAATTATTTATTAACAGGATTTAATCCCATTTGTTTTGCCTGATTTAGCATAAAATTAAATGCTTCTTGGTAGTCGTTTGTAATCTCGCCCTCTAATATGGCTTCGCGGATGGCATTTTTGATTATACCAACTTCTTTTCCTGCATCAAGGCCGAAAGTTTCCATGATATCGTTTCCTGAAATAGGGGGCTGCCAGTTTCTAATTTTATCGCGTTCTTCTACATCCTTAAGCTTTTGTTTAACTAGCTCAAAGTTGTTTCGGTATTTTGTTTTTTTGTATTCGTTTTTAGTCGTTACATCGGCGTTGCAAAGCAGCATTAAACTTTCAATTTCTTCGCCGGCATCAAAAAGTAATCGCCTTACCGCAGAATCTGTAACGGTTTCCTGCGCCAGAACAATCGGGCGTAAATGAAGCTGTACCAATTTTTGCACATACTTCATCTTTTCGTTTAAAGGTAGTTTTAACTGTGCAAATATTTTCGGAACCATTCTGGCTCCTCTATCTTCATGCCCGTGGAATGTCCAGCCGTGGCCTTCTTCAAAACGTTTAGTGGCTGGTTTGGCAATATCATGTAAGATAGCCGCCCAACGCAACCATAAATCATCAGTGTCTGCGCAAATGTTATCTAATACTTCAAGTGTATGGTAAAAATTGTCTTTATGTCCTTTTCCTTTAATAATCTCTACCCCATAAAGCTGTGCCATTTGAGGGAAAATGAGCTGCAATAAGCCCGTATCAAAAAGATGTTTAAAGCCTATAGAAGGTTTTTTTGAGAGGATGATTTTATTCATCTCATCTGTTATCCGCTCTTTTGATACAATGGTAATACGCTGTTTTTGCGTTTTAATGGCATTTAGGGCAGCTGGATCGATGTTGAAATTAAGCTGCGAAGCAAAGCGGATTGCCCTCATCATGCGCAAAGGATCGTCAGAAAAAGTAACTTCCGGATCGAGTGGGGTACGGATGAGCTTGTTTTCTAAATCTTTAATCCCGTCAAACGGATCTAACAATTCACCAAAATGATCGGCATTTAAATTGATCGCTAAAGCATTGATGGTAAAATCTCTGCGCAGCTGGTCATCTTGTAAGGTACCGTCTTCAACAATCGGTTTACGGGAATCAGAACGGTAAGATTCTTTTCTGGCGCCTACAAATTCGACTTCTAAATCCTGATATTTAATATTTGCTGTACCAAAATTTTTAAAAACAGCAACTTTGGTATTCAGTTTTCTACCCACTGCTTCGGCATACTCTATTCCACTGCCCACAACAACAACATCAATATCTTTTGAAGGGCGATTTAAAAATAAATCGCGAACAAAGCCTCCGATTACATATGCTTCGGTATTGTTCTTATCGGCAATTGTGGATAAGGTTTTAAATATTGGGTTTTGTAGGTGTACCCCTAAATCCCCTGAAGGGGACTTGGAGTTCCCTTCGTTTAAATCAGACTGCATATATAAGGGTAATTTATTTGTTCAAAATTAAGCAAAACATTTGGTCGGTAAAGACTATCAACGATTCAAAGCCCCTTTAGGGGTTGGGGTTTACTTGCGAATAAACTCAAACTGTCCACCCGGAGAAAGTTTCATAATGGTTGATGGCTTTCTGTTGGTTCGGTTTTCTTGCTCAAAATCTACCACATAATCAACAGCATCAATAATTTCGGGGGCTATATCGTCAAAGAATTTCGGCGAAGGCTGCCCGCTTAAATTTGCAGAGGTAGAAACTATAGGTTTCCTGAAGCGTTGGATTAATGGTGTGCAAAAATCGTGTTTAACAATTCTGATTCCCACACTTCCGTCGGTATTGATTACATTTTGGGCTAAATTTTTTGCGCCAGAGAAAATAATGGTTAAAGGATTTTCAGCATATTCAATTAAATCATAAGCCACATCAGGTATTTCGGCAACGTAACTTTGCAGTTTGCTGTCTACATCCAATAGTACGATTAAACTCTTTTCTGCAGGACGGTTTTTTATCTTCAATAATTTATCTACCGCCTCGGCATTGCTTGCATCGCAGCCCAAGCCCCAAATGGTATCTGTTGGATATAAAATAACACCACCTGATTTTAATACTTCAAAAGCTTTGTTAATCTCGTCTCTTAGCATTTTACAAAGTTAATTTATTTACAACGTTTGCAAGGGATAGTAATTAGGAAAAACTTCTTCACTTTTTCCTGGGAAGGTTTTTTCATAAAAACCATTTCGTTAGATTTTGTTGTGTTGTCCAAAGGACTCCTACGGAGAGTCTGTCGAAACCCCTAAACCTATTCAAATAAGTCCTTCGACAAGCTGGGGATCACAAAGTATAATTATGATACAGCGCTAAAATTATTTGATTCATTCAATATGTTTTAAACTGATAAACTAGTATTTTAGTAGTAGGTTATTAAATAAAAACACAAAATGAAACACACACTCAAATGGTGTATGCTGTTTACGTTCGTAATGGCATTTACCGGCTGCACGCTGTTGAATACGGCATCAGACTACGACAAAAACATCAACTTTGCCAGGTTAAAATCCTTTAGCTACTATGACAAGGGGATTGAACAGTTGGGATTAAACAACCTCGACAAACCCAGAATGTTGAATGCTGTCGAAACAGCGATGGTAAAAATGGGTTTTAGTAAAACAGATCAGCCCGATTTTTTAGTAAATGTGGTGGTATTGAGCAAAACTCAAACCAAGGCCGATTGGGGTTATAGTGGTGGTGGTTATCAATGGGATGCCGCAACTACTGCCTATCAATGGAAGGAGTCTCAATTTGGGCCCTTGAGTACAAATAAGCAATATCAGGATGGTACCATTATCATCGATTTTTTAAATCCCCGAACAAAGGCAATCATATGGCATGGAATAGGTTCGGGCTTTAATTTTGATGATTATTACAACAGAGAATCGAGAATGAACTCGACAGTTAAGCTTATTTTAATGCAGTATCCACCGAGGTATTGAATTAACGATTTAATCCAATTGTAAAATATTTAGTCTCAGTGATATAGCATCAAACATAATCAAACAGAAATCGTTTTACAGATAACAATCTGATTGTAAAAAATATAAATGATTTTCCTTTTGATTATCAAAATCGTTATATTTAATCAGGTTATTTACACAACAGCGCACAAAATGAGAACAGCACAAAAATTATTAATGCTTTTTACAGTGGTATTGGCATTAGCAGGATGTACAACACTCCGCACCGCATCAGATTATGATAAAAATGTTGATTTAAGCGGTTACAAAACTTACAATTTTTACGATAAAGGCATAGCAAGGGTTAAGCTTAACAATCTGGATAAACGCAGATTAATAGCCGCGGTTGAATCTGAAATGAATGCCAAAGGATTTACCAAATCAGACCGACCTGATTTATTGGTGAATTTGGTGGTGGTTGCCCGGGAAAAAACCGATGTTTATGGTCCAGGTTACTACGGTGGCTGGGGATGGGGCTGGCGTGGCGGCTGGGGAAACCCTTTCTGGGGCGGCGGCGGAACCTATGTAAACCAATATATTGAAGGTACAATCATTATCGATTTCTTGGACCCCGCTAAAAAGATTTTATTCTGGCACGGACAGGGATCCGGTTTTAACTTAGATAGCTTTAACAAAAGAGAAGAACGTTTATATACAGGCGTAAAAGAAATATTGGCACAATATCCACCAACGGTTACTGCTGCTAAATAAAGCTGTAACCGTTACATTAAAATATCTATTCAGCAATTCATTAATTGCTGAGTAGCTACAAGGCTGTTGAATTTTTGAACAAATTCCAGCCCTTTCTATGTTTTGTAGCTGGAAGTATTTTTTGTAGCCAGAAGGCTGTCGATTTTGCTAAAGCCGTGCTTTTATTTGAAAAGCAGGGGCATTGCTACTATTAATCGTTAGTCCTGCCAATGCTGCAAGTCCTCATCCGATAAGGATCGGATTGCGGGCTTTCCGCGAATGTCAGGTTTAAATTGGGGGCGTAGCTGGTTCTATTAAAGAGATAAATAACAATCCATTAATTGCTGCGTAACAATAGGGCCGTTGAATTTTTGAACAAATTCCAGTCCTTTTTCCTTCATCTCTTTTTGGAGCTGCGGTCTTTCAAGAATTTGATTAATGGCTTTTGCAAGTCCGTTAGCATCATCAGGTGAAATATATAAGCTACCTGGTCCGCCAGCTTCTTCCAGGCATGACCCAGTTGCTGCGACTACAGGAACCCCAGAATAGAGGGCTTCGATAATCGGAATGCCAAAACCTTCGTAAAAGGAAGGATAAACAAAAACATTTGCCATTTGATAAATACCAGGCAGATCGGCAAAAGGGATATTTTTTAAGAATAGGATTCTGTTTTTAAGGCCGAGCTTTTCTATTTCTTTCTCAACGGTTTTAAAATAAGCAGTTTGTTTACCTATTACCACCAGCTTATACGCCTCATTAACCTCTTTTAAGGCCTGAATAGCTAATTTAAGGTTTTTACGCTGTTCAATAGTGCCAACGTTTAAGATGTATTTTTCAGGTAGTTTATAAGTTGCCCTAATGCGGCTTAAGGTTTCTTTAGCAAAAGGTGTTTTAAAACTGTCATCACAGCTTTGGTAAATTACCTGAATTTTTTCAGAACTGATCCCGTAGAAATCAATAATGTCTTCCTTTGTTTTTTCGCTGATGGCGATAATTTTATTGGCCCGTTTACATGCAGATTTGCTTTTCCACTCGTATAATTTTCGGTCTATAAATTTATAATACTGAGGGAAGCGAAGAAAAATTAAATCGTGAATGGTAACGATCGATTTAATCCGGGTATGTTGTATGGCTAATGGAATTTCATGACTGAGCCCATGATAAATCTGGCAACCATCTTGATTTAAATCTTTAAGGATATTTAAACTTCGCCATAAAAAAGGTCCGTTTTTTGGAAGCTTCAGTTCGATGTTTTCATTTGCGAGAAAAGCATCAATCTGTTTGGCAGACTTTACTTTTGGAGCATACACCAAATACTGGTGCCGAGGAAACTGACGTGCCAAATGCTCAATTAAAGACCGGCTGTAATTACCTAATCCTGTTAAGTTATTGGCAGCACGCTTGCCATCGTATCCAATTTTCATTAGAGGTGTAAGGTTTAAGGTAAAAGGTTTAAGGCTTTGGGTGTTACCTTACACCTTAAGCCCTATACCTTAAACCATTTATACTGCTACATTATTTTCTCTCAACGCATCGTTAAGCGAGGTTTTCTTATCTGTACTTTCTTTACGTTTACCAATAATTAAAGCACAAGGCACCTGGAATTCGCCTGCAGGGAATTTTTTAGTATAGCTTCCTGGTATTACTACCGAACGTGCAGGAACAATTCCTTTATATTCTACTGGTGTAGGACCGGTAACATCAATAATTTTAGTTGATGCAGTTAATACCACATTAGCACCTAAAACAGCTTCTCTTTCTACTTTAACACCTTCTACCACAATTGCCCTTGAGCCTAGAAATGCATCATCTTCGATAATAACCGGAGCAGCTTGTACAGGCTCTAAAACACCACCAATACCCACACCACCACTTAAGTGAACGCGTTTACCAATTTGTGCACAAGAACCAACAGTAGCCCAGGTATCAACCATAGTACCTTCATCAACATAAGCGCCAATGTTTACGTACGATGGCATCATGATTACACCTTTTGCTAAAAACGCACCATAACGCGCACTTGCCATAGGCACAACACGTACACCAGTTGTTTTATAATCGGTTTTTAAATCCATTTTATCGTGGTAAACGAAAGGACCACTTTTAATTTCTTTCATCTCGCGAATCGGGAAATATAAAATTACCGCTTTCTTTACCCATTCATTAATGCCCCAAGAGTTTAAAACTGGTTCAGCAACGCGGATTTCACCCTTATCAAGACCCATAATAACGGCTTCAATGGCTTCGCAATAGTTACTGTATTTTAAAAGGGTTCTATCCTCCCAAGCGGCTTCAATTAATTTTTTTAAATCTGAATACATGATGTTTTTAAATTTTACGCAAAATAAATCAATTTTTGCTTATTAAATGGTTAATTGTTTAAATTGTTTGTAGATAGGTTAACTGGTTAATCGTTTGAATTGGTTAACTGGGTCTGCGGGGTGCTTAATTGTTAAATTCTTATGAATTAGGTTAATTGTGGTTAGGCGTATTCTGCAGCTAACCGATTAACCAGTTTCTACAATTAATCAACATAGGAATTAACCTAATTATGTATTTTTGAATTTTATGACAGAAACAGAAAAACTTAGGATAGATAAATATTTATGGGCGATCAGGTTGTTTAAAACACGGAGCCTGGCCACCGATGCCTGTAAAGCAGGAAGAGTAAAACTCAAAGGGCAGAATATTAAACCTTCTGCTATTGTAAAAGTTGGTGAGGTTTATCAGGTATCGAAAGGGATTGAAAAGAAAATTATCGAAGTGGTAGAACTGTCGTACAACAGAACAGATTCGCCAACAGCATTAACAAAGTATAAAGATTTAACGCCCGTTGAAGAAACGCATGCTTTTAAATCGATGTTCCATGCGCCAAATCTAAAACGGGATAGAGGTACCGGCCGTCCGACTAAAAAAGACAGACGGGAAACCGACGATTTGATTGGTGGGATGTTTGAAGAGGATTAGTTAGTTCCCAGTTTCTAGTTTACGGTTTTCAGTTTGCGTACTGATCACTGCATACTGCAAATTGAAATGCCGCATCCGGTAGCTCATCATAGCTGTTTTGCCCAGTTTTTCGATCAGTTTATAATTGGCGACTGCACCGACTGCTGCCCCTACAAATGGAAGCATCTGCGCAAGTTTGGCTAAATCAATATAATCGCGGTATTGCTGTTGGAAGGTAAGCCAGTCAAATTCATCAATATTGGTAGGTAATTGGTGGGCTTTATCATCCCAATCCTGCATTTTCATAAATACATTCTGGCTTTCTTCTTTGCTTGAAAAGGCCAGCTGGAAGATGTGTAAAATATATAAACGTTCGCGGTAATCTTTAACATCGTATCCGTAAACTGCGGCAATATCAAAAAGCATTTTCATCTTTATGCCCAACAATAAGGGGAAATCTGCCAGGCTCATTAAAAAACCTCCTGCACCTGTAATTCCGCCTTCTGCAGCACCTGTTTTTTTATAGTTTTCTATCTTTTGCTTAATTAATGCCTCGCGGTGCATCAAGGTTAAATCGGTAATCGGTTTTGATGTGGTAAATGTTGAACCAAAAAGCACAGCCTTAACCATTTGTTTAATCGCAGTAGTTATGGCATTGTGAACTTTGTCGGGAATATAGCTGTTTATTTTTTTCTGAACTTTATCGGTTACCTTATTCAAAAGAGAAGGTTTCTGCAAGGTTTTAAATTTCCAGAAATCTAATTCACCCGTTATTTTTTGTTCGTAGGTCATGCTTAATTACTACAATAATTATTCCTTAAAATTTAATGTAAATAACTTTGAAGAATAAAGAATAAACTATATATTTAGTTACCTGATAAAAACTTAATCCTTTCATTATGAAAACCTTAAAATTATTATGCTTACTCGTATTTGCTGCTGGAGTAGCAAATGCACAAGGCGTGAAATTTTCTGCTAATACGCCTGCAGCAGGAAGTACAGTTAAATTTACTTACGACCCCAAGGGGACCAATCTCGAAAATTTGGCTGATGTAAAATGTACCAGTTATACTTTTTTTTCAAAATCGAATCCCAAAAGCACTAAAATTGAACTCACTAAAGACGGAACGGTTTATAAGGGAGAGATTTCTACTCCGGATAGCGTTACCCTAGTTGGACTTGCTTTTTCGGTAGGTGATAAAAAAGATGAAGCGCCTGCCGGTTATGTTTTAGAATTCACTAAAGCAGGGAAAGTGCCAGCTGAAGCTTATCTTAACGAAGCTTTTTTGTACGGATTGGCAGGAAATTACTATTTGGGTCTTACTATCGATCCAGAAAAAGCCGTTTCATTGTATAAACAAGCTTTTGCTTTAAAACCCGAGCTGAAAAAGAAAAATCTAAATCAATATCTGTCGCTCGAGTACAAAGCAGATAAAGACAAAGGAACAAAACTAATCAACGAGAATATTTCTGCATTAACGAAACTAAAAGAACCAAAAGAAGAAGATTTAGGTACAGCTTTAAGCCTTTACTCACTATTAAAGAAAAAAACTCAGGCAGATTCTGTTAAAGCCATCATCATTAAAAAATATCCTACAGGAAATTACGCCTGGAATGATGGTATGAATTCACTTTATGGTACAAAAGATTTTGCCACACAAATACAAAAGGCCGAAGAAATGATTGCCGCCTTTAAACTTGATCCAGGTAAAACAGTAGATGCAGGTAGATTGAACGCAGTTTATAGTATGTTGGCTAACAGCGCTGTAAAAGCTAAAGATCTGGAGAAATTTCAGGATTACGCCAAGAAGGTCACCGATAAAATGACCAGGGCAAGTTTGTATAACAATAGTTTTGCCTGGCCGTCTGCTGAGAAAAAAGAGAATATCGAGCTTGCTGCTCAGCTTTCAAAACAATCGCTCGAACTGATAGAAGCATCAAGAAATGATGAGATGCCAAAATATTACAACGCTAAAGAAGAATACCTCAAATATTTAGACGGCGCTTATGGTATGTATGCTGATACTTATGGACTGTTACTATATCATCAGGGAAAATTTAAAGAGGCTTTAGCTATGCAAGAGAAGGCCATTCCTTTATATGCAACAGTTCCGCCCGATGTATCGTCCCGTTATGTAACTTATTTAATTAAGGATGGCCAGGATGATAAAGCTTATACTGAGGCCGAAAAATTAATTAAAGAGGGTAAAGGCAATGATTCGTTAAAGAACGAATTTAAAATGCTTTATACAAAACTGAAGAAAGATGGAACTTATGAAACTTACCTGACCAATTTAGAAAAAGCAGCATTAGAAAAAGAGCGGGCAGAATGGATAAAGAAAATGATTAATATTCCAGCCCCTGCGTTTTCATTAACCAATCTTAAAGGCGAAACCGTAAGTCTGGCCAGTTTGAAGGGAAAGATCGTAATTTTAGATTATTGGGCAACATGGTGCGGACCTTGTGTGTCTTCTTTCCCAGGCATGCAAAAAGCCTTAAACAAATACGCCAGTAATCCAAATGTGGTATTCCTGTTTGTAAATACCTGGCAAACAGAAGAGAATAGAGAAAAATTGGTAACTGATTTTATTACTGCAAAAAAATACAATTTTAATGTGCTGTACGATACCAAAAACGTAAAAGACCCTTCTAAATTTGATGTGGTAAGCGCCTATAAAGTTGATGGAATCCCGACCAAATTTGTGATTGATGGAGATGGTAATATCAGGTTTAAAGCAGTAGGTTTCTCTGGCTCTGATGATGGTGTGGTGAAAGAAATAGACTCGATGATCGGCTTGCTGGCAGGAAAAGAATCGAGCAAATAAACAATGATTTCCAAACAGGAAAGGTGCTGATTATCGGCACCTTTTCTATTTTTAGTATTCTATCCTCATTGGTGAGGTTTCCCATAGCTTAAAAGCTGCCAGGGCTTCATCGCGCATCAGCTGGATAACCGGCAGGCTTCTGTTTTCCATCGGCTTGTCTAGCTCTTCGTAGATAAATTTATCACTAAAACCAATGTGTTCGGCATCCGCCTTGGTATTTGCATAGTAAATTGTATCAATTCTTGCCCAATAAATGGCGCCTAAACACATCGGGCAAGGTTCACAACTGGTATAAATTACACAGCCACTTAAATCGAAAGTATTTAATTCGGTACAGGCAAGCCTGATTGCCGAAACCTCCGCATGCGCAGTTGGATCGTTGGTAGAGGTTACCTTATTTGCTGATTTGGCAATCAACCTCCCATCTTTTACCACTACAGCTCCAAAAGGCCCGCCAATGCTTTCGCTTACATTTTGTACGGATAACTCGATTGCCATCCGCATATATTCCTGATGTTGATTGTCCATATTAATTTGATCTTTTATAAAAAACAGCACAAAAAAAATGCCCCGATTTGTACGGGGCATTTATATTTTAATGGCTATTCGCTTATTTTTTACTGTATTCTGCGTTTAAGCCTTTAATTACTTCTGAAGTAACATCTAAACTTTCATCGGCGAATAAAATAGCGCTGTTACCTTTTGAGTAAGTTAAAACCATTTTATAACCTTTTTCTTTAGCGTAACCTTTTAAGTAATCAGCCACTTTATCATAAAGTTTTTCATTCTCAGCAGCTTGCTCGTTCTGTAAAGCACCACCAGCATTTTGTTGGTAAGTTTGTAGTTCCTGTTGTTTACGTGCTAGACGCTCTTCAGTGCTTTTACGTTGATCGGCAGATAAAGTTTGTGCCGATTGCTGGTATTGTGCAACTTCTCTTTGAAAAGCCTGACCTTTAGCTTGCATGTCTGCCTGAGCATTTTTGGTCTTACCTTCAAATTTCACTTTTAGGTCTTTGAAGTATTCATATTTTGTAAGTAACGAGTCGGAGTTTACATACACAATTTTCTCAGTTTGAGAAACCGCTGCAGTAGTACCCTCTGTTTTTTTAGTTTCAGTAGTTTTAGTGTCTTTGTTCTGGCATGCAGAGAAAGCAGTTATCAAAGTTGCTGTTGCAAGTAAACCAAAGGTTTTAAAGGTTCTTCTTTCCATTCTTGTTTAATAAATTTTAGCAAACTTATATAAATTAGTTTTTATATCCAATTTAAAGAAAGCCTATTGCGATACAAGAGCGCTTTTGCGTTTGGCGTAGTGCGTAAAGCGTTTAATTTACTAAACGCTAAGCACCTACCACTAACCGCGAAATCTGATGAGTGGTGATTTGAAAAGCAAAATCGGTATTTCAAACAGTTGTTCGTCCCGCTGTCCGCTTTATTTCATGCCCGCTGCCATCGGGTTTAGGTGGCACGGCTGGTAATGGCTATTTGGGGTTGCAGGGTGGCAATAGCAAATTTCAAATACGAAACGTTCCTCGGAACGGAAAAAATGTTTCATTTTTTTCTACCCATGAGACGTTCCTCTGGAACGGGTTGTCGGATTAGAAATCTTAATCCTTAGCGTCCCCTTAGGGACGTTTCGTGGGTAGCCAATTGAATAATGGGCGTTTTCGTTCCGTTGGAACGTTTGGTGGGCTGGTGCGATAATCCTATAATATTTGCAGGTTGTGGCCACCCAAACCCGATTGAAATGGAAAGCTCCCGCCTCTTCTGCTGGACTTATAATGGAAAGCGGGAAGAGACGTAGATTGGAATGCTGGTTTTGCTTTCCAAAACCTGATTTAAACCTGTTTTAATCGCTTTAACTGTAATCTCTTAACAGCTCAAAATTTATCCACATATTAGTTTAAATGCCAAAATTTCCGTATTTTTGATACTTATTGTTTTTAATTAAAATATGAGCGAAGAACAGGATTTAAAGTCAAATTATTCGGCAGATAATATACAGGTTTTAGAAGGTTTAGAAGCGGTGCGTAAGCGCCCTTCAATGTATATAGGTGATACTGGTGTAAAAGGTTTACACCATTTGGTTTACGAGGTTGTAGATAACTCAATTGATGAGGCTTTAGCCGGTCATGCTGATACAATCGACGTTAGAATTTTAGAGGGTAACTCCATCAGGGTTGAAGATAATGGTCGTGGTATTCCAACCGGGATCAATACAAAAGAAAATAAATCAGCGCTTGAAATCGTAATGACGGTTTTACACGCGGGTGGTAAATTTGATAAAGATACCTATAAAGTATCTGGAGGTTTGCACGGTGTGGGGGTAAGTTGCGTTAACGCTTTATCTACACATTTAAAAGCCGAAGTTCACCGAGAAGGTAAAATATGGATGCAGGAATATAACATCGGTAAACCTTTATACGATGTTAAAGAAGTTGGTGAAACCGATAAACGCGGTACCATCGTAACTTTTAGTCCGGATGCTACTATTTTCACACAAACGACTGAATATAAATACGATACGTTAGCAGGTCGTTTACGTGAGTTGGCTTTCTTGAATAAAGGAATTAAATTAACGTTAACCGATGAGCGTGAAAAATTGGATGATGGTACTTTTTTATCAGAAGTTTTTGAATCAGAAGGTGGCTTAAAAGAGTTTGTTACATTTTTGGATGGAACACGTGCATCTTTTTTACCAGAACCGATTTATATCGATGGTATTAAAAATGGCGTTCCGGTTGAGTTGGCTTTTCAGTACAACGATAGCTACTCAGAAAATGTGCACTCGTATGTAAACAACATCAACACACACGAAGGAGGTACACACATTGCAGGTTTCCGTAGAGGTTTAACACGTACGCTGAAAAGTTACGCCGATAAATCTGGCTTATTGAAAAACCTGAAAATGGAAATCACTGGTGATGACTTTAGAGAAGGTTTAACAGCTGTGGTTTCGGTTAAGGTACAAGAACCTCAATTTGAAGGCCAAACCAAAACCAAATTGGGTAATACAGAGGTAATGGGTGCGGTTGATATTGCTGTTGGTGAAGCTTTAGGCGCTTATTTGGAAGAAAATCCTAAAGAGGCTAAAATGATCGTTAACAAGGTGATCTTAGCTGCTACGGCCCGTGCTGCAGCACGTAAGGCGCGTGAGATGGTTCAACGTAAGAGTGTAATGGGTGGTTCTGGTTTGCCAGGGAAATTGGCCGATTGCTCAGACAGTGATCCTGAAAAATGTGAGATTTATCTGGTAGAGGGTGACTCGGCGGGTGGTACCGCTAAACAAGGTCGTGACCGAAACATTCAGGCTATTTTACCACTAAAAGGTAAAATCTTGAACGTAGAAAAAGCGATGGAGCACAAAATCTATGAGAATGATGAGATCAAAAACATGTTTACCGCTATCGGTGTGAGTATTGGTACACCTGAAGATGATAAAGCATTAAACTTAACAAAATTACGCTACCACAAAATCGTAATTATGACGGATGCGGATATTGATGGTTCTCACATTACCACTTTGATCTTAACATTCTTCTATCGTTATATGAGGGCATTAATCGAAGCAGGTTATGTTTACATTGCATCGCCACCGCTTTACCAGGTTAAAAAAGGTAAAGATTTCGAATATTGCTGGAATGATGTACAACGCGATGCGGCTGTACAACGCATTAAAGGGAATGGTAAAGAAGATAGCGTACACATTCAACGTTACAAAGGTTTGGGTGAGATGAATGCAGAACAACTTTGGGATACTACTTTAAACCCAGCTACGCGTACTTTATTACAGGCTACTATTGAAAGTGCTGCAGAATGCGATCATACTTTCTCTATGTTAATGGGCGATGAGGTTGCTCCACGTAGAGAGTTTATTGAGCGTAATGCAAAATATGCGAAAATTGATGCTTAAGCCCTAAATCCCCCCTAAAAGGGGAGTTCGAGATACGAGCCCTCTTCAAGTTAAGTCTTGGAGAGGGTTTTTTGTTTGATCGTGGTGTAAGATGTTACCATCTTACACCGTATTGAATTTTTCTAGTTTGGATGAATTTAATTGTCATATGTCAGATGGTAACATCTGACTTCACAATAATACAAAGCCATCCCGTTTACGAATGGCTTTGTATCACTATAAACCTTTCAAAATGATTGTGCTATCCAGTACAAATACATTTCGATTAACTAACCATCTCAATGGATGAGATTATTTTATGGCAATGATTATTACAGGATGTAATATGACCCCACAGGTGCCAATTCGGTTTGAGGTTTGTCCTCGTATATTTTATTGTCATCCAACATCTGACAAAGATCGCGTTCAATGGTTCTGCAGATCGTTGTAGTTGGTGTATCTGTAGGTTTATTTTCAAAAGGATCCTGAAGATGGACCGCCATTTTTTCTACCAATAGGAAGAATGCAGCTATGGCAACCACTAATGGAACTTCCATGTAACCAAAGTATTCGATTAAGCCAAACGGTAGTAACACGATGAATAAATGGATAGACATGTTAATGTATTTGCTATAAGTAACGGGAAAAACGGTGTTTTTTATTCTTTCCGATCCGCCCATGTGATTGCATAAAGCTGTAATGGTTTTATCGATTTCTATTTGCTGATATTTATTGACCCAGCCTTCTTGCAATGCCTTTTTTAAGTCCATGGCATGTAACTCCAATATCGTTGTAGTTACATTTTTACGTTTTTTAATAAAAGCGATTTCCTCTGCACACAGGTATTCTTCTAAACCTTTGCGTGGGTTAAAACCTCTTAGCGATTGACTTAAGGCATAACACCAGGCAATCTGCCTTTTTATAAAACGTTCTTTAAATGCCTCAACCTCATCTAAGCCGTAAGGATTTTCTACAAAAGATAATATCTGGCGCGACAGGGTTCTGGAATCGTTGACAATAGCACCCCAAAGAATTCTAGCTTCCCACCATCTATCGTAGGCCTGGTTAGACCGGAATGCCAATAAAAGTGAAATGATTGTTCCTAGTAATGCTGGCACAGCAACAGGAATGGAAATGCGTGTAACATGAAAGTTTTCATACAACACCACAATGCCTATGGAGTAGCCAATAACAAACAGGAGTTCTTTTTTGATCTTTCCGAATATATAAGTGAGCGGAATATTATTTCGTAACAGCATAATATAAAATTTAAAATGTGGGTGATTAAGCGTTTGCTTCTTGCAACTGCGTTTCGTGTATTTTTGTATCGATTAAATTTTCACTGGCATGAACTGTTAATGTATTTAATTGAATTACTTCACAGCCTGCACGTGCTGTTAATATTTTAGGGTCGACGCTATATTTGTTGATCGGTGTAAAATTGTATTCTTTTAAGTAAGCAATGCGCTCTACATCAAAAGCTTCGATAAAGTTTTTGAAAGCGGCTACAGTACTTCCGTAAAAATATTCGATTCCAATGGCATTGATCTGATTAGGGTATTTTGCCTTGGCCTGATTTAGCTGTTGATAAAATTCGTCGCTAACATTTTCGTAATCGCGGCTGCGGCGACTCAACATTAACATATCGGTTATAGAATCCGATAATTTAAAGGCATGTACAAAAATGATGTTTAAGGTTTCATTTTTTTGATGTTGAACAAGTGCATCAATAATTCTAATGCTTTCTAATTTAAAGTCGGTTGGTACCAATACTGTTTTCATCGCTATATCTTGTTTAAATGAATTGAAAAATTATTTATACAAGTTTAGCGTGATGTTATTATAGCGAAATAAGAGTAAGATTAGAATGAGATTAGAATTTGAAGTAAAGTTCAATAGTTCATTGGTCAATGGTTTATTTGTCCAATAGCCTATAGCGAGAGCTTTAGTTAGAGAATAGCTCCTATGTCTAGAAATTAAAGGATAATGAATTTTCGGTAGCTAGGAACCTAATGAGCTAATGACAAATGAACCAATCAACCTTTAACAGGCAATAAAACCTTAATCTCAGTGCCAACCCCTTCCTGCGATTTAATAGCAATACTACCTCTGTGTAAACGGATAATATTTAATGAAAGTGGTAAGCCAACGCCATATCCCTTAAAATCATTGGTGTTAGATGCACGGTAAAAAGGTTCGAATATATGCTGTATGTCTGTTTGCGGTATTCCAATTCCTCTATCTGTTACAGCAATTGAGAGCATATTAGCATTGCTTTCAATACTAATGCTTACCAGATTCTCATTTGAATATTTACAGGCATTGTTTACAATGTTGCTGATGGCAAGCTTAATCAGGTTTTTGTTTACCCGCAGGGTTAGTAAGTCATCATCATCAGGAAGTTTGGTAAAGTCGATTTCTATTTTACTGTTGGGATGTACCTGATTAACTGATTCTTTAATTTCCCATAACAATTCGTCCATCCGTACCTCTTCCCAAGGTTGGTTTTTTCCATTAAATCCAGATTGTGCCAGACCCAGTAAACTGGTTAAGATATGCTCTAATCTTTCTGCCTCGTCTTTAATTTTAGATAAGGCTTTATGCTGTTTAGGGTTATCCTCAACGGTTTTCATCGCTAATTCGACCTCACCACTAATAATAGTTAAAGGTGTTCTTAATTCGTGCGAAGCATTGCTGATAAAGTTATTTTGTGTTTCGAAGGCAGTTTCTAAACGGTTAAGCATATTGTTAAAGGTTTGGGCCAACTGCGACATTTCATCATTTCCTTCTTTTACATCCAGTCTTAAATGCAAGTTTTCTGCTTTTATCTTTTTTACGCTCTTGATTATATTTCTTAAGGGCATTAACATGTAGTTAGAAAATTTCCAGCCAACAATAAAAGATAAAATAACAGAAAGGAAAAAACCAATAATCAGGATTCTTTGCAGGTCTTTTAGCTCCCGAAAGCCGAAAGGATCATTTGCAGAAACAATTACTATATATCCTTTATGTGGATTTTTAAAGAACTTTCCAGCGTAAAAGTGATTCTCAACACGATAGCGTGCTACATATCCGGCATTTATGCGGTTATAAAAACTAGCTGGTAGCTCTCGGTCCAATTTATTGGTTGGTTTTCCAGCTTCAATGATATACTCTTTTTCTGAAGGCAGGCGCTCAAGGTATTGGTTGCGCATTTTAGCGTAAACCTTATTGTTTTCGTCTTCGTATAATTTAATCTGGGCAGCAATATTAACCCTGGCCTCTAAACGTTTATAAAAATCTTCAAAAGCGAAATCATTAGAAAAATACCAAACAAAACCACTTAATAAGGAGATAATAATTGCCGATAAAATGGCGAAAAGTAAGGTGATTTTCTTGGCTATCTCCATTTATTTTTCCTTTAATATATAACCTAGGCCTACTGCGGTATGAATAAGCTTTTGGTCGGCATTTTTATCTATTTTTTTGCGAAGATAATTAACATAAACATCAACCACATTGGTGCCAAGGTTAAAGTCGATATCCCAAACGTTTTCTAAAATGTCTATCCGCGATAAAATTTTGGCCTTATTTTTAGCCATATATTCAAGTAAGCGATATTCGGTCGCGGTGAGTACAATTTCTTGCTGATTACGCTTTACCGTTTTTGCGCTTAAATTGATCTGGAGGTCTGCTATAGAGATAATCTGATCTTGCGAAACCACACCATGATATCGCCTCAACAGCATTCTGATCCTTGCAAAAAGTTCAGCAAATTTAAATGGCTTTATTAAATAATCATCTGCACCATTGTCCAGTCCGTTTACTACATTTTCTGTAGTACCCAAAGCCGTAAGCATAATAACAGGCGTATTTGGTTTTTGTTCTTTAATGATTTTGCAGAGTTCCAAACCATTTATTCCAGGTAGCATAATATCGAGAATAATCAGATCGAACTGATTTTCCATAGCCATCTGTTTCCCGATTAAACCATCAGGAGCTATACTCACGGTAAATCCCTCATCGGTTAAACCCCTCGAAATTACAGATACAACGCTCGGTTCATCTTCTACAAGTAATAAATTCATTTTGCTGGCAAGTAATCTAAAAAATAGGGAATTACAAAATATTAATGACCGGTTAGCTGATTTTTAATGCTTTTTTAACGCAAAGCCGACACAATTGTTTGAGTTATCGAAAATTGAATCATAAAAAAGCCTCTCAAATGAGAGGCCAGTTATGTTTTAACCACAGAGGGAGCGGAGAATGTCACAGAGTCCACAAAGGTTTTTCTTGCGCTTTAGGCTTCCATCTTTAAAAGATTTGCTTCACAGGGCTGTCGGGTTCTTCGCTGCGCCCAGAATGACAATACTCCGTGCTTTCCGTGTCTCCTTGGCAAATCCTTTGAATCCGTTCAGGATGATACAGCGTTTTAACTTCCTTTCTCCGATTTTTCCTTCAAATATTTTAGCCCATCTTCAAAATCTTTCCCGATCATTTTGTCCATACTCACAAACACAGACATCCATTTACTGATCAGGTTATTTTCTCCACTCATTGTCCAGGTTACTTTATTGCTGCTTCCCTCTGGCTGAATGTCGAATTTTGTATCCGCTAAACTTTCGAAAGGCTCAATAAATTTTAATTCAATATCTACCTGTTTGTTAGGTGCTACACTTTTTATCTTCATATAGCCGCTTCCTGTTTCCTTACCTTTCCATTCATACAAATGACCAGGTTCGCCCGCAACGCCAGCATATGTGGTTTTTGCTGAAGGTTCCATTTTTGCCCATGGATTCCATTTGTAGAATTCTTTAAAGTCGGCCACGTTCTTGTAAATTACGCTGTCTGGAGCATTAATTACAGTAGACCTGCTTACCGTATAACTTTTAGGCAAAAGGAAGCCACCCACAATAATGATTATTGCCAATACGACGATAATGCCAAGTAAGATTTTGAGGAATTTCATAATTTGATTTAGTTTGGTTACCTAAATTTATAAAGAAACCAGCTTAAATCAAAGTAAAATTCACTAAACAATTTTGATCTTCGAATTAGGCGAATTTATTTTAAAATGCATTAAATCGGCAATAGATTGTGCTTTTTGTTTAATCAGATCTGCATTTTCTCCTACAAAAAGATCGTCGACAGTTTGGAAAAAGAGGCTTTTCCAGGTTTCAAATGCTTCAGTTTGCAGGGGTGTTTGTTCATTCAAAGCAAAATGGGTAAGCATGGGGTTGCCTTTGTAAATTGCTTTTCCGAAAAGTATACTTTCCCAGAAATCGTACATTTTTGGCAAATGGTGCGACCAGTCTACTTTTGCAACATCGGTAAATATTGGACCTATCTGTTCGTTAAGCGCAACATTTTTATAAAACGTATCCACTAAAAGGATAATATCTTCTCTATTATGAATATCTTTTTTCATGATGCAGTGATTTTAAACTTAAAAAACCCAGAACAATTAATGATAGGAATTTGACGATGTCGACAATGATGTACACAATATGATGATAACTTTTGATTGGAACATTGCCAGCCAAAACCAGCTTTGCCCTTTCATCGAGTATTGGTAATAGCCAAAAAGTATCCAGCATTAAAAGAATAGTAACTGAGAAAAGTAAAATACTGTGAAAGTTTTTTAAAGGTGTGGGTAGGGAGCAGGCTAAAATAATAATCAGCAATATGATCTCTATTTTATTGAGCGCCTGAAAAACCAATTGTCCTATACCTAAGCCAAGCGGAATTGTAATTCCTGGGGCCTGAAATTTTAATGGAGCTTCTAAAAAACTAATTCCACCAATTAAACCTGCCCAAAAAATGACACAAAAGATTGTGATTAACTTTTTCATCAAGTTCAAATATCATTTAAAATAGCTTAATAAAAATGATTGAAGTCATAAAACGAAATTATGACTATCTATAAAGTCTTAAAATCATTTTGTCATAATTAATAACGGCTTTATACTGCATTAAAATATCTCCGCCAATAATACTCGTAATAGGTGGGTGACCAAATTGTTGGTAAGTATCACTCACGGATTGCAGGTCGAAAGCCACCGTTTCGTAGTTTTTGATCTTTAACGATCCGATTTTTAGCTCAGGAATTGTAGCCTGGATAGTTGTGGTGGTTGTAAAAAGGGTGGCTGCATTAATCTCTTCTGATACTTGGAGGGTTTCTGAGAGGTGTTGCTCAATCAACGATTTATCGAACACACTTCGCGAGGCACCGGTATCTAAAACAGCAAAATGTTTTTCCTTAAAAACAACAACTTCTACCAAAAGGTGGAAACCGTCATCCTGTAAGTTTATCAGTTTTAGTGGGATTGAAATTGATTTCATTGTTTATTTATGTCTACAGCCCTTCGGCTACGCTACCATTGACGTTATTTTGCAAATTATTATTAATCAATATCTTAACAAATTTCGCATTTCTATCCAGCTAGGCCATAGTACGGTATCCCCGTTCTACTTAAATCCGGCCTAACAAATTTTTCGGGCTGCACTGCCCAAGCCTACCTGCTGGCTTCGAAAGAAAAATTTTCAGCCGGCATTTTTTGTTTCTTTTTAATGCTAAAAAGAAAGAGCCCTTCGGCGGCGGCGAGCCGAGGCAAGAATGAGCCTCTGGGCGAAAAAAGCATATGCGTCATTCATATTGATTTTTATCCAATAAATTATCCCTCAGGGTGACAACTTATTTAAGTGTAAAAAATGTCAAGTCTGTCTAGCTATTCAGGTAGCGGAGTACGAAATACACGGAAGTAAAAGAACGGTCGTCATTCTCGCTCAGGCGGGAATCTTAATGCAATAGGCATTAAGATTCCCAATCGAGTTGGGAATGACGCACCGAGGAAACCCATTTAGTAATTTAATACTTTCGTTAAAGATTTATGTTCAGAATGGTATTAAACCAACTTCATTTCTGCCAGTACATTATTCATGTTCCTTACGGCATCGGCACTTTTGTTAAATGCCGCCTGCTCATCTTCGGTTAATTTAAAATCGATGATTTTTTCCCAACCACTACGGCCGATAATTACGGGAACACCTAAACATATATCTTCCTGCCCGTATTCTCCTTCAAGAGAAACGCAGCAGGTAAACAGTTTTTTCTCATCACGTAAAATTGCTTCAACCAATGCGGCACCTGCAGCACCTGGTGCATACCAGGCAGAAGTGCCGATTAAGCCTGTTAAAGTAGCACCACCAACCATGGTATCGGCTGCAACTTTATCAAGTGTAGCTTTATCCAATAAATTACTAACCGGTAAACTTTGGTATGTAGCTAGGCGGGTTAAAGGAATCATGGTGGTATCGCCGTGGCCGCCAATTACAAAGCCCTGTAAATCGTTAGGATTGCAATTTAAAGCTTGCGATAAATAAAATTTGAAACGGGAGCTATCTAACGTTCCGCCCATGCCGATAATACGGTTTTTAGGCAGGCCTAACGATTTTAAGGCTAAATAAGTCATCGTATCCATTGGGTTACTGATCACGATGAAGATGGCTTCTGGAGAGTATTTTAAAATATTTTCGGCAACACCTTTAACAATACCGGCATTAATGCCGATCAGTTCTTCGCGGGTCATCCCTGGTTTGCGGGGCAAGCCTGAGGTAATTACCACCACATCAGAACCAGTCGTTTTACTGTAATCGCCAGTTACGCCGGTAATTTTAGTGTCGAAACCCAAAAGGGTTGCGGTTTGCATCATGTCGATCGCTTTGCCTTCGGCAAAACCCTCTTTAATATCTAACAGGACAAGTTCGTTCGCTAATTCTTTGCGGGCAATATTATCTGCACAAGTGGCACCAACTGCGCCTGCGCCAACAACCGTTACTTTCATATATTTTATTTTAATGGTTTGCGTATCGTTAAATATTAATCGAAGGTAGAAATAAATATAAGGTTTAAAAATCCTTTTCAAAACTTTATAATTTGATGATGGTTCACTTAATATATTCAAAAGCAGAACGCCCCGGCACTACAAACGGATAGCGGGGCTGAAAACCCGATGAAAGACCGAAGCACTTATTTCCAAAAAAATAAACGGTTAAAAAAGGACAAAATGATAATGAGCTAGGAATTAATGCTTTGAGAAAATCTGTCAGGGTTTTAAATGCTGAGCGGTTTTATTGAGATATTTTTGTTGATAAAATCTGACAAAACCACCTGTCAAATTCCTTATTTTTGAAGAACCGTTACTATTCTAAAACGGTTAATTCTTTGCCGCACAATATGTACTTAATTTTTGATACTGAAACCACTGGTTTGCCACGTAATTATAATGCACCTATTACCGATACGGATAATTGGCCGCGTTGTATACAGATTGCATGGCAACTGCACGATGAGATGGGGAGATTGGTTGAACATCAGGATTATCTGGTTAAACCAGAGGGGTTTAATATTCCGTACGACGCAGAACGGATCCATGGTATTTCTACCGAACTCGCTGCCGAACAAGGCATCGGTTTCGAAGAAATGCTGGCCAAGTTTAATGAAGTTTTAAATAAAGCCAAGTTTATTGTAGGCCAGAATGTTGGTTTCGACGTAAACATTATGGGCTGTGAGTTTCACCGTTTTGGTGTGGCTAACCGTTTGGCCGAGATGCCTGTGTTAGATACCTGTACCGAAGTTACCGCCCAGCTTTTACAATTGCCTGGAGGTAGGGGCGGAAGGTTTAAACTTCCAACCTTAACCGAGTTACATTCTTATTTGTTTGGCGTTCCTTTTAACGAAGCCCACAACGCAACTGCCGATGTGGAAGCAACTACACGTTGTTTCTTAGAATTGGTAAAAAGAGAGGTTTTTAAAAAAGAAGAATTACAGGTTGATGTAGAATATTTTCCTCGTTTTAGAGAAGTAAATCCAGCTACGATTGAAGGAGTTGGTTTAAAACACATCAATTTAAAAGCCGCTTCTGATGAAATCCGAAAACGTTTACAAAAAGCTGAGGGCGGAGGGATTTCGAAACAGGAACTTGCAGGAAACAAACAGGAACTTGCTGCAGCAACCTTTGTACATTTACACAACCATACTCAATTTTCGGTATTACAAAGTACCATCAGTATTCCCGATCTGGTAAAAGCTGCGGCAGCACAAAAAATGCCTGCAGTAGCCATGACCGATCATGCGAACATGATGGGGGCTTTCCACTTTGTAAACCATGTTTTAAATCATAATAAAGCTGCTGAAGCAAAAAATGCTGCCGCAATCGAGGCAGGCGAGCGACCTACGGAAGTGGTAATGACACCAATAATTGGGGTAGAATTTTTTGTTTGTAATAATCACTTAGATCGGACAGCAAAAGATAACGGTTATCAGATGGTACTGTTGGCGAAAAATAAAAAAGGCTATCACAATCTAGCTAAAATGTCTTCAATCGCTTATACCAAAGGTTTTTATTACGTGCCCCGAATCGATAGGAAGGTGATTGAACAGTATAAAGATGATATTATTGTTTTATCGGGTAACCTATCCGGAGAGATTTCGAACAAAATTTTAAACATGGGTGAAACCCAGGCTGAAGAAGCGCTGATCTGGTGGAAAAACATGTTTGGCGATGATTTCTATGTGGAGATAATGCGGCACAATCAGGAAGATGAAAACCGTGTAAACGAATCGTTGATTGCACTGGCTAGAAAACATGCTGTTAAATTGGTAGCCACCAATAATACCTATTATATTAATAAGAAGGATGCAAATGCGCACGATATCTTGCTGTGTGTAAAAGATGGCGAAAAACAGGCTACACCAATTGGCCGTGGTCGCGGTTACCGTTATGGTTTGCCCAATCAAGAATATTATTTCAAATCTGGGGATGAAATGAAATCGCTTTTTGCCGATTTGCCGGAGGCGATTGTAAATATTAAAGAAATTGTAGATAAGATCGAAATCTACAAACTTGCCCGTGAAGTACTCTTACCTAAATTCGATATTCCAGAAGAATTTTTAGTGGCGGAAGATGAAGCCGATGGAGGAAAACGTGGGGAAAATAAATTTTTGCGTCACCTTACTTATGAGGGAGCCAAGAAACGTTATGGTGTATTAACCCCTGAGGTTATCGAACGTTTAGATTTCGAATTGCAGACCATTGAAAAAACCGGTTATCCGGGATATTTCCTAATTGTACAGGATTTTATTGCCGAAGCCCGTCGAAGGGATGTTTCGGTAGGACCTGGCCGTGGTTCTGCAGCCGGATCGGTGGTGGCTTATTGTTTGTGGATCACGAATATCGATCCCATTAAGTACGATCTCCTTTTTGAGCGTTTCTTAAATCCCGATCGTGTATCCATGCCCGATATTGATATCGATTTTGACGATGAGGGTCGGGGCCGTGTAATGGAATATGTAATTGGCAAATACGGTTCCAGCCAGGTGGCGCAGATTATCACTTATGGAACCATGGCCGCCAAATCTTCTATCCGCGATACAGCGAGGGTATTGGATTTGCCACTTTTTGAAGCAGATAAGATTGCCAAGCTGATCCCGAATATGAAGCTCGCAAAAATCTTCACGCTGGATGAGAAAACATTGAAAGAAGCTTTGCGCCCTGATGAATATGAACGCGTTGTTGAATTGAAAAACCTTGGCGCATTAAAAGATTTGAGTGCCGAAACCATTCAACAGGCACAGATTTTAGAAGGCTCTTTACGAAACACCGGTATTCATGCCTGCGGGGTAATTATTACGCCAAGCGATATTACCAATTTCGTTCCCGTTTCTACCGCAAAAGATTCTGATTTATATGTTACCCAATTTGATAACTCAGTTGTAGAAAGCGCGGGTTTATTAAAGATGGACTTTTTGGGTTTAAAAACCCTTACGCTGATAAAAGATACCGTAAAACTGGTTAAAAAACGGTTTGGTATCGATCTCGATCCGGATAATTTCCCAATTGATGATGTATTAACCTATGAGCTTTTCCAGCGTGGTGAAACCATCGGGATTTTCCAGTATGAGAGTCCGGGCATGCAGAAATACATGAAGGAGCTGAAACCAACGGTTTTCGACGATTTAATTGCAATGAACGCACTATATCGCCCGGGACCGATGGAGTATATTCCAAGTTTTGTTCGCCGTAAAAATGGCGAAGAAGAAATTAAGTACGATTTAGATGCCTGCGAAGAGTATTTGAAAGAAACCTATGGAATTACCGTTTACCAGGAGCAGGTAATGCTTTTATCGCAGAAACTGGCCGGATTTACCAAAGGTGAGGCCGACGTGCTGCGTAAGGCAATGGGTAAGAAACAGAAAGACGTTCTGGATAAAATGAAACCAAAGTTTGTGAAACAAGCGGCTGAAAAAGGTCACGATGCCACAACTTTAGAAAAAATATGGAAAGATTGGGAGGCATTTGCATCCTATGCTTTCAACAAATCTCACTCTACCTGTTATGCATGGATTGCCTATCAAACCGCATACTTAAAAGCGCATTACCCTGCCGAATATATGGCAGCGGTACTGTCCAATAACATGAGTGATATTAAACAGGTAGCTTTCTTTATGGAAGAATGTCGCCAGATGAGTGTTACGGTATTAGGTCCCGATGTAAACGAATCCGATCTCAAATTCTCGGTAAATGCCAAAGGCGAAGTCCGCTTCGGTATGTCGGCTGTAAAAGGTGTGGGTGAAAAGGCGGTAGAAAGTATTATTGAAGAAAGATTGGCAAACGGGCCTTATGGTAATGTGTACGATTTTGCCAAGCGTTCCAACACCCGCATTGTAAATAAAAAAGCTTACGAGAGTTTTGTGTACAGCGGTGCTTTCGATGCATTTGGTGGGCACAGGGCGCAGTATTTTTACATCGGCCCGAACGATAAAATGAATGGTATTGAAAAGATTATTAAATATGCCAACGATTTTCAGAACAATGAAAGTACGTCACAAGCTTCCTTATTCGGTGGCTCTAAAGCCGATCTTATTCTAGAACCAAGTTTGCCGGTTTCGCCAGAATGGGCATTAATGGACAGGTTAAAGTACGAGAAAGATGCTATTGGAATTTTCCTTTCTGGCCACCCTTTAGATAATTATAAACTCGAACTCGATAAATTCTGTACCCATGGCGTTAAACAGCTGAGCATCATCAATAAGGTGCGTATGGGCGATAACAACGAAGAGGTTTTGGCTGAATTCGAAAAGCTGAAAAACCGTGAGCTCTGCGTAGGCGGGCTTGTGGTAACCGCATCACAGCGGATTACCAAAACGGGTAAGCCATTTGGTACTTTTGTTTTTGAAGATTATGACGATGCAAGTGAAATGGCCTTGTTCGGAGAAGATTTTTTAAAATTTAAATCGTTTTTAACTGAAGGATATTTCTTGCAGATTAGGGGCAGGGTTGGTGAACGTTTCGGTAAAGCTGGAGATTGGGAGTTTAAAATCACCGCAATTAACTTAATGTCTGAACTGAGGGATAAATTAGCAAAAAGTTTGACTATCCAGGTGCCGATTGAGCGGGTTAACGACCAACTGATGCGCGAGATTGAAGCCATATTAGCAGACAATAAGGCAAACTCCGAGCAACAAAACTGCCAACTTAACTTCGCTATTTTTGATCGGGAAAAGGAGATTATGTTGGATATGCCATCCAAAAATCTTAAAATAAATCCAAACAATAAGTTTTTAGAACAATTACTCGGGCTTAATGTTGTAAATTATAAACTGAACTAGCGTTTGGCGTTTGGTGCTGAGCGTTTAGCCCGGTCGAATATAAAACGCCCACCGCCCATCGCCACCCGCTTTTACCAAAATAATGTCAAATTGACACTACAGATGGGTTGGCATTACAATTGAATACATATATTTGAACATAAAAAAAATAATTATGGCATTAGAAATCACAGATGCAAACTTCGAGGAGCTTGTATTAAAATCAGATAAACCCGTATTAGTAGATTTTTGGGCAGAATGGTGTGGCCCTTGTCGCATGGTTGGTCCAGTAGTAGAAGAAATCGCTAAAGAATATGATGGAAAAGCGGTAGTTGGAAAAGTAAACGTTGATAACAACCCTCAAATTTCAATGCAGTTTGGCATCCGTAACATCCCGGCTTTATTATACTTTAAAGATGGTCAGGTTGTTGACAAACAAGTTGGTGCTGTTCCAAAATCAGTATTAGCAGAAAAATTAAACAAGCAATTAGCCTAGTTTAAGCTTAAAGCATAAAAACCAAAGCCTAAAGGCTTGTAACATATTTAAAACCCAAGTTCATTTGATGGATTTGGGTTTTTTATTGCAAACTTATTTTTGTTTCTTTAATAAAAAACTAACAATCATGTCTATTAACCTATTTAACAATAAAGCTTTAAGTATTTTATTGGCAGGTTTAGCGCTAAACTGTGCAAATATTGCATTTGTATCGGCGCAGAATCCTGTTGAAACCAACGAACCATCAGCAGCTTATAAGCCCGCATTTGCCGGGCAGACCCGAATTGGAGGAGTAAAAACCAAAACTCCTCTGGATATTACGATTATTAATGAAAAGTTAGAAAATCCTTGGGCCATTTCAGTTCTTCCAAACGGTGGTTTTTTAATTACACAAAAACAGGGTACAATGGTAATCCTTACCCCTGATGGGAAATTAAGCAAAAAGATAACCGGTTTACCCAAGGTAGATCCATCTGGCCAGGGAGGTTTATTAGATGTAACTTTAGATCCAAACTTTGCTAAAAACAGAATGATTTATTGGGCTTATTCAGAGCCACAAGATAAAGGTGTGTTACTGGCTATTGCCAAAGGTAAATTAGCAGCTAATGAAACTACAATAGAGAACCAAACCATTATTTACCGCGCTACACCAGCTTACGGCGGTAAGCTTCAGTACGGTTCGAGAATTGTCTTCGATAAGAATGGTAATTTATTTGTAAGCACTGGCGAACGTTCTGGTAACGATATCAGAATTCAGGCACAATATTTAAATTCTTCTTTGGGTAAGATCTTACACCTTACCACCAATGGTAAAGCTGTGGCGAACGGACCATTTGGTGGCAAAGCAGATGCAAAACCAGAAATTTATGCCTATGGATTGCGGAATCCGGATGGTTTAGCCATTAATCCTTTAACCGGTGATTTATGGGAAGCCGAATTTGGCCCTAAAGGTGGCGATGAGGTGAATATTATTAAACCAGGCAAAAATTATGGCTGGCCAATTATTACCTACGGAACAGAATACAGTGGTAAAAAGGTAGGCGATGGTATTCAGCAGAAAGATGGCATGGAGCAACCTATTTATTATTGGAACCCAAGTATTTCGCCTGGCTGTATTGCGTTTTATAACAGCAATAGTATCGCCGAGTGGAAAGGAAATTTGTTTGTAGGTGGCTTGGGCGGTTCGCATATTATCAGATTGGTAATTAAAGATGATAAAATCGTTGGTGAAGAGCGTTTGCTGGAAGGTAAAGGCGAACGTTTCCGTGATATGGTAGAAGGAAAAGACGGGGCGCTTTATTCTGTAACCGATAACGGTCATTTGTTTAGAATAGCTAAGAAATAACGCTAAATCTGAATAGTTTTTTAAAGTATTAATCCCGAATTCATTTATTGAACTCGGGATTTTTTGTTTAGTTGGATTATTAGTGTTTTGGAAATGTGGGGTTCTGGTTTTCATCGGGGTTTTAAGGGCGGGGCGGTTAAAATTATATGAATTTATTCGGAAAGGTACTTTAATTTGCTTGGGTTTGTTCAGTCCTGCTGTTCACTGTAGCCCTCATACTTCGGGGCTGCCGCTGCCATCAGGTTTAAATTACTTGGGTTTGGTGGTACTTGGGTTGGGTTGCCTTTCTGGCGTTGATTACTCCCCTCGTTGTTTTAAGGAGGGGTGCCCGCAGGGCGGGGTGGTTAGCGTTAGGGATTGTAAGGGTTCAGTACCGATCCTTCATCGGTACCGGAGCGTAGCGCAGCCCTGGAAAGCCCGCCCCTTTCCCGATTCATCGGGATTAGGGGAACGCCCTTATCAGTTAGCAGCTTGCAATTATCAGTTTACAGTTAGCTAATTGACTATTTTAAATCCATAAAGATTTTTAATAAATCTTTTATTAGCTTTACCATATGCAGGCTGTAAACTACGAAAACGAAACAAGCTATGGTAATTTAGAATTGCTTGCACAGCAAGTGGTAGAAGGCTTTATCACCGGGCTGCATAAAAGCCCATTTCATGGCTTTTCGGTCGAATTTGCAGAGCACCGCCAGTATAATAACGGCGATAATGTTAAAAATATCGACTGGAAATTATATGCCAAAACCGATAAACTTTACAGCAAACGTTTCGAGGAAGAAACCAATTTGCGCTGCCAATTTGTGATTGATGTTTCCTCATCAATGTACTTTCCTGAACCTAAAAATAATAAACTGATTTTCTCGATACAGGCTGCTGCATCTTTGATGTACCTGTTGAAGAAACAGCGTGATGCTTTTGGATTAAGCTTATTTACAGATGAAATACTGTTAAATTCGCCAGCAAAGTCGACTACCGTACATCAGAAATATCTGTTTACACAATTGGAAGAGCTGTTACATAAACCCAAGGTAAATGCACAGACTAATTTGAGCGAAGCTTTGCACCAGGTGGCCGAATTGATTCATAAACGTTCGTTGGTAATTGTTTTTAGCGATCTTTTTAATACGCAAACCAGCACAGATAAGACGGACGAGTTTTTTGATGCTTTGCAGCATTTAAAATTCAACAAACATGAAGTGGTGGTTTTTAACGTGGTAGATAAATCAAAAGAAGTCGATTTCAATTTTGAAAACCGCCCATACCAGTTTATTGATATGGAAACCGGCGAAACGATTAAAGTACATACCAACCAGGTAAAAGATAATTATACAGCGGCGGTTTCCTCGTATCGACAGCAGATAGCACTAAAATGTGCCCAATATAAAATCGACTTAATTGATGCCGATATGAACGATGGGTTTTATCCTGTCCTTCAGTCTTACTTAATCAAAAGGCAAAAATTAGGCTAAAATTTGTTGCAAACAACACAGATTCAGTGTTGTTAATTAAATGATTTAAATTTTAAACTCCTTAATATGTTAGAAAAAGGCGCTATAGCACCAGATTTCGAATTGAATGCTACTCCCGATCAGAAAATAAAACTTAAAGATTTTAAAGGTAAAAATGTTATCCTGGCTTTTTATCCTGCCGATTGGAGCCCCGTATGCAGCGACCAAATGGCACTTTACAATGAAATGCTAAAATATTTTAATAAGTACGACGCACAGATTTTTGGTGTTTCTGTTGATAGTGTTTGGTGCCACCTTGCTTTTGAAGAAAATAGAAAACTGCATTTTCCACTTTTGGCCGATTTTGAACCAAAAGGTGCAGTGTCAAAAGCTTATGGTGTATACGATGAAGAACTTGGCGAAAGCAAAAGAGCCCTTTTTGTTATAGATAAAGAAGGAAAAATTGCCTGGAGTTATTTGTCGCCAATAGCCGTTAACCCTGGCGCAGACGGAATTTTAGACGCATTAGAGGAATTAGATAAGAAATAAGCTATGAGTACCTTAAAACCTGAAATAAACAATCAAGATCACGTCCAAGGTGGTGATTCGGCAAGTGTAATCATTGTCGAATTTGGTGATTATCAATGCCCATATTGTGGTAATGCCTACCCGATTATGAAGGAAATTGAGGAAACATTCGGTCATCAGATCAAATTTATCTTCCGTCATTTTCCTTTGGCAAATGCCCATAAGTTTGCTTTTCCGGCTGCTGTTGCTGCAGAAGCGGCAGGCTTACAAGGTAAGTTTTGGGAAATGCACGATGCGCTGTACGAAAATCAATATCGTTTAGATGGCGAGCTGTTCGACGAATTGGCTGAAACCATTGGTTTAGATCTGGAACAGTTTCAGCAAGACAGTACCTCTAAAGAGATCAAAAGAAAAATAGAAGAAGATTTTGATAGTGGTGTACGGAGTGGCGTAAACGGAACACCTTCATTTTATGTAAACGGGACTAAGTTCGACGGAGGCGCAACAGATCTTTATCAGATGCTTAAAGAAAGTGCCGAATAATTTGCATAAAAAAACCTCATGTATTTTGCAATACATGAGGTATCAGATAAGGGTAACCGGAAAACTAAAAAACTAATTATGAGTTTTTAGAATTTAACAAAATTGAAATCGCTTCGTGTTTTGTTATTTCAAAGGTGCACTTCAATTATGAAGTTTTAGTGAAGAAACTTCATCCATTCTATATTGCCATACTTCTGTTACAACCGCTCCGATGAAAGTCTTCAGTAAGTCAGATTGGCTTATTTTCTATCTGTTATTCAAAACAATATAAGTGCTTCATCTATTTATAAGTAACAATAAACAATCCTGATTAAAAAAATACCTTCATGAGTAAAAATGTGGCAGAACAACTAGTTGAAATGCTGGTTGAAGTTGGTGTAAAAAGAGTTTATGCCGTTACTGGAGACAGTTTAAATTATTTTAACGATGCGGTAAGGCGAAACGGCAAAATCAAGTGGATCCACGTTCGCAATGAAGAAGTTGGAGCCTTTGCGGCAGCAGCAGAAGCTGAACTTGATGGAATAGCCTGTTGTGCCGGAAGTTGTGGGCCTGGGCACGTTCACTTAATCAATGGGCTTTATGATGCCCATCGCTCGCATGTTCCGGTGATCGCCATAGCGTCAACTATTCCAACAGGCGAATTCGGAATGGATTTTTTTCAGGAAACCAATACCATTAAATTATTCGATGATTGCAGTTATTACAACCAGGTAGCCACCACCGCGGCACAAGCCCCAAGAATGTTTCAAACGGCCATTCAACATGCTATTCATAAAAAAGGAGTTGCAGTTTTTGGTCTGCCGGGTGATGTAGCCCAAATGGATGCCATAGAAAGTGTAACTTCCATGCAACTGTTTAATAATAAGCCGGTAATCCGTCCTTCCGATCTGGAACTACAGGGGTTGGCTTCACTACTAAACAGTCAAAAGAAAATTATGATCTATTGCGGAATAGGGGCTGCCGAAGCACATGATGAGGTGGTTGCACTTGCGGCTAAATTAAAAGCAACCGTTGGGTTTTCGTTCCGTGGTAAAATGGGCATTCAATATGATAATCCTTACGAAGTTGGCATGACGGGGCTTTTAGGTCAGCCATCGGGTTACCATGCCATGCACGAAGCTGATGTAGTATTGTTGTTGGGAACGGATTTTCCATATGTAAACTTCATGCCCGAAAAGAGCAGGATTGTGCAGATTGATGAAAAACCTGAACGGTTAGGTAGAAGAGCTAAACTAACGATGGGCTTATGTGGAAATATAACTGATTCGGTTAAAGCATTATTACCACTTTTAGAAGAGAAAAAAGATGAAAATTTCCTGAAAACCCAACTCGAATTCTATCAAAAGGTTAAAGAAAGACAACAGGTTTATGTAAACGATCAGGGCGAAGAAAATAAAATCCAACCCGAATTTGTAGCTGAAACTCTTAATAGATTAGCTGCACGTGATGCCATCTTTACGGTTGATACTGGCATGTGTTGTGTTTGGGGAGCACGTTTTATTGATGGAACGGGTGAACGTAAAATGCTCGGTTCTTTTAATCATGGATCGATGGCAAACGCTATGCCAATGGCCATAGGGGCTGCCTTGGCTCATCCTGAAAAACAGATAATTGCCCTTTGTGGCGATGGTGGTTTATCAATGCTCTTAGGCGATCTGGCAACCATTAAACAATATAATCTGCCAGTTAAGCTAATCGTTTTTAACAACAGGGCTTTGGGAATGGTTAAGTTAGAAATGGAAGTTGATGGATTACCGGATAATGAAACAGATATGATTAACCCTGATTTTGCATTGGTTGCGCAAGCCATGGGTTTTAAAGGAATAACCGTAGCCAAGCCTGAAGAAGTGGAAACAGCAATCAGTCATGCACTTAATGAAAATGGCCCTGTTCTATTGAATATCATGACGAATCCTAATGCTTTAGCAATGCCTCCAAAAATAGAATGGGCGCAAATCAAAGGGATGAGTGAATCGATGACCAAGTTAATGCTGGGTGGAAAAATGAGTGAGGTTATGGATACGATAAAATCGAATTACAAACATTTTGGGGAAGTTTTGTAAGGAAAAGAGGTAGTAAATATTAATTAGCCCGCAAATTCCGATAAAAAGATCGTCATCTCTACTGAAGCGCAGTGGAGTGGAGAGATCTATCTAGATAGATCTCTCGGTTTCGTTGTACTTCGCTCGAAATGACGAACTCTAATTTGACTCTTCAATGAATTACTTCTTCGAATAAAGATTTTGCAGCTGCAGGAGTGCCACGATCAATTTATCTTCATCACCTGCTAAACAATAATATTTAATTCCATTTTTATCATTGTCAGGTTCTCCATCGCGTTTAGTAAAAACCGGATAAACTGATTTAATTTTTGGGTCTTTTTGTTCAGGGCTAACCTTGAACCCGTTCCAAGTCTGTATTTGAGACGTGGTGCTGGTTTCTTCTTTGGCACGATCTGAACTGGCAAATGTTTTTGCCATTGTAAAAACCCCGAAATTCATTTCCTCATCAATTGAAAATGAATTTGCTGTAATGGTAAACGCTGTTTCCGTACCATTATGCAAAGTAATGTTGGTTCCGCCGATGGCTTTTGCCAGTAATTGATTGATGTTTTTAACAATTTCGGCCTTTGTTTGTGCGAAGCCGCCGAATGATCCAGCCAGTAATAAGGCTAGCATTAGTTGTGTTTTCATAATTCTTTAAGGTTTATATTTGTGTGTATTTAAATTTAAAGAATTATTTGTCAATAATATTATTTTAAAAGTTTTTAACGGACGATAAATGAAATGATATATTTACGTTTTAAAAAAATAACAATGAATTACCGTAAACTCTTCACTTTAAGTGTACTATCCGTCCTGTTAATCACATCTTTACCAATATTTGCTCAAAACGTATCTGATTCTGAAAAAGAACAGCAAAAAAGTCAGTTCGTAGGTCTTTATAAATATTTGGCCTCCAAGGTGCATTACCCTCCTAAAGCACTATTTAATAATTTACAGGGTACAGCCACTTTTCTTTTTCAAGTAGAAAATGGCCAAATACAGAACGTAGAAACAGCTTTGGATTTAGAGGGGGGGAGTGAAAATGTTAAAAAATTAATTTTAGCTTACACGGGGTTTCCCGAAAACATGAATGGAAAATACAGCATCAGCATCATATTTCAATTGGAGGGCAAACGAAATGCATTGGTGCAGGAAGAAGCCGTTATTCCTTCTGGTTATACTAAACTCAGCAGTGTAAATGTTATGGCGATGGGTGGCCCTTCGCAGCAAAATGAACCTGACAATTCAACGTATAAGATTGAAGAAGTAGACACACCGCCTAATTTCCCGGGAGGATATAAAGCGTTGCAAGAATATTTCTATAAAAATATTAAATATTCAGAAGAAGCATTAAAAAACAAAGTAGAAGGAAAAGTATACTTTAGTTTTAAAATAGATTACGATGGGAATGTTAGAGATGTTAAAATAGTAAGAGGTTTAGGGGCTGGGTTGGATGAAATAGTAAAAAAAGTAATAAAAGACTGCCCAAAATGGAATGCTGCCGTGAAAAATGGCCAAACTGTAAGTACAAAATTTAGCTACTTTGCAGAATGCAGATTACCTAATCCTTAATATAATTTCTAAAAGAATAGAAGGAGTGCTAGTGCAAAAATAGCATTGTTATTCTTTCCAAAGGACTCCAACGGAGAGCCTGTGGAAGGGTTTCATTAAATAATAAAATTAACAAGGCAACCAGATATTCTGATTGCCTTGTTAATTATGTAATGTTACAAATTACCTCTTAATTCCTGTTCGCGTTCTAACGATTCAAATAAGGCTTTAAAGTTGCCTGCGCCAAAACTTTGTGCACCTTTACGCTGAATAATTTCGAAGAACAGGGTTGGGCGGTCCTCAACTGGTTTAGTGAAAATCTGGAGTAAATAGCCTTCTTCATCACAATCGACCAAAATACCAAGGCTTTCTAGCAATGCTATTTCTTCATCAATTTTACCTACGCGTTGCGGCATCATATCGTAATAGGCCTCTGGTGGTGCACTTAAAAACTCCACCCCACGTGCTTTCAGTTCTTTAACTGTTTTAACAATATCTTTAGTGGCCACAGCAATGTGCTGAACGCCCTCGCCCTCATAATATTCCAGGTATTCTTCAATTTGCGATTTCTTTTTCCCTTCAGCAGGTTCGTTAATCGGGAATTTCGAATAGCCATTTCCATTACTCATTACCTTACTCATCAAAGCCGAGTATTCAGTATTGATCTGCTTATCATCAAAAGATAAGATATTTACGAAGCCCATTACATCTTCGTACCATTGTACGGCTTCATTCATGCGGTTCCAACCTACATTACCCACACAATGATCGATATGTAAAAGACCAGCATCGGCAGGTTGATAATCGCTTTCCCACACACGATAACCCGGCATAAAGGTTCCATTATAATTTTTACGCTCAATAAACATGTGTACAGTTTCGCCATAAGTATAAATACCGCTCATCCGAACTTCACCATTTTCATCAGTTAAAGTTTGAGGAGCCAGATAGGGTTTCGCACCACGTTTTGTGGTTTCTTCGAAGGCGCTATAGGCATCGTCTACCCAAAGGGCTAATACTTTTACCCCATCGCCATGTTTTTTTACATGCTCTGCTATTGGATGATCTGATTTTAATGCTGTGGTTAAGATCAATCTGATTTTACCCTGTTGCAATACATATGATGAACGATCGCGTACGCCAGTTTCTGGTCCGGCATAAGCCAGGCTTTGAAACCCAAATGCAGTTTTGTAGTAGTGAGCCGCTTGTTTAGCATTACCTACATAAAATTCGATATAATCTGTTCCGTTAATAGGCAGAAAATCTGGTGCTTTTGATATTTTTTCTGCGAATGTTTGTGTTTCCATTGTTGTTGTTATTAATAAGTCCGAGGTCGGAGGTCCGACGTCAGAGGTTTTATGTTTTAGTTATCAATCTTCGGACCTCGGTCTCCCGACTTCCGACTAAATTTTATTCTACGTTAATCTGCCAACTTTTATGATAATTCTCGTCCTCGATATCCAGGGCATCCTGAGTAAGCATTAAAGGTTTAAAAGGATCGATCATTACCGCAAGCTCATCTGTTTTTTCTTTTCCGATCGATTTTTCTACGGTACCTGGGTGTGGCCCATGTGGAATACCTCCTGGGTGTAAGGTAATTTGCCCTTTAACCACGCTCTTACGGCTCATAAAATCACCATCTACATAATAAAGTACTTCGTCGCTATCTACATTGCTATGGTTGTAAGGCGCAGGGATAGAATCAGGGTGATAATCGTATTTACGGGGAACAAAAGAGCAAACCACAAAATTGTGTCCTTCGAAAGTTTGGTGAACCGGAGGTGGTTGGTGCAAACGGCCTGTTATCGGCTCAAAATCATGAATAGAAAAAGCATATGGGTAATGATAACCGTCCCACCCTACATAATCAAAAGGATGTGTACCGTAGGTATATGGATAAATTAACCCTTGTTTTTTAATCAGTACTTTAAAATCGCCGTATTCATCAAAGGTCTGTAGTTTTTCGGGTAATCTTAAATCACGCTCACAGTAAGGTGCATGTTCCATTAGCTGTCCAAACTGATTTAAATATCTTTTTGGCGGTCTTAACGGACTAAAACTTTCCACAATGAACAGCCTGTTTTGTTCATTATCAAACTCCATCTGGTAAATGGTTCCTCTCGGGATGATCAGATAATCGCCATAAGCAAACTTAATTTCTCCGAATCCTGTTTTCAGCTCTCCAGAACCTTCATGTATGAAGATCATCTCGTCAGCCTGGCTATTTTTGTAGAAATAATCGGTCATCGATTTTCTCGGCGCTGCCAAAACAATGTGCAGATCGCTATTTACCAGAACGGCTTTTCTGCTTTTTAGAAAATCATCTTCTGGTTTAATATTGAAACCGATTAAACTCGTGTGTTTCAGGTGTTTTTCGCGTGCAATTTTTGGCTCAACACTGTATGCTTCGCCCAAATGTTTAACAATAGTTGGCGGGTGACAATGATAAACCAATGAATATAAACTCGAAAAACCTTCGGTTGATACCAATTCTTCGGCATAAAGATTTCCATCAGGTTTACGAAAAACCGTGTGACGTTTAGCTGGAATCTGCCCCAATTTATGATAAATAGGCATAATAAAATGTTGTTATGGTTAGAAAAGAAAAAACCTAATGAATTAACAATCAAAACGGTAATGCGTTTCAATTAAAAAGAGAAAGGGAAGTGAAAATTACAGAGAATATTGAGCCATGATCAGCTTGGATAGCATCTTATAGCGACGGGCTGCAATAGCGTCGTTTACTAAATTAATATGTAATGCTTTTAAGATCATGGTTTTAATGGTGCCAAGGTAAGTATTTTATTTAAAAGTTGAAATTTTAATTACCTTTAATTACTTACTATATGATCATCCCGATGAAATTTATTTTTACATGCTTATTTTTTTTAGCCTTGAGCTATGCCACTTTTGCGCAACAGAATGCCAAGTACACTATTAGGGTTATAGACCGAAGTGGAAAAGCCACAAGGGGTTCTTTTTACGCTGCAGCCGATGATGGTTTAACAGTTATCAGAAACCGGAAGGATACTATAAAATTAAGTGCCGACAGTATCAGCGCATTATATATTCACCGTAAAGGGATAGCTGCACCGCTGGCTATTGCCGGAGGCTTAACATTTTTTGTATTGGCTGCAAAAAGCGATAAATTGGTCGAGTCGGTAGTGCTTATTGCTGCGGGTGTACCTGTTGGCGTGTCGGGTGGAATGTTAATTGGTGGTTTACTCTCCAACAAAAAACATTATAAAGCACTTCAGGCAAAAGATTTTCCTTTAATTAAATCAAACCTTCAGAAATATACCGTGTTAAAATAATAACGCTTAAGTTTTATTTTGAATGGCCTAATTTGTTAGCTTTACCGCGTATTTAACCAAATCATATATGAAACTAGTATCTTATAAAACCGAAGACAGGGAGCATCTTGGTATATTTATCAACGGACATATTTATAACTTAAATAGTTGTGATAAATTGCTTCCAGATAATATGAGTACGTTTTTGCAAGGTGGTGAAGTGTTAATGGAAAGAGCAAAAAGAATAGACGATCAAATAAAAGATGGTAGTTTAGCCGCTAAAGAAGAAATTTTTTACGAGATTTTAGCCCCTGTTCCGCATCCTACCAGTTGTCGCGATGGATACGCTTTCAGGCAGCATGTTGCTGCGGCACGTAGAAACAGAAAGGTTGATATGATCCCTCAATTCGATGAGTATCCAATCTTTTATTTCACCAATCACAACGCTATTCAGGGTACTGGCGAAATTGAATGTATGCCAGATCATTTTGATAAACTGGATTTCGAATTAGAGGTTGCGATAGTTATTGGTAAAAAAGGTAGAAATATTAAAGCTGCTGAGGCTGATGAATACATTGCCGGTTACATGGTAATGAACGATATGAGTGCCCGTACTTTGCAGATGGAAGAGATGTTGTTGAATTTAGGCCCAGCCAAAGGAAAAGATTTTTCTACGGTAATTGGCCCATGGTTGGTAACGCCTGATGAATTATTGCAATATAAAGTTGCGCCTAAAGAAGGACATGTTGGTAATGCTTACGACCTTAAAATGACCTGCCGGGTAAATGGAATCGAAGTTTCGAAAGGAAATGCTGCCGATATGGACTGGACTTTTGCCGAAATTATAGAACGTTGTGCTTATGGTGTAGATATTCTTCCAGGGGATGTAATTGGTTCAGGAACAGTAGGTACGGGTTGTTTCTTGGAATTAAATGGGACTGGTTTGCTTAACGATCCAAATTATAAAGTACAGTGGTTACAGCCAGGTGATGTTGTGGAAATGGAAATAACAGGCCTTGGTGCTTTAACCAATACGATTACTAAAGCAGATACCGATTTTTCTATTTTGGCATTGAAGAAATAAAAGGTTCTTTAAAGTTTTTGTTTAATCATCCACGCTTGAATAATGTGTTCCTAATTTTGAATTCATTTCATGGTCTTTTTTCTATTAGATGTTATCAACGATAAAATCTAATAAAGAAAGTCGTCATCTCGACTGAAGCGCAGCGTAATGGAGAGATCTATGATAGATTTAGCTTCGCTGAGCCTTCGGGTTCTCGACCACGTTTCCTCCGCTCGAAATGACGACCCTTTTAAAGTTTTAATCTCCATTTAATCCTTTCATATAGTAAACTTAACTACCTGTGCTGACTTTAAACACCGCCGATTTAACTCCCGTAGAGCTGCAAAATTATTTGCAATATGCTATCGCTCCGCGACCGATCTGCTTTGCCTCAACTATTGATGCCGAAGGGAATATTAATTTAAGCCCCTTCAGTTTCTTTAATATGTTTAGTACAAATCCGCCGATCTGTATTTTTTCCCCGTCAAGAAGAGTGCGTGATAATACCACCAAACATAGCTTAGAAAATGTATTGCAGGTTAAAGAATGTGTTATCAATATTGTAAACTACGATATGGTGCAGCAAATGAGTTTGGCCAGCACCGAATACGCTAAAGGCGTAAATGAGTTCGAGAAAGCGGGATTTACCATGTTGAAATCTGATCTGGTCAGGCCACCAAGAGTTGCCGAAGCACCGGTGCAGTTTGAATGTGTTGTAAATGGGGTGATTTCGTTAGGCGATCATCATGGTGCAGGAAACCTCGTGCTTGCTGAAATAAAAGTGATTCATATTAACGAAGCTATTTTAGATGAAAATGGTAGGATTGATCAACATAAAATCGATCTTGTAGCCCGATTAGGTGGCGATTGGTACTGTAGGATAACGAACGACAATTTATTTAAAGTAGCTAAACCCCTCGCTAAATTGGGCATAGGTGTAGACCGTTTACCACATTCGGTCCGTTTTTCTAAAGTTTTAACAGGAAATGACTTGGGAATGCTTGGAAACGTTGAACATTTGCCAAGCGACGAAGAAATCGACCTGATCAGTACCCATCCAGAAGTAAAAGAAGTGCTCGATGCTACTATAGGTGATATAACCAACCGCGAAAGAGAGCTGCACGAACTGGCAAAAAAGTTTCTTCATAACGGAGCGGTAGAACTTGCTTTAAAGGTAGTTTTACTTTAAATTTATTAAGGTAATTTTTAAGCTATGCATACAATTGTTCAGGTAGATCAGTACATTATTAATTCGGCAGAATTCGCGATTCCCATTTTAGATCATTTAAGAAATCTGGTTCATAAAGCCGATGCACGGATTGAAGAAAAAATGAAGTGGAGCATGCCATTTTTTGATTTTAAAGGTACGGTTTGTCATATGGCATCTTTTAAACACCATTGTGCATTTGGTTTTTGGAAGGGATCGTTGATGCAAGATGAGTACGGCATTTTTAAAGAACGTTCTGAAGCGATGGGTTTGTTAGGGAAAATAACATCTTTGGAAGATTTACCTTCAGATGAGATCCTGATTGCCTACATACAAGAGGCAATTAAACTAAACGAGGATGATGTAAAATTGCCTTCAAAACCAAAATCGACAGTACAAAAGGAACTGATTATTCCCGAATATTTGATTGAAGCATTAAAAGATGATCCTAAGGCCTTAGCTGTATTTCAGAATTTTACTTTATCCAATAAAAAGGAGTATGTAATGTGGCTTGAAGAAGCTAAAACAGAGGCAACTAAGCAAAAACGACTGGATACCACACTGGAATGGCTGGCAGAGGGTAAAACAAGAATGTGGAAATATAAAAAGTAAGTTATATAATACTCACAATTTTCATGAAACGGGCCTTATAATGGCCATCAAAATCTGTGATGGTTACCTGATGTACTTTACCCGAAGAGGCATGGATAAACTTGATTCCGTTTTCATCAATTGAATAAACAATCCCAACATGACCGATTCTTCTTATTCTTGAATTACTGCCTGTAAAAATCAATACATCGCCTACTTTTGCGTTTTCCAAGCTGGTTTCTTTACCCGCATAGCTAAACTCGCGTGAAGAACGTGGAACCTTAAAACCAAAATTGCTGAATACATAACTTACAAAGCCAGAGCAATCGAAACCAACCTTAGGGTTACTTGTAGCATAACGATAGGGGATACCTAACATGCTTTTGGCAAAGTCGATTAAACTTTCGGATTGTTTAGCTGAGGAATTGCTTGATGATTTATCCTCTTTAGGGAGGCTGGCAACGAGCTTTTTAACTAACTCCTGGTACTGTGCAGGTATGATGGTTTGGGCTTTTCCTGCCGTGGCAGACAAAATGAAAAACGCAATCGGGACTATTATTTTCTTCATATGTAGGAACCAAAGATATAAAAAATATCCAAAGTCGATTAAAATGTTGAAAATGAGTGCAAATAAAAAAGTCCAAACAACTTGCCTGGACTTCTGATTAAAATATTGTTTTCGATTAAATACTTGGGAACATGGTTTGTGCTTTATCTCCAATGAGTGGCAAAGCTTTCTGCTCACTATTATTTGCACTTACGGCACCCAAAATGATAAAAATAATATAAACAATGTAAACCAGATAGCTCAGGTATCCTAAAATTGCAGTTGGCAAAATCATGATAATTATGGTTAAGGCCACATTAACTACTATAATGCCCAAATGCAGTAATAGAGATTGCCTTAAATGATAACTTGATAAAGCTGTTTTGTTGTCTTTGTACATCGCAAAGTACGATACTAGCCAGCCAATAAGGAAAATGTAACTAACAATTGCGGCATTTTTTCCATTGTCGGCTGTTTTAAAAGGTGAGTTTGTTTCCATAGGTTTTTAGTTTTTCGATTTAGCACGTAAATTACTAAATAATATGGACATTATGGTGTGGTAACAGCAACAGGTAAAATCTTTCCATTAAAGAATTTATGTCCGGTTTTAGCGAAATCGGTAACATATTTCCCCATTTCGAAGGCCATAACCGGGCTTTGGTAACCAGGGAAAGCAGCCTCAAGCATTTCCGTTTGTGCCGATCCTAGCGCAAGACAATTGATTTTGATTCCTGTTTCAGCCAATTCGAACGCCAAACATTCAGTTAAGGTGTGCAGCGCTGCTTTACTCGCCGAGTAAGCCAAAAGCCCTGGGAATTTAATGCTCCCTTGAAAACCACCCATACTACCGATGTTTACAATGTGGCTTCCACTTTGCATTAGCGGCAAAATGTGCTGAATCATCCTGAAGTGTGAAATCACATTGCTCTGTAACATTTCACCCAGATCAATTTCTGTGGTTTCTAAAAAAGGTTTATTAATTAAGGCCCCTGCATTGTTAATTAAGATATCAACAGATCCTAATCGTTCCTTTAAAAATGGAACCAATGCGGCATAATCATCATTAACAATGTCAAATTCTACTGGTAAAAGTGTACAGTCTGGATTAATGCCTTTAGCAATTTCTAAGAGTTTACGCAGTTTATCTGCCGATCGGGCAATAGCTACAATTTTGTTCTCTTTCTGTAAGCTAAATTCTAAAGCAGTTTCGAAACCGATTCCACTACTTGCACCTGTAATTATAATGTTCATTAAAAAAAGTTAAAAATTGTTGTAAAGTTAAAAGGTTGAAATTGACAAGAACTAAACGTTTTATAAATTTAGTGGGTTAAAGAGTTCAACATTTCCATTTATTTTTTCAAAATCAGCAATATTATTTGTTAAAAGTTTTCCATTCATTACCTGAGCTGTAGCATAAATAATTGCATCGGGCAGTTTTATCTTATTGTTTTTTCTTATCGCATAGCCATGTTTACTACGGCATCATTTAAAGGTACAACGTTTAAAGAATCTATTAGTTCGCTAATATAGTTTTCTTCAAGATTGCTATTAAATGCATACCCAAGTAATTCCATTGTTGAAACTACGGAAATAGAATACATGATATTTTCTGTAAATACTTTTTCTGGAGCTAAAAGTTTTTTAGATAAATAGATAACAATATTCGTATCAAATATTACGTTCCCACTCATCTCTTAAATCACTTTGCCATTTAGACGGATCTTTAATGTCTTTAAACATAATGTTGCCTTCAGTATTATCAATTGCCTTTTTTAATTTCTGGTATGATCCTTTTGGCTCTTCCACCAGATTTGGCTGATGGTTTTTTATATCAACATCTTCTACAAAAGATAATGCCTTAAGCATCTTTTCGAGAAGCGCAGCATTTTGTTCGTTATCTACTTGTACTGTGATGGTTGTCATAACGTAAAGTTAATGAAATTAAAGAGATAAATCAATCCTCCACAATCAACTGGCTTACCGGGTTTTTAATTACATGTAAGCCATCGCTGATCAATTTCGTATGATCAAGTTCTCTGCTAGCTTTTATTTCCAGATAGACCTGGATTTCCTTTTCCAACAGATGATAAATCTTTTTATGGTAAATAATCTCCAGGATTTCCAATGCACAAAGCCAATCCTGCCTATGGTTCGATTTTAGTTGTGCGAAAATTTCGGCAAGCTTATCCAAACCTTCGCCACTTTCCCTGATCTCTCTAACCGTTTGGTATAAACCGTGCAGTTTTAAAGTCTTATCATCATAAGTAATCTGATGCGTTTTTTCATTACTAATTAATGTAATTTCTTCGTAAGCGTCTTTATCGGCAGCTCCATTAAAAACTGAAACAATGGTTTCGCCTATGGCCATATCATAAATGCCCCATTCGGGTTTAAACAAGAGATTCCCATTGCGCTCTGTAACTGTACAGTCTTTAAAGGCAATTAAAAGGAGCTTGTTACTATTGGTAATAATGTCCTTAATCACACCAATTACTTTAATGCCGCTTTCAAATACAAGTTCAGTTTTTTCACCTGTAATTATCCCTACAGCCTGTAATTCAGTTGTGTTATAATCTTCCAGTGCTTTTGCTGCATCTTTTAACCGGCCAACAGGAGATGAAAAACCATCAGCGTGGTAATCTTTCCCATGGCCGTTCAATTGTTTTCCCTTAAATGCCAATGCCGAAGCCCCCGTTGTTTTAATAAAGGTTACCTCATCCTTTGTACCCACACCAATATCGGTAAATATACCGCTTACCTGTAAGCCCGAACTATAAACCGCTGTGGCTACATTTTTGCAGGCAATTGCTTTCATAATGCTTTCTGTGCCGCCTTTTCTAAAGGCCATGGTATTGGCAAAGGTTTCCAAAACATCAATCAGATTTTGGAATGTTTCAGTTACAAAAAGCTGCGGCTGTGGCTTGGTAATATCGTAAGCGTAATTAATCGTATCGATATTATACCAAAGTTTCTCCACATCATTTTGCATACAGGTTGCACTTTCACCAATAGAAGAAAGCAAACCGGCACCATAAATTTTTGGGTTTTCTAAAGTACCAATCAGTCCATACTCAACCGTCCACCAGTGCAAGCGACCAAGTAAAGCCATTTCAGAAGGTTCGCCCATGTTTTCGCTGATGTAGCGCAGCTCTTTTTCTGCCTTGGCAATCTGAAACTCATCTGCGTCTATGGCTTCCTTCAAAATGGATAATTTCCTAATGGCCTCGTAAAGTTCAAAATCTTTCGCCGAAAACATGGCTTTTGCGCCAATTGAGCCAAAATAACTTAAATAATTATTGTAATCCGTATCGGCAATAATAGGTGCGTGACCAGCACTTTCGTGTATAATATCTGGGGCTGGTGTATATTCAATGTGATTAATCTGGCGGATATCGGCAGCAATTACCAGTACACGGTAGGCCTGATATTCCATAAAAGCAGCTGGCGGAATAAAGCCATCAACAGTTACGGCGCCCCAACCAATCTTGCCCAGGTTATCGTTCATCGTTTGCAGGTCGGGAATGTGTTCGATACTTAAACCCGCTCGTTGTAAGCCTTTTATGTAAGGGTAGTAAGCAACATTTTTAAGATAGCTATAATTCTGACGCATTACGTAACGCCACACCGCTTGATCGATCGGTGTGTATTTTTCGTAATTCTGGGCAACAATAAATTGCTTTAAATGATTGGGCAATTTTGCTACCTGCTCATTATTAAAATCATTAAAATGGCTCATGGTTAATCTGAAAATAAGTTGGTCGGCAGCTAAGTTAGGATGTTGTTTTTATCTTATCAAGAAAGTGCTTGGATAAATTAACAGCTTAGCGTAATAAAGGTTTCGGGCAGTAAAAAGGTAAGTTGATGATTAGAAAAGGTGCTGTCGTATTCATCGGCGAGGTTCGGTCGGGCTGTTTGCTATATCCCCGATGAAGAACCGGGGGATACCGCTTCCATCCCGTTTAGTTACTTAGGCCTGTACTGATGAACTTAGTTTTTTTGCCATCTGCCATAATTAATTCCGTGCCTTCCGTGTTTCCGTGGCAAAAACACTTATGTCGTTAAATTGAATTAAGGATTTTTCTTCCCTTTTTTACCCCCGATTTTTTTAACACTAAACGTAAAGTAATGTTGATAAAGGTAACTGAAAAGTGCCATTAAAACCGATACCAGTATTCTCGAGAGCATCGCTAAAGTTGGATAATCTCTTAAAAGTTCCAACAAAAACTTCAATAAAACATAATTGGCCAGTATGTTAATGAATTGAAGGTTTAAAAACCTAAAAAGCTGAACCCTTCCTTTTAATTCGCTATGGGTAAATATCACATACTTATTAAGCAAAAAGCTGGTTGGAATAGCAACGGCATAATCGACTAATAGCGATGCGGTTTCTCTCTGAAGTACTATTACCCCAAAATCTACTTCTTCGGTTTTAAAAATAAAAAAGTAAGCAAAATAATAACTTAAAATCCCTAACAGCAAAGTGCCGCCACCAGTGGCCAGATACCTAAAATTGTGTAAGGAAATATATTTTTTAAAAGGAGGGTAAAAAAAATCTATTACGGCTAAAATTGCTGTACGCATTGACGATAAAATATTAAAAGTTTCTAGGCCGAAATATTAACAATCGGTTTTTCTCATATAAGTTTAAGGCGCAAAGGTAATTTTTTATATAGAATTTTGTAGAAACAAAAAATATCCGGAATTAATTGCTGTGGAGAAATCATACATTTTACTCATTATTAGCATAAGCAGGTTGTGCAACAAAATCAATAACTGCACACCAGGTATAAGAGGGATGTGGCTGTATGCTTACGCCAACGGTATTAAGCCTGTATTTTTGATCGAGTAAATTAAAACGGTGGCCGAGGGAAGGTACACCGCAATCTAACAACAAGTGGCAAACAATATCTAAACTGTTAGAGTAGCCAAAATCGATATTTTCGCTCATGGCCTTGTTGGGGAAGTATCTGGATAATCGTTTAGAAAATTTATCTCCGTTACTGCTTTCATGTGTATCTAGATTATTCCTGTTTAAATCCTGCGCGTGACTCCTGCTTAACGATGTTAATTTATCATCAGGATAAAACAGCTGCAGGTTTTTTACGCCACGCAAATGTTTAAGTAAAGAAGTGTAGTAGGGATTATTTCTGGTAATCCTGAGTTCATTGTAATTTCTGTACTTCCGCACCTTAGCATTGTAGTTATTAATGTAGTCTTCTAAAAACGTATAATAAAATTTTTCGCCGTCAATACGGATTAAGTTCATATACATCACAATGTTTTTTTCTTCATTAGTTAAATAAGAAGCATTTGCTGCGGTATTGGCTTTGCGGAATTCGGCATCAGTCCATTTTTGAGCATTAACCTGGCTGGAAAAAAATAAGAGCAAAAGAGCAGGTAGAAGTATTTTAAACATAGGATGGTTTTCATGGATAACGTCTTTTAATTTTTTTTATTTCTCATTTTTTAAAATAATATCGCGTAAGCAATTAGTTACAGCCTTTACCTGACAAGGCAATGTGAATATGCGTATTTTTAGTCTTAGAAAACGATGATGAAAGGAATATTAATATTAGGCTGTTTATTGAATTTTGCGGTTTCCTTAAAGGCGCAGATTGATACGGCAGCAATTAGAACGGTTTCGAATCAGATAAAGCAAGAATTTGCCCCAGATAAACGGTCTGTTTATTTTAATATTCAGTTTAAAGGAGATACTGTTTTTGCAGAAAGTACCTCGGCGCAAGTGCTCGAGGCACTAAATAACCAAAGTAAAGATTTTAAGGGTTTCGTTAAAATAAATACACTCCTTCCTTCAAAAAACCTGGCAGGAATGGAATACGGATTAGCCAATCTTTCAGTCTGTAACAATAGAGCAGCTCCTCAAAATGCAGCAGAAATGATGACGCAGATGATTTTGGGCACACCTGTACAAGTATTAAAGAAACAAGGCGGTTATTATTTGGTACGCACACCTGATGGTTACCTGTCATGGACTGATGCTACCGCTGTAAGTATAATGGATAAAACGGCTTTTGAGGAGTGGAAAAAATCAAAACGGATTATTTTTACTTCCGATTTTGGTCATGCTTTTAGCAAAGCATATATGAACTCCTCACGTGTTTCCGATTTAGTAAATGGCAATATCTTAGTATTAACTGGCGAAGAAAAAGCTTATTATCAAGTTGTTTTTCCAGACAAACGGACGGGCTACATTAAAAAAGCTGATGCCAAATTGTTTTCCGATTGGCTGAAAAAACCCAATCCAAATGCGGAAGCTATTTTGACAACTGCAAAAACATTAATTGGCGTGCCCTATCTTTGGGGTGGCACCTCTATCAAAGGGGTAGATTGTAGTGGTTTTACCAAAACAAGCTATTTCCTGAATGGAATCATTATTCCGAGAGACGCCTCGCAACAAGCTTTGGTTGGAGAAGATATACCTGTTTTAGAAGGAGATTCGATTAACCTCACTAAGTGTCTTAAAAATTTAAAAGCTGGCGATCTATTGTTTTTTGCCGCGGCGAAATTGAAAGGAACATCTGGAGGAAGAATAACACATACTGCTATTTATATGGGCGATGGCGAGTTTATCCAGTCAGCTGGGATGGTCAGGATTAACAGTTTAAAACCAGATGCAGCTAACTTTGATGAACGTGAAAGCAAAACCCTGGTTAGTGCTAAACGTTTTCTAAATCAGATTGGCACCGCCGAAATTACAAGGGTTGATCGACATGCCTGGTATGGAACTTCAGCCTATTAACGGCTGGGTTTAAAGCAGATGTTCAAGAGGTTGTATCATAATTATAGGTTTGTCATCCTGTCCAAAGGACTCCTGTGGAGAGCTTGTCGAAGGAGCTTTTAAAATACTCTTTAAGGTGTTTCGACAAGCTCAACATGACATCATCTAAGGTGAATCTTTCTTATGATACAATTCGAGTTGAGACAGAAGTGTGGCTACAAACTTAAATAGGGTGAGGTTACAAAAACATACCGCCTGATGCTTCAATGCGTTGTGCATTGATCCATCTGGCATCTTCAGTACATAAAAAGGCCACCACGCCACCAATATCATCTGGCAAACCTACGCGGCCTAAGGCAGTATTCGAGGCGATTCCTGCATTTATTTGCTCGTTATCGCGCACTACACCACCTCCAAAATCAGTTTCAATGGCACCTGGAGCAACCACGTTAACTCTGATTCCTCTTACACCTAGTTCTTTGGCCTCATACCTTGTTAGGGTTTCCATAGCACCTTTCATCGATGCATAAGCTGCGTAGCCAGGGGTTGCAAAACGTGCCAAACCAGTAGAAAGATTAATAATCCCACCGCCATCATTTAATAACGTTAAAGCCTTTTGGGTTAAAAAGAAAGTCCCTTTAAAATGGATGTTTACCAAAGTGTCAAATTGTTCTTCGGTAGTTTCGGCAAAAGATGCGTGAACGCCAATTCCTGCATTATTGATTAGAAAATCGAATTTTTCAGCATTAAAAAAAGATTTCAGTACAGCTTTAACTGATAAGAAAAAAGCATCGAAAGTTTTGGTGTCGGCTACATTTAACTGTATCGCGGCAGCTTGTACCCCTAGCTGTTTTATTTCGTTAACAGTAGCTTCTGCTTCTTCTTTTTTAGATTGAAAAGTAACAATTACGCCAATTCCTTTTGCCGCAATTTTTAAAGCAGCATTTTTTCCTAATCCGCGGCTACCACCGGTTATCAGGGCGATTTTATTTTGTGTTTCCATTTTCTTTTAATTTATTAAACAAAGTTAGATGGAAACCCGCTGTAAAAATGGTGATAGCTTAAGTAAAAATGGTGACTGTTTAAGTTTTATATGGTGACAATTTCCTTATTTGTGGCCAAAGACTGGAAATAAGCTTCTCTGTACTGTTTGGGTGTTTGGCCAGAGAAGTGTTTGAAAAATTTGGTAAAGTTAGATGGATCGTAAGTTAGTGTCCTTGCAATTTCGGCAATAGGCATACTTATATTCTGTAACATTGATTTTGAAATTTCCATTAAACGTTCTTCGAAGAAATAACAGGGGGAGTGGCCTGTAGCCGATTTAATGGTGTTGCTTAAGTGTGTGGGATGAACATAAATAAGCTCGGCAAAATCCCTTACTTCGAACATCTCAGTTACCCTGCCCGATACCACATCGTCTAAATGTTTATCCAGCTCTTTCAAAAAATCGGCTGCGATTTCATGTTGACGGGCAAAAAACTTCTGTGGAATTTTCATATCAAAGCGATTGCTGTTTAAACAAATATAATATCCGGAAAAATGAATATGAAATCTGAAAGTTATTTGTGACCAAAGAATTATTAAATGTAAAAACCGCTTATTTTTAGACCAACGGCTTTATATTTTAAAAAGTTTATTCTTATTTTTTGCTAAAGGGTAGGTCAAAAACACCATCTGTTACCGTTACTGATGTATTAATTGTCGTATTTTCATTGGGCGCTTTAAATGAAAATGTTCCTTTTAATTTACCACCAGCTTCACTTGTAATTACCAAAGTGCCACTTGTAGCTGTAAATGAGCCTGTAGGTGTTTGGTCTTTCATGTAGGATCCAATTCCATCGGTTACAAGATCGTATGTGCCTATGCCTTTATAATCTATTACAGAGAGAATCATCCGTTTATCACCATTTATAGTTACAATAGTAAGTAAATTCCCAATAATTGGAGTGTTGATTGATATCGCTTCACCGGTAAAACCAATTGTGGTGCCATCTACCTTTGCACGTAAATTATTAGTGCTGTTATTGGTTTCGGGCAGTTTAACCGGAACCAGACTGATCATAAATTGTCCCTCGCTGATGGTTTTACTTGTTGAAGTAGATTGATTTTCTCCTTTAAAGGCAAAAGTACCCTTAATGTATTTGTCTGCTAAATAACTGGTTATCTTTATTGTTCCTGATGTATTGCCTATGTAAGCATCTTGTAATCCGGCTGTACTCAAAAGGTAAATCGCCATATTGTTATCCGATAAATTATAGGTGCCAACACCTTTAAAATCGCCGATCAGCAAACTAAAGCCGGTATTAATTCCTTTGTTACCCGAGATTTGGACACTTATTTCTCCACCTACATCATAAATCTGGGCAGTAGCCAGTGAACATTGCACTAAAGCACCGTCAACTTTTGCGCTCATTGTAGATAAATCCCATTCCTGATGGTAATCGATTTCCTTTTTACAAGATGATGTAATTAAAAGGCATACTAGTGCCAATAGCGATAATTTGAAAGGTACTTTCACGAGCGTTAATTGTTTGGGTTAATTAATATGCTAAGATAAAGAAAACTGATGCAATTTTTTTACAAATCTTTCCCGCTGGTACCAATCGTTATAAACCAATTCTACTTGCTTCACCTCAAAAGTGCCAAAATCAAAATCCCTGTACTTTTCGATAAGACTAAGCAAAGCGTCTACATGGATTAACTCCGATCTGAAACGGATTACGGTAGCGTGGGCGGTTTGGATGGCATAACGTTTATCGATACTCTGTTGCAGATCTGAATTTTTAAAGCCTGCCCGCAAATCATCTCTGATTTCGTTTAAGGTATCGGTTAAAAAACCTTGAATTAAAATGCAGGATGCGGATGCCGTAAGTCCTTTAAACTGAATCTTGAAACGCTTATGTCTGGCTAAAACCTCTTGGATGAGCTGAATGTAATCCTGAATATTGATATCCTTTAAATCAAAGCCCTCATAACAGGAAATGATAGACATCAGGGTAATGTGTATGTCAGTATTCTGATAATAATATTGATCAGGTTCAATTGCTTTTGCTTCAGTTAAAAACTGTTGAATTTTACCTTTCGTTGCATCATCGGGCTTGATTACCAGTGTGATTCCAAAACGCTGATCGGTATCCGAATCGATTAAATGATCTGTTTCATAATTTCCGGCAGCTATCTTTGCGATTGATTCGGTATAAAGTTTATGGTAATGCTCGGCCAAATTCATTTTTTGTACACAAAAAAGTCGCAGGGTTAAACCTGCGACTCGATATTATAAATAAAACTTAGATACCATAGGGTCGCTAAGGTGGTCAAAATTATGCTAATAGTGTTTTCCAGCTTACTGCTGATCCTATTATGTTTCCTAAATCGGCTATGGCTACACGTTCTTGCTCCATGCTATCGCGATGGCGGATGGTAACCGTGTTGTCTTCTAAACTCTGGTGATCAACAGTGATACAGAAAGGTGTACCAACAGCATCCTGGCGGCGGTAACGTTTACCGATAGCATCTTTCTCTTCATAAATACAGTTGAAATCAAATTTCAAGGTTTCCATAATTTCACGGGCCTTTTCAGGTAAACCATCTTTTTTGGTTAATGGGAAAACAGCTACTTTGTACGGCGCCAAAGCTGGATGTAAACGCAATAACGTACGGCTATCCTGCTTATCATCGGTGCTTAAATCCTGCTCTTCAAAAGCATTAATCATGGTTAACAAGAACATACGGTCTAAACCGATAGAAGTTTCGATTACGTATGGAACGTAGTTACCATAAGGCTTACCTTCTTCATTTAAATCGTTATCGAAATATTGCATTTTCTTGCCAGAAAACTCCTGGTGCTGCGTTAAATCGAAATCGGTACGGCTATGGATCCCCTCAACTTCTTTAAATCCGAATGGGAATTCGAATTCAATGTCAGTCGCCGCATTGGCATAGTGTGCTAATTTTACGTGGTCATGGTAACGGTATTTTTCAGGCGAAGTACCTAAAGCTTTGTGCCATTTTAAACGCGCTTCTTTCCAGTATTCAAACCATTTTTTGTCTTCACCCGGGCGCACGAAAAATTGCATTTCCATTTGCTCAAATTCGCGCATACGCATAATAAACTGGCGGGCAATTACTTCATTTCTGAAAGCCTTACCAATCTGCGCAATACCGAAAGGAATTTTCATCCTTCCCGATTTTTGAACATTTAAAAAGTTTACGAAAATACCCTGTGCTGTTTCCGGACGAAGATAAACTTCATCACTTCCTTCAGCCATTGCACCAAATTGTGTGCTAAACATGAGGTTAAACTGGCGCACATCAGTCCAGTTAGAAGTTTTAGAAATCGGGCAGATTACTTTGTAATCAACAATTAAATCTTTTAGCTGTGCTAAATTTTCAGATTTAAGCGCAAGGTTCATTTCTACTTCAAGCGTCAAACCCTTTTTAACAAATCTCCAGCTTGCTTCCTCAACAAAAGGATACTTACTGTGATCTAAAATCGTTTCCTCATCTTTAAATGTTGGCACCCAGCTCGCCTGACCTTCATCACTTAAACCCAATATTTCTTGTTGAAATGCCTCAAATTTTGCTTTGTTTTCTGCACTGAAATTGGCCAATTCTGAATATAGCTCATCAATTTTATTCTCTAATAACTGATCGGCACGGTAACGTTTTTTTGAATCCTTGTTGTCGATCATTGGGTCGTTAAAACCATCAACGTGTCCGCTGGCTTTCCAAACCTTAGGATGCATAAAAATTGCAGAATCAATCCCAACAATGTTTTCATGCATTTGTACCATGGCTTTCCACCAGTAGGTTTTAATGTTGTTTTTTAACTCGGCACCCAATTGGCCATAATCGTAAACGGCACTTAAGCCATCATATATTTCGCTGCTCTGGAATACAAAACCGTATTCTTTAGCGTGTGATATTACATTTTTAAATTGTTCGTCGTTATTCTTTTGAGCCATAATGCAGCAAAGATAATAAAAAGGCGGAGGGTTTAAAGGTATAAGGCTGAAGGTTTTTGATCAATGGTAAAGGAACCGCAGATTTTAGAATTTCTGCACATAACTTAGGTGTTTATAATGGGCGAAAAGTATCATGATCAATTAGCTTATATGCCTTTAAATCTCTTATATGGTTCAAAATAATTGGGAAAGCAATAGTCGTGCTAATCGGTTTCGGAGCTCCTGCTTTCCGCTTTATTCGTTACACTCATGCTCGCTTCAATCAGGTTTAGGTGGCTAGAAATGTGAAACTATTAATGTTTAGATATAGGGCGCAAAAAAATCGGTGCAATTAAATGTTACACCGATTTTTAAAATTAAGAGAGTGATTAGGTTTTTGTTGGCTTAAATGCTGATATCCCTTTCCTCTTCAACACTTAATACGCCATCAATTTTTTTGATATCTGCAATTTTATGATTCCCCGGAACAATTACGATTACGCCAATTGAATCTAAAGCCTCGATATCGTTAACACCGATCTTCTTGAGTTCTTTAACTACTAAATCCATTGTGTTATCCTTTACAGATATTAACCATTTTGTTTTCATCTTATAATTTTTTCAATTGGGCCAATTGGATCGATAGGGAATTTCGGATTAACTAAAATTGGGAATTTATCAATCGGGAATCTATCAATTGGGTATTTTATCAATCTTGTTTTTGTAGGCGCTTGTACCAATCCTGCACCTACATCTCTGCCAGGTAAAGGTAACGTTTTCGCAGTTGAAGTTAATTTTCTCCACAAATTAATTCCCCTCAGGCCCGATGCCTGTGCCCATAGTGCGGCAATACCGGCAACATGTGGGGTAGCCATACTGGTTCCGTTCCAGCTTGCATACTTGGTAGGCAGTTTTGTAGAAGAATACACGTTAACGCCTGGAGCAGCAATATCCACAGCACCATAAGTTGGGTAAAGGCCTCCGTTAGAAAAAGCGGCTACGTTCATATTTACATCTACAGCACCGACAGCCATTATTGATGGGCAATTTGCAGGGTGCATTACCTGTCTAACAGTGCCTGGTCTTGCCGAATCGTTTCCTGCAGCAGCAATAATTAAAGTGCCTTGTGCTAAAGCACGGGCAGCAGCGGTTTCAAAAACAGCAGAATAGCCTGCTCCGGTTACAAAGCCCCTTAACGACATGCTTACCACATCACAACGGTTGGCAATTGCCCAGTTAATGCCGGCAAGAATGCCCCCATCTCCACCAGAACCACCATTGCTTAAAACTTTTCCGATATAAATGCTGGCGGCATAAGCAATACCGTATCTTTCTGTTGCCGATGGCGAACTAGAAGGACCGCAGGCAGTACCAGTACAGTGTGTGCCGTGGCCATGTCCATCCTGTGTACTTTCTCCGCTAATAAAACTTTGATGAACAACAGGACGGCCAGCAAAATCAGGGTGGTTAAAGTCGAAACCAGTATCCAATATGGCTACTTTAATGCCTGCACCATTGTAAGGGTTGTACCTTAAAAAGCTGGTTGGCACCACATTGGTTGCTTTTAATCCCCAGGTAGCACCAACAGATTCTACTTCCGATTCTTGCTCTTCATAATTGTAATCTTCTGTTTCGCTTCCAACCAACACGTTGGTCATTTGGTTTACCGCATCTCTGTAACCCTCTACATAATTTTGGGTACCTTCATCCAGCATTCCAATAGCATAAACTACTCTTTCCTTTTCTACAATCATTTCACTTTCGCCTAAACTGCTGATTGAGCTTTCAATTTTCGGTTTTTCGTTTACGATAGCGATTCCCAGCTTGTCTAGTATAATACCATCAGTTTTAGCGAGGTCTTTATCTGTGAAAAACTCGTTTTCAAATTCTAAAGAGCTTTTTAGGTTCAGTCCGCTAATAGAATTGATCTGGTTAATAGAATCGGAGGTGTTGGATCCTTCTGGTAATAGTACAAGGTATCTTCCTGTGTACTCTACTTTTTCTTCTTTTTTCAAGGTTTTTGACATGGTTTGAGTTTTTTAAGTTTTGCCTACTCTGTTCAGGATTTTCAGCTTATTCCCATTGGTGTTTTTTGTTGTTAAACACTAATCCAAAGTTGAAACAGTTGGCGCAGAAAAACCTTAGGTAAACCACTAGAAATCAATGGTGAAAGCAACAAAATAAAAAGCGGTAAAAACAACAATAAAATATGGGGAAAACCCCATCTGTTATCTATAAAAGTTTTATCACATTTGGGAATAAAAGTTAACTTTAATTAAAACTCAAAAAATTATGGAAATGCAACATCTACCTAGCTATGCTATCGTATTTTTATGTGGGGCACTAGTATGTTATCTGTTACTAAAATTAATCGATCTTATGAAAACAAATGAAAGGCGGGGACGTCCAAATACGATGGATCCGGCAACAATCCAACAAATGGTAGATAATTACCGCAACAACCATTTAGCAGCAATTAATAAAGTATTGGGAATAAACGATGCCCATTCTGTTTCTTTCGGTTTAAAAACCCTAAAAAAATTCATCGCTGATATCGAATTTTTTAGTAAAAAAGTAGATCCGCGCATTGCTGATGGTGCATTGGGTATCCGTTTCTATTACGCTGCTTATCCAAAAGACAACGAATGGAATGGTTTTGAGGATGAGAAATCGATAGGGAAAATTTATGCCCAAAAACATACACTTGTGATGATCCCTACTTTAAAGAAGAAGAGCAGCGATGGAAGCTACGAGGATTACGACTTTAACCCTTTAGACCGTACTACTTTCCCGCTAAAAGAAAGAGAAAAAGAGCAACCCATTACCTTAATGGCCATGAGTTCGGATAGTAGTGACAGTCAATCGCGTGAGGTAATGGCTCAAAACCATGGACAAACCATTCCACCAGCCGATTCAGCAATAGAAACTTATTAAGATGTTAATGAAATGAACGACTTCCAGAAATTTCTGAGCGACATTTTTCTCTGGATTGAAGGAGGGGCTGCATTGATTGCGTTTTGCTACTTTAAACGGTTAAAGGGGCAACATTGGAGGTATTTTATCTATTATCTGATCATTATTTTTATCTGTGAAGTATTTGGGAAATGGGGGGGAGAATATATCAGCTTTTCAAAAACTAAATATTATAACTATATCGTTATCCCTTTCCAGTTTATCTTTTTTTACTGGCTTTATGCCGTAAAATCATTTAAGGATAAAAGACTATTTTGGATACTCTCATTGTTGTATATAATTTCATTTATACTCAGCAGATTATTCTTCAAGGAAAGTAAAGTATATTTTTCCTTTAGCTATACTTTTGGATGTTTACTCTTAATGTTTTTGGTTATCAAAGAATATTATAATCAGGTAAACTCAATCAACATTCTCAACTTTCAAGAAAATAGAATGTTTTATATTAATTTAGGCGTAACCTTATTCTATATCGGTACATTACCTTTTCTTACGTTTTATTCCTTATTGCGGGCTTATATCCAGATCTGGAATATTTATTTCGATTATTTTCTGGTATCAGGGATTGTAATGTATGTATTATTCTCAATTTCATTTATATGGGGAAAACAGAGCTCTTAATTACTATCATCCTTTTTAACCTGTTTTTCGTGCTCTTTGTAGTCGCCATTATGGTCTATATTAAAAAATATAAAGAACGGAAAAGGGAATATCTGAATGAAATCAAAATCACCAACGAAATACATCAGAAGGAACTTTTAACTACCCAGTTAGAAATACAACAGGCCACCATGCAGCAGATTGGCCGTGAATTACACGATAATATCGGGCAGAAGTTAACATTGGTGAGCCTTTATACCCAACAGCTGGTGCACGAAAACAAAGTGCCTCAGGCAAGTAAAAGAATTGAGCAGATTTATCAGATCATTAATTCATCGTTGCAAGACTTGAGGAGTTTGTCGAAAAACTTAACGAACGATAATATAAGTGAAAATGAAATTGTAACTTTAATACAGGAAGAAGTGAACAACCTCAATGCTTTGAAAAAATGTAAGGTAACCTTTCAATACAATTGCGAAAGTATAGATCTGGAGTTTGTAAAAAAGAATGTATTATTAAGGATAACACAAGAATTTCTTCAAAATAGCTTAAAGCATGCACATTGCAGCAATATCAAAATTCAGTTAAATTCTTCTCCTGAAGTTTTTTTAACATTAAAAATACAGGATGATGGAGTAGGATTTGATTATACTAAAATCACTTCTGATGGTATAGGATTAAAAAACATGAAAAAAAGAGCCGAAATTATCGGTGGACAATTTAATTTAGAAAGCAAACCCGATTTAGGCACTACACTTACTATTATTTTAAATGGCCCGGCATGAAAAAAACTATAGTTATTGTTGATGATCATATCCTGATTGCAAAAGCACTTCAGGGCATTATAGATAATTTTGCAGCCTTTGAGGTGATGTATGTTTGTGAAAACGGAAAAGAGCTGATTAAAAACTTCGAAAACAGAAATAAAATCCCTGATATTTTGCTTTTAGATATCAGTATGCCCATTATGGATGGTTTTGAAACTGTAACCTGGGTAACTGCACACCATCCGGAGGTAAAAGTTATGGCCCTGAGTATGCAGGGTGAAGAGAAAAGTGTGATTAAAATGGTTAGCAACGGTGCCAAGGGTTACCTGTTAAAAAATGCGCATCCGGTAGAGCTCGAAAACGCGCTTACAAAGTTGAATATCAATGGATTTTTTTACCCTGACTGGGCATCAAAAATCATTTTCTCCAGCCTAAATAAAACCAAAGATGTTGAGATCAAAATTTCAGATCGGGAGAAAGAGTTTTTAAAATACACTGTTACCGAACTTAATTATAAGGAAATAGCTGATAAAATGTTTTGTAGCCCACGTACTATTGAAAGCTATCGCGATCAGTTATGCGAAAAACTCGAACTTAAAACGCGGGTTGGATTGGCTGTTTTTGCCATCAAAAATGGCTTTGCGTAAAGGTTAATTATTTAAAAGTATGAATGATAAACTGATGTGATAGCGCGATTATCAGATTTCAACAATTAACCAATTAACCTTACTTTTGAAGCATGAAATTCCATCATTTGCTGTTTTTGGTTATGGTTGCAGTTTTTACCTCATGCAAACCAGAAGAAAAAAGCCATCAATATATTAAGTTCAATACATCAGCAGAGTTATATCAATTCTTAAAATGGTCGCCCGAAAACCGTTTTCCATTAATCAGTGCCCATCGTGGTGGCCCAATGCCTGGTTTCCCTGAAAACTGCATCGAAACTTTCGATAACGCTACCACCTATAATCCAGTAATTATCGAATTCGACATTGCTTACAGTAAAGATTCGGTAATGGTAATTATGCACGATGACAAGCTCGATCGCACTTCGACCGGAAAAGGACCGATTGGCAATTATACCTATGAAGAACTGAAGGCTTTTAATCTTAAAGACGATGAGGGCAAAGAAACAAAATTTAAAATTCCAACTTTAGATAGTGTATTGAGCTGGAGCAAAGGAAAAGTTCTATTAACCATCGATTTGAAAAAGGGTGTTTCTTATGACAAAGTGATCGAAAAGGTAAGACAATATAAAGTAGAAAGTAATTCAATAATCATTACCTATACTGCCAATCAGGCTAAAGAAGTGCATCAACTGGCACCCGAACTCATGATTTCAGCTTCCATTCAAAAGAAAGCAGAATTGAAACGTTTAAATAGCTTGGGTATTCCCAATAACCGTATTGTAGCTTTTGTTGGTGTTTCTGCCCCGGATAAAGAATTGTACCAATACCTGCACAACAAGGGCATTACCACTATTTTAGGCACCATGGGGAATATTGATAAAAGCGCCATCGCCAGTCCGGTAAAAAATGTTTATTATCATTTGGTTAACAATGGTGCAGATATTTTATCGGGCGATAATTTACCACAGGCATCAGAAGAACTGGATAAGTTTAGGTATAATAAAAAATTAAGTTCAGCGCATATAAATTAACCACAGATGGAAAGGATGAATACAGATCGGTTTAACCAATTATGAAATCTGTGTTTATCTGTGCAAATCTGTGGTAAAAAACACAAAATGAGTATTTCAGTTAAAAATCTTTCTAAACATTACGATAAGCAAAAGGCGGTCGATTCGATTAGCTTTGAAGCCAGGCCAGGTCGTATTTTGGGTTTTCTTGGCCCTAATGGAGCTGGTAAATCTACCACCATGCGTATGCTTACCGGTTATTTAGAACCTACATCTGGTGAGGCTGAAATTTCTGGTAAAAGCATTCTTTCCGACTCGATTGAAGCTAAAAAGCATATTGGTTACCTGCCTGAAAATACACCGCTTTACGCGGATATGTATGTAAAGGAATTTTTAAATTTTGTTGGTCAAACGTATAAACTTATCAATTTACCTGCACGGATTGATGAAGTCATCAAAATGGTAGGCTTAACACCAGAGCAGCATAAAAAAATCGGTAAGTTATCTAAAGGGTATCGTCAAAGGGTAGGTTTGGCCCAGGCGATAATCCATAATCCTGCGGTTTTAATTTTAGATGAGCCTACTTCTGGTTTAGACCCAAACCAATTGGTTGATATTAGGCAGCTGATCAAAACATTAGGTGCAGCTAAAACGGTTGTCATTTCTACCCACATTATGCAAGAGGTTGAAGCCATTTGTGATGATATCATCATCATTAGCAAAGGTAAAATTGTAGCGAAAGATTCGCTTGAGGGCCTAAAAAACACGCACCAACAACAATCATTAGAAGATATTTTCAGAAAACTTACTGCTTAATTCATGCTTTGCCAAAAAATAAAAAACGCCTTAATAGTTCTTCTATTTTTAACACCTGTTATATTAAAAGCCCAGAATACCCCTAATATTGGTATGGGTGCCGAAATAGGTTTGCCATCGGGAAACTTCGTTAATTTATCGGGAATAGGTTTAGGCGCATCAATAAAAGCCAATTTCCCAATAGCTGCTGATTTTGCCATATCCTTAAACGGTGGTTTTATGAATTTTTTTGGTAAGCGAAACCAGCTTTTTAAGGTTCAGGATTTAACTTATATACCTGTTAAAGCCGGCTTGAAATATCAGCTGGGAGAAAGTTTTTACGTCGAAGGGCAGTTAGGGGCAGCGTTGCCATTAAATAATGGACAAAAAACATTATTTGTTTGGTCGCCCGGTATAGGAAATCAATTTAAGCTATCTGGTGAAAATAAACTCGATTTAGGGATCAGATATGAAGCATGGACGGGTAAAAATGAGTTCTCAGATTTAAATAAGACCAATACCAAAGGTTTTGTTGGAATCAGATTTGCTTATGTTTTTGGACTATAGTCAATAACTGTAAGATTATTCTTTCCTTTTCTTCAATTTGTTCATCAAAGGCTACAATATATAAGTGCAAGTTAAGGTTTACAACTTTTTGGAATAAGAATTTATTACGTACAAATATCTGTTTATCAGTATTTTAAATGTTTATTTTTGCTTTTTTTATTTTGTTTGTAACGTTTTTGGCATTATGCTTGTCTATAAATGCAAAATAATTAACGAACAATAAATAAAAATCACATGAAAAAAGTATTACTTTCTTTATTAATGGTTGCAGGCCTAGGCTTTGCAGCTTCAGCTCAAACAGAAGGAGCGGTTAACAAAATTAGTGTTGGACCAGATTTCTTATTGCCTGTTGGTGATAATACAAATGGACTAAGCTTGGGCTATGGAGGTTCAGTAATGGGTGAATTTAACGTTGCCAAATCATTGAACTTAACTGCATCAGCAGGTTATATTTCAGTAGCTCCAGAAAAGGCTTGGAAAGATCTTGGTGCTACTAATTCAGGAGTTATTCCTTTGAAAGCAGGTGCTAAATATTATTTTGGTGGTAACTTTTACGGAGCTGGCGAATTAGGTGCTGCAATTTTTACCGAAAATAATGGGGGTACCGCATTTTCTTACGCTCCAACTTTAGGTGCTTCATTTTCAGTATCTGATAAATCAAGTATTGACTTAGGAGTACGCTACGAAGGATGGTCGAAAAACAGCACTACCTTATCATTTGTAGGTATCCGCGCTGCCTTTGCTTTCGGTTTATAGTATTAAACCATAATTTATTTAGAAGCCCCCAAGAAATTGGGGGCTTTGTTGTTTATCACCTATTTAAAGTTGCATCGGTTACAAAATAATTTTAACTATCAAGTTAGTTTGTTTATCATTGTATGTTTTTACCAAATAGGCGAAGGCACGGAAACTAAAAAATAATTTTCAAAAACAACTCTCAAAAAATCAGATGAAAAAACTAGTATTATCTTTATTAACAGTTGCAGGTTTAGGCTTTGCAGCTTCAGCTCAATCAAACAAACCTGTAATTTTTGGTGTGAAAGCCGGGGTGGCCTTTCCAAACATGACCATCTCATCAGGAAATGCATCGGTAAGTTTTGATGCAAAAACATCTTATTATGTTGGCGGTACGGCCGAATTTGTACTGTCTGATGTAATTTCAATTCAACCTGGTTTAACTTTTATAAACAAAGGAACAAAACTGACCAACGGCGACATTAACTTTGAGGATAATGACATTGCAACTACTGAAGATGCAACATTAAACTTTAAATATCTGGAGTTACCGGTAAACTTATTAGCGAATTTTAAAGTAGGAAACGCTGGTAAAGTATTTCTAGGTGCCGGACCGTACTTTGCTTACGCATTAAGCGCAAATGGTAAATATGGGTCGATAAAAGAAGATATTAAATTTGGTGAAGCAGAATCAGAATTTAAACGGACCGATTTTGGTTTAAACTTTTTAGCCGGTTACCAATTAAGCAATGGCTTTAATATTCATGCAGGCTACGGATTAGGACTAAGCAGCATAGCCGATACAGATCTTTCGGATGAGATTACCTTTAAAAATAAAGTTTTCTCAGTAGGGGTAGGTTTTTCTTTCTAAAACCAAACTGAGAAATAAGGTAGAGGTTGTATCATAACGGCAATTTCTCCTCACATTTTTTATATTGTCCAAAGGACTCCTAGGGAGAGCCTGTCGAAACACATAAAAGGTTATTACCTAAATCCTTCGACAGGCTACCTTTTACAGACTCTAATAGAAGATCGTCATTCCCGCGCAGGCGGGAATCTTAAAGCGCTTGCATTACGATTCCCAATCAAGTTGGGAATGACGATCCCTCGTAACTTAACATTTGCAAAAAAAATCAGTTATTCCTATCGATTTTTATACAATAAATTATCCTCTCCATAGGAGTCCTTTGGACAGGATGACAATTCGAAATTTATGGTATGGCCTCTTTTTAAATTTAAATATTGCTGATTTACTAATTCATTCATTTAATCAATTCCTTTTAAATTTGCAGGAATAAATGGTTAACTTCGGCGTTTTAATCGCACATGTACGCAGTTTTTAAACGCGAGTTATTCAGTTTCTTAAGTTCGATGGTTGCATTTATTACCATTGGCATTTTTCTAATGGTTTCTGGCCTGTTACTCTGGTTTTTTCCTGATACCTCAGTACTTGATTACGGTTATGCCGAACTTGACGGTTTTTTCAGTTTGGTTCCTTATCTTTTCATGTTTCTTATTCCAGCCATCACAATGCGTTCTTTTGCCGAAGAGCGGAGAGAGGGCACCTATGAGCTTTTAATTACCCGGCCCATCCAAATCTGGCAGATTGTTGTGGCAAAGTACTTAGCAAGTTTGGTTCTGGTATTATTTGCCCTAATCCCGACATTAATTTATTACTACAGCATTTCAAAACTGGGTTTTCCTGAAGGAAATATTGATTCGGGATCAGTTATTGGCTCTTATATCGGTTTATTTTTTTTGGGTGCTGCCTTTACATCCGTTGGCATTTTTTCATCTGTATTGACTAAAAATCAGGTGATTGCCTTTGTGATCAGTGCTGCTTTATGTGCATTCGCTTTTTTAGGATTTGATTACAGCAGTCAGCTTGCTGCATTTCAAAGTATAGCGCACATCATTAGCAATTTAGGGATTAATCAACATTATACTTCGATAAGCCGTGGTGTTTTAGACACCAGAGATCTGATTTACTTTATTTCATTTTCTGTACTGTTTTTATTGTTCACCAAAATAATAATAGGAGGGAAACGATAATGAAGCTGAAAAATAAATGGCTTAATGCTATCATCGTTATAGCCGCGTTAATTATTTTAAATATCCTAGGTCAGTACGCTTTTCATCGTTTTGATTTTACTGCCGATAAGCGTTTTACGTTAAGTGATAAAACGAAATCTTTATTGGAGCAAAATAAAAAACCGGTAATCGTTACGGTATTTTTAGCGGGAGAGTTACCACCTGCGTTTAAACGTTTGCAGGCTGCGGTGTCAGATATTTTATCTGATTATCAAGCCTATGCTAAAACCGAAGTCAAGGTGGTTTTTGTTGACCCGATAGCGGGTCTTAATCAGGCTGATCAAGATACCGTAATCAATAATTTGTACGAGAGCGGTATAGAAGCAACCAGTTTAAGCGTTAAAACTGAAAGTGGATTAACGCAGAAACTCGTATTTCCGATGGCGATGATGGAAAGCGAAGGAAAGGAATTTCCCATTAAACTCTTTCAAAATTTAGATACCCGCGGAAATTACGAAGACAATATAAACCGCTCAATTGAAAACCTGGAGTATATTTTTACTTCGAGTTTAAAGAAAGTACTTTCGGGTGATAACCCTCGGATTGGTTTCTCGGAATCAAATGGTGAACTATCTGATTTACAATTGGCTGATGCCATTCACACCCTATCTAGCAGTTATCTGGTTGGCCGTATTGATTTAAATAGCATTGATAAAACAGGGCTTGATAAATTGAAAATGTTGATTATTGCCAAACCCAAAAAACCTTTTACAGAAACTGAGAAATACAAAATTAACTATTTCGTAATGAACGGCGGGAGGGTGCTTTGGAGTATTGATCAGGTAAATGCAGAATTGGATAGTTTGCGGGGAAAAAGCGGGCAGATGGCTGTTAGCAGCAATTTGAACCTTGATGATTTGCTTTTTATGTATGGTGCAAGGATTAATTATAATATTATTGCCGATCCGGCAAACAGTGCCGAGATTCCGGTTTCTACGGGTGTTGTAGGCGGGCAGAACCAGATGCAATTGGTGCCCTGGATTTATTACCCGATTTTATTACCGGATACTGCTGAAAGTGTTGTGAAAAAGCTGGATGGTGTAAAATCAGAATTTCCTAGTACAGTAGATACTATTGGTGTTAAAGGTGTAAAAAAATCGTATATTTTAGCTACATCTCCCTATAATAAAGTGTATAATGTGCCGAAATTGTTTAGCTTGCAAATGGTGAGCGAACAGTTAGATCCACGGTCTTTCCAAAGTAAACCACAGCATGTTGGTTTAATGCTAGAAGGTAATTTTCCATCGGTTTTTGCCGGGCGCCCCTTACCAGCTACCATTACGCAACCTTACACCCTGGAAAGTATAAGTAAACCGGCTAAAATGATTGTGATAGGAGATGGCGATATTTTTAAAAACCAGGTATCGGAGCAAAATGGAACGCCTTTTCCACTAGGTTTCGACCGTTATTCGCAGCGTACTTTTGGTAATAAGGCATTATTGCTCAATATTGTTGATTATTTTACGGATAACGACAACTTAATTGCGCTACGAAATAAAGAAGTAAAAATCAGATTGTTGGATAAAGCCAAAATTAAGCTCGAAAAAACAAAATGGCAATTTATAAATGTGGTGGCACCCTTGCTATTGTTAATATTCTTTGCGATTTTTCAACATTATCACCGCAAATACAAGTACGCTAAATAATTTTTATATTTTTGAAGAAGACTAAATAATATCATGAGATTTATTGTATCCACATCAACTCTATTAAAACACTTACAAACCGTAAATGGTGCATCAAGCAGCAGTACGGTTTTGCCTATATTAGAAAATTTTCTCTTCGAAATTAAAGATGGAAACTTAACTATCTCTGCTACCGATCTGCAAACCAGCATGACAACTGCTTTGGCTGTAGAATCAAAGGAAGAAGGTAAAGTAGCTGTTCCATCTAAAATTTTATTAGATACGCTTAAAACATTGCCAGATCAGCCTATCGCATTTAATATCGATGATAGTACTTTTGCGATCGAGATCAGTGCCGGAGATGGTAAGTATAAATTAAGTGGTGAAAATGGTGATGATTTTCCGAAGATTCCAGTAGTGGAAAACGCATCTTCTGTAAACTTACCTGCGTCTGTTTTAACTGAAGCCATTACAAAAACTATTTTCGCGGTAAGTAACGATGAGTTGCGTCCGGCTATGACAGGTGTATTCTGTCAGTTATCCCCTCAGCACATTACCTTTGTAGCTACCGATGCACATAAATTGGTGAGATACCGCCGTATGGATAGCAAGGCAGATAAAGCAACCTCATTTATTCTCCCTAAAAAAGCTTTAACACTTTTGAAGGCTGCTTTACCTTCAACTGATATTAACGTATCAGTAGATTATAATGCAACAAGCGCTTTCTTTAAGTTCGAAAATATCAATTTAGTGTGTCGTTTAATAGACGAGCGCTATCCAGATTATGAAGCGGTAATTCCAACCAATAACCCTAACAAACTAATTATCGACAGAAGTTTGTTTTTAAATACACTTCGTAGGGTTGTAATTTTTGCGAATAAAACGACACATCAGGTAAGATTGAAAATTAGCGGAAGCGAATTAAATATCTCTTCAGAGGATTTAGATTTTGCTAATGAAGCACACGAGCGTTTAAGCTGCCAATATGATGGTGAAGACCTCGAAATAGGCTTTAATGCACGCTTTTTAATCGAAATGTTGAGTAATTTAAGTGGTGATGAAGTTACTTTAGAACTTTCGACACCAAATAGAGCAGGGCTTTTAATTCCACAAACCAATGATGAAAATGAGGATGTGTTAATGTTGGTGATGCCTGTGATGCTAAATAATAGTTATTAAAAAAAAACTAATTTATTAGTTTTATTAACAAAGTGGCTTGGTTTTTGACCAAGCCACTTTTGTTTATAATCAACTAACACAACCAATGAAAATCTATAACAATCTCTCAAAATCACTGATTTTGCTCACCGTTTTATATAGTATAGGCCTATCATCCTGTAAAAAGGAGAATCCAGATGAGGTAGTAAAAGGCCAGGCCAAGGTAAAAATGGTCAATGCATCGCAGGCCGATGTGCATCAGGATGTTTATTTAGACAATGAAAAACTAACCACTGTTGCTTTAGCCTTTGGCGAAACCAGCGATTATGTAAAAATACCTTCTGGTAATAGAAACGTTTCTTATGCCGGCACCAATAATACCACTACAGATACCTCTTTAAACTTTACACCATCTATTACTTACACTACTTTTTTGGTTACCAATAAAAAAGGAGAGATGGAAATAGTGAGTTATGAAGATAATTTAAGTAATACAGAGTCAGGTAAAGCCAAAATCAAACTAATTAATCTGACGCCAAATTTTGCCACTGGCATAAATGTTATGGTACAGGGCGGTACCCAGTTTGTTAATGGATTGGCTTTTAAAGAAGCGTCAAGCTATTTTACAGTAGATACTGGATTCAATTTAAGATATAATGTAGTAGGCTCTGGTAATGTTAAAACCATTCAAAGCACAGCTTTAGAGGGGGGGAAGATATATACCATTTGGTTTAGTGGCACAACGGCAGCAACCTTAGAAGCACATATCATTACCGATAATTAATTTCAAAGTTTAATATGCTTTCTGCTATCTTTACGTTTTATTAGCATCAGCGATTAATTATGAAAAACAAAGTATTGTTTCCTAAAATATTTCTTCTTCTTATACTTGCCGTTTTAATCAGCTCATGCATCAAAAACGATAATTTAATTGAAGGTGATGCTAAAGTTCGATATTTCCAATCAGCAGTAACCGATACTACACAAAACTTTTTCTTAAATGGCATCCAATCGGGTGCTTCAACAACATATGGCTCAAATAGTAATTATATTGTTGTTGCAGGGGATTCAACCTATACCATTACCTCTAGAAATATAAACACTGGTGTGGATGTAGCAAATACAAGTTTTAAGTTTGGTATAGGTGCTAATTATTCGATTTTTTATACGCGCACGACAGCTACAAGCCCGCCAGTATTAAAGGTCTATCAAGACGATGTAAAACAGGACCTTAATGTAGTAACGCTGAATTTTTTAAACTTAGGCTATACGTTAGGCTCTGATGTGATTATTAAGGATGATGGAGGTGCTTTTACAGAATTCGTCGCTAAATATGGCGAAAAATCGACTCATAAAGTTACTTTAAGTAAATCTACGCATATTTCTTTTGCCCTTCAATCCCCAATTGCAACCCAACCGCTAGTTTTAACTTTAGATTCTCTTCCTCCTACTACTAGTCCAGCCACATCAATAGCCATTTCAAAAGGATTGGTTTATTATGTATTATTGGATGGATCAAAAAAAGGAGAGCTTCAGATGCGCTTAGTTTCTTCCAACTAATTTTATTGCAATATACTAGCATTTAATCCCTTTGATATTCATACTTTTGCCCAAAATTAGATAAATGGAACTACTACAGCAGCTTATAGATTTTATTCTTCATATAGACGTACATTTAGCTGAAATTGTTAACGAATACCGTACCTGGACTTACCTCATTTTATTCCTGATTATTTTTGCCGAAACTGGTTTTGTGGTAACACCGTTCCTTCCTGGCGATTCGTTGCTTTTTGCAATGGGCGCTTTAATTGCAGGTGAACATGAAACTGGTTTAAATATCTGGATCATGCTCATCATTCTAATAGTAGCAGCCATTTTAGGAAATACAGTTAACTATAAACTCGGGAGTGTTTTAGGCGCAGGTGTATTTAAAGAAAAAAATAAGATTTTGAAGCTTAAATATTATCATCAATCTCACGAATTTTTTGAGAAACATGGTGGTAAGGCCATTATGTTGAGTAGGTTCCTTCCAATTTTTAGAACCATTGCACCATTTGTAGCTGGAATAGCCAAAATGCCTTTCGGTCGTTTTACCTATTATAACATTATTGGTGGAGTAGCCTGGATATTTGCATTATTGTTAGGGGGTTATTTATTAGGACAGATTCCGGTAATTAAAAACAACTTCGAACTGGTTATAATTTTTATTGCTGTGGTAACTTTTGTTCCCGCCGTATGGGCAGCCATCAGAAGCCGTTTTCAACCTAAAAAGATTGAGGCAATTATTGAAGGAGAGGATACAAAGGCATAATTATAATTCCCTACCAATTAGGGAACCATTTTGATATTTCCTTTCTACCGCTTCACTTTCTGTTTTCTCATTAGGTAATAACGCTGTTTTAATCAGGTTTTTAAGCACTGGCTGACCCGCATCAACCCAGGCAGAATACCAGAATGACCCCGTTTTTAATATGGCAGCGCGCATTTGCTTTTCTACCATGTTATTCATTTTAGTATGGTAAGCTTTTGAATAGGCCATAGCGTATTGTTTCAATACAGTATTATTCCTTTCAGAAAAGCTATACTTTTTGTCGGAAGGAAATGATGCATTCAGTTCAGCTTCGAAAGTTAATACGGTATCAACCAAACTGTGTGTGTGTTTAAGTATTTTCCAGATTTCTTGTAATGGGTTTTCAATATAATCTGCTTTGCCAACAACAAAATTGTAATGAGTTGAAAACAATTCAGGTAAACGGCTTTCCCAAAAGGCATGTATACCTACCTGATTGGTGAGTTGACCATTGTGGTTTGCGGTAGTATGTAAAGGAACGTGTGCGTCGCCAATGTAATGGCCCAGGTCTGCTGAATATTTTAGGATTTTTATCGAATCACGCGTTTTAAAGGCTTTAACTAAACCATAATAACTACGCTGTATATGCCAGGGAATAATGCCATCAGTGTTCAGCTTTTTTAGGCCGTACTTAGCTAAGGCATCATCCCATTTTTCGGGAATACTATCAATGTTTTTCTCATAGTTTTCCACGTCGAGGTAATGCCGCGGTGCTTCGAGCGTATCAGCATACCTCCGTTTGTCTGGGTCAACGGCATGTTCGGTAATGTATTTGATATTCTTTTTATAGAAACCGATCATATCAGAGGGCAAAGTGAAAACAGCAAGGTTGTTTATCCTTTGATGTGCAAAGAACCCCCAAGAGGTACAAAGAAATATAGGGATGATTAACGCGGTTAAAATCGTTAATCTTTTCATATAAACCAAGATATGCAAATTTCTTTGTAACTCAAAGGGTGTAGAAGTAAAAATTATGCCTCTTCCATTTTTTTCATATCAAGCTTTTTCATTTTCATAACGGCGTCCATTACTCTTTTAGCTCTTTCGGACGTTGCCATTAGCTCACCGATGTTTGATGGAACAATTTGCCATGAAAGTCCGAATTTATCCTTTAGCCATCCGCAAACGCTCTCTGTGCCCCCGTCATTTACGAAAGTATTCCAATAATAATCTATCTCTTCCTGATTGTCGCAGTTTACCATAAGAGAAATAGCTTCATCGAATTTAAACTGCGGACCGCCATTAAGGCCCATAAATTTATTTCCGTTTAATTCGAAAGTAACAACCATAGGAGTAACCTGCGTAATTTTGGAATCTTTAAAAACTGTACAATAGTATTTTGCTGCTGCTTCGGCTTGTCCGTCAAACCAAAGGCATGTTACAAGTGGTTTTGCCATTTTATATAATTTTTTTGTGTTACCACAAGTTAGTCAAGATTTTTAGCCTGCGTAAGGTTTAAAAGTGACGATTTAAGGGGGCGATCTGGACAATAATCTGTTCTTATGCTTCTAGCTAAGCTCCGAATTGTGCTAAATGGTGGTCCAGGTGTTTATAGAACATATTGTTCCACTCCGTTTTTGCTAAAGGCCCAAATGAATTTGATTCTTTCCCATCGAAATAATTTTCGCCGAGTTGTTGGGTTTGATTAATGTAATCGATTAAACGCATCTTCTCTTTTTCAAAATCTTTTTCATCCTTAATAATAAATTGAGGGGCTGTCTGATTATTTTTAGGATAAGGCTTTTCGTTTACTACTTTGCTTTTGATTAGTTTTTTAAGGATAAACCTCATTATTGGCCCCGGTTTTGGATGAATGTCATTGTAAACCATTTCATAAGTTACATTGCAATGTGCCAGCATTTGTGCAACATTCATTTTACCCCAAAGTTGAGTGGTCGTAGGAGTAAGTCTGTTAATTCTTTCAATAATTTCGCTAGTTACTGCGGGCTGGAAAATGTTCTTCATGGTTTGTTTATAGCTTGAGTGCATAATTTTACTTTACTAAATATAAGAATGTATTTTATAAGGAGGTGAAAAACTTGATTGAATGAATTGAAACAATGCTTTTACTACCCTTGCCTTCCTAAAACTGGGAGGGAATATGAAGTGCCGAGGCAAGGTTATTCCCTGTATTGGCATTTGTAGTTTGAACCCTTTAGCCAACATTGAACAAGATGAAATAGTTTTACTCTTACAACAAGGATGTGCTGCTTGGTTGCTGGTATGAACCATTTGCTGTGTTTAATTTTATTAGGTGAATTAGCTCCCCTCCTTATTTTCAAGGAGGGGTTGGGGGAGGTTATTGGTCATTTCTTTTTAAAATGACTTTTAATGGTTTCACAAACCAGTTCTTCAGATTCGAAAACTTCAGGATTGTCAAATCTGACTACTGTAATTCCTTTCTTGGTTAAGAAATCAGTTCGTTCTTTGTCGTATATTTCTGCTGAATAATCATCATGACTACTGCCGTCAACTTCAATAGCTAATTTTTCTGATGGACAGTAAAAATCTAAAATATAATTTCCAACACTGTGTTGGCGTCTAAATTTTTTGCCATCAAGTTTTGAATTTTGTAGATACATCCACATGGTGGCCTCAGCAGGTGTGAGATTGTTCCTCAGTTCCTTTCTTTTACCTTTTAGATATTTTAGATTATGGATTGCCATGATTCAATATAACTATTTTTAAATTAATTTTTGCTTAGTTTACCACCCCTTGCCCCTCCTAAAATAGGAGGGGAGTAGGAAGTGCTGAGGCAAGGTTAGTTCCTGTTATTGGTGTTTGTAGTTTGAACCATTTGGCTAATATTATACAAGACGAAATAATTTCCCTTCCTTATTTTCAAGGAGGGGTTTGGGCTCGTTTTTTGTTGGATTGTATACACATTAAATTAATTCGCTAATTTTACCGCAAAATTAGCCCCTATGGAATTATCTTGCCCGGTATCAGCAGAAAGAATAAATGAAAATGTAGTTAGGATTATTGCCTTTATGGTTGCCTTGATCGCAATTGCTTGTATCGTGTTTTCAAATTACTGGGCAATCGTTTTCCTGCTGTTTGATTTTGCTTTAAGGGCATTTACAACGGGTAAATTTAGTTTGTTGAAGTTTATCGCTATCAAAATAGCTGACGGGCTTTCGCTTTCGCCGAAAATGAAGGATCTGGCGCCAAAAAAGTTCGCGGCAACCTTAGGTTTTGGATTCTGCCTTTTGATTACCGCGGTATTTCTATTTGATTTTTATAATGCAGCGCTGATTTTTACCTCCGTTATGATCGTTTTCGCTTTGTTAGAGAGCTTATTCGCCATCTGTATTGGTTGTTATATCTATTCTTTTTTGCAGATTTTCACTAAAAAGAATGAGGCTTAATTTATTTCTTTAAAGCCTCACGTACTTTTGGTGCAATTTTGCTTCCGAATAATTCTATTGATTTCATCAAGGCTGTGTGAGATGGACCTCCTACATCCATATGTGCTGAGAAACGTGTTAAACCAAAGGTTTCCTCCATGGCTAAAATCTTCTCTACAGATTCGTTTACATCGCCAATAATTAAAGCACCACTACTGTTTCGGCCAGCGTCGAACTGATTGCGTTGATAAGGTGCCCAGCCGCGTGATTTACCGATTCTGTTCATTTGAGCAGAATAAAGTGGGTAGTAGTAATCTGCAACTTCGTTACTGTTTTCGCCAAATAAAGCGTGCATATGTACACCTACTTCAAATTTACTCTTGTCATGCCCATGAGCTTCGTAAACTCTTTTATAATAATCGAAAAGCGGCTTAAACTGTATCGGCTGACCACCAATGATGGCAAACATTACAGGTAAGCCTAATCTACCAGCACGTTCTACCGATTCGGGTGTTCCACCAACGGCCACCCATATTTTTAAATTGTCGTTTACGGCTCTTGGTAATATTTCCTGGTTATTCAGTTCTGGTCTGAATTTACCTTTCCAGCTGATTTTGGGCTCCTTGTTTATTTTAAGGAGCAATTCTAACTTCTCTTCATAAAGTTCGTCGTAATCTTGCAGGTTATAACCAAACAGTGGAAACGACTCTATAAAACTTCCGCGACCAGCCATTAACTCGGTCCTGCCATTTGAAATTAAGTCTATTGTGGCAAAATTTTGATATAATTTAACCGGATCGGATGAACTTAAAACCGAAACGGCACTGCTTAACTTTATGTTTTTGGTTACTGTGGCTGCCGCAGCCAATATAATTTCAGGACTCGATACCGCGTAATCAGGGCGATGATGTTCGCCGATTGCATAAAAATCTAAACCAACCTCATCCATTAGTTTTATTTCTGCTATAATTTCCTGAAGTCTTTGCTGAGCGGGTTGAATTTCTCCTTTTGCATTAATCTGCAAATCGCCAAACATACCGATACCTAATTCCATAATGTTAAAATAATTTTAACAAAGTTAATGGATACGCGGGGAGTAGTTTTTGATGTATGTTAAGAAATATTATGAAAATTATTAACCTGTAAGTTACCTAGCTTGTTTAAAATGGTTTCGAGCTCATGGTTGGGATAATCGAAATTGGTTGTTTCAATCTTGAAGTTTTTTCCATTCTGTAAAGTAATATTCATGAATTTATACCTATTACGGCTAAAAGGTTCGTCAGGAATGGTTTTTATCATTTTGATTTCATTCCACTTAAAAGTTCCCAGTTTTAAGAAAGTGATCTCATTTTCATCTGCTATGATGGCATATTCCTCTTGTTTGGCTATTAGGTTTTTGAAAAAGAATATAAGAAATACCACCAGTATCGTCATTGTAATTAATGTTGATTGAAGATAACTCAGGTCAAAGATAAAAGTGAGGTTAATTAAAAATAATGGGAAGAAACCAAAAACATAGAGTAATGGACCCAAATTGCTATTGTCTTTAACTTTTATCGAGGTAATCATTGATTCAATTTTTATAACTTCAGAGAAATGATTCCATTATAAACACCATCAATCACCTTACTCATTCTTGGAATATCTAGCGTTTCCATAGTATCGGTTTTTTGGTGATAGTTTTTATTTCGGTAGAAGGAAGTATCGGTGATCATTAGGGCATCGTAGCCAAATTTCCAATAGTTTAAATGGTCTGAAAAGTCGATGCCAGGTAATGCAGGTGGACCTGAAAAGGTTTTGGTAAGGATACTTTTTGTGGATTTAAAACTTTTAGAAAATTGACTTACAAAAGCACCTGAACCAAATTTTTTAACAATTGTGATGTAATTTCCTTTATGTCCATACTTTAAGGATAAGATACCCAAGGGATAGTCTTGAGATTTTTCCTCATCTTTAAAGTATCCGATCATTTCCAGTGAAATCATTCCATAAATATCAGCTTTAGCCTCGTTTAAGGATTTGGCATGGATATAACTGCCCATGAATTCGGTTCTAAAATACGGAGGCTCTTCTAAGGTATAGGCAACGAGATCGATACGGTATTCTAATTTTTTGCCTTGCAATAACCTGGAGAGCTCTAATAAACCCACAACGCCACTGGCATTATCATCTGCACCTTCCTGATCGCCACAAACATCGTAATGCGCACCAATGATGATCCGTTTTTTATTTTCAGTACCAAAAGAGCAGATAATGTTTTTATAAGTTTTTTGATCGACATTATATTCCTGTACCGAAACGCTATCTGATGATTTTTCAAAGGTTGTTTTAACATAATCGGCCGTCAGATTCAGTTGATCGATATTATTACAGTTACGAAATTTAGGTGTTTTGGTTAAGGTTTTTAAATGTGATTTGATTAAAGATGTATCTGATTGGGCGGAAACGCTACCATAATAAGCTATGAAAATGAAGAGAAAGCCAATTAAGATTTTAAATTTATGCATTGTTTAAAGATCAAGAAGAGTATATGCCGTGATCCTAAACCGAAGATAATTATTTGGATTAGTTTATGCACCCTGCAACCTGAGTTTTTTATACTGGCCTGAGTTAGCTAAACCCGATTATAGCGAACATCCCGATTTTTCATCGGGATAAAAGCGGTAAGCGGGGCTTTCGGGACCGATAAGCATTGTCTTTGCTTTCCAAATAAAAATTCGGAATTAAGATCGTAAGCAGATTTGAACCATATAAGGAACATAAGGCCATATCAGCTTATACCTGGAAAGATTCTGAAACAAGTCGGAATGACGGCTGCTAATGGAATAGTAGAAAGATCCTGAAATAAATTCAGGATGGCGTATCGAATTTGAAAACTGCCAATTGCCAACTGAAAACTACTCGATCTTCTTACCTTTCATGGCAGTAGAAATGGCTGCGTCCATTACCCGTTCGGCAAAAGGGCGGGTAAATTCGTTCAGCTCGTCTGCTTTCTTCAAAATAGTATCTTTTTCTTGGGTAGCTAAAGCCGTTTTAAGTGCTTCTATGTGCACTTTGGTGTCTGATATTTCTTGTTCAGTTAAATGCTCGGCATGTTTTTCGATAAAACGTTCGGCGGTATAAAGCAATTGCTCACCCTCACTTCTCGCTTCAATGAGCATACGTTGTTCCACATCACTTTTGGCATGTTCTATACTGTCAAGAAGCATTTTTTCCACTGTATCGTCGCTTAAGCCGTAACTTGGGGTAATTTCGATCTCTTGTTTAACGCCCGAACGTAACTCTATCGCCTGAACGGTTAAAATTCCATCGGCATTCAGTAAAAAATTAATGTCTACTTTCGGTAAACCTGCAGGCATTGCAGGAATTCCCTTTAAGTCGAACTCAGCCAATTTTCTGTTCTCTTTCACTAAATCGCGCTCACCCTGATAAACGGAGATTTTCATATTCACCTGTCCATCTATTGAAGTGGTGTATTGGCGGCCGGCTTTAGTAGGTACTTTACTGTTACGGGCAATAATTACATCCATTAGGCCACCCATGGTTTCGATACCTAAAGAAAGCGGCGTTACATCTAACAACAGGATATCAGAACGGTTTCCTGCCAAAACATCGGCCTGAATGGCTGCACCAAGTGCAACTACTTCATCAGGGTTGATATTGTCCTGTGGTTTTTTACCAAAGAAATTTTCTACAGCCTGTTTTACAAAAGGTGTACGGGTAGAACCACCCACTAAAATTACCTCATCTATATCACTGGCTGATAGATCTGCATCCTTTAACGCATTTTTACAAGCAGTAATGGTTTCTTCAACCTTCGCTGAAATTAACTGCTCAAAAGTTTGTTTATCAATTGTGCACCAGATTTCGCCAGCTTGCTCGTTGAATAAATTCTGGGTAGACAGTGCTTTTTTAGCAGCCTCAGCCTGTAGACGTAAGGTCTGCATCAAAATGTTATTCTGAGCAACTACGGCTACATCAAGGTTGTTTTTCTCCAACCAATAGTTTAAAATGGCCCGATCGAAATCGTCACCACCTAAATAAGTATTGCCGTTTGTGGCCAATACCTCGAAAATTCCATTTTGAATCTGCAGAATAGAAACATCAAATGTTCCACCGCCTAAGTCGTATACCGCAATTGTTTTTTGTTGCGATGGATCTAAGCCAATTCCGTAAGCCAAACTTGCTGCGGTAGGCTCGTTTACAATACGCATCACATCTAAACCGGCCAGTTTTCCGGCATCTCGCGTGGCCTGACGCTGACTATCGTTAAAATATGCAGGAACAGTAATTACAGCTCTATTAACCGGAGTTTTTAGCGCATGTTCTGCCCTTGCTTTAAGCTCTTTCAAAATTTCTCCCGATAATTCGATCGGTGTATAGAAACGGTCGCCAGCATGGATTTTAACCAAAGCATCGCTATCATCATCGATAATTTTGTAAGAGAAAATATCCTTATGTTCGGCTACATCTTTGTAAGAGCGGCCAAGTAGTCTTTTTACCGAAAAAATGGTGTTTGAAGGATCGGTGGTTAAAAATTCTTTCGCCTCGTTACCTACAACGGCTTCATTCTGACTGTTAAAGTATACCACCGATGGTACCAATATTCCTTTACCTGCATCGTTAATTACCTGCGGATTCTTATCTGGATTGATAAATGCCACCAAACTATTGGTTGTACCTAAATCTATTCCAACTATAATTTCTTCCTTTTGAAACGAACCTGTAGCAAGGTTAATTGATATTTTTGCCATGGCTGCAAATTTACAATAATGTTGTAAGGTTTTAAGATGGAAATGTTTTAATGTTGTAAAGATTAAAGTTCATTTTCTCATTCTTTATTGTTTTGATTATAATTAGGAAATGAAGGGTTCTGCAATTCTTCGGTTACAGCAGCCCTGCTGTCCCTCCTGCCGATTGAAGGATCGGCGTCCGTACCATCAAGGCTAATACAAAGCTAATTCTGTTACCGAATTACTAAACCCTTACAGCAATGACGACCTTTCTAGGGAGGTCTGTCAATGGTAGCTTGTCGAAGGGCAAATGTTTTTGTTTCGGCAAATAAAGGTCTTCGACAGGTTCAGACTGATGAGCAATGAATATTGGAAATAGAATCTACTTTCGACATCGGATTAAAACTCCCAACTCTCAACTCCGAACTCCCAGCTTGTTCTTCTCTTCAATCCACAACGACATATATTTGGTGCTTTGCGCCGTGTGGTGGTTTAAAATCTGTCCGAAAAAGTTATTTTGTCGGTGTGCAGTTAAAACTGAAGATAATCTTTCAACTTCTTTAATGAATTGATCTGTAAAATATTTAGCAGAATACCTTTGGTTAATAATCTGTACGCCATTTTGCTGCGCAATTTGCCAGGCATTTTTATCCTGATAGAGTTTTACGGATTCATCAATAAATAACGCTAAATTATCTTCAATGCTGCCGTTCCAATCTAAATTGCCTTTCATGGCTTCTGCACCGACAGATGTTGTAACCGAGGGTGTACCTACCTGCATGGCATCGATAAATTTACCTTTTACACCTGCGCCAAACTGAATAGGGGCGAGCAATATTCTATGTTTAGCAATGGTTTCCTTAGCATCTAAAGCTCTCCCTTTAATGAAGAACTTTTCGCCTTTGTTATCCAGTTGCAGCACTTTTTGCGAGGTATAAGATCCAAATATATCCAAATTTGCATTTGGAAGCCTTTTTCTGAGTACTGGCCAGATCTTGGTTTTTAAAACCTGAACGGTATTCCAATTGGGTTCATGAAGGAAATTGCCAATGAAAACAAAATCTGCCCGATCTTCAAAGGGAATCCATTTTTCGATAACCTGCTGATCGATTTCTTCTTCTAGAAATGGTAAATAATAAATTAGTGAAGGATCAATTTTGAATTGATTTTTCAGTATATCCATCTCCACTTCCGAAATCATTATAGATAAATCGCAGCGTAAAATTGAAGCAATTTCTCTCTTGGCCGTATCAGAGAATAAATCTAAAGTTTGTTTTTTCTTGTCGCTTTGCTGGCGGGCGCTTCTCAGACAATGTAAATCTTCGGTATCTAAAATCCTAAGTGCATTAGGGCATTCCTGCTGAACCCGCCAGCCATATTGCTCTTCTACCATAAATCGATCGAACAGCACTATTTCGGGGTTTAATTCTTTCAGAAACACATTGAAACTTTCGTCGTTTAGTTTGATTTGTTGCTCAATAACGCTGGTCTTACTAAAATCGTAACTGAAATCGCTTTTTGATGCTGCCGATGCAAAAATAATCTGATAACCTTTAGACAGAAATAAATCAACCAATTGGACCATCCTCGTGCCTGCTGCCGATGAAGTGGGTTCGGGCCAAACAAATCCAATAATTAATAATTTCTTAGCGCTTGTATTCATTTACCTGCAAAATAAGTTCTTTTTTTTGGCTCTCGCAGATAAATGTGATTTTCGCGGAGTGAAATGTAAAATCTGCATAATCTTTTAAATCTGCGGTAGACATAAACGTATCTTAAATATTCTTAATTTTGCGACTCAATTACAAGCACTACATGTTAGGATTAAAATTATTGACAGACCCACGTTGGGCAAATATTGCGGAATCAAATTTAGAAGAAATTTTATCTGACCATGCCTGGTGCGAACAAAAGGCGGCAACCAATGCCATTACTTTAATTACTCAAAATTCAGAACATCAGGATCTTGTAGATGAATTAACAGCGATTGCCATCGAAGAAATGCAGCATTTCCAAATGGTAATCGAAATTATAAAAAAACGGGGTTATACTTTAAGTCGCGAGCGGAAAGATGACTATGTTGGTCGTTTGGTAAAATTTAGCAAAAAAGACGGAAGCCGGAATATGGCTTTTATTGATCGATTATTGTTTGCAGCAATGATTGAAGCCAGGAGCTGCGAACGTTTCAGGGTACTTTCATTAAATATAAAAGACCAGGAACTGGCCAAGTTTTACCACGAGCTAATGGTTTCGGAAGCCGGGCATTATACCACATTTTTGAATTTTGCACGTAAATACAGTACTGATGTTGATGTAGATAAACGCTGGAAAGAATGGTTAGATTTTGAAGGGGAATTAATTCAGAGTTTCGGAACTAAAGAAGCAATACACGGATAGTTCAGTTTTCGGTTTGCAGTTTTTTCATCATCAACTGTTAATTAGCAACTGTTAACTCCTTTTTATGGATATTCCACAGCCAAATTACAATATCCTGATAACTATCGATTCCTTTTTTCTGATTGTTCAGTTTTAAGAAGCTATCGAATGCGGCATCCATATAACCGAACATGTCGCCGTTGTATTTTCGCCAGAATTCTTTTTCTGTTTTGAAATCGGCTAAAACCTGTGGTAAGAGTTTCAAATAAAGTAATTTATAATCGTCAGGAGATTTCATCCTGATCTCAAACAAAATATACCGCAACATTTCATAATTGGCAGAATATTGGTAATTCAGATCAACGCTGTTTCTTGCCGTGATATAACCCAAAAGATTGGCTTCATCCTCATAAGCGACGCCCAATTGATGACCTATTTCGTGGCAGCTTACATAAGGTTTAACGAAATCTGGTAAATTCATATTCATATTGGCTTCGCCAGAAAGTGGGGCATAATAGCCTTCGATGCCAATTTTACTGATCAGCCATGAATTTAAAACAGACTTTAAGCAAGGGTTGTGATATTGGAATAATTTATTTTTTCGCGACATAAGCGAATAGGCTTCTGCCGATTTTGATTCCAGTTCTTTGATCGTATAAGCTGGAATTTTGCCCTGTTTCACTTTTAGTTCATTGGTTTTTTTGATGAAATAATCCCCAAGAACGACCAATTCTTTAACACTATATTTTTCATTGCCAATGCCCAGCTCTTCACTGATACTTGGCCGACTGTAATTTAAACCCCATACAATTTTGAATATGATATAGAGCATCAGGAAGAAATTGAGGATTTGTAGGGGAACAAGAATCCTGTCGGTCCTTTTTAGTGATTTTCGTTGCCTATAAAATCTAACGATCTTATAAAGTACAAAGCCAATTAGCAAAGCATAAATAATATCGCCGATGGCAAAAGGAAAAATAGATGATGTAAACCTTAATGCTGAAGAGATGTAAGGATAAAAACCTGTTGAATAATATTTTTGGACCAGACCAGGGGAAAAGCCAAAGAGGTAGATGAGTATGGCGAGGCTGACTAGACTAATCAGTTTTGTATGTTCAGAATGCTTAATCACCCTTAATAATGGCCTTTTAGGGATTGAATTTCCAGGATGACAATTAATCCATCGTTTTGAATTTCATAAATAATGCGGTGTTCTTCGTTTATTCTACGAGACCAAGAGCCTGATAACTCGTATTTAAGTGGCTCTGGTTTGCCAATTCCTTCAAACGGATTTTCTTGAATTGCTATAATTAACTGTTCAATTTTTTTCTGAATAGTTTTGTTACCCGATTTCTTCCAATAATTTAAGTGCTCAATTGCCTTTGGAGCAAATATTAATTCCATAAATCTTCGACTGCAATTTTTACGCCTTTGCCATTTTTGATATCTTCTTTCGCTTTTAATATTTCTTTAACAAACTCAGGATTGTATGGGCTTTTTTCAGTCTCGAAATCAATTTTCAAAACTTTCATAACTGCTTTTAAAGCAGTTGATTGTTCTTCGTTTTTTGGATGTACAATTAGTGTTTCCATGTTATTTCATTGTGATAAAACAAATATAACAAATCTATCTGGCAAAAGTTAGACGTTTTCCGATCTGATCGGTTGTGAATTTGCCATTTTGATAAGCCAAATTGCCTGATACAAAAGTGTGGGTAATGCTTGCCTGGAAGGTATCTCCATCGAATGGACTCCAACCACATTTATAGAAATTATTAAGTTTGGTTACTGTCCAGGAATCTTTCAGGTCTACCAACACTAAATCTGCCCAGTAGCCTTCGCGGATGAAACCACGTTTTTCGATATCAAAACAGATGGCCAGGTTGTGTGCCGTTTTTTCGGCAATTTTCTCTAAAGATATTTTGCCTTGCAAATGCATTTCTAACAGCGCTGGTAAGGCATGTTGTACCAATGGACCACCAGATGGGGCTTGAGCATAAGGCTGCTGCTTTTCTGCTAATGTGTGTGGCGCATGATCTGTTGCAATTACATCAATATAATCTTCAAGAACGCCTTTAAGCACGCCTTTCTGATCATCTTCGGTTTTTACTGCAGGGTTCCATTTAATGAGATTTCCTTTTAAAGCGTAATCTTTATCATTAAACCAAAGGTGGTGCACACAAGCTTCAGCCGTAATTTTTTTATCCTTTAGTGCGGTAATATTATCAAATAATGCTATTTCTTTTGCAGTAGAAATATGCAAAATATGCAAGCGGGTTTGATAAGTTTTAGCCAGTTCGACCGCCAATGATGATGATTTATAACAGGCCTCTGCACTGCGGATCAAAGGGTGCATCTCTATCGTTAAATCTTCGCCGTATTTGGTTTTAAATTCGGCCAGATTATGCCGGATGGTTGCTTCATCTTCACAATGGGTAGCCACTAATATCGGTGCCTTACTAAAAATGTTTTCTAAGGTTTTTTCGTTATCCACCAGCATATTTCCTGTTGATGAACCCATAAAGACCTTAATTCCGCAAACATTTTTAGGATCGGTTTTTAAAACCTCTTCAATATTGTCATTACTGGCACCCATATAAAACGAATAATTCGCTAACGAAGTTTGGGCAGCAATTTCATATTTATCGGCTAATAAATCTTGTGTTAAGGTATTGGGTACAGTATTTGGCATTTCCATGAAAGAGGTAATTCCTCCGGCTACAGCGGCCATGCTTTCTGTAAAAATATCGGCTTTATGGGTTAAACCTGGTTCGCGGAAATGTACCTGATCGTCAATCATCCCTGGTAAAAGGTATTGCCCTTCTGCATTAATTTCTTGCGCATCAGGTGCAGATAGATTTTGACCGATTTTGGCTATCAATCCATCTTTTATCAATACATCGGCAACAATTTTTTGTCCTTCATTTACAATTGTGGCAGCTTTTATCAGGTAAGTATTCATGGTTTCAAAGGTAGTAATTTAGTGTTAAGTAGTTAGTATCAAGTATCAAGATTTGATGCTGTGGATAGGGGAAATTGAGTTTTATGTTACTGTTTTTGGTCAAATAAACCTGATAGTAGTGGGCATCCCGGTTTTCATCGGGATAAAACGGATAGCAGGGCTGCCCGAACCTAAGAATTACGAAAATTGCTTTACACCTATCTTATAAAAAGAAGTCTTACATTTTAGAATGAATCGAAACCTTCTGCCTTACACCTTCTAACCGTCAACCTTAATCACTATCTTTGTGCGCTATGGCAAAATCGTTCGAAGAATTTAAGTTAAACAGGCAAATTTTAAATGCAGTTGCCGATGCAGGTTATACCGTTGCCACGCCGATACAGGAAAAAGCAATTGCGCCAGTACTATCTGGACAGGATATTTTCGGTATTGCCGAAACTGGTACAGGAAAAACTGCTGCTTTTGTTTTGCCAATTTTAATGCAATTGAAATATGCTCAGGGCGATAATCCGAGGGCTTTAATTCTATCTCCAACACGCGAACTGGCAATGCAGATTGCCGAGCAGGTAAAGTTGTTTTCTACTTATACGGATTTACGTTCATTGGTAATTTTTGGCGGAATCGGTCCGAAAACACAGAAAGAGCAAATTGCAAAAGGGGTTGATATCCTGATTGCCACACCAGGAAGATTTTTGGATTTATATTTGGCAGGTGATATTAATACACAGAGCCTGAAATTTTTGGTACTGGATGAAGCCGATAAAATGATGGATATGGGCTTTATTGGCTCTATACACCGGATTTTGGAAATCGTTCCGCGTAAACGCCAAAATTTATTGTTTTCGGCAACCATGAGCGATTTGGTGCAGAAAATTGCAGGGGATTTCTTGAATAATCCACTTGTGATTGAGGCATCTGCGCAAGCAACTCCTGCAGCAAACGTAACGCAGACTTTGTATTACGTTCCGAATTTCAAAACGAAAATTAACCTATTGCAGCATTTGTTGAAGAATGATGAGGCTTTTAACCGCCTGATCATTTTCTGTAAAACAAAAACCGTTGCCGATAATATTTACAGTTTTATTGAGCGCAGATATGGTGCTGAGAATGTTCGTATAATCCACGCCAATAAAGGACAGAATACCCGAATTAACTCAATAAATAGCTTCAAAGAAGGTAATATTAGGGTGCTAGTGGCTACAGATGTGGCAAGTAGGGGTATTGATGTGAGTGATGTAAGTCACGTAATCAATTTTGATGTGCCTATCATTATCGAAGATTATGTACACCGTATTGGTCGTACCGGTAGGGCTTTTGCCAAAGGTGATGCGATTACCTTTGCAACGGATGCCGAAAAATATTATATCCGCAAGATCGAAAAATTGATCCGCCAGTATATTCCAGTGGCCGAAGTTCCGGAAGGTGTTTTCATTGATGAAACGCCTTACGAGGAGCGTCAGCATATTGCGAAGGAAATCGATATGCAGAAACGTAAGGAAGATCCCGATTTTAAAGGGGCTTTTCATGAGAAAAAACATGCTGCTGCGATAGAGAAAAAGGTGCGAGAAAAAGCTAAAGCAAAGGCTGGCAAGCAGGTAAAGAGTTTTAAAAAAGGTAAAAAATTCGATAAGAAAAAGTAATGAACCCGGCACAATTGAAATAATTATTAATTTTCTAAATAATTATTTCAATTGTCAAAGGCCCCATCTGACAATTGAAAACAAATAAGTAAACACAGATGAACTTTAGGATTACGCCCTTAAATATCGTTAGTGCCATTGGTTTGGGATTAGTGGCCGTAAATTTAGTTTCGGAGAAAAGCACAGCACCGCGCCATATAGATATGAGCGGCTTTTATCTCCTGATTTTAGGTTGCCTTATCCTTGTAACCTTTATTACAGATATGATTTTCCGGTTCACGTTAAAAGATATTAAAAGGATCTGGGTAGTTGAATTGATATTTATCGTTATTGCAGCTGTTTTGATGCTGATACTCCAAAAAGTAGCGTAATTAAATCGTAAAAATTCTCAACAATCTTTATCGGTGCAATCAACCAATCTGTGGAATCAAATTAAATAAGCATCTTTGCATCCGGAAAAATTAGTCGGTCTAAATCGGAGGAATCTGTTAAATCGGTGAAATCAATATTATATGAAAAAAGCAGAAATAAAAATAACCGTTGAGTTAGATGAAGGCAATAACCCAGATAACATACTTTGGGAGAGTACAGATGCTGGAAACGCTGATAAAGTGCCTGCAAAGGCGATGTTTTTATCGGTTTGGGATCACAATTATAAAAACACTTTAAAGATAGATCTTTGGACAAAAGATATGCCTGTTGATGAGATGAAACGTTTCTTCTACGAAACTTTGCAAACCATGGGCGATAGCTTTTTAAAAGCCACAAACGAAACTTTGATTGTTGAAGATTTACGTGATTACTGTGCCCACTTTGCAGATAAGATGGGGATTATTGAGGGGCAATAGTTCATTAGTCATTAGTCATTGGTCATTAGTCATTAGTCATTAGTCATTAGTCATTAGTCATTAGTCATTAGTCATTAGTCATTAGTCATTAGTCATTAGTCATTAGTCATTAAAAAATGCCAGACAAGTTAGCTATTAAACTATTAATCATCAACTTGTGTCATAAACAATTAACCAATTTATACAGTTAACCGATTAACCAAAAATATGTTAGTATTAAATAAATTCAGGGCTTGGTTAGGCATTTTGTTATGCGTTATTGCAGGTTTCTGCCCCATGTTAAAAGTGCCGATTAAAGGTAATTGGAACTTGTATCAATCAGATGCGCGTTTGTTTATGATCACTTATGCCATTATCGCCATTTCGGTATTGTTTCTGTTTATCAGAAAAGTTGGTGCCTTTAAGTTCATGGGCTTCGTAATGGCTATCTGGTATGTTTTAGCGGTAGTTGCTGTTTATTTTACGGCAAACAATTACACTAAATATGGCTTCGCCAATAAACTTATCGGTAAAGTTGTTCATTTCCAGTGGGGCTGGATTGTACTTTTGGTAGGTGTTATATTTATGCTTTTCAGTGTAAAACGTGGTGAAAAAATTATCGCCTAAGCTTTTTCGTGCAATTGTGAACTTAGCTGGTTGAAAACGCTAATCTATAGTGAAATAGTCATCCGTATCATCTTCCAGGGGAATATAGATTCTTTCCCATTCATTACCTTCTATAACCTCCCATGTGTGCCCTTCTCCGGCTGTATCATTGGCAATGAGTATAATGCCCGGCTCGATAATAAAAGTTTCGCCATTGCTTACCGTAAACCGAAGTTTACCCTTAAGCGTAATTACGTATTGACGCCTTGGCGCAGGATGAGGGACCTTCTCTAAAGTTGATACATCGGTTTGGGCGAAAAAATAACTGGCATTAATATGCTGACGGATAGGGATTTTACCCGTTTCAAAAGCACATTTGTTATCTTCAATATTAATTAAACGGATGGCTTTTATATAATTTTTAGGTGTTTCGGCTTGCTCTGTATTCATCTGCAAATAAAGTATGATTTTAAAATTTTAATTCAGTTTGTCCTTTTTGGGAAACTTCACGTTCGTGTTGTAGCAGCCATTGCTTACGCCATAAACCACCTGCATAGCCCACCAGTTTGCCATTACTGCCAATTACTCTATGACATGGTACTACAATGGCAATATTGTTTTTTCCATTTGCTGCAGCAATAGCCCGTATCGCTAATGGATTGTGTGCAGAAAATTTGGCATATGAAGTGGTTTCGCCAAAAGGTATAGTCAATAAATTCTGCCAGACCTCCTGTTGAAATTCAGTCCCTTTTTGCTTCAACGGGAAATCAAAATTCTTTAAATCGCCTTTAAAATAATCATTTAACTGATTGGCTACCTTTACCGTAAGTGCGTTTTCTGATAATCCTGTAATATCCTTTTCAGCAAAAGTAATTACATGTACAAATTCGTCATCAGCTAAGATGGTTATTGTGCCAACAGGCGATGCTATAACTGATGCATAATCCATAATTTTGCGTGACTTCAGTGTTTCTGTGGCTAATTTCTTTTTCGCTTATTCTTAAACAAAATTACAACAATACAACAATTTAAGCGTGCAATATTTATCAATAAAAGTATCTTTGCGGTTATGCAATTGGCCAAAGAGGTTAAATATTTAATTCACAAGGAAGTATTGTTAGAGTGGCGCTCCAAATATACCATTAACGGTGTATTGCTCTATGTGGTTTCTACCATTTTTACTTGTTACCTCTCTTTTGTTAGCCTGGGCGATAAATTAACATGGAATGCCTTGTTTTGGATCATCATGCTTTTCGCTTCAATTAATGGCGTATCGAAAAGTTTTTTGCAAGAAACTAAAGGCCAACAGTTGTATAGTTATATTTTGGCAAGTCCAGCTGCGGTTTTAATCTCTAAAACGGTTTACAATACACTCCTCATGTTGGTGCTTACTACAATTGCTTTAGGTTTTTATACCCTGGTTTTCGATTCTTTCACCCCGCCTGATTTAGTGATGTATTACATAGCCGTGGTATTGGGGAGTTTAAGTTTTTCTACTGTATTTACAATGGTTTCGGCAATCGCAAGCAAAGCGGGGAATGGAGGGATGTTGATGGCTATTTTAAGCTTCCCAATCATTATTCCGGTGTTGATCTTGTTAATTAAACTGGCCAAAAATGCAGTTGACGGCTTGCCGTGGGAGAATAGTTACGATGAAATAGCAATGTTACTGGTGGTGAATGTATTGATGGTAGCAACGTCTTTATTGTTATTTCCTTACCTTTGGAGGGATTAAAAAATAATTGAATGAGAGAATGATTGAATGATAGAGTAGGGAATAACATTCACTAATTCAATCATTCAAAACTCAATATTATATATGTATGAATAAAACTTGGTGGAAAATTTTAGGTTCGGTTTTGGTAATTTATACTGCAATAGCAGGTTTATTACTTGGGGTGCCGCATCTGGCTATTTTGAACGAAACAATCCGTAATCTGTATTTCCATGTTCCGATGTGGTTTGCCATGATTGTGCTCTTTTCGATCTCTGTTTTTTACAGTGTAAAGTCATTAAGCAGCAAAAGTGAAATCGATGATATTAAAGCCGTAGAAAGTGTAAACGCTGGGATTGTTTTTGGCGTTTTAGGTTTAGTAACAGGTGCTATCTGGGCTAAATATACCTGGGGGCAGTTTTGGAGTTTCGATCCTAAACAGAATTTTGCTGCCATTTCAATTTTGCTCTATTTTGCCTACCTCATTCTGCGCAATGCGATAGACGAAGAACAGAAAAGAGCCAAGATTTCAGCCATTTACAATATTTTCGCCTTTCCAATGATGGTGGTATTACTTTTTGTGCTACCCCGTTTAAAAGATTCATTACACCCGGGCAATGGTGGTAACCCTGGTTTTAACAGTTATGATTTAGACAGCCGCATGCGTATGGTATTTTATCCTGCATGTTTAGGATGGATATTAATAGGTTACTGGGTTTATACCATCCGTTTCAGAATACGTAATATAGAAGCCATCACGAATACACCTGATTACGGTGAAATTAAAGGTGTTCGTGATAGCTTCGTTACAGATGAAAATCAATCAACAACAAACGAAAACAAACAACAACATAACTAAAATGAAGAAGATATTTTTCTCCCTGATATTAATGATGGCCGCTATGCAATTATTTGCACAGGATAATGGAGTAGAAATGGCTGATAGCCTTCGCAGCAACGGAAAGATATATGTTGTGGTAATATGTATCGTAATTATTCTTGTAGGTTTGTTGGCCTACCTGTTCTCAATTGATAAAAGATTAAAGAAAATAGAAAAAGAAAACCAAACTGATAAATAATAGCGTAAATACGATTCTGATTAAAACCATATTTGGCTTTAATGGTTGGTAAATAGCTATGTTTTAAGACTAAATTCATTGTTTTTTTGTATTTATCTGGTTGTAAAAGAGGTTTTTACAGATTTTAAAAGCTCTAATTAAAAATACAAAGCAGTAGCAACATAAAATACCTACATAACAGTATTGTTTCTTGATTATTTATTGATCAAGTTTGGTTAGTTATAAATTAAATCAACGGGACGATTTAGGTTAACTTTAAGAAGTGATCAACACAATTGGTCACTTTTTTTATGTCCGGTTTTTTATTCGTATTTGCCATATTCGTAATATCGATCTGTTTTTTAGCTTCTATTTATTGAACGTTGCAATAAAATGCTGTTTTGAATATTTTTTTTATAATTTTTTTTAGATCAAAATAGCCTGTAGAAAACCTATAAAAATAGTCGTTTTTATGATGTAAGTTACCTAAGATATCTGCATTTAAACCTATTTGGGTATGGTTTTTCGGTAGTTTTCTCCAACGGGTATAAAAGCTGCCGTTGGGCTAAAACAGAATGGTGTTTGCTTTACACTAAGTCTTTTTGCATTTGGATATGTGCAGTTTTTTTAGGCAATTTTGCATCGAAAACTTATTCAATATAAAAAATAAATAATGGCTAATCTAGCAGACGAGAACAAGTTCTTTGCAGATGTTTGTAAGAACTTTGACAGTGCGGCTCAATTCACCAATCATCCAGAAGGTTTATTGAACCAGATTAAAACATGTAATAGTGTATATCGTTTCCAATTCCCAATCCGCCGCGGAAACGGTTTTGAAGTAATTGATGCTTGGCGTGTAGAACACTCTCACCACATGAGCCCTACTAAGGGTGGTATCCGTTACAGTGAAATGGTAAACGAAGATGAGGTTATGGCGCTTGCAGCCTTAATGACTTACAAGTGTGCCATTGTTAACGTTCCATTTGGTGGCGCAAAAGGCGGTATTAAAATTAACACTAAACAATACAGTGTTGCCGAGTTAGAAACCATCACCCGCCGTTATACTACAGAATTAATTAAGAAAAACTTTATTGGCCCTGGTATCGATGTTCCTGCTCCTGATTATGGATCTGGCGAGCGCGAAATGAGCTGGATTGCCGATACTTATATGACCATGAATCCTGGTCAGTTAGACGCTTTAGGCTGTGTAACTGGTAAACCAATTGCTTTACATGGTATCCGTGGCCGTAAAGAAGCTACAGGACGTGGTGTTGCTTACGCTGTACGCGAATGTGTAGAGGTGGCAGAAGATATGGCTAAAATAGGCTTTAAAGCTGGTTTAGGCGATAAAAGAGTAATCGTTCAAGGTTTAGGTAATGTGGGCTACCACTCGGCTAAATTCTTAGCAGAATTTGGTGCTACTATTGTAGGTTTATGTGAATTTGAAGGTGCTATTTACAATCCTAATGGATTAAATGTGGATGAGGTTTTTGCACACCGTAAAAACACGGGTTCAATTTTAGGTTTCCCAGGCGCTAAAGACTTTAAAAATTCGATGGAAGGTTTAGAGCAAGATTGTGATATCATTGTTCCTGCAGCTTTAGAAAACCAGTTCACCGAGCTTAATATCCGTAATATCAAGGCAAAAATTATTGCCGAAGGTGCAAATGGTCCAACAACGCCAGAAGCTGAAACAATTTTTACCGAAATGGGTGGTATCATCATTCCTGATATGTATTGCAATGCGGGCGGTGTTACAGTTTCTTATTTCGAGTGGTTGAAAAACCTGTCTCACGTGGCCTTCGGTCGTATGGAGAACCGGTATGCAGCTAATTCAAATGCCAATCTGATCAATACTTTAGAAAACCTTACAGGTAAAACCATCCTTCCTGAGCATCGTTTAATGATTGTTAAAGGCGCATCTGAAATGGAATTGGTAAACTCTGGTTTAGAAGATACCATGATCCATTCTTACCACGAAATCCGCGAAACATTAATGAACAAACCAGCAACTCAAACATTGAGAACAGCTGCTTTTGTAAATTCAATCGATAAAATTGCGGTTTCTTATATGAATTTAGGCGTTTGGCCATAATCAACTAATCGTCATTGCGAATGCCGATCCTTCCTTTATCGGGATGTGGCAACCTTATTATGAAGCCTTGCAGGATTAAACTGCAGGGCTTTTTTTGCGCCCTGGCCGTCATTGCGAGGTACGAAGCAATCTTATTACGATAGCAAGTCCGAATCCATGTTTGGTGATGTATCAGGCAAAAGGGTCACCATTTTTAACAAAAATTGTTTTGGAAATGAGAGGCTTGTGTTTCATGGGGATGGTTTAGCCCTGCTGTACCTCCTGCCAATTGAAGGAATTGGCATCCGTCCCATTAGGTTTAGATACAAGGGTTTGTGCACCGTGCAACCCTAAAAATGAAACACTGTCTTAGCTGCTTAGCCCCGGTTGGAGTGTTGCCCTGCAGCAACGAGGCATCCCGAACCTTCGGGAAAGCGTAAAAACGCAAAACGGGATGAAAGTTTTTGTTTTGCACAGGCCGTGCGCTCCAAATAATGAATATATTTTTAGTTTTAGAAATGAAGCGCTATATTTCATTGGACTAGGTTGGCCCTGCTGTACCTCCTGCCAATGAAGGATCGGCATATCAGGTTTAGGTATAATGGACAGTTAATCTGCATAGATCACTTGAATCTGCAGGAAATACTTTACTTGTTTGCCGGAATATCGACAGAAAAATTAAAATTTAGTGAGCTGTTGAAACCATTTTTAAACACTTTTAAAAGTTGGATCAGGGCGTTAGCATCCCCATTTAAAAATAAAAGTTCCGATTCAAGTTTGATTTTGTCTTTCCCTATGCTTTTTGCTTTAATCTCTAATTGACTAAAAGTACCCAGTTTATCTGCAATTAAGGGCATTGGTGTTTGTTTAATCAATTTTTTTAAATCTACTTTAAAATAAAAGAAATCGTCAGATGATGTCCTTTTTAAATCGGGTTTTGCGTTTTGAACTGTGCTTAATTGAATATTACCACTATTACCTTTAAAGTAAACCTGGTACAATGGAATCATCGAACTGCTAATTTTCCCGGTAGATTGATCCAATGCACCTAGTGATTTAAGATAATCGCTTACTTCGCGGTCGTTGGCAGTCAGGTTCATGGAAATAGAAGGAATCTTCCGGTCCTGAAGTAATTTTTTTTCAACCCTTTCAAAATCATCATTATATTCATAACCCACAACAGTATCTACCTGTGTAATGGTGTTTGTCCATTCAAAATCCACATAATCTTTGTAAAACCTGAAAAAGCTATCTTTTGAAAGGAGAGAAGGACTAACGGTCTGATTTTTCTTAATTAAATCGGATTTAAATTTTCCGTTCAGCCACATACTTACTGTGCTTTCTGGGTTTAGAAGCCGGTGCTGTGGTTTAGCCGCAGGCACGATCATTTGGTTTATAAACTCATTGCTGAAACTAATTTTTCCATCAGTAAAATTAATTTTGCTAAAGTTCCCTGTATTTTGAAACGAAATATGATCGGAAAGGTTTACAAGTTGTTTAAATCGGCTCTCGCCAACTTTAGTCATGTTTTTGCGGTTCAGTATTTCTTCCAGTGTAGTTTTTACCTGTTCTTTTTGTGGCGTATAGGCAAAAGCGACAGTTGTTTTGTTAAATAAGATACAAAAGGTAGAATCTTTGGATTGAAAGAAATTTCCATCCTTTTTAATCAACGGCAAGAAAGATTTTTTCTGGATAAAATGGTTAAATGCGAGCGTATCTGCTATTTCGAAGCTCGAAAAAAAAGTAGTTTTTGCTTTTCCACTTAAACTATATAGGTAGATGTTTGCTGGGATTTTCAATCCTGTGTTTAAATCGTCTACCTTTTCCTTGATTCCTTTTTTATCTGATCCCGAATACTGATTTGGGTGTTTTATATAACTAACCGCAATGGTTTTGTAAAGCTCATCTACATTTATTTTAAGTAAAGCATTGGTAGAAACAGGGATGGACACATTATTGGCCTGAATCTGTCTGTACTTGAAAAAGCCAAAATAACAAAGCAGCAGCAATATTGCTATTGCTGCTATTATTTTTAAAAATTTCTTCATGGAAATATGGTTAACTGTTTAAATCGGTTAACTTTAAACTGCCGACTGATAATTGCGAACTAAATTACTTAGCTGCATTTTCAATTAAAGAAAACAGATATTTCAATGCATTTTCATGTCCGTTCGGAATTTCAGCACTAATGTCTGCCGAAACCAATCTGCCCTTAATCGGGTTCGATTTCATGTACACATTGCCCATTTTTTCTAAAGTGCTGTTAAATTTCTTAGCGGTTTCTTCACCACCAATTTCCGAATCTGGTACTTTGCCTACCAGGTTTTTGGCATTAAACAGAAAGCTGAAATTGTTTTTGCTCAATAATTGTTTGTGCAGTTTACTTAATTTATTGCTGCTGTATTGATTGTTGCTGATGCCCTGCATTTCAGTTAACGAATTACCGAAAAATACAATACCATCTTTAATCATAAAGTAAATATCAATCGGGCTTTTCTTTTCCAATATTTTATAAATGTTGTTCTCAACAGATACATAATTTTTGTTTACACCATATTTAATCAGTTTGTTAATCAATCTGTGATCTTCTGATGAAAACATGAAAAGGAAATCAGGCAACGTTTCTTTTTTGGTTTTAACGATTTCTTTTTGTTTGTAATCATCATCATATTCGTAAGTGGTGTAGGTAACGTCTTTGGTGTTTAATCCATTAATTACGAATAGCGCATCACCTTTAATTACCTTGCTTACTGCTTCTTCATCTAGCAAAAGTGAAAACAGATCGGCACCCAGGTCAATTTCTTCATCCATTCTAGCGCCCAAAAAAGAACCATAGGTTTGTTTCAATAATTTAGGGAATTCTTCCAGATAAGCTTTGGTATCAATCGAATAGCTCATAAAGCCAAGCGCCTTTTCACTGTTTACATATTTCAAAAAGTTTTTGTTTAACTTTCTGTTCATGATTTTTTTATACGCATCTGCCTGTTCCTGCGCCAATTCTAAGCCTGTAGAGATGCGGAAACTCTTGTCGTCCATAAAAAGTTTCGCATTTAAACTGCCATAACCTTTCATTAACCCTGCTTTACCGTAAGCACCAAATTCAGGAGAAATCGAATTATAAACATCTTGAAGGCTCGATACCCAAAGTTCTGCAATGGCTTTATCATCTAAACTCGCCGTGTATGATTTATTGTTTTCGATAGACTCGTAACTGCCAGTGAAAATCTGATCTGCCTGAACGGACATCCAGGTAAAAGCCAATCTCTTTTTCTTTGCATCTTGTTCCAAACGCTCTTGTTGGTAGTTATCATATTGCTCATCAACAATACCATGAACAGGAGTCATGGCGCTCGCGGTATCGACTGCGAATTCTCTTACTTCTCTGGATTCTTCAAAATCTGAATCTATTTTAGTAACTTTTTTAGATTTTTTGGCCGTTTTCTTTTTACCTGTTTTTTTCGTTCCGACAGTTTTTTTGGTGTTCTTTTTAGCCGTCGTTTTTTTCTGAACTTTTACTTTTTCAATAACCGGGGCATCAACTGCTTCTACCATAGGCTCATCTGTTGTTGCATAAGCAGAGTCTACAGCCACAGCCGCGCTATCCGCAACTATTGTATCGTCACTTTGGAACCTTATATCTTTAATCCCATAACGTGCAGATTTAACTGAATCAGCAAAGAAAGATCCTTTTATGCTTCCGGTTACAAAATACAGCATGTTGTTGTTCCATTTAATAATGCTCGTGCTATCAGGCAAAACCATCGTACGGATATCGCCCTGCTGTGTAAACTTTTTCTCTTTATTGTCAATTAGACTTTCAAATTTTTTAGCATCTTTTATCGGAATAAGAAAACAGTTATAGGTAATACTATCGCTTAACTGATTAAAGTAATACATGTTTTTCTCCAGGTTGATGCCGAAATCTTCTATGCTGTTAAAACTTTTATCAAGTGATTTTGAAGTTTCCGCAAGTAATTTCTTGCCTACAAAAGATTCGTTAAAATCTTTTACAAACATCAATTTAAATACGTTATCGCCCTTAATGGTGGCAACTGTGAAGGCATTTGCAGGTATTTTCTTAACCAGATCCTGAGCCTTGGCCAGATTAAACGATAAGAAAAGAGCGATTGCAATTAGAATTTTTTTCATTGGATATTATTTTGGTTTTTAGCGGTTATGAAGCTATCATGAGTATATCATCCCGGTTTGTGAACGGTATGCTCCTGATGGTGTCATTGGGTATAATTTGTTTTCAGTGGAGATGAAACGATCGCAGATTACGCGTTGTTTCATTTTATTTAGATAGTTGTATAGAATTAGACACGTTAATTTTTCCGTTAATTAAATCCATGATGCTGCTTTTTAACATCACGGCTTTTTTAGATTTCGATACATTTGATGCCGGATTGGTACTACTTGTTACAACAGATTCGAAACGATAGATGCTGGTGTAAGTTGCGCCGTTAAAAACAGCCTTGTCTTTCGCTTTTAATTTATTGAATTCTGTTTTAGCGGTACCTATTGCCTGATATTTTCGGCTAAAGGTTTTGGTGGCCTTGTTATAAGTATACGAGGAGGTGTTAGTGGCCTTAATTTTTTGCTGTGCAAGAATGTTTTTGGTGATGTTATTGATATTTGAAACATCTTTAAAAGAAAAACTAATGGTTGCAATGTAATTGTTAAAATCGCTCGTGCTTTTTACATTCGAAATTCCTTCCGATTTTCTTAAATAGGCCACTACTTCATTTAATTCCTGTTGAATTTTCTGTTTGCTGGGCACTTTATAGCCTTGTACGCTATCCAAAAGCATTACAGAAGCCACTTTGGTTTTGCTCTGGCTTAAGTTTATAGTGAGTACCACATCGCCGGTTCCATCGTTTTTCATGGCAATTTCTTCAATCACTTCAAAACAAGAGCTTAAAAAAGGTATCAAAACTATAAATAACAAAAGCTTATAAAACTGCTTTAATTTCATGTTAATCCGGTTTATGTTCTATTGTGGGATGTAAAAAAGGGGTGATTATCTGATAGGCCAAACTTAACAATTTCAGCCCAAATTTTTAAACGATTTAAGATATTCCTTAAGATCAGTTATAAATAGTGGCTTCAGAAAAAATATTTCCCTTCAAAAATCAGATAATTGTCAATATAAAGACAAGAAAAATGTAAAAGAATGCTGGCTAAGCCGATTTTTCTATCTTTGTTGCCAGCTTTTACAACAAGTATAACCATGAAGAAAAGTGCAATCATTGGATTGATTACCATCGCAATTTCCGTAGGGATTTTATTTAGCTTAAACGCAAATACCGACACCTACTCTAATTTCAAACAGGCAAGCCTTTCTGAGAAAGAAGAGCATGTTATGGGCTATTGGGTAAAATCGATGGGTACCTACTACGACGCCGTAAAAGACGCTAACCATTTTTCATTCCACATGAAAGATGAAAAGGGAGAAGTGAGAGAGGTAATTTACGCAGGTACCAAACCGCAGGATTTCGAAAAATCTGAAAAATTAGTGCTTATCGGTAAAATGGATAAGGACAAATTCTACGCATCGAAAATTTTAATGAAATGCCCATCTAAATATAATGATAACCTTGTTGAAATTAATAAAGACGGTAAGGTTGACACGGTAGGTAAGTACGGCGAGAAAAAATATAACTAATTTTAATGGATATTCAATTTGTAGGCGAAAACCTGCTACCGGGTAAAATCGGGCAGTTTTTTATTGTGCTGGCGTTTAGTGCATCATTACTTTCAACAATCGCATACTTTTATGCCAGTCGCGATAAAAATTTAGAAGATAAATCTTGGCGTAACTTAGGCCGGATTGGATTCTTGGTTAATTTTGGCTGTATAATTGGTATCGGAGCAATTTTGTTCTACCTGGTGCTTGGCCACTACAACGAATACAGTTATATCTATTGGCACTCTTCAAAACAGCTTCCAATTCATTATATTATTTCTGCTTTTTGGGAAGGGCAGGAAGGAAGTTTCTTGCTCTGGGCCTTCTGGCAATCGTTTCTAGGTACTTTATTAATCTGGAAAGCTAAAACCTGGGAGCGCCCTGTAATGACGGTTGTGGCCTTCTCTCAAGTGTTTTTGACTTCAATGCTTTTAGGTGTAGAGATTTTTGGTGAGCGCATCGGAAGTTCTCCATTTATCCTATTAAGAGATTCCCTTGATCTAAAATCAATGGCTCCTGTAGTTTTCGCAAACCCTGAAAACTTCGCTAATTATTTAAAATTTATTACCGATGGCAGAGGGTTAAATCCATTGTTGCAAAACTATTGGATGGTTATCCATCCACCAACCTTATTTTTAGGTTTTGCCAGTATGATTGTGCCTTTTGCGTATGGAATTGCGGCTTTGTGGCAAAAAAGATATAAAGAATGGATTAAACCAGCTATGCCCTGGGCGCTTTTTGCGGTGATGGTTTTAGGTACAGGTATTATTATGGGTTCTTTCTGGGCTTATGAAGCGTTAAACTTTGGCGGTTTCTGGGCTTGGGATCCTGTAGAAAATGCCTCTTTAATTCCATGGCTAACCCTAATTGGGGCTGTACACGTAATGATTGCGTATAAAAATACCGGTCATGCTTATTTTACTGCAATTGCTTTAGTATTCTTAAGTTTCTTATTGGTGCTTTATGCATCGTTTTTAACCCGAAGCGGAATTTTAGGTGATACATCAGTTCACTCATTTACTGATATGGGGATGTTTGGCCACTTGATTTTATACAATGTAGTTTTCGCTGTTTTAGCAATTGTGCTCATTGTAGTAAGATGGAAAGAATTGCCAATTACCACCAAGGATGAAGAAACTTATTCTCGCGAATTTTGGATGTTTATCGGCGCTTTAGTGGTAACCATTGCTTGTATCCAGGTCATATTCTCTACATCAGTTCCTGTATTTAACAAAGCCTTTGGGACAAACTTTTCGCCTCCTATCGATGCTGTAAAATATTACAACCAATGGCAAGCACCATTTGCGGTATTAATTACTTTGATTTCGGGTTTCTCTCAATATTTAAAATACAAAAGAACCGATCCACGTAAATTTTATAGCAGTCTGGTATCGGCAATTATTTTCTCCATTGTGTTAACAGCGGGTTTGGTATATGTGGCTAATATCTACACCAACACGATGTATATCCTCATCACCTTCAGCTGTTTATTCGCTGTGCTTTCTAACGCTGCGGTATTATATCAGGCTTTCGGTGGCAAGGCAAAATTGGCGGGATCTGCAATTGCACACATTGGTTTCGCTTTCCTGATCTTAGGCGCATTAATTTCTGCAGCTACAAACAAACCATTATCCATCAACGCCAATAATTTTATTCCGGTAAAAGATTTCGAGAAAACAGAAAAACCAGGTGAAAACATCATGTTATACAAAAACGAGCCTAAGAAAATGGGTAAGTACACCGTAACCTATGTAGCCGATACCACGGTAGCACCCAATACCATTTATACCCTTAATTTTAAAGTTTTAGATAAAGAAGGTAAGGTTAAAGAAGATTTTAACTTGCATCCACATGTGCAGGATAACGAAAAAATGGGTTTAATTGCTTCTCCTGATACCAAGCATTATTTAACCTACGATGTTTACACCCACATTACCAGTGCCGCTATTAAAAAAGAATCGCACGATGATCACGAAGGTCATTCTGATGATGAAAATTATAAAGCACCGCGTATTGTTAAGGTTTCAGTAGGAGATACCATTCACACCTCAAGCGGCATTGTTACCGTTAAGGATTTAAATAGAAAACCTACTGCAAAGGATTTGGTTTTGGGCCAGGGCGATTACGCTGTTGGTTTACCATTAGAGGTTAATGCTGCTGGTAAAGTTTACAATACAGAACCTATTTTCTTGATCAAAGGAAATAACACTTTCGATTTCGCACGTAAAGTTGATGAATTGGATTTGAAATTCCGTTTTGCCAGGGTATTGCCAGATGAGAAAAAAGTGGAGCTTCAGATTTTCGAAAAACCGCAACAAGCTAAGGATTGGGTGGTTTTCAAAGCGATAGAATTTCCTTTCATCAATTTATATTGGGCAGGTACTATTGTAATGGTTGTCGGTTTCTTACTTTCAATTTTCAGAAGAAGAAAAGAGGCCAAAACAGCATAAAATCATGAAGATCGTTTTATTAGGTTCGGGAAACGTTGCCACACACTTAGCAAAAGCATTAAAAGCCAATGGCGAAGATGTGGTACAGGTGTACAGCCCAAATCTTAATAATGCGAAGTTATTGGCTGATTTGATAGCAGCTGAGGCCGTAAGTGATTTAAATGAAGTTAAACAGCATGCTGATTTATATATTATCTCGGTAAAGGATGATGCCATAGAAACCGTATCCAGATCATTAAAAAATGTAGGCGGTTTGGTGGTGCATACCTCTGGAACTACCGATATTAATATTTTATCGTCGCAGGTAAAAAAAGCAGGTGTTTTTTATCCCTTGCAAACTTTTTCGAAAGGTAAAGCGGTTTCATTTGAAAATATTCCGCTTTGTATAGAAGCGAACGATGAAAGTCAATTAGCGATTTTAAACAATCTGGCAACTAAAATTAGCCGTCAGGTGTACGAATTAGGTGGCGAGAAAAGAAAAGTATTACACCTTGCAGCAGTATTTGCCTGCAATTTTCCGAATCACCTATACGCTTTGGCGAATAAAATTTTAAGTCAGAACGGTTTGGATTTCGAAATCATCAGGCCGTTAATTGCCGAAACCGCCGATAAGGTAATGAGCAATTTACCTGAAAATGTGCAGACTGGGCCAGCAGTTAGGACCGACGAAAGCACTTTAAATAAGCATTTGAGCATGTTAACCGATATGCCCGAATTGCAGAACATTTATCAAACATTGAGCGATAGCATAAAATTAATGCTGAAATAGCATAATTACGGCTTTTGCTTCTTACTTTTGCAAAATAATTATGAGCATTTTTAAACTAAAAATAAATTTTGAAGAAGCAGATCACGAATCTATTGAATTACCAATAGCAGCCGGCGAATCTGTTTTAGATGTTTGTCTGGATAACGGAATCGAATTACAGCACAACTGTGGTGGTGTTTGTGGTTGCAGTACCTGCCATGTATACGTAACAAAAGGTATGGATAATATCGAAGAGATTTCTGATAAAGAAGAAGACTTTATCGATAGAGCTGTTCGTCCGAAAATTACTTCTCGCTTAGGTTGCCAATGTGTGGTAATTAACGGCGATATCGAAGTTACCATTCCAGATCAGTCTGACTTTATGGGACACTAGTTAGTCTGGAGTCCAAAGTCTTCAGTCTGGAGTCGATTAGCCGATTTAACAGTTAACCGATTAACCAATTCAAACAATTAACCAACAACAAAACAACATGAATAACGATAAATTTGCTTTACCTTTTTACTGGAACGATTACGAAGATATTGCAATGTCTTTATATGAGAAATTTGGTGATGATTTTACAGAAGCCAAAATCTACCGTATCCGCTTTACCGAACTTTTAGAATGGGTTTTAGCATTGCCAAACTTTAAAGGCACCCGAGAAGAAAGCAGTGAAGGCCATTTAGAGCAAATTCAATCTGCCTGGGTTTACGAGTGGAGAGATAATCAGTAATTAGTCTTGAGTTCGGAGCCCTCAGTCGAGAGTCTGCACCGAGCACTTAACCCTAAACGCCAAACGCACTAATGTTTCTCCAAAAGCTAAAAGAGATCACTACTTTCATTTTTGATGTAGATGGTGTGCTTACCGATGGATCAGTTCAGGTTACTGATAATGGCCAGTCGTTGCGCACTTTTAACATTAAAGATGGCTATGCCATGCAGTTGGCGGTTAAAAAAGGATATAACATCTGTATTATATCTGGTGGAGATGGTATTGCCATGGGGAAGCGTTTTTTCAATCTGGGTGTAACCGATGTTTTCCTCGGTACAGGAGATAAGGTGTCCATTTTTAATCAGTATCTTCAGGATAAAAACATTGCTGCAGGAGAAGTGCTTTACATGGGCGACGATATTCCTGATTTAAAAGTAATGAAACTCGTAGGGCTTCCAACCTGCCCGGCCGATGCCGTAGAAGAAATAAAAGCGATAGCTACATTCATTTCTCCTTACAATGGAGGCAAAACCGCTGTCCGCGATATTATCGAAAAAGTAATGAAAGTACAGGGGAGATGGCACGATGAAAATCCAAATGCTGCCGATTCGGGTATGTAATTAGTTCAATAGTCAGTGGTTCATTGGTGAATTAGTACAGGTGCCATAACGAATTGTCATCCTGAGGGATAATTTATTGGATAAAAATCAATATGAATGACGCATATCCTTTTCTCGCCCAGAGGCTCATTCTTGCCTCGGCTCGCCGCCGCCGAAGGGCTCTTTCTTTTTAGCATCAAAAAGAAACAAAAACTGCCGGCTGAAAATTTTTCTTTCGAAGCCAGCAGGTAGGCTTGGGCAGTGCAGCCCGAAAAATTTGTTAGGCCGGATTAAGTAGAACGGGGGTACCGTACTATGGCCTAGCTGGATGGAAATGCGAAATTTGTTAAAATTTTGATTAATAATCATTTGCAAAATAACGTCAATGGTAGCGGAGTCGAAGGATTTTTTCGTCATCCATCCAAATAGCCAATTAAGTTAAAGATTTCTCCATTTCGCTGTGCTCCGGTCGAAATAACGGCCAAGTTATAGTCATCCTAAGCAGAGTCGATGGATCTTTTCCGATCCGTCACCCTGAACTCGTTTCAGGGTCTTTCCCACTATAAAAGATTCACTTCTTTCAGAATGACGCTACCATTATAAATCTTAATTCTCAAAATTTGCAATACATCAGATTATATGCGAAATTTAGGTTATCAAATTAATCAATCGATTGATTAATTTGATAACCTAAAAAATGTTAAATTTAATCATATGAGCACATACCTTGTACCAGTAGATTTTTCGAACACAGCAGATCACGCGGCCCAATATGCCGCCAGGATGAGCTTTGCGATGACGAACTCAAAAATTATCCTGCTTAATGCCTATTATGTTTCAGAATACGAAAGCATTTTGCCAACACCCGATTTAATTGTTACCACAGATGCTCATATCGCTGATGAAATTACGAAAAGGCTCGAAGCACTGGAAAAACTTAAGGAAAAAATGCTCGGGATCAATCCGAAGGCTGAAATAGAAATTTACCTCACTAGAGAAACACTCCTGCGTTCTATCATTGATCGGGTAAATAGGGAAAAGATCGAACTCATTATTATCGGTAGTAACGGTAAAAAGGCGAAAGACGAAAGTGATATCGGCTCTAATGCGATCAAAATTTCTAAATCAAGCCCGGTTCCGGTTTTGGTTGTTCCGCCTAAGGCCGATTATCAATCAATCCGTAAAGCCATTTTGGCCTGCGATTTTAAAAAGGTTAAAGAGGTGATTCCCATGCAAGCACTTAAAAATATTTTAAGCAAACATGCTTTAGAACTTTTGGTACTTAATATTAACGCTGGCGATGTTATTGATTTGAAGGAGGAACACTTTTTACACGAAATGCTCAAAGATTTTTCTCCTGCTTATCACTATGCTGATCATCCTGATGCAATTAAAGGAATAGTAAAATTTGCTAAAAGTGAAGAAGCGCAGCTGATTATCGCATTGCCCAAAAAATATAGTTTTTTCGAAAGCTTGTTGCATGAAAGTGTATCTCAAAAATTGACTATTAAATCGCATGTGCCCGTGTTATTGTTGAAAGATTAATATATTGGAATTTGCAACAGCTAAGTTACATACGACGCGTTAAACTTTTATTTTTTTTTGCACTCCAACATGCTCAATTTTCAACCAAAAACAACAAAAACAACATGAAAAAATTAATGATGATTTGCGGATTAATGCTAGGTATAGCTGGTTTCGCTAACGCGCAGCAAGGTGGTGGACAAGGCAGAATGATGATGAAGCCTGAAGAACGCGTAAAACAGTTAGACGAAAAGTTAAAGTTATCTGATGATCAAAAAACAAAGTTAACCACTGTTTTTACTGAGCAGGCAGAAACCATGAAAAAAATGCGTGAAGAAATGCAAGGTGGTGGCGATAGAGATGCAATGAGAGAGAAAATGCAAAAAATGCGTGCTGATAATGATGCAAAAGTAACTGCAGTATTAACAGACGATCAGAAAAAAACTTACGAAGCCTGGCAAAAAGAGCAACGTGCTGAAATGGAAAAACGTAGACAAGGTGGTGGAAATAACTAATCTTGGTAAAATATTAAATAAGAAAAGCGGCTTTATGCCGCTTTTCTTATTTTAGCAGAAAAATAAAATATGCCTGCCAATTTCCCTCCCATTATTTTAGCATCTAAATCGCCACGTAGACAAGAGCTTTTAACGCTTATGGGCTTAAATTTTAAAGTGGAACTAAAAGATGTAGATGAAAGCTACCCATCAGATTTAAGTCCCGCAGAAATTGCCGTTTACATTTCAGAACAGAAGGCTAAGGCTTTTACTGCTAATGGTGAAATAGTGATTACTGCTGATACCATTGTAGCCTTAAACGGAGAAATTTTAGGTAAACCTGAAAATAGGGCTCATGCTCAAGAAATGTTAAAAAAGCTATCTGGAAGCAGGCATGAAGTTTTTACAGGTGTAACACTTGTTAAAGACGATAAAATTCATTCGTTTTACGATAGGACAGCCGTTTACTGTAAATCTGTTACAGCCAAGGAAATTGATTTCTACATTGATAATTATAAACCCTTTGATAAGGCTGGGAGTTACGGCGTGCAAGATTGGTGGGGTATCGTAGTAGTACAACGGATTGAAGGCTCTTATACTAACGTAATGGGCTTGCCAACAGAAAAGCTATATAATGAACTGTTGAAGTTTATTTAAAACCCTCTTGTGGAATTCTCCTGAAAGTTTCATCATCTCTAAAAACAACCACGATGAAAACGAGAATTAACGAAGTTACCATAGCCGAGCCATGTTTACAGAACTGGGATGAAATGGATAAAGGAGAGGGCTTTAATTTCTGTAAAGCCTGTAGCAAAAACGTAATTGATTTCTCAGGTTATACCAATGCCGAAATTATCAGCGTATTGGCTGGTGCCAGTTCTTCTGTATGTGGCCGTCTAAGCAAAACCCAATTAAACCAACTTAATTATCATTTGTCCATTGTGCCAACAAGCAATAGAAACTGGATGAAATATTTGGGTGTATTAGCTATAGGAGTAAGTGCTTTTGTAATAGATGCCAGGGCAGAAAATTTTAGAACACCAATCGAAATAACAAATAGCATAAATAAGAGAACCGATGTTTCAAAACCGGTTGTACTCAAAAAAATATATGGCTATGTTATTGGTGCTGATAATAAACCCGCGATTGGAATAAGATTAGTCATTGCTGATACTAAGTTTTTTTCCACCACTGATAAAAATGGGCGCTACGAAATTACCTTAGATGATAAGTTTGATGTCAGCAAAAACAAACTGGTAGTTGAAAGTTTGCAATATCATGCTATTTTAACTCTCGATTTTTCTAAAGGGAAACAAAACAGCCTTAAGCTTCAAAAAGCCGAGTCTATGATTATGGGCAAGATAATGATTGCACCTAAAAAGAAATAACTTAAATTAATATACGCTAAACGCTCAATGATCCATATCCTGTATGGATCATTTTTTATATCAGGCTGGCCAAAACTCCCATCTTTAAATCGTAAGTAGAAAGCGTTAAGCGGTTTATTTTACATCGGCCTAAAACATAGTTTGTAATTAAAGCAGCAATCACAATCATATCTACCCGTAAAGGAATCATTCCTGGTATTTCGGCACGTTCTTTATGCGTAGCATTTAGGAGCTTGATCGAAGTTGCAATGTAGTCGTCGAAACTGAATGCGAAAGTTTTGGCCGTATTAATATCTGCTTTTAAGTTGTTTTTTCTAATAATAAGCTCGGCAAATGTTTCGAATGCCCCAGCAGATCCGATTAAAATTTCTGGATGGTATTTTTCACAGATTTCGAAAAGATCTGCCAGTTGATTTTGAATGTGAAATAAAATGGCATTTTTCTCCTCATCGGCTATAGGATCTGATTTGAAGAACTGCTGCATTAAACGCGCCGCCCCAATGTTATAACTTTTCTTCCAGATCAGTTTTTTGGGATCACATAGGATAAATTCAACGCTGCCGCCGCCTATATCCATAATCAAAGATATCTCTGTAATTGCTCCGCTCAGTTTTACACCTTGGTAAATTAATTCAGCCTCTTCATCGCCACTAATCGTTTCGATGCTTATTCCGGTTCTTTCTTTTACAGCATCAACAAAATCATGCCCGTTTTCTGCGCTTCTAACCGCCGAAGTAGCGGTAGCCCTTACCTCACTAACCTGATATTCAGCCATTGTATGGCCAAACGTTTCAAGGCAGTTCAGACCTCTTTCAAAGGCTGCAGGAATGATAATATTGTCGTTAATTCTTCCTTCGCCCAATTTAACAGGCACATTGGTTTTGTATAAAATTTCAGGCTGGTTTCCTGTTGTTTCAGCAATAAGTAAATGGAAGGTATTCGTACCCAGGTCGATAACTGCAATGCGCATAGTCTATATTTTTGTGTTTTGGAAAGCTTTGCAGTGGTTCTTTGGTAACTGTAGTTCTGCTATCCATAAATTTTGTTATTGTGAGTGCTAAATTAAGGGTAGTAGTGCGAAATACCATTACTATCAGGTTTATTTTGTTTTCTCGTGGTGTCGGATGTTACCATCCGACACGGCAAAAATCATTCAGCAATATTCATTCGCCATATAATCGACGCGTCAGATGGTAACATCTGACTGCACTGATCGCTTCTCAAAGCCTATTTCACAAAATCCTGCAATTGTTTTGCATTATGCAATGCTCCAACTCCCCAGGTATTATTAAAATAAACAAAAACCTCATTAACATCATCTTTAAGCTGACTTTTAAAGTACGTAATTGTATTTATATCATATTCTGATTTATACAATATGGGTTTTCCGTGAAAGCGGTAATACACAGTATCTGTATTCTGAATTGCATCATCGGGTAGAGCAGAAGGATAGCTTTGACCGCTAAATATAATGTTGTTTTCAGCGAGGTTTTTATAAATTTCTTCATCAAACCAACTGATGTGGCGAAACTCTACCACATTATTAAAATCAGGCCTTAAATTTTCGATCAACAGGTTTAACCGTTCTGCACTGTTATCGAACTTTGGTGGAAACTGAAAAAGTACACACCCCAATTTCTCTTTTAGTCCGATTTGAATGGTCTCATAAAAATCGTTTAAGAGTTGTTCACATTCATTGAACTGTTTATAATGTGTAATCAGCCGTGGCGCCTTAATCGTAAATAAAAAATCGCCCGGACTTTCATTATACCACTTATCGAACGATTTTTGCGTTGGCATTTTATAAAAGGTAGAATTGATCTCTATTGTGTTAAAATGCTCGCAATAATACTTAAACCAATCTTTTTGTGCCAAAGCTTTTGGGTAGAAAATCTCTTTCCATTCGTGATAATAGAACCCTGAGCAACCAATTCTCCATTTCATGTATAGAAAACAGGTTACAGAGGGAAAGGTTTATATCCGTTATAGATTGCACTAAAAATAATCAACGAGATACCGATATAACCCGATAGTTTTAAATAAATGTCACTTTTCCTGCTTAGAAAACCCAATGTTAACATCATTAACAAGTAAAAAATCGAAAGTGTTAAAAAGCTAGTAAAAGGAGAATGGTGGTCTTTTTTATACTGCAAATTTTCTGTTGGAGCGGCGAAAAAAATGGTTATCAGGATTGGAGAAATCCAACCGATACAATAACATGTAAATATCGTCCAGGCGATAGGATTCTTTTTAAAAGCGTCATTAATTTCCTCCATATTTATTATTAATACTTTGTTATTGAAATTGTAACCCTAAAGAGGTCAACATTTAAGCAAATAACCAGGTTGGTGAGCACCATGTACGGAAACAACCATTTATCTGCTACAACTTTTTGGTTTAAAAATTGCTGTGATGGAAGATCAGATTTATGAAAAGAATAAAAACTATGAAAACACTCTTAAAATTAACTGCCCTTGCACTTGTATTGTCGGTTACAGCATGCAAAAATGATGGTAAAAAAGACAGTAATGCTAAAACAAGCTACGCTGAAGCCGATGAAAAAGACGTAAATGAGATTATTGAGTACAACAATGTAGTGGTAAGCTTTACGGATAAAAACAACGATTATATTAAGCGTATAGAAGGTAACATTATTAAAATCGAAAAAGGTTTGGGAAACCCAAATGACAATTTCGCTTTTATTGGTTTAATCACCCCATTTTCTATGAGCACAATCAATAGCAGTAAAATGAAGCCAGACACTCCTCCAAGCGCCTTAAGCAGCGATGATCAAAAATTTTTTAAGGAAAACGTAGTATCCATGACAGGCGTACTTGATAAAATCAAAGAAACATATAAATCTTTAGATGAGTATATCCAGGCAGAAGATTGGAAGGATGACAAAGGGGTTAAAGGAAAAGCTTTAGTAGATTCTATTTATAGCATGGGCAAAAAATATTATGCTTATGATGAGCAGGTTTTGGCTAAATTAAATATAATTGGCGATGATGCAGAACGTGTAATTTTAAAAACCCACCCACTAAAAGAATATATTTTTGCCTTGAAAGATGACAGGAGTAAAGTTGCCGAATTTACTAAATTATTGGCCGGTAATAAAAATTATAAAACGATAGAGGCAAAAGCTAAATCTGCTTATCAGGCACTAGAAGACCAGCATCATAAACATGTAGCTATGGCTGCGCCGGATGCAGGTAAATTTCCTGGCAAGGACAGTTATTTTAAAAATTTTAACGATCAGTTAAATGATTATTTAATTGCAGCAAGGAAGATGATGCGCGATGCATCTGCTTCTGGTAAATTAACAGAATATAATATCGAGGAATTAGCTAGAAATCAGGATAATATGAGATCGGCCTATAACAATTTTGTTGACTAATGAAACAAAAAAAACCGATGCTTGCGACATCGGTTTTTCAATTTATATTTAATTAATTACTCGAAGTATTCTTTCATTCTTTCGAAGAAACTCTTATCATTTTTACCCGGTTGAGGCTTAAAGTTTGGCGATTCACGTAATTTCTCTAAAGCATTACGTTCGTCGCTACTTAAAGCTTTTGGAGTCCAGATATTGATGTGGATAATCTCATCACCTCTATGATAAGAATTCACTTCTGGTAAACCTTTACCTTTTAAGCGTAATAATTTTCCGCTTTGTGTACCCGGATCGATTTTGATTTTTGCTTTACCATCAATGGTTGGTACTTCAATGCTCATCCCTAAAGCAGCATCAACGAAGCTTAAATGTAAATCGTAAACGATATTGTTACCTTCGCGTTTTAAGGTTTCGTGTGGCGTTTCTTCAATTAAGATAATTAAATCGCCTGGGATACCGCCATTAGGTGCAGCATTTCCTTTTCCACTCATGCTTAACTGCATACCTTCACTTACACCAGCAGGAATATTGATGGTAATGGTTTCTTCGCCACGTACAACACCGTCTCCATGACAAACTGTACATTTTGAGGTAATTTGCTGACCGCTACCGTTACAGGTAGGGCAGGTAGATGCTGTTTGCATCTGGCCTAAAATTGTATTGGTTACTCTACGCACCTGGCCGCTACCACCGCAGGTACCACAGGTACTTACCGATGATTTATCTTTCGCACCAGAGCCATCGCAGGTTTTACAAACAATTAGTTTATTAACCTTGATTTTCTTTTCTGCACCATGTGCAATTTCCTCTAGTGTTAATTTAACTTTTATACGTAGGTTAGAGCCTTTGGCTACACGACGGCCACCACGTTGCTGACCGCCACCACCTCCAAAAAAGCTTTCGAAAGGATTGTGACCACCAAATACATCGCCGAAATTGCTAAAAATATCGTCCATGTTCATGCCTCCACCGCCGTAGCCACCGCCACTTGCGCCACCAACACCCGCATGACCGTATTGGTCATAACGTTGTTTTTTATCGGGACTGCTTAAAATTTCGTAAGCTTCGGCAGCTTCCTTAAATTTATCTTCAGCAGCTTTATCTCCTGGATTTTTATCTGGGTGATATTTAATCGCCATCTTGCGATAAGCTTTCTTTATCTCATCAGCGGCTGCGCCCCTAGTTACGCCTAATACGTCGTAATAATCTCTTTTACTCATCTTCTTTATAAAATGATTAAATGATTGGGTGATGAAATGAGAGAATGTTAATTCAGTCATTCAAAATTCAATCATTCAATAATTATTTTTTACGCTCCAACTACAACTTTAGCAAAGCGGATTACATTATCATTTAAGGTATAACCTTTTTCAACTTCGTCTATCACTTTTCCTTTAAGATCATCGCTGGGAGCAGGAATATTGGTAATTGCTTCGTGGAAATCGGTATTGAAAGGCTGACTGATGCTTTCTACATCTTTCAATCCTTTTTGTGCTAAAGTGTTTTTCAGTTTTGTGCTTACCAATAATATACCTTCTTTAACCGGGGCAACATCAACAGCAGTTTCCATTGCTTTTAATGCACGGTCGAAATCATCTAAAACAGGTAAAAGTGAAACAATTACATCTTTACCAGCCGTTTGCAGTAATTCTACGCGTTCTTTTTGTGTACGACGTTTATAATTATCGAACTCAGCGTATAAACGTAAATATTTGTCGTTAAGTTGCTGAACTTCCGCTTGCAATTTTTCTTCAGCAGATAATTCAGGTGCCTGCTCAGCTTCAGCGATGGGGGCATCAGTATTCTCTACATTCTCAGCAGTATTTTCTGATGTGTTTTCAGGATTCATTATATTTTCTTCTTTATCGTTATTTTTCTTCTTATTAAACATAATACTGGGCTGAATTTTTTTGTGTTGATCTCAACTATTTTGCCATAAACGGAAATCAGCCAAGCTGTCAGATTTATTTGTATTTATCTGAACAGATTGGCTGATTAGCTGACGGATGTCAGAATTTTTTATACGATTTGTGCATCTTCGTGCACAATTCCATTCTCACATTTAATAATGCGCGAAGGGAAGGTACGGATAATATGGTAATCGTGTGTTGCCATTAAAACCGCAGTTCCGGCCTGGCTAATTTGTTTTAAAAGGGTTACAATTTCTTCTGATGTTTCCGGATCTAAATTCCCTGTAGGCTCATCAGCAAGAATAATTTCTGGATCATTTAACAAAGCTCTTGCAATAACAATACGCTGCTGCTCGCCACCAGAAATTTCGTGTGGCATTTTTTTGATTTTAGAACGCAAACCAACTTTGTCTAAAACATCTTTAATGCGTTCGTTAATTAGTTTTTCGTCTTTCCAGCCTGTCGCCTTAAGCACAAATTCTAGGTTTTTTTCAATGGTTCTATCGGTAAGCAATTGAAAATCCTGAAAAACTACACCCAATTTACGACGTAAAAACGGCACCTGACTTTCTTTTAGGTTTTTAAGGTCGAAGCCAGCAATATTACCTTCGCCATTACCAATATGTAAGTCGCCATATAATATTTTAAGCAAACTGCTCTTACCCGAACCTGTTTGACCGATCAGGAAGACAAATTCGTCCTTTTCGATGTGTAAATTTACGTTTGAGAGGACTAGATGTTTCTGTTGAAAAACATCAACATTGCTTAAATGAATTACTGAGTTGCCTGCCATATTATATTTCTAATTTTGCAATCTGCCCGAAAGGCAAATCTTTAACCATTTCCATAATGTATTCTTGCTTGTCGCCAAGTCCGAGTTTTTCCAGCGATTTATCAGGTCTGTCAACCCTAAAATAAGCTAAAAGTGTAAACTTGTCATCTCTTAACTGTACGTAATCTGGAATTTTGGCTATGCCTTTAACTTTAACGATATACATTGTGTCCAAAAATAGCATTTCCAAATGATAAGCGAAAGTAAGAAGTCCTTTTTATCTCATCAGCATTACCCAACCGGTATAGGTTTTAAAATCTTTGTTTAAATAAATGCTGTAATAATATGTTGCCGGAGGAAGATCCTTGCCATTCATTTTTCCATCCCAGGGCTTAAAGGTACCCGTACTTTGATATACAAGCTGGCCATATCGATTGGTTACTTTCACAATAGAGTTGGGGAAAGAAGTAATAGACGGAATATTCCAGGTATCGTTTACATTATCGCCATTAGGTGTAAAGGTATTGGGAATTACCACTTTTGGGTAAACCTGGATAAAAACCTCATCACTGCTGCTGTTACAGCCTAAATTTGAGTTAGCATGTAAAGTATAAGTAATGTCTTCAGTTGGTGTGGCAATAGGATTGAGTTTGGTGGGATCGTCAAGAAAATCTGATGGTGTCCAGAAATAAGTAAAATCATCGCCGCTTATTTTACCTTTTAAAATTGTTGATTGTCCCATAACGATCGTTTGATCAGCACCTGCATCAGCCACTACATTTTTATTTACGTTGACAGTGATTTGTGCATAGGTAGTACAGATGTAATTAGACACCGCAATCGTATATGTTGTAGTTTCAGTTGGTGAGGCGACTGGGTTAGCGATTTGGGGATCAGACAAACCTTTTGATGGGCTCCAAAGATAAGTAGCGCCACCCGATACTGCTAATTGAACAGATTTACCTTCACAAATGGTTGCCGTTTGGAGATTGGTTATTGGGATTATTAGATCTAAAACCTCAACAGTTGTTGTTGCAGGGGATGTACATCCATTTGCTGTCACCTGAACAGTATAGGTGCCTTCCATCGCTTTAGTTGCGTTGGTTATCATTGGGTTTTTCTCTGCAGAAAGGAACTGACCATCTGGGCCATACCATTTATAACTTGTTCCTCCAGCAGCGTTTAGTTGAATGGTACTACCAATGCAAACCGGCCCAGAATTCTCAGCCGTGGCTGTAGGCAATGGGTTTACAGTAACCTTTATTGGCTCCGATACTGCCCTGCAATAAGTCCTGTCAATATTACCATTCATAGCGGTAATTAACCGATATTGATAAGTGCCAGCTATGCGATCTAAAAAATCTATAGCAACTTGTTTCGAAGTTTTGCCAACTATGTCAGTCCAGCCGCTGCCTGTGTTTTCCTGCCATTGGTAGACTGCGTTTGTATATCCTGCAGTAATGTTTGCATCTAAAATGAAACTACTGGTATTACCCCCGCACATGTTTAATAAAGGGGCATTCGTGTTGAAAAATGGAGCGATAGCTGGGCCACAAGCTTGTACGGTAATATCATCCAAAGCAAAATCATTACCGCTATTTGTTGGTGTACTGTTAATCAGTTGTAAGGTTACGGTTGAGCTGTTTCCATTGGTGAAATCTACAAAATATTGATGCCATGTGAGGTCTGCGAGCACATTTCCTGTAGATTGCTCATTTAATACATTGCCATTAGGGTCGGTGATGCGCAAAATCATGTTTGGGCTTTGGGCGTTGGCAGCCGGTGAATTAGCATTTAATACCCAGATGGATAGGCGTAAAGTGGTATTTGGACACAAATTATCCATTCGCTGCTCAAAAAATACAGTTCGAGTTGCTATACCATCAATTAAAAGCATCAAACCATTTGGATCTCCGGTATGATCAGCGTGTGGTTGCCAATAAATAGGGTATGGATTACCTGGTGTTGCTGGCGTTTTTACCAACCCCGATTGGTTGGCAGTTAAATTGCGTGGGCTTACTCCAGGAGGACCAACAAAAGTTGTATAAGTTGAAGCGCCTGGTGCATATTGCTCTAATGGTCCATACCAGCTATCCGTAATGTTTCCCTGCCCAAATGACTGACTGATGAGCGGTTGTCCGAAAGTTCCGCTACAAAGTTGTGCTTTTGCAAAATTTGCAAACAGGAGGATAGAAAGAAAAAATAACGCTTTTGATAGAGAGTGCATTTACTGGCTCAGGTTTATGCAATATTAAATAAATTAAAATTTAAACGCCCATCAATGCGCAAAGTACTGACCAATATTAGGTTAATGCATTCAAAAACTCAACGGTATTTACATTATCTGCGTAGTCCCAAAGTTTGGGGTGCTGGCTTTGCCCAAAACCAAAAGTGTTTAAACTTAAAGGCGATTTGCTAATCACACATTGAATGTTTTCCGATTGATTTTTCAGTTTATCTTCAACCTCTTGCAACTGCTCATATTCTTCGTAAAAGAGAACGGCTAAAGGTGATGTCAGACTCACATCTTCTTTTAATAATAAGAAACCATTGTCGAAGTGTTTGGCTGCATTAACCAGATAGATAGATTTATTATAATCGTAATTGTTATTGTATTTAAAATGGTTGATGATAGGCTGAAAACTTTCTATACCTTCGTAAAAATTAGCAAGGTTATATCCTTTTGGAAAATAGATTTTAGCAACATTTCTACAGCCTAAACCAAAATAATCAAAAATATCGTTGCCGAGGTTTTGGATGTCCTCGAAACTTTCCGATCCATCTAAAACTGCAACACTGTTCCTGTTTTTTCTGATAATGTTGGGCACTTTACTAAAATAATAATCGAAATAACGAGATGAATTGTTACTTCCGGTTGCAATAACAGCATCAAAATCTTTTAAGCGCTCTACATATTCAATTTTATCCTCAAAAGCAGGCTCTATTTTAATCAGCTCGGTAATTACGGCTTTAATTAATTTGTCATCAGCTGAAGAAAGTTTGATTAAAGCAATATTACCTGTGGCCAATACAGTTAAAACATCATGTAAACCCACCAGTGGAATATTCCCTGCCAAGATTAAACCAATCTTTTTTGGAGCTGTACTAAACTTGATTGATTCGAACCAAATGCTTAAATCAGCCTCATTTAACATCTCAGCAAAAGATAAAATAGATTTTTTTATGTTTTCTGCAGTAAACCATGCATTAGTACTTTCGGCACTATAAAATGCATTTCCTAGTATATCAGTAGGGTTTGTAAGCAATTTACCTAGTTTGTTGAACGCGATTATTACTTTTTCTTGAGTTAATGCTGACATATTTAGAATTATTATTAAGTGATTATATCTTATATTTGCAGCGCAAAGGTAAACTAAGCAAAAGAATTAGACGAAAACATGGCGATTAAAATAACAGATGAGTGTATAAATTGTGGGGCTTGCGAACCAGAATGTCCTAATAACGCAATTTACGATGCCGGTACTGCATGGCGTTTTTCTGATGGTACAAATTTAAATGGTATCATTGATTTTGGTAATCAACAAATTGAAGCTGATGCAGCTCAGGAAGCAGTTTCGGATGAAGTTTATTACATTGTATCCGATAAGTGTACAGAGTGTAAGGGGTTTCATGACGAGCCTCAATGTGCGGCAGTTTGCCCGGTAGATTGTTGCGTAGATGACGAAGACATCCGCGAAACAGAAGAAGAATTATTAGCGAAGAAAGCTTGGTTACACCAGGAAGGATAAGCCTTTATTAGATATTTACAAAAAAAAGTCCCACTTAAAGTGGGACTTTTTTTTTGTTGGCTGTTTGTAGTTGCCAATGAAGTAATGAGTAGTAAACCCAGTTTTCTGTATTCCGTTTTCAATTAACAGTTGCAATTACCAATGAACTAATGGCTATTGAACCAATGAACTAATCAACATCACATTTATTTGGAATAATCAAAACCGGACAAGCAGATTTTCTCGCCACGTGTTCGGCAACGCTTCCCATTAAAAAATGGTACAAGCCCGTACGTCCATAAGTGCCAATAACAATTAAATCAGATCCCCACTCGTCCGATTGCTGGATAATACCATGCGCTGCGGTATCAACAACACTTAAATAGGTGGTTTTTGCACCTTTGCTATATTTCGTCTCCATTTCTTTGAGCAAAATGTGGCTGTTTTCTTCGCTATTGTCATACGTTTCTAAAAACACCGGTGCCAAGGTTAAATCGGGGTTTACATTAGCCGGAATAGGCTCGATAATGTTAACCAATGCTACTTCTGCTCCAAATTTTTCAGCCATGTCGTAACCGGCTTTTGCCGCTTTTTCTGAGCAGGTACTGTTATCAACGGCAATTAATATTTTTTTAAAATTCATGGCGAGCATATTTAAAAGGTGATCATCATAAAAATAACAAATTTGCGCGCAAAATGTTAGGCAATGGATGTATTTTATTAGTTTTACAATAGTTTCACGAGCATATTTAAATGGAAAATCAATACGGTATTTGTAGAGTTGCTGTAGCGTCCCTAAGAGCTGATGCATCAGATAAAGCAGAAATTGTTTCGCAACTTTTATTCGGCGATCATGTAGAAATTATTCAGAAGGAGGAACGCTGGTGGCTTATTCAAAATGGCTATGATGGTTATGAAGGTTGGATGGATTTCAGACAATTGGCCCCGATTACCCAAAGCCAGTTTGCAGCAATGCACGATTGTAAATTGCTTGCCCCATTAAGTTTCAATAATGTGCTAACAGCAGCCGATGGAAGTTCATATCATTTAAGTCCGGCAAGCAACCTTCCTTTTTTAAAAGATGGATTTTGTTATGCTGGCGAGGAAAAATTTAAACTGAATTTCGAAGCGTACGACAATAGTGCTGTGGATTTTACCGATAAAGTTACCGAAACGGCGAAATTTTTTCAAAATATCCCGTACCTATGGGGTGGAAGGAATTTGTTTGGCTTAGATTGCTCCGGTTTTGTACAAACCGTATTTAAAATGTTAGGTATTAAGTTAAACCGCGATGCCTCACAGCAGGCCGAACAAGGCGAATTGGTCGGCTTTTTGGCAGAATGCAGGGCGGGTGATGTTGCTTTTTTTGATAACGACGAAGGAAGAATTACGCACGTGGGCATTATGCTCAGTCCAAATGAAATTATCCATTCCTCTGCCAAAGTAAAAATTGATCCAATTGATGACCAAGGGATTTTTAATAAGGAATTGGGTAAATATTCGCACAAGCTGAGAATTATCAAACGTTTTGTGGAATAGTAGCCGAAAATGTATCCTATTATAAAAAGATACATTTTTATGCCATCTAAATTTAAAATTCAAATCTCAAATCCTTGCCATGAAGAGTGGGAAGGGATGGAACCGCATACAAATGGAAAATTTTGTGGCTCCTGTCAAAAATCGGTTGTAGATTTTACTCATTTTACTGATGCAGCGCTAAAACAGTGGTTTAACCAAAATCAAGTGGTGAGTTGTGGAAGATTTAAGCCAGAGCAGCTTGATCGTTATATAGGTGGCAAAACCGCGACATTTTTCAAAATTTTTAAGCCCAGTTTAATCGCAGCTTCAATTTTTGCATTTTTAAGTATTCCTAAATTCACTTATGCAAAATACAAAAGGCCATTGGAAACTGAATACAAAATTCAACAAAGCCAAGTTTTGGGTGATGTAGAAGGAGAATATACCTTTATAAAGGGAAGAGTATATAATCAGGATGGAATTGGCTTAAATCATATAATTATCGAATTAAAAGATCAAAACATTTATACCGAAACGGCCGCCGATGGCTCATTCTATATTAAAATTAAAAAACCAAAAAACAGGACTATCGCCGAATTAATTTTTACTTCGAACGCATTTGAGACTAAAAAGAGTTTATTTCTTTTAGGAGAGGAAAAAGAGATCGCTATTATTTTACAACATGCAATGCAGATGGATTTTGCAAACAAGATAGTTGTTGATAAGCTAAGCGAACAATTGGTTGGAAGACTTGGTGGTATCTCGATAAAAACAACTGTAACCAGGAAAGTTGTGAGCGGTGTTATAAATATCTTTAGATAATTTGTTAATTGAATTTTATGAGCTCAAATTTTAAGATCCAGATTTCCAATCCTTGTCATGAGAAATGGGACGAGATGATGATAGATAATAATACGGGGAAATTCTGCAGTTCGTGTCAAAAATCAGTTGTTGATTTTACCAATTTCTCGGATCGCGAATTACGTAGTTGGTTTACAGAAAATCAGGGCAAAAGTTGCGGTAAATTTAAGCCAGAGCAGCTTGATCGTTTAATCAGTGTGAAAGAGAATTATAGACTCAATAGATTTAAACCAAACCTGATTGCAGCATCTCTACTAGCTTTTTTGAGTGTTCCGAAGTTAAGTGACGCCAAAGTAATCAAAACACCCTTTAATCAAACAGATCGATACAGCAAGAACACTTCTTTTGAAAAGAAAATAGAAATTTTAGGCGATACCTTAAAAACAATAAAAGGCAGGGTAGTAGATAAAGATGACAAGCAGCCACTTCCTGCAGCATCTGTTATGGTAAACAACCGGGTGGCTTTTGCTTCTACCGATCAAAAAGGAAATTTTGAAATTAAATTACCTTCAGATTTTAGTGCTAAGAACTGTACTTTAACTATAACTTACATTGGCTATAAGTCTTTGAATTCGTTGGTAGATTTAGCTGACAATAAAAACCTGAATCTTGAGCTATGTCTTAGTGGTGAAATTATGGGAGATATTGTTGTGACTAGAACGCCCTTCTGGAAAAAAGTATATTTTAAAATGAGAAATCAACTTCAAGATATCAATCCGTTTTATACGAATAAAAAATAGCTTTGCTGCGCTACAGGTCAGGGTGACGAAAACACTCAATAATCAATAAAAATAAATCTTAATTATTCCATCTCCCAAACCATCACCTGCCGATCATCACCTGTAGAAACTAAGTATTTACCATCGTGGCTCCAGATGATCTTGTTGATGGAGTGGGTATGGCCGGTACCTGCTTTTTCTAAGCTTAAAATTTTATATAATTTGAAGTTCTCTGCATCCCAGAGTTTAATGCTTTTGTCCTGACTGCTCGTAGCGAAATAAGGCAAGCTAGGATGAAAGGCAATATCGTAAACAGTAAACATATGCGCCGGAACCGTTTCCCTAAGCTCATAATTTGGCAGATCCCATATTTTTAATTGCGCATCCCTGCTTCCCGAAATTAAGTATTTACCAGTAGGATGATATGCCAAGGAGGTAACAGGTAATGAATGCCCTTCCAGAGATTGTTTGAGGCTATAATCAGCCAGGTTATAAATCCTGATCAGGTGATCTTTACAGCCAAAGGCCACTTCACTTTCGTGAGGTGCGATTGCAATAGCCCTAACGGTATCGTAAGCTACCTGAAAACGGTAAATCTCTGTAAAGTCTACTAATGACCACACCGCAACTGTTCCATCTTCGCCCGTGGTTAAAAGCTCATTTTTGCCTTTTACCGTTTGTATATTGAAAATGGGTTTGGTATGAGCATTGACCCTTGCAATTACTTTCTGACCATTAAAATCATAAACGCTAAACGCACCACTGCGTTCACCGATAAATAGTTGTTGATTGTAATAGTGTAAACAATATACCGAGCTCTGTACCGGCATTTTAACCTTTACAAAAGCCATCGTATTTAACGACCATTCTACAACGCCCTTATCGTTTCCTGCGCTAAAAAATATACCATTTTCATCTGAGTTGGAGAGCGCATAAACAGGGTTTTGGTGTCCGGGAAGGGTTTGTAGGTGTTTGAGCATGGTGCGGAGGTTGGAAGGTTGAGGGTAGGAAGGCTGAAGGTTTATGCGATTTGCCTTAAACCTTCAGCCTTTCAGCCCTCTACCTTATTAATGTCTTTTCTCTAAATTCTTCGCTATATCCTGAATCGATAAACCTTTTTCTTTCAATAAAAACAATAGGTGAAAAACAAGATCCGATGCTTCTCCAATTAACTCTTCTTCTGTTTCGGCAAGCGCTGCGATTACCGTTTCTACACCTTCTTCACCAACTTTTTGGGCAATTTTATTTAGTCCCTTGCTACGCATTTTGTTGATGTAAGACCCCTCAACCGGATTTTCATATCGATCATTAATGATGTTTTCGAGTTCGAAAATAAAGTTTTGGTTAAAATCTGTTTTAAAACAGCTGCGACTACCGGTATGGCAGGTTGGACCAACGGCATCCGCTTTGATTAGAATGGTGTCGTTATCACAGTCTACAAAAAGTTCTTTAACAAACAAAAAGTTATTGCTGGTTTCACCTTTTGTCCAAAGGCGGTTTTTTGAGCGCGAAAAGAAAGTTACCTTGCCTTCGGCCTGCGTTTTCTCGAGTGCTTCAGCATTCATATAACCCAGCATTAAAACCTCTAAAGTTTTATAATCCTGAATGATTACTGGAAGTAAGCCAGCTGTTTTATCCCAATCAAGGGTTGATATATCGATTGTCATTTAATTGTATTGTTATTTGCAGCGTGATGATGTTGTAAAATTAACTGCAGTATTATTTCTAAGTCAGATTTGTTAATATTTCCTATTGCTTCTATATCTGGGCCATAATTTAAATCGTATTTTAGGTTAAATCTTTCTCCTTTAAATCTGCAAAGGATAAGGTTTGCTTCAGGAATAAAAGCTTCTTTTTCTACTACAATTCCATATACGGCATCCATTTTATTTAATGCTTCTAAGATTTCCGAATAGGTTAAATTGTACAAATTCATCATTAACCGCCATTAGATCCTTACCGGAATATTATTCCTTTTCAATTCTTGTTTTAAATCGGGGATCAGGATTTCGCCATAATGAAATACCGAAGCCGCAAGTGCCGCATCAACATTGGCCTTTTGAAAAACCTCTGTAAAATGCGCCATACTACCCGCTCCGCCTGATGCTATAATCGGGATATTGATCATTTGGTTTACTTTACTGAGCAACCCACAATCAAAACCTGCTTTGGTGCCATCGTGGTCCATCGAAGTTAATAAAATCTCTCCTGCGCCTAAGTCTTCGGCCTGTTTAATCCAGTTTTCGGTTTCCAGTTCGGTAATTAGTCTTCCTCCATTTAGGTGGACCATATTTTTACCGTTTACATATTTGGTGTCGACTGCCAAAACTACAAACTGCACCCCAAAGGTTTTAGCCAGGTCTTCAATTAGCTTTGGATTTCGGACAGCTGCAGAATTGATGCTGATTTTATCTGCACCTGCATTTAATAACGCTTCGGCATCGGCAATTTCGGTTATTCCACCACCAATGGTAAAAGGAATATTTAATTGCCTGGCAACCGATTTAACCATTTCGATCATCGTTTTACGACGCTCGTGGGTAGCCGTAATATCAAGGAAAACCAATTCGTCGGCACCTTGTTGTGCATATTGTGCGGCCAGTTCAACCGGATCGCCAGCATCACGTAAATCAACAAAATTTACACCTTTTACTGTACGACCATCTTTAACGTCTAAACAAGGGATTATTCTTTTTGAAAGCCCCCCGCCCCCTAAAGGAGGAGATGCAAACTGCTTAGCCTGTATGGCTTCATTTATCTTTTCCAAAACTGAGTCTAAATTATTGTAAAGTTCAGCGTTTTTGAATCTCATTACCTTAATTCCAAATCCTTCGAGAACTTTTTGTCTTTCAATATCATTATTAATAACCTCTGGTAGATCATGGATGCTTCCATCTAATTCGATGATTAATTTTGCTTCATGACAGTAAAAGTCAGCGATAAAACATGAAATAGGGTGTTGTCTTCTAAATTTTGCTCCTAATTGCTTATTACTGATGACTTGCCATAGCAAATTTTCAGCTTCAGTAACATTGTTTCTTAGCCGTTTAGCATTTTCAAAAATTATATTTGATGCACCATAGAACATATTAGGTTCATTTACTTGTAAAAAGTCAAAATCATCCTCATTTAACCCCCAACCCCCTAAAGGGGGCTTAGCTTTTCTGCTATTCATATTATCTGTACATAAAACAAACTTTTTGAGTGTACGATCGCTATTTCAATCTTGCTATTAACTCCCCCTTTAGGGCGCTGGGGGGTTAGATACTTGACAGAGCCTTCAAGTTCCACTCTTTAATTTCTTCGATGGTAATGCGGTCTTCGTAAATCGCTTTTCCAACCACTACACTTCTAATTGGGTACTTGGCCAGATCGTAAATATCCTGCATCGAACTTACACCACCTGAAGCAATCAGTTTGATCATAGGCGAGTGTTCAAGCAGTTTTTGGTATAAATCGATCGCTGCGCCACCCAATTTTCCATCTTTGCTGATATCGGTACATAAGAAACGGAAAAAACCCAGTGAAAGACATTTGTCAACGTAGTCCATCAGTTTAATCGGCGAACTTTCCATCCAGCCCGAATATTTGATTACTTCATCCAAAACATCGATTGCAATTACAATGCGGTTTGCATAATCGTCTTTTTTAGCAAAAGCTTCGCTTAATTGAGGTAAGAAATCAGGGTTGGTAATGGCCTGTGTACCTACAATTACGCGATGAATGCCGGCATCAAGCAAATTGGTAACCTGCTCAATGGTTCTGATACCACCACCGTACTGCACTTTCATTTCGGTTTTTTTGATGATCTCGAAAAGTGCTTTCTGATTGCCAAAATCGCCTTTGGCTCCATTTAAATCAATAATATGGATGAAATCTGTACCATTTGAACGGTATTTTTCTATCATTTCGGGGATTGAAACATCATATTCCGTTTTTTGGTTGTAATCGCCTTCACGAAGACGGACAACTTTTCCATCCAAAATATCAATAGCAGGTATTATGTACATTTTATAAGCTTAAGTTTGAAAAATTTTTTAATACTAGTTCGCCGGCTTTGCCCGATTTTTCGGGGTGAAATTGAACGCCGTAAAAATTATCTTTTTGCACTGCCGCCGAAAACTTTAAACCATAATCAGCAGATGCGATGTCAAAAGTAGGGTTATATTCAATAAAGTACGAATGCACAAAGTAAAATTGTGTATTATCTTCAACACCTTCAAATAGCGAATTGTTTTTCGGACTAACCGCATTCCATCCCATGTGTGGTATTTTGATATTCAGCGACTTATCGAATTTTTTGGTTTTAACCGGAACGATATTTAATAGTGCTGCATCACCCTCTTCCGAATGTTCTGTTATGAGCTGCATGCCCACACAGATGCCAAGCACAGGTTTTGTTAGTTTTTTAATGGCTTCAACCAAGCCCGTTCCCTTTAATTTTTCCATGGCGGCACCCGCATGGCCAACACCAGGAATGATGATGTGGCTATATTTTTCAAGGTCGTTTTCAGTGTTTACCATACCATAAGTCACATTTAAGCGATCTAAAGCTGCGGTAAGGGAGAAGACGTTGCCTGCTCCGTAATTTACTATTCCAACCCCTAAATCCCCTGAAGGTGACTTCGAATTATTATCGTTCATACAATTTGCATTATATTTTTTTTCTTGTTTTGAAAATGAAAGTCAGTTTTTCATGGAGGCTGTAGTCCCGCTATCGCTTATAGTCCTCTCCCGATGAAGAATCGGGATGCGGGCTATTCCGCTCTATCGGGTTTATTAACAGCGGATGGCCGTCAAAACCCTCCGCCTTAAACCTTTCAGCCTTTCACCGTTCTTACAATAGCCCCTTAGTACTCGGCAATACCATTTTCTCTGCATCACGTTTAATTGCCATTTTAATGGCTTTGGCAAATGCTTTAAAAATAGCTTCAATTTTATGGTGCTCGTTATCACCTTCTGCTTTAACGTTTAAATTGCATTTTGCAGCATCACTGAACGATTTAAAGAAATGGTAAAACATCTCCGTTGGCATATCGCCAACTTTTTCGCGTTTAAACTCAGCATCCCAAACAATCCAGTTTCTTCCCCCAAAATCGATGGCTACCTGTGCCAGGCAATCGTCCATTGGTAAGCAAAAACCATACCTTTCAATGCCTAGTTTATTGCCTAAACCTTTGGCAAAGGCTTCTCCAAGGGCAATTCCGGTATCTTCTATGGTGTGGTGCTCATCAATATGTAAATCGCCTTTAGCAATTACCTCTAAATCTACACTTCCATGTCTGGCAATCTGATCAAGCATATGATCGAAGAAGTTCAAGCCTGTTTCGATTTTGGCTTTTCCTGTTCCATCCAGATCAAGGTTAATGGTAATATCGGTTTCGTTGGTTTTGCGTTCGTGGTGAATTTTTCTGCTTCCTGCTTTAAGCAAGTTGTAGATATCTTCCCATTTCTTGGTTTCCAGAATAATCACATCCAACAAAGTTTCGTGTTTGTCAAGTGCTTCAGTCGAACCCAATGCATCATTCTGGCGAAGAAATATCGCCTTAGCACCCAAATTTTTGGCTAAAACCACATCATTTAATCGGTCTCCGATCACGAAAGAATTTTTCAGATCGTATTCTTCGCTAAAATATTTGGTTAATAAAGCAGTGCCTGGTTTGCGGGTAGGGGCATTGTCTTTTGCAAAGGTTCTATCAATTACAACCTCGCTAAAATGAACACCTTCGCCTTCAAAAGTCTCCAACATAAAATTGTGGATCGGCCAGAAATTTTCTTCAGGATTTGAAAGCGTTCCCAATCCATCCTGGTTGGTAACCATCACCAACTCGTAATCCAGTTCGGCAGCAATTTTAGATAAATAATATAATGAGTGTGGATAAAATTTAAGCTTTGCAAAACTATCTACCTGTTCGTCATCAGGCTCAATATTTAATGTTCCATCACGGTCTATAAACAATACTTTTTTCATCTTAAAAATTTTCTAGAACAGTTAATAGTTTGTCGTTTTCTTCTTTTGTACCTACTGTAATCCTTAAACATCCTTCGCACAAAGTTACTTTAGAACGATCGCGTACAATAATGCCTTGGTCTACTAAAGTATCGTAAATTTTTAAGGCATCGGTAACTTCCGTCAGGATAAAATTAGCATCAGAAGGATAGACTTTTTTAACAATATTTAATGCATTTAATGCCTTACTTAAGCGGTCTCTTTCTGCCACAGATTCTTTAATCCAATCGTTCACTTGAGCGATGTTTTTTAGCGCTTCAAAAGCTAAGTCCTGCGTAGCCTGATTGATGTTGTAAGGTGGTTTAATTTTGTTCAGAACATCGATCACTTTTGTCGAAGAAAAAGCCATGCCTAAACGCAATGCGGCAAGCCCCCAAGCTTTCGAAAAAGTTTGCAAAACCACCAGGTTTCCGTATTCGGTTAGCTCTTGAATAAAGGTCTTCTGACGGGCGTAATTAATGTACGCTTCATCAACTACAACGATGCCATTAAAGTTGGCTAAAATTGTTTCAATATCTTCGCGATTTATCGAATTTCCAGTCGGATTATTTGGCGAACAAATGAAGATTAATTTTGTGTTTTTATCGATCGTTTCTGCGATCTTTTCCATATCCAATTGGAAGTTCGGAAGTAGGCTAACTTTGCGTATTTCTACATCGTTTATGTTGGCCGAAACCTCGTACATTCCATAGGTTGGTGGCAGCACAATTACGTTGTCTTTTCCAGGATTACAAAAAGCACGGAACAATAAATCTATCGCTTCATCGCTGCCGTTACCTAAAAAAGTATTCTCGATTGGCACACCTTTTATTTTGCTGATTGCATCTTTCAGATCAAGCTGCAATGGATCAGGATAACGGTTGTAATTTGCCGGAAGTGGCGAACCATAACTGTTTTCATTTGCATCTAAAAAAACTGATGCCTGACCTTTAAATTCATCCCTAGCGGTAGAGTAGGGGCGAAGGTTTTTTATATTTTCTCTTACTAAATCGTTAATGTCCATTTTAATATTTTTATTCGTCACCCTGAATTTAGTTCTGGGTCTTTTTTTTATATAGATGCTGAAATAAATTCAGCATGACGGATCTCATTATAGATGTTATCTTAATTTAATTCTTCAATCTAATACTTACTGCGTTCTTATGCGCATGTAATCCTTCTGCCTTCGCAAGGATTTCAACTGTAGTGCCAATGTTATTTAATCCCTCTGCAGAAAGATGCTGAAAAGTGATCTTTTTCAGAAAAGCATCAGTTGATACGCCCGAATAAGCCTTAGCAAAACCACTGGTTGGTAAAGTATGATTCGTTCCAGAGGCATAATCGCCAACACTTTCTGGTGTAAAGTTGCCTAAAAACACCGATCCAGCGTTGATAATCGATGGAATAAGGCTTTGGAAATGTTCGGTAGCCAATATTAGGTGCTCTGGCGCATATTCATTTGAAAATTGCATCGCCTCATCCAGGTTTTCAGCAAAAACTGCATAAGAATTGGCTATTGCTTTAGCCGCTATCTCCTTGCGTGGAAGGATAGCAAGTTGATTTTCAATTTCTTTTAAGGTATCAGCAATGATCTGATTTGAAGTAGCCACTAAAATAGCCTGACTATCAGTTCCATGTTCTGCCTGTGCGAGTAGATCAGCAGCAATAAATGACGGATTGGCAGTATCATCAGCAATAACCAATACCTCTGATGGTCCTGCAGGCATATCAATGGCTACTTTGTTTTGAACCATTGTTTTTGCCGTAGTTACATAACGGTTACCAGGACCAAAAATCTTATATACCTGTGGTACACTTTCCGTTCCGAAAGCCATTGCAGCAACAGCTTGTGCGCCCCCAATCAGGAATATTTTTTCGATGCCCAACAGTACTGCACAGTAGGCCAGATAACAATTGGTTTTGCCATCACTCTGCGGAGGAGAACACACCACGATTTCTTTGCAACCTGCGATGATGGCGGGAGTGGCAAGCATTAAAAAAGTACTCGGTAAAACGGCTGTTCCTCCTGGGATATAAAGTCCCACTTTTTCAATTGCCCTCGATTCGCGCCAGCACACAACGCCTGGCATCGTTTCGATTTTATCTTCAGTTTTTAACTGCGACTGGTGAAAAATTTTGATGTTTTGGTAAGCTGTATCAATTGCTTTTTTTGCTTCTGCGGGAATGGTAGATGCAATTGCTTTTAATTCTTCAGTACCCAAAAACAGTTTCTCTAAATCAACTTTGTCAAATGCTTTTGCAAAGTTAAAAAGTGCCTGGTCGCCATCTTTTTTTACGGTGCTGATGATGTCGGTCACCCGTTCTTCAACCAGTTTATCGTCTTCAATCTGCCTCGAACAAAGTTCTTCAATTTTTGATTTAGATAAATCTCTATAATTGTAGATTTTCAATGTTTTATAATTTTAAATTAACTAATAGTTAATATGAATTTAAACGATTTTACTTGATTATTTTCTCGATTGGCATTACCAAAATACCTTCAGCACCTGCTGCTTTTAAACTGTTTATTTTATCCCAGAAATCTTCTTCGGCAATTACAGAGTGCACGGCAACCCAGTTCGGTTCGAAGAGCGGAACGACCGTTGGGCTTTTAACACCCGGCAATAAATCGACTACTTTTTGAAGGTTATCTTTTGATACGTTTAGTACCACGTATTTATTAGATTTTGCGCTAAGTACGGAGCGGATGCGTTGAAGCAATTCTGCAACTTCAGGATTGTCTGCTATTGATTTGTTGCCGATTAAAACGGCTTCAGATTGCATGACATCAGCGAAAGGTTTTAGTCCGTTGCTTTTTAGTGTTCCACCTGTTGATACGATATCAAAAATAGCATCACTTAAGCCTAAGCCCGGACCAATTTCTACCGATCCTGAAATGGTTCTGATATCAGATTTTATACCTTTTTCCTGTAAGAATTTTTCGAGGATTACCGGGTAAGAGGTAGCAATTGCTTTGCCATTTAACTCTTCCAGTTTTTGGATATTACTGGTGGCCTGAACAGCAATTTTTAAGGTGCATTTTCCGAACCCTAATTTTTGTAGATAATCCACTTCGGCTTTGGTTTCTACAATTACGTTTTCTCCAACTATACCCAAATCGGCAATGCCATCCTGTACATATTCAGGAATATCATCATCCCGGAGGAAAAGAATTTCTAAAGGAAAATTGGTAACGGTTGAGATGAGTGAGCTTTTGTAGTTTTCGAAAGATAAACCACAGTTTTTAAGTATTTCTACAGATTTTTCGTTTAACCTACCCGACTTCTGGATAGCGATTTTAAGTGTTTTCAAAGTATTGAATATAGAGTGAACAAGAAATTATTTTACGGAAAAAAGTTTTGAAGTACAAAACAAACATATCATATCGCCTATCGGCGATGGTGTAAATGTAAGTGATGGTTCAAAGTTAAATTCATAAATTATTTCTGCCAGTATCAATGCTTTAGCTGATAAGCGCTGGCAAATATAGTGTTTGAAATGGTAAAACAAAAAATAATGGCACTTAATTTGCCATTATGCTGTTTTTATTGCCAATAACCCTTATTTTGTACTAAAATTTTACGTGTTGAAAAAGTTTCGCTTTCTAATTTTCCCCCTTATTTTGTTTGTTTCTGCCTGTGGATGGTTTAAGAGCCCTCCAGAGATAGGTAAGGTGTTATCTGAACATTTTAAGAATAAAATTTATAAAGATTTCGATACTGTAGCTTATGATAGCATTTTTGTAAAGACTTTGGATAGTCTTTCAGACAAATTTGTAAATCCGAAAACAATTAAAGGTTATTATGCCAATAATCATCGTCAGCCTGTGCTCGTTACCCGATTTTATATTAATGGAAACTTAGATTCGCTGGTAAGCTATTTAAACGAAAGTAAGGTTCATGGCTTCAACCCGAAGATTTTTAAAGGAGACGAGATTAAAAGCTTATTAGATGAATTAACAGCAAACAAGTTTAAAAAGGTAGAAGAAAGTTATCCGGTTATAGCGAAACTAGAATTGCTATCGGCCAATGCCTATTTAAATTATACAAACTATTTAAAATTTGGGGTAGTAAATCCCCGAAATATATTTTCGCGTTACTACATTAAAGTTAAACGTCCGGACAGCGCTGGAATGACCAATCTTTTGAATGGTGTGAGCCTGTTGGACACACTCAGATCTGTTCAGCCCAAATCGGCTCAATATAAAGCTTTGCAGACTGCATATTTGAATACAGATGCTTACGATGAGAAACGGATTTTACTGTTAAATATGGAGCGCTTCCGTTGGAAAATGCCAGAGACTGGTGATAATTATGTGCAGGTAAATATCCCTGATTTTAGATTAACCTGGCTGGATAAACAAGATACCGTAATTACGATGAAAGTTTGTGTTGGTGGGAAGCGCGAAAACGGTTACGAAGAGAAGTTGAAGGCCTTTGCAAAATCGGGCAATCTGGATGATAAACCAAAGAACCATGAGACACCTTTATTGTTCAGTAAAATCAATTCCATTCAGGCCAATCCGATCTGGAATATTCCGGTAAGTATTGCCCAAAGTGAGATCTACTGGATGGCCAGAAAAGATCCATATTATTTATCGAACAGCAACATCAAAGTTTACTATAAAGATAAGCTGATTGGTGAGCCTGATACCATCAATTGGAATAGGTATTCGCGTGATAAATTACCCTTTAAATTTAAACAGGGATCTGGCGGTGGAAACGCTTTAGGAAAGTTTAAATTCATCTTCGATAATAGCTCGAGTATTTACCTGCACGATACCAATAATAAGAACGGATTTAACCTAATTAATAGAGCGATTAGTCATGGCTGCGTACGTATCGAAAAACCATTAGAATTTGCTGAACTCTTAGTTAAAGATTCTTACACTTATGATAAGCTTAGGGCAGAAGTAGATTTGCCACCGATAGATAGTACACATGTAAAATGGTATAAAAAACGCATGGCACAAAAGGCCGATACGCTTAAGGCGTTTCAATTAAAACCTGCGTGGTTTGCGCCAAAGAAAAATGTTCCGCTAATTATTACTTACATCACGGCCTGGTCTCAAAATGATAAGATTGAATACAGACCTGATGTTTACGGTATGGACGAAAAACTTTGGACTGCGATGAAGAAATTCAGGTAGAATTTAATCGAGAGTATCGATCTTCTCGGTTAAAAACGATTAACTTTGTGTTGTTTTAACACAAATTAAAGGATGATCGATCAAAATATTAAAATTGCTGTTGATGCCATTGTTTTTGGCTACGAAAAAGGGACACTTTATGTGTTGGCTGTTCAGCAGCGATTTGGTAAATTGGCCGATAGATGGGTTTTACCAGGTGGATTTATTTTAAACGATGAGCCTTTGCTTATGGCAGTTGAGCGAGAACTTAAAGAAGAGGCTGGTATAACCGTAAATTACCTCGAGCAACTGGGTACTTTTGGTGATGATGTCAATCGCGACGAACGCTTCAGGGTAATTTCTGTAGCTTATTTTGCCCTGGTTAATCCTAAAAATTTTGTATTAAAAGCCGATACCGATGCCAAAGATGCGAAATGGTTTCCTGTAACCGGGATTCCACAATTGGGCTACGATCATAATGAAATGGTTAATCTCGCACATCAGCGTTTAAAAAGCAAACTCACTTACCAACCGATCGGTTTTGATCTGTTGGATCAGGAATTTCTCTTTTCCGATCTGGAGAATTTATATTGCTCCATTTTAGAAAGAGATATAGACCGACGAAATTTCAGGAAAAAAATTCTAAGTTTTGGAATTGTTACAGAGACCGATAAAGTGGTTAAAATTGGTGCTAGCGGCAGACCAGGCAAACTTTTCACCTTCGATAAGGCAAAATATTACCAACTTTTGAAGGAAAATTTCCAATTTGATATTAGGTTTGCGTAAAATAAACGCAAATTATTCTTTGCGTTCTAAAAATGATTTTTATATTTGCGTAAATAATACGCAAATATATGTTGAATCTTAATCCAAGTTTTACTCCGCTAGGCGAAAATAACTTAATCGAATACAAATCTTTCTTATTTGCGGGTGGCGAACCACACATTAAAATTTCGTCTAATTTTGATGTTGCTGCTCCGGTTATCATTACACAAAGAATAAATTCCTTCAACGATTTAGGTATGATCTGTATTACCGTTGATGCCTTGAGAAGAATGGGTGTAAAGGAAATCGAACTTTTTATACCATACTTTCCGGCTGCAAGGCAAGATCGGGTAATGATTCCTGGTGAGCCGTTATCGGTGAAAATTTATGCTGATATCATTAATGCGATGGCTTTGGCAAGTGTTACCGTTTTTGATCCGCATAGCGAAGTAACACCAGCCTTGCTCAACAACTGTGTGACAGTTTCCAATCACGAATTCATAAAACAGGTAATTGCAAACATTGGAACTGATGTAAAACTCATATCCCCTGACGGTGGAGCTTTAAAGAAAATTTATAAAGTATCTGAGTTTTTAGGTGGTGCAGAAGTGGTAGAGTGTTCGAAAAGCCGGGATGTGAAAACAGGAAAACTTTCAGGATTTAAAGTATACGCCGAAGATTTAGCTGGTGCTGATTGTTTAATTGTGGATGATATCTGTGACGGAGGTGGTACATTTATTGGCTTGGCAGAAGCACTAAAGGCTAAAAATGCTGGAAAACTTTATTTAGCAATTAGTCATGGCATATTTAGCAAAGGTTTTGACGAGCTAGGCAAATATTTCGAACAGATCTTTACTACCGACTCGATCAAGGAAGTCGATCATGAAGGAGTAGTACAGATAAAACTGGCTGATATTTTAAATAAACGATAGTTATTGCAATTTAAAATCTAAAACAAATGAAAACCACAGTTATCCATAGTTCAATATTCGGCCTTGTGGTTGGTGATGCACTGGGAGTGCCCGTAGAATTTAAGAAAAGGGATTTTTTAAAAAGATTTCCGGTAATGGATATGGAAGCGTATGGTGTTCATGATCAGCCGTTAGGTACTTGGAGTGATGATAGCTCGCTTACGTTTTGTTTGGCCGAAAGCCTGTGTAGCGGTTATAATTTAGATAATATTGCTCAAAAATTCCTTCAATGGTTTAATGCTGAAATTTGGACTCCTCATGGAAAAGTTTTCGACATCGGTATAGCAACAGCTGAAGCCATTAAAATGATAAAGCATGGTGCTGATCCGGTTTTATGTGGTGGAGCATCAGAAATGAATAATGGAAATGGATCTTTGATGAGAATTCTACCTCTGTTATTTTACCTTCAAGATAAAAACGACTTGCAGCATATTTTTCAGCTGGTAAAAGAAGTTTCATCCATTACGCATGCGCACTTTCGGTCGGTTTTTGCTTGCTTTATCTATATCGTTTATGGCTTGGAGCTTCTAAAGGAAAAGGATAAAAGTGAAGCGTATCTTAAAATGCAGATTAAACTCAAAAAATTTATCGCTGATAATGATTTTGAACAAAAGGAAATTGAATTATTTAAAAGGGTTTTGATAAATGATATCTCTACGGTTCCGGAGAGCGAGATTTATTCTTCTGGTTATGTGTTGCACAGTCTCGAAGCTAGCTTATGGTGTATCCTCAGTACCGAAACTTATGAGGATGCCGTTCTAAAAGCGGTTAATCTTGGAGATGATACTGATACAACTGGGGCAATTACAGGTGGTTTGGCAGGTTTAATTTATGGTTTTGAATCTATTCCTGAAAAATGGCTTAATACAATTGTTAAAAAAAATGAAATTGAAGAACTCTGTAAAAAAATGAATGCGGTGTTTATGAAAAAGCAGAAATATAATGTTGCAGATATAAAAGAAAGTAATGAATTTCTATTTTTTTGGGGACATCAGGGACCGAAAAATGGAACGCTTTCTAAAACTTGTTTAAGCCAATGGTGGCCATCTCCATTTGTTGAAAATGACATCATCTATCAAACAGCTGAACATTATATGATGGCAAAAAAGGCTTTATTGTTTAATGATCAACAGGTTTTTGAAAAAATATTAACGAAAAAATCTCCTAAAGATGTAAAAGACCTTGGGCGACAGATTAGAAACTTTGATGCTGCAAAGTGGGATGTTCATAAATACGAAATTGTAAGACAAGGAAACTTGCTTAAGTTTTCTCAAAATGAAGATTTGAAATCTTTCCTTCTACAAACCAAAAGTAAAATCTTGGTTGAAGCCAGTCCTGTTGATGCAATTTGGGGGATTGGTTTGCCAGAAGATAATTCAAATGCGATCATTCCGAGAAATTGGAAAGGTTTAAACCTATTAGGTTTTGCATTGATGGAAGTTAGGGATGAGATACCCAATCTTTGATGTTAAGACCAATCATTAAGTAACAAATTTAAAAAATGATTTTAGAACTAATCAAAGCCGATATAACAGAAATTAAAGCCGATGCAATCGTTAATGCAGCAAACAGTTCTTTGCTTGGTGGCGGAGGGGTGGATGGTGCCATTCATAGAAAGGGTGGTAAAGCCATTTTAGAAGCTTGCGTAGCCATCAGGAATAAACAAGGGAATTGTAAAACTGGAAATGCAGTAATTACCACGGCAGGCAATTTACCGGCAAAATATGTGATCCATACGGTTGGACCTGTATGGAATGGTGATAGCGAAGAAAAAAATGCTTTGCTTGCAGATTGTTACCGTAACAGTTTAACCTTAGCGGTTGAAAATCATGTTAAGATTATTGCTTTTCCAAACATCAGCACAGGGATCTATCATTTTCCTAAAGATAAAGCAGCAGATATTGCCATTGCCACGGTAAATAATTTTGCTGAAAAAGAAAAGATAGAAAAGCTAATTTTCGTTTGTTTCGACGATGAGAATTATCAGCTCTACAAAGAGAGGCTCAATCTACAATGAGATGAGTCAATAATAAATCAAAAAATGAAAATAACAGTAAAAAAATATAAAGAACAAGTAATAGAATGGCCAAAGTCAGGATGCCATATTATGGCCCAATATGATGATGAAAAAATAATTGTTTATCAAGCTTACCGGAAAGAAATTGGTGAATTTGCAGTCAAAAACCAATATTTTGGAGGTGAGTTCAGTTTAGGCAGGATGACTTGGATAAAACCCAATTTTCTATGGATGATGTACAGAAGCGGCTGGGGAACAAAAGAAGGACAGGAAATTACGTTAGCCATACACCTTAAAATATCTGCATTTCATAATTACCTGGAAAATGCGGTTTATACATCATACGATCAAACTGAGGGTATTTCTCATGACGAATGGAGAGATGAGCTCGAAAATTCCAATGTCAGGTTACAATGGGATCCGGATCACGACCCTTATGGAGCAAAACAAGAAAGAAGAGCAATCCAGATTGGGTTAAGGGATAATTTCATCCATTCTTTCGCTAAAAATGATATTTTGCTAATTGAAGATATCAGTGCATTTGTAAAGGAACAACATGAGTTTGTTCAAAATCATCAACTGGAAAATTTAATCATACCCGCTGAAAAACCTTTCCTTTTTGAAGATGAAAAATTTAACAAAAAATTGAAAATCATACATAAACACGCTCATGGACAATAAAATAACAAAAGGCATAAGTAAGCTGCTAAGTTATATTTTGAGACATTCGCCAGAAACCATAGGCTTAGAACTTGACGAAAACGGTTGGGCGGATGTAAATGAACTGATTGCCAAATTCGACCTCTATGATAAGAGAATAGATTTTGAGAAGCTCGAATTCATCGTTGAAAATAACGACAAAAAGAGGTTTGCCTTCAATGATGATAAAACTAAAATAAGGGCAAGCCAGGGGCATTCCATTTCAATAGAGCTAAACCTTGATGAAGCAGAACCACTAGAATATCTCTATCATGGTACAGTTGAAAAGTTCCTGTCGGATATTAAATCGCAGGGACTGCAAAAGATGAGCAGACAGCATGTGCATTTAAGTGCCGATAGAGAAACGGCCAATAAAGTAGGTGGCAGGAGAGGAAAGCCAATTATCCTTACCATTAATAGTGGAGAGATGCACAGGGCTGGCTATAAATTTTATTTATCAGCCAACAATGTGTGGCTTACAGATGTTGTGCCCGCTGAATATATAACATTTTAATATGGGCAGAACATTAGTAATAGGTGATATACACGGGGGATTAAAAGGTTTAGTTCAGCTATTCGAGCGTGCAGAAGTAACAAAAGATGACAAACTGATTTTTCTTGGCGACTATGTGGATGGATGGAGTGAATCGGCACAGGTAATCAATTACCTGATGCAATTGGAAGAAAACCAGCAATGTGTTTTTATCAAAGGAAATCACGATGCCTGGTGTATCGATTGGTTAGAAAAAGGTATTGTAGACGATGTTTGGTTTGTTCACGGTGGTAAATTAACCATCGAAAGTTATAAAAATATAGCTGATCAAGTGAGGCAAAAGCATCTAAATTTCTTTGAACGCATGAAAGATTACTATGTGGATGAGCAGAACAACCTCTTTATTCACGCCGGTTTTTCTTCCATGCACGGCCCGGAAAAAGAACGTTATTCTTCCAATTATTCATGGGATAGAACACTTTGGGAAATGGCCCTAACTATGGATAACAGAATTAAAAAAGATTCAGCAATTTACCCGAAACGTTTATTACTCTACAATGAAATTTATATTGGCCACACCCCAACGCTTTACTACAATATTGATGTACCCATGCAGGGTTGTAATGTTTGGAATATCGATACTGGTGCTGCATTTACTGGAAAATTAACCTGTTTGGATATCGAAACCAAGGATTTTTGGCAAAGCGATACTTTACAAAGCCTGTATCCAAACGAAAAAGGAAGAAATAACATTTAACTATAAATATAAAAACGATGAACCCATTATTATTAACCGACGGATACAAAGTAGATCACCGCAGGCAATACCCAGAAAATACTACATTGGTTTATTCTAACTGGACGCCAAGAAAAAGCAGGCTAGAAAACGTAAATCATGTGGTGCTTTTTGGCTTGCAGTATTTTATCAAAAAATACATCATTGAAGATTTTAACCAGAATTTCTTTAAACAGCCAAAAGAAGAAATTTTAAAGAAATATGCGCGCAGGATCAATAATTACCTGGGAGAAAATTTGGTAGGTATACAACATATAGCTGATTTACACGATCTGGGTTATATTCCAATGGTTTTTAAATCACTACCAGAAGGTGCTGAAGTGCCTTTGCGTGTACCCATGTTTACCATGTACAATACAAAGTCTGAATTTTTCTGGTTGACCAATTATTTCGAAACCTTACTATCAGCGGTGGTGTGGTTGCCATGCAATTCTGCTACCATAGCAAAACAATACCGCACCATTTTAGATCAGTATGCCGCAGAAACCTCTTCAGTTCCAGAATTTGTAGATTGGCAGGGGCACGATTTTTCTATGCGTGGCATGGGTGGAATAGAAGCTGCGGTAACTTCGGCAGCCGGGCATTTATTGAGTTTTACAGGAACAGATACCATTCCAGCCATCGATTTTTTAGAAGAGTATTACAATGCAGATTCAGATAAAGAGTTAATTGGTGGGTCAGTAGCTGCAACAGAACACTCTGTAATGTGTATGGGAACCAATACCGGAGAACTCGAAACCTTTAAACGTTTGATTTTAGAAGTTTACCCGAAAGGAATTGTATCTATCGTTTCTGATACCTGGGATTTATGGAAAGTGCTGACCGAATACCTACCTGTTTTAAAAGAAGATATTGTCACCCGCCCAGGTAAAGTGGTAATTAGGCCAGATTCGGGAGATCCGGTTGATATTATCTGCGGAAATCCAAACGGCAAAAACGAAAATGAGAAAAAGGGTGTAATCGAGCTGCTTTGGGATGTTTTCGGTGGAAAAACCAACAGCAAAGGGTTTAAAGAACTGGTACCGCAGATTGGTGCTATTTATGGAGATAGCATTACTACCGAAAGGGCTACACAGATCTGTGAGCGGCTAAAAGCTAAAGGTTTTGCTTCTACCAATGTTGTTTTTGGCATCGGTTCATTTACCTATCAATACAATACACGCGATACTTTTGGTTTTGCGATGAAAGCCACTTATGGAGAAGTAGAGGGTATCGGTCGCGAAATATTTAAAGATCCGATTACCGACGATGGCACCAAGAAATCAGCAAAAGGTTTGCTACAGATTTTTAAAAATGCAGAAGGCGAATACGAACTGAAAGATCAATGTAGCTGGGAAGAAGAAGCACAGGGCGAATTGAAAGAAGTTTTCAGAGATGGAAAGTTATTGATCGATTATTCTCTCGCCGAAATTAGAGAAAGGCTAAAGAATAGTTAACTTTGCCAAGTTTTTAATCGACTGGCCATGGCCGGTCGATTAATTTTTTGAAAGATACAATGCAGAACAACCCCACATTTAACCATCAGGCTGATATCGTAAATAGTGCCATTAGATTTATAAACGCCTGGTTTAAACAATCGAAGGCAATTACCGACGAACTGAATGATTTTTTCATTCTCCCAGGTAATAAAGTTATTGGTAAGGATGTTATTATTGGTCGGTTAAAAGGTATTTTCGGCCGGTCTGATGAATATGTTGGTGGCAGATACGATATTATTGATGTTAATTTCGAACTTTTGAATGATGATAAAGGTATGGGCTTTGTTGAAGGAGTTGCGGGTTATAGAGATGTTGTTCAAAAACAATCGAAAATTGTAAGCGGACCTTTTAAACTGTATTTCGCATTGCATAACGGTGGCTGGAAAATTGTAAATATCGAATTTCCGGGCTTCAGTTATTAAAACGACTTTATTACAATAGTAATTCGCCACTTTCCATAATTTTTCTATCTTTGGTTTTTAATGAATTTCCTTTATCCGGGCTTTCTTTTTGCACTAATATCGGTTGCCATCCCGGTTATCATTCATTTATTCAATTTCAGGAAGTTTAAGAAGGTTTATTTTTCTAATGTTCAGCTTTTAAAAGAAGTAGAACAGCAAAATTCTTCTAAAGAAAAACTTAAAAACCTGCTTATACTGTTGTCGCGGATTTTGGCAATCATCTTTTTGGTCCTGGCATTTGCCCAGCCTTATATTCCGGCGCACAATCAAAAAACAACTGCTTTAAACAATGTAGCAAGCATTTATATCGATAATTCTTACAGCATGGAAGCCATTAATAAAGATGGCAACCTGCTCGATGAAGCCAAGCGGAGGGCAAAAGAACTGGTAAAAGGTTTTGGAATGAACGATCGTTTTCAACTGTTGACCAATAATTTCGAAGGAAAACACCAACGACTGTTAAACGAGGAAGCGTTTCTAAAGGCGCTTGATGATGTTAAAATCTCGGCAGCAAACCGAAACCTGCAGCAAATACTAAATAGGCAAGGCAATGTTTTAACGGGTTCTGCAAATAAGTATAGCTTTCTGATCTCCGATTTTCAAAAAAATATCTCCACCACCAATAAACTCGATACAAAAGCAGATATTCAATATTCATTTTTGAAACTGAATGCCAATACGCTTCCGAATGTTGCAGTAGATAGCGTTTGGGCACTTTCGCCAAATCATCAGCCGGGAGCAAATGAACGTTTGGTTGTACAATTGAAAAATTACTCTGAAGAAGAAGCGAAAAATATCCCTTTAAAGCTCAGCATCAACAACCAACAAAAAGGATTGGGTGCCGTAACCATCCCTGCAGGTAAAACGGTTAAAGATACACTGAATTTCTCCGGACTGAACGCAGGATGGCAAAAAGGTTTAATCAGTATTAAAGATTTTCCGGTAACCTTTGATGATACACTTTCCTTCAGTTTTAAGGTAGACGAAAGTTTTCCTGTTCTGAGTATTAACGGAGCCAATACAGGCAATTACATTAAAGCACTGTTTGCCGCCGATCGTTATTATAAACTCACCGAGAATGCCGAAAGCAATGTGAATTATAGCAATTTTGCCAGTTATGGTCTGATTGTGTTGAACGGTTTGAAAAATCCATCAACAGGATTGGCACAACAGCTAAAAGCTTATCTGAATGCAGGTGGTACGGTGGTGCTTTTTCCTGATTTAGATGCCAATATTCAAACTTATAACTCATTTTTAAGCGGATTGTCCCTTCCTGCCGTTCAAGGTTTAAATACGACCGCAAACAAGGTTGACCAGATTGATCTTCAAAACCCGATTTTCAAGACTGTTTTTGAGGAAATCCCTAAAAATCTCGATCTTCCAACAGTTTCCCGCTATTATTCTTTTGTAGAGAAAAATACTTCCAATAAAGAAGATATTATGTTATTGCCTGGCAGAAAACCATTTTTCTCTAAGTATGTCGTAGGTAACGGGCAGGTGTATTTATCTGCTTCAGGGCTTAATACAAGTGATGGGAATTTAGCCCGTCATCCGGTGTTCGTGCCTTTAATATATCGTTTGGCATTGAGTGGAGGTAATGAAACGCCCTTGTATTACAACCTCGGTAATGATAATGCCTTGGCGGGTAAAAAGATTACGCTGGGTAAAAACCAAAGCTTAAAAATTACTGCGGATGGTTTCGAGGCAATTCCTGAAATCCGTCAGGCAAATGGGAAAACGCTGATTTACATTGCCGATCAGATAAAAAATGCAGGCTTTTATAACCTGAAACTTGCAGATTCGCTACTTGCTGTTTATAGTTTCAACAATGGCAGAACAGAATCTGATATGCATTATTTAGACAAAACAGCACTCAATCAGTTGGCTGACAAAGGCAACCTTAAAATATTCGATACCGATAAAGATGCCGTTAAATTAATTGCCGGCACTAATAAAATCGGGCAGACTTTATGGAAACTTTGTCTAATTTTGTCGCTGATTTTTATTGCAGCAGAAATTTTGCTCATCCGATTTTTTAACAACACAAAAAAAACAATATGAATCTCCTGGTTAAAAATGTAGCCATTGCCGATCCGCAAAGTAAATTCAATAATCAACAATGCGATGTTCGGGTAGAAAATGGCAAAATTAAAAACATAGGTAAATTAACTGCCGATAAAAACGAAACTGTTTTTGATGCTCAGGGTGCTTTCTTAACGCCAGGTTTTTTCGATCTGAACTGCGTAGCTGGCGATCCGGGTTTCGAAACCAAAGAAGATATTCAAACATTAACTGCAACGGCAAAAGCTGGAGGTTTTACAGGCCTGGCTTTATTGCCGCAAACCAGTCCGGTTGTGCAGTCAAAATCTCAGGTAGAATACATTATCAATAGGGCCAAAAACAATTTGGTTGATGTGTTGCCAGTTGGTGCGATAAGTCAGAACCGTGAGGCAAAAGAACTTGCTGAACTGTTCGATATGCAGCAGGCAGGTGCGGTAGCTTTTTCAGATGGCGATAAGGCCTTGCAAGATGATGGCTTTATGAGCCGTGCATTACAATATGCAAAAGGTTTCGATGCACTATTAATGGTTTATCCCGAAAATAAATCCATAGCTGGCAAATCGCAGATTAATGAGAGCAAAAACTCTGTGCTGTTGGGCATGAAAGGTTTACCGGCATTGGCTGAAGAAATGCATATTGCCCGCGATATTTTTCTGGCATCTTATAATGAAACCAAAATCCACATCAGCAATATTTCAACTGCCGGGGCTGTGGCTTTGATTCGTAAAGCAAAAAAAGATGGCGTTCAGGTTTCGTGCGATGTAACAGCACATCACCTGGTATTTACAGAAGAACTTTTAAGTGATTTTGATAGCAACTACAAGGTTAAGCCACCACTGCGCGGAAAAGCAGATGTAAAGGCGCTAATTGCCGGTTTAAAAGATGGGACAATTGATGCCATTACTTCCCAGCACCGTCCGGAAGAAATCGAATTTAAAAATGTAGAGTTCGAAATTGCGCACTACGGCATCATCGCTTTACAAACCGTATTACCACTATTATTAAAGGCTGGATTGGATATTTCTTTAATTGTAGAGAAATTGGCCATTAATCCACGTAAATTATTAAATTTAACTGTTCCGGTAATCGAAGAAGGTATTGAAGCCAACTTTACCATTTTTAACCCGAAAGAAAAATGGTTATACAATGCCGCAAATAACCATTCAAAATCGGCAAACAGTCCATTATTGGGAACCGAACTTACCGGGAAGGTAACTTTGGTTTATAATAATAGTCAGTATTCGGAAAGTTAGTTTAAAATAACTTTAATACCATTACTTATATAGATGCTGAAATAAATTCAGCATGACGATCAAGATAATGATCTTACAATCTTTAAATCCTAAAAATCTTAATCATGGATAATAGAGTAAAAAAAGCACTAAGTGCAGCCATTAACAAGTATGCTGAGGTTTCAGCTACCAATGTAGACGGTTTTGAAACAGAATTATTAGCTGCTTTTGAGCTTGATGTTAACTTTTTAGATAAAGCAACTGCTTTTGATGCCGTTTTCGATTCTTACCCGAAATTTGAAGAATTACGCGAAGTATTTTTCGATTTATTAATGGTGAATTTCTTTAGCAGTGACGTACAGAAACTGGAAGACGACTATTTAGAAAGTGATGAGTGGGCGAATATTGAAGAAGAAACCATAGATAGAGGAACAGAATTGTTAAACCTTTTGCTTTACATTAAAGAGTGTAAGGATGAAGATTTGGACCCTGAATTGGGCGATTTCCTGAAAGAATTTTTATTGGTAGAAGACGATGAGTTTCAGGATGAATTTGAGATTTACGAAGAACTGATCAGTAATCAACAATTAGCAGAAACCAGTGTAGAAGAGATTTGTAAAACAGCTGCAAATTTAAATATCAGTGAAGAAATGCAAGAATTGTTTGTGCCTTTTATGACTTTTTTCCTCGATGTTGAGGGAAGTACAGAAACAACGAAAGAAATAATTCGGTATAGCAGTAACAAATCGTTCGATTCTGCTACTTATATATTAATTACAACAATTAATAATTAAACTAAAACTTAAAATTATGGACAAGAGTGCTCTTATTTCCAAATTAGCTATTAAAAATGGATTAATGCTTGCTGCGGTTTCGATAATTGTATCGTTAACCTTGCATTTTATAGACCCTGTATTAATTTACACCAGTTTTGCGGCCCAGATAGGTATATTTGTTTTATTCATCGTACTGTTAGTAGTGGTGGGAATAAATATCCGTAAAGAAATAGGTGGGTTTTGGACATTCGGAGAGGCCTTTAAAGCTTATTTAATCATCTCCCTTATTTTAGCCTTAACTGCAACACTTTATAATGTGATACTAATGAAATTTATTGATCCGGATCTTCCACAAAGAGCTGCTGCTGCTATCGAGGAGGCACAGAGAGCTATGATGGAAAAATTCGGAATGGCTAGCGAGCAAATTGATGAGGCGATAGCTAAAGGTGGCAATATGCAAGAGAAGCTTGAACCTACTTTTAAAAATATCTTTACAAGCTTTGGAGTTTCACTAGCATTGTATGGGGTACTTTCTTTAATCCTTTCAGCTATCTTAAAGAAAAAACAACCAGTTACATTTGATTCGTTTCCAAAGGAAGGTTAATTTCTTTTATAAAATTTTGAACGTGCAGGTTTTATCATTTAATTTGATGAAATTTGCACGTTTTACTTTAAACAAACCTCGCAGGTTTTTAAAACCTGCGAGGTTTATGCTTAAAAAATGGATATATCAGTAGTAGTACCCTTATTTAATGAAGATGAATCTTTGCCAGAATTAACGGCTTGGATTGATAAAGTGATGATCGACAATAATTTCAGCTATGAAATTATTTTGGTTGATGATGGTAGTACCGACAGATCGTGGGAGGTGATTGAAGAACTAAGATTTCAAAACCCTGCCATCAAAGGCATTAAGTTTAGAAGGAACTACGGTAAATCTGCAGCCTTAAATGTTGGTTTCGAAGCTACTCAGGGCGATGTGGTCATTACCATGGATGCCGATCTGCAGGATAGTCCGGATGAAATCCCTGAATTATACCGCCGCATAAAAGAAGAAAAACTCGATATTATTTCAGGCTGGAAGAAGAAACGTTACGATCCGATTACGAAAACTATTCCAACTAAATTATTCAACGCCGCTACCCGTAAAATGAGCGGTATAGAGCTTAACGATTTTAACTGTGGCTTAAAAGCTTACCGTAGCGATGTGATCAAAACCATCGAAGTTTACGGCGAAATGCACCGTTATATCCCGGTAATTGCCAAATGGGCCGGATTTAGTAAAATATCCGAACAGGTGGTAGAACACCGTGCCCGCAAGTATGGCACAACAAAATTCGGCTTCAGTAGGTTTATAAACGGCTTTTTAGATTTACTCTCTATTTTCTTTGTGGGTAAATTCGGCAAACGCCCAATGCACTTTTTTGGTTCGTTAGGTGTTTTAAGCTTCTTTTTAGGAATTGTAATGTCACTTTATGTACTCATAGAAAAACAAATCTTAATCTGGAAAGGCTTAGCTTATCGCGATGTAACCGATCAGCCTTTGTTTTATTTATCACTGGTTGCCATTGTTGTTGGTTCGCAGATGTTCCTTGCAGGTTTTATTGCCGAGCTTTTATCACGCAATGCACCAGAAAGAAACCAATATTTGATAGAAAAGGAATTAAGGTAGAAGGGTAGAAGGCGGAAGGTTTTATCCGCCCAATCCCTCAACCTCTAACCCCTCAACCCTCAACCTCAAAAAATGTTTTTCTCCATCATCATTCCACTTTACAATCGTCCTCAGGAAATTGACGAACTTTTAAACACCCTAACTAAACAGACTTATTTGCAGTTTGAAGTTTTGGTGATAGAAGATGGTTCGAATAACGATGCAAAAGCAATTGTAGCTTCTTATGCAGATAAACTGGACATTAAATATTACTTTAAAGAAAATGCAGGACAGGGGTTTGCCCGTAATTTTGGTTTCGAAAGGGCAACGGGCGATTACTTTGTTATTTTCGATTCAGATTGTTTAATTCCTGCAAATTACCTCGAAACGGTTAAAAACTATTTGTATGAGCATCATTTAGATGCCTATGGCGGTCCGGATGCCGCACATGATAGCTTTACGCCTGTACAAAAAGCAATTAGTTATGCCATGACTTCGCCTTTCACCACTGGTGGAATCCGCGGAAACAAACAGCACGTAGGACAATTTCACCCACGCAGTTTTAATATGGGGGTTTCCCGTCAGGCCTGGGAGAAAGTAGGTGGTTTTATCCTGACCCGATTGGGCGAAGATATCGAATATAGTATCCGCATCCACGAAAACGGTTTTAAAATCGGGTTGATTCCTGATGCAAAGGTTTACCATAAACGCCGGACAAGCTTTAGTCAGTTTTACAAACAATTACACTTTTTCGGGAGGGCAAGGATTAATATTTACAAACATTTCCCAAAAGAATTAAAACCTGTGCATTTTTTTCCAGCACTGTTTACATTGGGGTTTGGTTTCACCATTTTGTGTAACTTTATATATCCTCCACTGGCATATGTTTGTAACTTCTTCTTATTGATTTACTTTATGTTGATATTTTTTCATTCATGGTCTGTAAATAAATCGTTAAAAGTTGCATTTTTGAGCATTATCTCTTCATTTATCCAATTAACCGCTTATGGTTTAGGATTTATACAGGATTTATTTAAACGAGTGGTATTCAAACAACAATGATAAATTACCTAAAAGAAAGTACGTTCGCCGTTAATGATGTAATTCAAAAGGCGTGGAGCATTACCAAGAAACATTATTTCTCGATTGCTACACTATGTTTTCTGATGTTTATCACCGCAAGCGCTTCGAGCTTAATGGCCTTTTTTATTAAGGATGTAAGTAAGGCCTTGAGTGTAATCATGGTGATTATTTTTGTGCTGCTTTATTTCACCATCAATCTTTCGCTTTTCAAATATATTTTCCATTTAATGGACGATGAAGAAAACGATGTGAAAATTGTAGATACGCTTCCAACCAGGCAACAGATTATCCGGTTCTTGATAGCTACCCTTTATTTTGTGGGTTGTATCCTTGGTGTTTACCTGGTCGTTATTTTGGTCGCCTTTCCTTTTATTTATACGGGGATTAATGTGGCAATTGTTAAAAACGTAGCCATTTCAGTAGGCATTATTGCCATTTTTATCACCTGGTTAAGAATTTCGTTTTTCCCGTTTTTTATTATTGATAAAGGTGCAACGCCATTCGATTCGATTAAATTAAGCTTGGCTACTACTAAAGGAAATTTCACGAAGATTTTATTGTTATTGGTAGTTTTAGGTGGCGGATATTTAATTTATCTGCTGTTAAACTACCTGCAATGGCCATTGGTGGCTTTTATTGTAAATATTTTAAGTTCATTTATCATCGTTCCGCTTTCTAGTGTAGCCTTAACTGTTGCATACCGCAAAATTTCGAGCGAATATAAAGGCGATGAGCATCCAGATATTTTGCATAATATCGTTTAACCCCCAGCCCCTGAAGGGGAGTTAAAAATCAGATAAAATTTATGGAAAAAGAAAAGAACGGTAGAAAGGAAAAGTCCCCTTCAGGGGGGTGGGGGCTTAAAGCAGCATTAAGTAAACCCTTTGCGGCATTTGCAGTATGGCAGATTAACAAATGGAAAAATAATGCCGTAAATGCTCAGCATAATATCCTGAAAAAGCTTATTGATGAGGCTAAAAATACTGCATTTGGAAAAGATCATCATTTTGCTGAGATTAAAACCTATGCTGATTTTAAAAAACATGTTCCCGTTCAAGATTACGAAGGATTAAAACCCTATGTAGATCGTGTAGTGGCAGGCGAAGCCGATGTACTTTGGAAAGGTAAACCACTTTATTTCGCCAAAACATCAGGCACCACTTCAGGTGTAAAATATATTCCACTATCGAAAGAATCGATGCCTGAGCACATCAAAGCTGCCCGTAATGCCATTTTAACTTATATTAATGAAACAGGCAAAGCTGATTTTGTAAACGGAAAGATGATTTTTTTACAAGGGAGTCCGGTTTTAAGTGTAAAACATGGAATCAATGTTGGGCGTTTGTCGGGCATTGTGGCACACCATGTGCCAGCCTATCTGCAAAAGAACCGATTGCCTTCTTACGAAACCAATATTATCGAAGATTGGGAGCAAAAAGTTGATGCCATTGTTGAGGAAACCATTAATGAAAATATGACCTTGATTTCTGGTATTCCACCTTGGGTACAGATGTATTTCGATAAACTATCTGAAAAATCGGGTGGGAAGAAAATTGCCGAAATATTCAAGAATTTTAGCCTGTTTATTTATGGCGGTGTAAATTTTGAGCCTTATCGGGCAAAAATTGAACAAAGCATCGGGAAGAAAATTGATGCTATAGAAACTTATCCAGCTTCTGAGGGGTTTATTGCCTATCAGGATTCACAAAAAGATAAAGGACTATTGTTGCTGGCCGATGCGGGGATTTTTTACGAATTTGTTCCAGCTGATGAATATTACAACGATAATCCAACCCGCTTATCGCTTGCTGAGGTTGAATTAAATACCAACTATGCGTTAATTTTAAATACCAATGCAGGTTTATGGGGTTACAGCATAGGTGATACCATTAAGTTTGTTTCGAAAAATCCTTACAAAATTGTGGTAACCGGACGGATTAAACATTTCATTTCTGCCTTTGGTGAACATGTAATAGGAGAAGAGGTAGAACAGGCAATTTTGAGTGTGGCCAATGAAGAACAGGTAGAAATTACAGAATTTACAGTTGCGCCTCAGGTTAATCCGGAAGCCGGTCAATTGCCTTATCATGAGTGGTTTGTAGAATTTTCGTCTGCACCAAAAGACATGACAGCTTTTAGCAAAAAGGTTGATGAGGCTTTGCAAAAGAAAAATATTTATTACTTTGACCTGATTGAAGGGAACATCCTTCAGCCATTGATTATACGTACGTTGCAAAAAGATGCTTTTGTTAACTACATGAAAAGTGAAGGGAAGTTAGGCGGACAGAATAAAGTGCCACGCTTGAGTAATGATCGGAAGCTAGCGGATGCTTTAGAGGTGTATATTGTTTAATTGCTACATTGTTGAATTGTTTAGTAAGGCGCCTTAACCATGTGAGATAGAACATTGTTGAATTGTTTAGCCTTGTGCTAGTGAAAATTGCTAAATTGTTGTTAGTAATAAAAGATTCATCAATAAAAATGGAAAAAAATTATTTACAATTAAATCAGATAACTGCTTATACAAAAGCTTTTCATATGAGCAATTTTGTATGGGATTTGGTATCTGGTTGGGATAGCTTTGCAAAATATACCATCGGACAACAGTTTGTTGATGCTGTTGATTCGATTTCAGCTAATATTGCTGAAGGCTTTGGCCGTTATCATAAGAAAGATAAGGTCAAGTTTTATTATTATAGCTTTGGTTCGGTTAAGGAATGTTTAGACTGGAACGAAAAAGCAAGAGTTAGAAAGTTGGTAAATGAGGAGACGTATTCAAAGATTTTTGCAACTTTGGGAACTTTGCCGAAAGAAATTCATCAACTGATAAAATTTACAAACGAAAAATTGAAAATTTAATCGAATGCTATCAAAACAATTAAATTTTTAATACGAGAGAAAGAAAACAATTGAGCAATATAACAATACAGCAATCTGTAAAGAGAATAACCATATTAGGTTCTACAGGAAGTATAGGTACACAAGCACTGGAAGTGGTAAGGGATCATCCCGATAAATTTAAAGTTGCTGTATTATCGGCCTTAAAGAATTCAGCATTACTTATTCAACAGGCGAAGGAATTTAAGCCAGCCATTGTTGTAATCTGTGATGAAAGCAAGTACGGCGAAGTTAAAACTGCTTTGTCTGCGCTAAATATTAAAGTTTTGGCAGGCGAAGCTGCTTTATCAGAAGTTGCGGCCTATGATGAGAGTGATGTGGTATTAACGGCATTAATGGGCTCCGTAGGATTAAAACCTACTATTGCTGCCATTAAGGCTGGAAAAAATATTGCTTTGGCCAACAAAGAAACCTTGGTGGTAGCCGGCGAACTGATTACACAACTGGCAACGGAACACCAGGTTAAAATTTTACCGGTCGATTCAGAGCATTCCGCAATATTTCAATGTTTGGTGGGCGAGGAGCAAAATGAAATCGAAAAGATTTATTTAACAGCTTCCGGCGGACCATTCTTAGGCAAAACAAAAGATTTTTTATCAACAGTAAAGAAAGAACAGGCTTTAAAACATCCCAACTGGGTAATGGGCGCAAAAATCACGATCGATTCCGCGTCCCTAATGAATAAAGGCCTGGAGGTAATTGAAGCAAAATGGTTGTTTAACCTCGATGTAGATCAGATTGATGTAATTGTTCACCCTCAATCTATCATTCATTCAATTGTTCAGTTTACCGATGGCTCTATGAAGGCACAAATGGGTGTTCCGGATATGAAACTGCCTATTCAGTACGCTTTAAATTATCCCGATAGGCTAAAAAACAATTTTAAACGTTTTAACTTCCTAGATTATCCAAACTTTAGCTTTCAAAAAGCCGACATGGAAACATTCAGGAATTTAGACCTGGCATTCTCTTCTTTACGAAAAGGCGGGAATATGCCTTGTATTTTAAATGCTGCGAATGAAATTGTTGTTGAAGCATTTTTGAAGGATAAAATCGGTTTTCTGCAGATGAGCGAGGTTATTGAACAGTGTATGGAAGAAATCAGTTTTGTTGAAAAACCACAATTGAGTGATTATTTAGAAACTGACAAACATAGCCGTATCTTAGCCGGCGAATTAGTAACAAAAAGTATAGTTTAACATCTAACATAAAAATTTTATAAGAAAATATGAATGGATTGATTATGGCGGGGCAGCTGCTGCTCGGATTGTCTTTATTGGTAATATTACACGAATTAGGGCATTTCTTGGCAGCCAGGGCATTTGGTATTAAAGTAGAAAAGTTTTATTTATTTTTTGATGCCTGGGGTTTCAAGCTTTTTAGTTTTAAAAAAGGTGATGTTGAATATGGAGTGGGATGGTTGCCACTTGGCGGTTATGTAAAAATTGCCGGAATGATTGATGAGAGTATGGATACCGAGCAAATGGCTCAACCTGCTCAGCCATGGGAATTCCGTTCTAAACCAGCCTGGCAACGTTTAATCGTGATGCTGGGTGGTATTATCGTAAATGTGATTGTAGGTATTTTTATCTTCTGGATGTTAACCTTCAATGTTGGGCAAAATTATACCGTTAACAGCAAACTGAACGATGGTATTTCTGTAGGCGCAATTGGGAAAGAAATTGGTTTAAAAAACGGAGATAAGATTTTAGCCATCAACGGCAACAAGTTGATCCGTTTTGAAGATGCCATATCGAGCAAAGTATTGTTTGATGGAGCTCAGTTGACCATTTTAAGGGAGAATAAAACACTTTACATTTCTGTTCCGGATATTATTTTAAATAAAATATCGAAAAACGATAAAGAGAATTTTATCTCGCCCAGATACAAGATGGAAAGCGTAGAAAAGGTAAGTGCACCTGATGAAAAAGCAGATAAACCATCCTTTTTTGATAAACTGTTCGGCAGAAAGTTCGAGAAACCCGTATATCCAGCTTATGCTGCAGGGATTAAACCGGGCGATAGTATTTTATCGGTTAATGGAAAACAGATTACTTTCTTCGATCAGTTTAAAGAAGAAGTTTCTAAAAACAAATTAAAACCGATTACCATTAATGCGCTACGCAAAGGCAAAGCAGTAAAGTTCGATCTTAAAGTAAGCAAAGATGGAACGATTGGAATTATCCCTAATTTAAAAATGCCTGAAACTGCACATGTAGATTTTGGCTTTATAGAGTCGTTACCAGTTGGTGCAAGCATGGCATGGAGCACTTTTGTAGATAATGCAAAAGGCATTGGGAAAATGATTACCGGAAAGTTAAGTGCACGTAACATCAGCAGTCCGATTGGGATTGCCAAGGTGTATGGCAGTACTTTCGACTGGGTTAAATTCTGGACTTTAACAGGATTAATTTCGATGGCATTGGCATTTATGAATTTATTGCCTATTCCAGGCTTAGATGGAGGCCACGTAGTGTTTCTTTTAATCGAGATGGTACAACGTAAGCCTGTAAGCGAAAAAGTGCTGGAGAAGGCGCAAATTGTGGGTTTTGTAATCTTGATCTGTTTAATGGTGTTTGCTTTTGGTAACGATATTTTAAAATCCTTCGGTAAGTAAAACCAAATTTATATAATTGCCGCAGATGCGCAGAATTGACGAATCAATCTGAACATCTGCGGCTTTTTAATTTAATATGCACCATGAGCGCAGCAACAGGTATTAATTATTTCGATTTTTACGGGTTACCGATCCAGTTTAATCCAGATCAAAATGCAGTTAAAACAAAATTTTATGCATTTAGCAAGCAGTTTCATCCCGATTTTTATGCCAATGAAAGCGAAGAGAAGCAGCAAGAAGTACTCGATCTGTCAACTTTGAACAACAAGGCTTACCAGACACTCAGCAATGCTAAAAAACGCTTAAAATACGTGCTGGAATTAAAAGGGATTGTAGAAACAGACGAAGGTTATCAACTGCCACAGTCTTTTTTAATGGAAATGATGGATGTAAATGAGGCTTTAATGGATTTGGAATTTGAGCCGGATGCCGAAAAGCTAGCGCAGGTAAAACGAGATGTTGATGCCATAGAAAAAGACCTGGCTAACGAATTGAACGATCTGATAGGCCGTTTTGATAGCAACCCAACAGCATCTGATGCACTATTGCCTTTGATCAAGGATAATTTTTACAGACAGAAATACGTTGATCGGATCAGAGAGCGATTGGTGAAATAGGAGTGGATGGATGATCTCTAATGGAAAATGCATGGGGGCATTAGTCCGTAAAGTCAGGTGTCAGAGGTCCGAAGATAAAAGTTCTAGATTGTCAGCCTGATCGGAGTAGAAAGCTAACTTCGTGTGCTTTGCGACTTCACTCTGTGATCTTTGCGGTTAAGCCTTAAACCTTCCACCTCTTTCCAACACCCGATTGTAAAATCATTTTTTAGTTTTTGATAGGCAAAAGCTTTGTTTTACTTTCGGAGCAAACAATCAGATCAATGAATAGTTCTCTTTCAATTTTTCGCAAAGTGGCCGTGGCAGAAGGCATCTCCTATCTGCTTTTATTATTTGTGGCCATGCCGTTAAGACATTTTTTACATTTAGATTTGGCTGTTAAATATGCTGGATGGGCACATGGCGTACTATTTATTGCCTATGCAGCCTTGTTAGTAATGACTTGGCAAGAACAAAAATGGAAGTTTGGTAAAGCTGTTCTCATCTTTCTAGCATCACTTTTGCCCTTTATGCCCTTTGTAGTAGATCGCAAATTGAAAGATGAAAGAGCGCTAAACTAATTGCCCATTACACAAATTACTTACCTTAGTATTATGCGCTTAACAAATGATCGCCAGAGGTAGGTTAGATATCCGTTTTACCGAACTTTTTAAGGGCGCTTTATACTGTATTGGTAGTGCTTGCGGTTTTAAAAAAGAACAACCCCGGTTTCCTGAAGGACAGTTGCCCTGCCTTTCTGTTCGTACAGGTTTACATCTCGTATTAGAAGCACTAAATCTTAAACCTGGTGACGAAATACTGGTGGCAGATATTAACATCCCGGATATGTTTGCAATCATTGCTGCGTATCATTTAAAAGTTGTACCATTACCTATAGATAAAAATACACTGGGTATGTCCGCCGGACAGATAGCGACAGCCATTACACCCAAAACAAAGCTGTTGCTCATTACCCATTTATTTGGTGCCGTAATGGATACCGAACCATTGCTTGACATTGCCAAATTGCATCATCTGATCGTAATAGAAGATTGTGCACAGGCTTATGATGGAGTTTATGAAGGTAATTTAAAATCGGACGTGGTATTGTTCAGTTTTGGACTAATTAAGACAAATACAGCCTTAAGTGGTGCGATACTTCATATTAGAAACGAGCAATTACTGGCTGCAGTAAAAATATTGAACAATAGGTTGCCTGTGCAAAAAGGTAATCGATACCTCAAAAAAATAGTTAATGCTACCCTGATTAACATTTTTGTCGCAAGATGGCCATTTACCATAGCTTATTGGCTTTGCAAGCAATTTGGTAAAGACTTCGATGCGCTTATTACTGGTTTTACAAGAGGTTTTCCTGGTGCAGATGTAATGATGAAAATCAAATACAGACCATGTTATGGTAATTTGCGTATGCTACAGCATAAATTGAGTAATTTTGATCAATCTCGTATTCATAAGAGGAAGCTACTGGCAAACCAGTTATTATTGAATGTTGATTCGCGAAATATTATTGGTGCTGCAAACTTAAGGCATACACACTGGGTAATTCCGATAGTAGCACCTAATCCATCACTGTTAATCGATAAATTAAGAGAAAAAGGATTCGATGCCACTTCAAAAGCCTCCAGTTTAGTTAAGATAGGCTTCACCGGTTTGCCGCGAAAAATCTCAAATGAGCTAATACTTCAAAATTTAGTTTATCTGCCAATGGATCTGAAAATGAGTAAAAAAGAAGTTAAACAATTGAACCAGTTGTTATTAGATAATGTGTTAAAAGGTGAAGTTTTTAGTAAATCAGATCAGACATAAAAAGAAGCAAATAAAATTTGCGAATTAAGTGCTTAATTTATACATTTGCATCCCGCTGAATAAGCAAATGCCCAGCTGGCGGAATTGGTAGACGCGCTGGTCTCAAACACCTGTGGGAAACCGTGCCGGTTCGACTCCGGCGCTGGGTACATGCTCTAAGTTGAAGATTAGAGTGAATTTTTAAAAGTGGCTTGGTTTAATTACCAAGCCACTTTTATCTAAATTAAACATTAAAAAAAATGCGTTTTGTTTGAACAATGTTTTAACACACAAAAACGCGGATGTTTAAACCCTAAATTTTCATAGCCGGTTTTTGTTTCACACAAAAACGATATGGTCAGTTACTCAGTAAAACTTAAAGGGAATTTCCAGAGGATAAAAAAGGACGGCACAACTATGCTTCACCTTTTAGTCATAATCAATCGAAAATCTAAAATGATCGGGCTTAATATTAGCTGGCCTGTCGAGTACATCGATAATATTTCGGGCACCATCAAACCTCGGTTTAGGAAAGATCCAGATTTCAGTGATTGTATGCTGATCATAAGCAACGAACTGAGCAAAATAAACGAGGTTTTCAAGTTATACAGGATTCAGGACAAACTGTTAACTATGGAGCTGTTCAATAGGGAGCTTTCCAATATGGATATGCGGAAAGACTTTTTATCCTATATGAACCTGGCTATTAAAGAAAGATTTGATAGAGGTGAGATCGAACTAAGAACCAAGATGAATCATACAACAACATATAATAGGTTGTGTGAATGGGTGAAAAAAGTCCCTTTTTATACTTTAGATAGTGGCTTCTTGTTGGCATTCGAAAGACACCTCCGGAAAAAACCAATCGGGAATAATGATAACACAATATGGACACGGATTAAGGATGTAGTAACCTACTTAAAAAGGGCACAGGATGAGGGTATTGCAATTAATGTTGATTACAAAAAGTATTGTAATAGGGAAGGTGGATCTTCATTAGTTTATCTGGAAACTTTCGAAATAAATCAGCTCGTTAAACTACATAATGCGAATAAACTGGATAGCATGAGGCAGGTTGTACTAAAGGCATTTTTGTTCAGCTGCTTTACTTCCTTAAGGATTAGTGATGTTCAACGGGCAAATTGGAAGTGGGTAAACATTAATTCAGAAATGAAATTCATCCCACATAAAACGCGTAGATTTAAACGTTATGTGAATGTTCCGCTTAGTCCGGTCGCAAAAATGTTTATAGAAAACAATGGGGGAAAATTCTTCAATCTTCCCTCTGATGTAGAATTTAACAGAAGTTTAAAGGATATCGGAATTGCTGCTAACTTAACAACTGTACTAACATCTAAAATTAGCCGCCATTCATTTGGTACACATTACTATCGTTATACAAAAGATTTGGTTTCACTACAGCGAATAATGGGGCATCAAAAGGTAGAAACGACGATGATCTATGTTCACGCCAATGATATCGATTCTCGTATCGGTATGAAAACCTTATCAGAATCCTTTACATCTCCAGAGTTCGATAAACTATTTCAACCGAAGTCGAATGTATTAACAATAAAATCGATATACGATTAAGCAGATTGACTTTTGAAATTATAATTCATCTTTTTCTCAAAGTTTTGTTTACTGTAATAATCATTTACAACCGGTTTTTGACTTTCAAAATATACCACGTTAGCGAGATCAGAAATCATTCCTTCGAGCTTATCAAAATTTCTATTGGATGATCTACTTTCTGGTGAGGTCGATACTTTGCTTGGATGATCTCCAGTTCTAGAACCATTAGTCCTGTAATTCAATTCTGCAGCTCTTGCACCTTCAGCATTCAGTGTATAATTTACTTTTTTATAAAGCGAATTCGCCAGCATTTTTGAGGTGTCAGAGGCATTGTACACATCAGCACCAGGAGCCAGATCAGCCATGGTTTCACCGTCGGTCAGCCACCATTTATCATCTTCTTTGATCAGTTCTGGTCCGGCTTCTCCAACTTTAGCTATACCTCCTTTAAAATCACGAACACCAGTAGCAAATTCCGGAGGCGATGCAGCCGCAATTGTTGCAATACTAGCGGCAGTAGAAATTGCGGACAACCCTAATAAAATACCTGTTGAAATTCCTAGTGGACCAACTGGTGCCGTAGCCCAAATATTTGTAATTGCTAATGCCCCATTGATCAAGGCTTGTGTAATAGACGCTTTTCTGTTTTCCTCCCACGCCCGAACCTTTTCCTGTTTTTCAAGCTCCGCATAACGGGCATTAATTTCTAATTTTGATGCTTCATTCCCCTCTGCGGCATCTAGTTCTGCCTGCCTATCCTTCTCTAATTTACTTAGCTTCGCATCGCTTTCCGCCTGCCGCTTACTTGCTCCGATATCAAAAGATGTATCTGCAATAATCTGTGCCGTTTGGATGGCCGCTTTTTTATAATCTTTTAATTCTTGCTCATCCTTTGTTAGCTTTTTCTTACCTCCTTTTTTCTTATTGTCTATATTAGAGATTTCATTGGCCCACTTCAACTCAAGATCCATCATGTCCATGCCGAAAGCTTCGGCCATAGAAAAAAGAGTATCATATTTTTTATTTACAGCATCAATTTCCTTTTGATGCTCGGAGGTCATGCCTTCGTAGAATAATTCCTGATCAGTAAGGAACTGTTCCGCTATTTTTTGACCCTTTTCCTGTGCTATTTTTTCAGCTTCCTTCAGGCTTTCTTCATTGAACTTTTTTATTAAAGTAGCCTGTTCATTACCTTCATCAATGGATAGTTGCAAAAGCGCCTGCGCTTCCGACTTTTTGTCGATTGCATTTTTTGAGGCTTCTGTTCTTAGATTTTCATACTTATTCCGAACTGCTTCAACCTCTTTATCCTCTTTTGAAAGCATGTTTTGATAAACTTCTTCGGCATTTTTTTCAAGGTCTGCTTTTAGTTTATCGTCTAAAGCCTTTCTCTTTTTAGCTGAATCATCTGCTTTTTTATCCCTATCGATGGCAATTGGTGGTGCCTTAAACGTTCCATTAAGTTTTGATTTTTCAATTTGAAGCCGTAAGATCTCTTCCTCAGTACCTTTTCTCTTTTTTAAGGCGGCAATTTCTTTATCGATGTCTGCAATTCTTGATGTTGTTATTTTTGTCTGCATCACCGCACCGGCACCCATCAGGTCATTGATCTCATATTCAAGTTTCTTTTGATCCTTACGTCCGTTTAAGATCAGTTGCAAATCGTTGTTTGCACTTGTACTGCTCAATACTCCACTAGTTCCAAATTGTGAATTGGTATTTTTAGCATCATCGAAGAATGCATTATCCCTGGCTTTATTAGCAAGGGCCTTAATCTGCTGCTCATTTAGTTTTGCCAGTTGTGTGGCATTCAATCCGGTTGATTTAGCTACGTTTTCGTAGGCACGTGCCTGGTCTTTTAATAAGTTGGTGTATTCCTTCTGTTTATCCTTAATCTTATCCTCATTGATTGCCAGCTGTATTTTTTGACGGTACTGGTCATTAGCTTCATCCAACCTACGGACTAGGT
>Ga0308160_10000173_pt1 | contig 165066 bp, 126 predicted proteins | sample PhyFR1_FD_201036 | JGI IMG/M metagenome (GOLD analysis project Ga0308160, IMG submission 201036) | Phyllosphere microbial communities from UC Gill Tract Community Farm, Albany, California, United States - DLSLF.R1 | ecosystem: Host-associated > Plants > Phyllosphere > Unclassified | place... | reverse complement strand
TACAGACGAGATTTATTTTGATGAGCTTTTATACCATCAAAGATATGCTATAGAAAGAACAAATGCTTGGTTAGACAGCTTTAGATCATTGCTCAATAGGTTTGATACTACTGTATCTAGTTGGAAATCTTTTAATTATTTAGCATTTATGGTCATTGCACTAAGAAAGTTTTATAATACAAAAAAGTTTAAATGACTTCAACAAATTTTTCATTGTTGCAATCCAAAATTAAGGTGGAATTTCGAAAAAGTTTATTTCCCAACATTCCTTGCATTCCTGAACTTTTCATCAGAAAATTCTGTATTTTAGAGGTTCTTTCAATATAAGTAATCTCAGAAAGCGGTAAGACAGAGGTCGCCAGCCTAATTTTTTGTCGGGCGGCAGAGGTTTTTATGGTTAAAGTATTTCCCCAGGCATTACCCTTTTCCCGTTTTATTTTACTTTTGGGAATTCGATACTTATTCCAGCTTTCTACATGAGTCACCAGTTCATAGCCACTCGTTCCGGAATCGTACATCAGTTTTAACTTTTGATTTCCAATATTGGCAGAAATTAAAATTTTTCTTTTTTTAAATTCAAAATCAGAAAATCCTTCTTCATTAAGGCTATCTGTAAAGGAACAGATTTTATCCTTAAAATCTAAAATAACGATTCTTTTTTCAAGCAAATCACTTCCGATCGTTCCAATAACAGAGATGGCTTCCGGATCTTTAAAATTTACTTCATTTCCATAATTAATGACTGAAAAATCAGGAGATGAGATCTGCATTTGATTTAAATTAAAACTTAAAATCAAATCTTTAAAATTTTTAGTTGGAAAAAACTTTTTTTGAATGCATTCTAATGATTTCTGATAAAACATCGTCGTTGGCGAACCCGTATCGAGTTGCATATAAAATGTTTTGTCGATATTCTTCAATTTGACGGGAAGTAACAAGGCAGAATAATTATTGTCACCATCTTTAATCCATTGTAACTGAATTTTTTGTGAATTTCCTGATACGGTAAGATGATTGGGCGGAGGTGTAAATTTCTGGTTAAAATAAATGTAGCCGCCAGTCAATAAAAGGCTGAAAATAATACATGTACCAAGCATGATTTTCTTAAAAGTTTTCATGTCATTTTTTCTGCAAGATTCGCATTTTTAAAACCAAATTCCGACAAAAAGAATACGACAATTTTATGACAGTTGAATGGCAAATTTTATAAGAAGTTGATTTTTAGCTTGCTATGTAAATCGTTTTTCTTGTTTAAATGTACTCCGTTCACGATAATGATCATTAGTTTTAAGCCTAAAAATAAGAGTAAAGGGATGAGAAAGACAGGAAATCTCAGTGAAAAGAGTTTCTGTATAAACGGGCTGACGATCATGATTACAGAAATAATAAATAGCAAAATAATCTGAATACTTACTATGTTTTTGCCCAATTCTTTATTATCAAGATCCTTTGTTTTGTATGTTAAAATCATCGGTACAATAACACCGCCAAACGGAATAATAAGTCCGGCTAATGCAGAAAGATTAATTAGTTTTGCTCTGGAAAGATCAATAATTTTTTCTTTTATAAAAAGATTTTCAGAATGAGTATCCAAAGCCTTTGCCAGCGATTGTAATGTATATCCTTTCGGGATATTTCCGGCTTCCATTCTTTGGACGGTTCTTAAAGAAATTCCTGCTTTTTCCGCAAGCTCAGTCTGAGTTAAGTTTTTACTTTCTCTCAATAATTGAACTTGGTTTTTCATGGCAAAAATGATCTGTGGTTAAAAGACAAAAATAGTCAATGAAGTGGAAATATTTTAGCCTAATCTAAATTTTCGATTTAAAATATTTTTTTAACGTTAAATCGAGTGATTTTTCGCAACAAAATGAAGGAAAATGGTATCGAGAGCTTTTAATATTTTATGGATTCACACAATTCTCACTTTTAAAATAAACACCATTGCTTTTGCTTTCCAATTTGCCCGTTTTTTTATTGATTTTGATAAAAAAAGATTCTTTCGTTTGAGGACAGTTTTTGATTTTTGAGAGATAGAGCGAAATATATTGATCATCCATTTTATAAGAACCATCCATTTTATCGTTAGAATCAAATATAAAACCATACGTTTTTGCGATTAAAAGTGCTTCTGGAAGATTATCAACCTTCCCTATAAAATTTCTCAACTGCTGTTCACTGGTAAAATATCTGGACTGGCTGTTCTCGCAGGCCATGATATACGAAAAGCATCTGTTGCCCACGCATTCCTGAAAGAAACCCTTTTCGGGGGCCGGATCATTCAGTGTCATCAAAAGAGGCATCTGACTTTCATAAATAATGGATTTATCAGGATCCGGATCGCTGTCGTTACGGAGAACCGACCAATAATCGAATTTTTTGTCGGGTACAATAAAAGGGTAGAGCAGGTCTGTATTATCGAGGATTTCAGGAATTTTTTTGAAATCCGTGGGAACCGTTTTCTGGCCGAAAACGAAACCGGATAATACCAGAGCCAGCGGAAAAAATAATTTCATTCTATAGTTTTTCAAAATGTAGGAATGTCAAATCTTATTCCAATATAATTTTATAGTATCCTTTTTCGTCTTTTACATCGATGCCTACGCCGGTAAACGTTAATTTATCTATTTGGTAGCCATCGCAACCGCCTTTAAATTCAGAAGATTGAATGGAAAATTTAAAACCCTTCAAAGAAGAATTAAAAGTGTAATTTTTTGTTCCGTTATAAGCGCCCACATTTTCTAAAACAATACGATCATCAGAGGTTGTCGCTAATTGCACAGTCACATTATTTTCGTCCTGAACAGAAAACGGCTGAAGAGTTCCATTGGTGATCAGGTTTTCATTATTGGAATCTACGAATTCAAAAACAATCGGAAAAGGAGCATTGTAGCAGGTTTCACCGCAAGAGGTGAAGAGAAATGTGATGATAAAGAGTAGGAATATTTTTTTCATTTGGATTAATTAATTTCATATTGATTCATTATTTTGGCTTTCATTTTATCTTGAAAAGAAATGGTAATTTCATTTTCAGTAAATATTCCATAAGATAAAAGAATATCGTGAGCACACCATCTGATTTTCCAGTTTTCATCTTTAGTCATTTTTACTATTTTTTTTATCACGTGGTTATTTCTATTCATATCATCTTCACTTAACCAAATATTGATAAACGAAAGAGCTTTTAGCCTTATTTTACTATGTACATTACTAAGTTCATGATATAAAAATTCCACAACTTTTTTTGAATGTGTAGAAAGTTCAAAATCAGGGGATATTTCTTTCAGAAGATCAAATATTTTATAAGATTCAGGATTTTTTTCAGCAATTCTGAAAAGTCTGATAAACTCATCGGAAAGAAATTCTAACCAGATTTCCGGTTCTTCTGATAGTGCAAAGTAAATAGAATCTAAATTGTTTTCTTCAAAATCAGAAATGCTTTCACAATACTTTTTTAGATCTTTGGGGCTACTTTTTGCAGCAAGTTTTATGTTTTCAATATTTTTATTAAGCTCTTTTTCATTTAATGAAAATAAATCATCAGACTTTAAAATGTTTTCAAAAATTGAAAAATCAGATTTGATTTGTTGAACAAAGTTATTATTATATAATCTGTTTTTATACAATTTGAGATATTGCATAATGAAGTAATCTGGCGTGTCTAGATCGTCAATTTTAAATTCGATTTTCTTATTTTTATGAGTAAGCGATAGGTATTTTACAAGATATTTTGATTTTGAATCTTCTGAGGTTTCTTTTTTAGTAATTATTTTTTCATTCTTAATCTCGCTCCAAATCATTTTCTCAGAATTCAGCGTGATTCCAATATCATTGATAGTTAGAACTTGTTTATGGTTGAGTTTTTTAATGAATTTAATTGAATAATAAATAGTGAAGTACAGTCCTAAAATAGACAATAAATAATCTTTTCTATCATATTTTTTGTAATCTATTCCTGCGAGACTTATGAAATAACTTCCTAAAAGTACTAATATCAGATATCCAAGTAAATTGATCGCTAATGATAATTTTGAATAATTAATAGTAACTCCAGTAGAAATAGAATTGGGATTTATTTGTACGTTCTTATTCTTATTATATAAAAATTCTGATAGTGCATATAATGTAAAAATTAAAGAACCGATTGCTAGAGCTATAGTGAAGATTAATATATGATTAATAAAATAAATAGAGAGCCCCAGACAAATAATTGCGAATAGAGAAAACAAAAAAGTAGCGATGTTTTGCTTTATCATAGTTATTTAATTTTTAGCGAAGATACATTTTAAACTCAATTATAAAAAGAGTCCAAAAAAAATGCATGTATCAATATCTTAATGTTTAAGTTAAAAATGTATATATTTTAATGATTTTTAAACTTAAGTTCATTTGAATTCAAAACAAAATCCCCTACATTTGTTATATGATACACGACCAACGCGCAGAAAAATTCAGGCAGATTGTGGAAAATAAGTTCCAGATCTACAATTCATTATTTATGAGCCTGCCTTATGATAAAATGACGAATATCGGAATGCTTCTCCCGTTTCTTTGTGAGGAAAGTAAACTCGGTTACGAAGCCGGAAAAACGCCCGAAGAAATCCTTGAAGAATTCTTTAAAAACCATACCGATTTGCAGACGGAAGAGCAGAAAACCGAATTGCTTTTTAAAATCATACAATATATTGAAAGACAGGTTGTCTTGTTCGATAGTATTGAAGATGCTGCATTTCCCAACCTTCATTCTGAAAGTGATAACGGAACGGTGACCAATCTTTTCGAACGGTCGCAGCAGGATCATAAACTTGAGAAAGTACGTGAAAAACTGAAAGATTTTGCCATCAAAATTGTTTTCACGGCACACCCGACCCAGTTTTATCCAAATTCTGTACAGCGGATTCTTCACGATCTCAGAAATGCCATTACCACCGATTCTATCACCAATATCGATATGCTGTTGCAGCAGCTGGGGAAAACACCGTTTGTCAACAAAGAAAAACCGACTCCGATTGATGAAGCGCTAAGCATTATTTATTATCTGAGATATGTCTATTATGATACGATTGGTGAATTGTTTACCAAGATTAAAACGATGTTCGGAAATGATCATTTTCACTTGCATGAAGATGTCATCCAGCTGGGCTTCTGGCCGGGAGGTGACCGCGACGGGAATCCTTTTGTAACGGCAGATGTTACGAAAAGGGTGGCCGAAGAACTGCATTCTGCGATTTTAAAGGCTTATTACAATAATCTGAAAACGGTAAGAAGAAGATTGAGCTTCAGAGGAGTTTCTGATGTTTTGAAAAAGCTTAGCGACGAATTGTACGGAGCTATTTTCAGAGGTGAAAAAATTACAGCGGAAGGCATTATTAAAAGGATTGATGAAGCAGAAAAGATTCTTAAAGAAGAGCACAATTCTTTGTTTATTGATACATTGATCGATTTCAGAGATCGTGTGAAGATCTTCGGAACTCACTTTGCAACATTGGATGTTCGCCAAGACAGCAGAATTCATCAGAAAGTGATTGACGATGTTTTTACTAAATTAAATGGAAATACCAAAGCCACGAACGAAGAGAAATTCAACCAATTAATTCAAATCTCAGAAAAAGTGAATGCTGATGATTTTGACGATATTGTAAAAGATACTTTATTAACGGTCTCTCAAATCACCGAAATTCAGCAGCTGAACGGATTGAGAGGTATGAACCGTTATATAATTTCCAATTCGGATGCTGTAAAAGATGTGATGAATGTGTATGCGTTTTTCAAAGTTTGCGGCTATCAGGATGAAGAAATTAATATGGATATTGTTCCGCTTTTCGAAACAATGGAAGGTCTTGCCAACGCCGAAAATGTAATGAATGAACTGTATCAGAACCCGATTTACAAAAAACATTTAGCAAAAAGAGGAAATCAGCAGACGATTATGCTTGGTTTCTCTGACGGAACGAAAGACGGAGGTTACCTGAAAGCCAACTGGGAAATCTATAAAGCAAAAGAAGTATTAACTCAACTTTCCGAACAAAACGGTATTAAAGTCGTGTTCTTCGACGGCAGAGGCGGCCCACCGGCAAGAGGTGGTGGTAAAACTCACGATTTCTACGCTTCTCAGGGGAAAACAATTGCCAATAATAAGATTGAATTAACGATTCAGGGGCAAACGATCACCAGTATTTTCGGAAATAAAGAACAGGCCAAATATAATTTTGAACAGCTTCTGACCGCCGGAGTGGAGAATGATGTCTTCAAAAATGCAAAGAAAGATTTAACGGAAAAAGAAAGAGCTTTAATTATCGAACTGGCAGACATCAGTTATCAGAAATATTCAGATTTAAAGGCGCATCCAATGTTTGTTCCTTATCTTCAGGAAATGAGTACGCTGGAATATTACGGAAAAACCAATATCGGAAGCCGACCATCGAAAAGAGGCGGCGACAGTGAGTTGAAGTTTGAAGATCTTAGAGCCATTCCGTTTGTGGGTTCCTGGGCGCAGCTGAAGCAGAACGTTCCCGGATTTTTCGGTTTCGGATATGCCATGGAAAAAATGAAAGAGCAAGGAAGATTTGATGAGGTGAGAGAACTGTATAAAGGTTCTGATTTCTTCAAAACACTGGTTTTAAACTCCATGATGAGTATGAATAAAACCTACTTTCCATTGACTTATTACATTAAAAATAACCCGAAATTCGGTGCTTTCTGGAATGTTTTGTTTGATGAATATACGCTATCAAAGGAAATTATGCTGGAACTGACAGGCTTTAAGATGCTTCAGGAAGAAGATCCGCTTTCCAGAAAATCGGTAAAAATCCGGGAGAGAATTGTGCTTCCTTTGTTGAGCATTCAGCAATATGCTTTAATGAAAATTCAAAAAGGGGAAGGCGATCTGGAGGCGTATGGAAAACTGGTGACCCGTTCGCTGTTTGGAAATATTAATGCGAGTAGAAACTCAGCATAAAAGAAATTTTTCGATATTTATGATTGATATTGAGTTGTTTAAAGCTCTAAAAATGAAAAAACCTCTCGGCTCGAGAGGTTTTTTCATTTATTCTTTGATAAATTTTTCATAATAAACTTTATCCTTCGTCTGAACTTTTAGATAATACACTCCATTCTGGAAATAGTCAACTTTAATCGATTTTTCGTTTTTACTTTTCCTAACTAATCTTCCCAGGTTATCGTAAATTTCAAGAAAAATGATGTCACTTTCTGAAGCGATGTTTAAAATATTTTTAACAGGGTTCGGAAAAATGGCTAATTTATCTTTTTTAATCAATTCAGAGGTATTTAAAACTGCATTGTAAAAATTACCAAAATTAAGTATTCCATAACCCATCTGATCGGTATGATTTGGATAAAGAGATGCTGTCTGCTGCAATCTGGTTCTCATCTGATCTCTGTTAAGCGAAGAAAAAGCCTGGATAAGACAAGCCACTCCACCAGCTGCAATCGGGGTAGCGATTGATGTTCCGCTAACCGATGTCAGACTATTATTATTAACTGTTGCGGCAGCTGTTCCTCTAACGCTTCCGTCTGGCTTTATTATGCCTGAAGAATTCGGTCCGAAAGATGAAAATCCGGAAGAAATTCCGTTCGAATCTACAGAGCCAATAGAAAATACGTTAGCATTATCTGCAGGAGTCGTGATGTAATGCCATGGCTGAGCCCCTGAATTTCCAGCGGCAATAAGCACGAAAATTCCTTTATTTACGGCAATTCCTGCAGCTTTTGCGATGAAAGATGTCGTTCCATTCATATCAGAATAGGTATAATCATATCTTGAATCATCGAAAGTAGAATAGCCCAAAGAAGTGGTGATGATATCAACCCCCTGCCTGTCGGCTTCTTCTGCAGCTTCAATCCAGTATAATTCTTCTTCCGGAACTTCCGCAGCCGCATTTTCACTTCGGTATAAATAAAAATTAGCATCCGGTGCAGAACCTACGAAAGTATTTTCAATATATCCGCCGATGGCTCCTAAAACAACGGTTCCGTGATCAAGCAATGACGGATTGTAGATATTGGCAGATTTCGCCACAAAGTCATATCCGCCTTTAATCTGATTATTATTTCTGATCCTTGCAAAAGCTGAACCTGTATCTACTGTAGGAAAACCGGCATCAATCACTGCAATAGATACGTTTGTTCCGGTATAACCAGCCAAATGGAGCGGTCTCAGATTAATCTGGTCGATCTGTGCCGAACCATTTCCGTAGTCAAATAGGGTTTGGGTTTTATTGGTTGCTGAGGTTTCCTGCCATTTATTTTGATGTGCAATTTTAGTTCCTCCATTGGAATTTTTGGCAAAACTTTCAACACTCTGAACATAAGGCTGAGACTCAAGGGTCGTCATTTGGGAGGTCGTGGCGTTCACGGCAACTCCATTGAGCCATTTTGAATAATCGGTTACCGTAAATCCAAGATTCTGAATGTTTTGAATGTAAGATGGCTCAATTGGAGCATCCTGATCATTTAAAGAAATTCCTAATGCCGAACGTCTGCTGAGCGATTTTTGAGACAGCTCAGAAAGCGGGTTGGCATAGAATGCCGCTTTGTTCGGTTTATTGTTAAAATAGACAAAAACAAGCTGTGTTTGCGCCGATGAGACCGAATAACCTGCTAAAAGACAAAAAAGTAAAGTTTTTTTCATGTATTTCTTTTGTATAAAGATAAAACAAAATCAATAAAATTTTTAAAAGGATTTTAAATTCCCTATTTTTACACAAATATTTATTTTATGAAAAAAATTCAGATGGTTGACTTACAAAGTCAGTATTACAAAATAAAGAATGATGTAGATAATGCAGTTTTAAATGTAATGGATTCGGCGGCTTTCATCAACGGCCCTGAAGTAAAGTCCTTCCAGAATGAATTGGAGTCTTATTTAGACGTAAAGCATGTTATTCCTTGTGCCAATGGTACAGATGCGCTTCAGATTGCGTTAATGGCATTGGATCTGCAGGAGGGTGACGAGGTTATTACCGCAGATTTTACCTTTGCTGCTACGGTAGAAGTTATTCATTTACTCAAGCTTAAATCGGTCTTGGTAGATGTTGATTACGATACTTTTACGATTTCTCCTGATGCTATAAAAAAAGCCATTACGCCCAAAACAAAAGCGATTATTCCTGTTCATATTTTCGGACAATGTGCGAATATGGAAGAGATTCTAAAGATTGCCGAAGAAAATAATTTATTTGTTATTGAAGATAATGCCCAGGCCATCGGGGCCGATTTTACTTTTGCAGACGGTACTGTAAAAAAAGCTGGAACCATGTCTACAGTAGGAACCACCTCTTTTTTTCCATCTAAAAATTTAGGCTGCTACGGCGACGGAGGCGCTATTTTTACAAATAATGACGAACTTGCTCACCGTTTGAGAGGGATTGTAAACCACGGCATGTATGAGAGATATTATCATGATGAAGTGGGCGTAAATTCTCGTTTAGACAGTGTTCAGGCAGCAATTTTAAGGAAAAAACTTCCGCATCTTGATACTTATAACGAATCTAGAGGAAAAGCAGCTGATTTTTATGATGAAGCTTTTGCCAGTCACCCACATATTTTAACGCCGAAAAGAGAGGAAAATTCCACTCACGTTTTTCACCAGTATACTTTAAGAATTTTGAATGGAAAGCGTAATGACCTGCAGAAGTTTTTAGCTGAAAAAGAAATTCCGGCAATGATTTATTATCCAGTAGCTTTAAGAAAGCAAAAAGCGTATTACCAGGAAAGCAATGATGCCGATTTTGTGAATACAGATCAACTTTTGGATGAGGTAATCTCTCTTCCGATGCATACCGAGCTTGATGAAGAACAGCTGAAGTTTATTACGGATGCTGTATTGGAATTTATGGCTTAATCTTATTGGAGGACTTTGTCAAAGTTTTAAATCTTTGACAAAGTTTTTCAATTGTTAATAGAAAAACACATACAACAGATGAAAATAAGAGAAACTCATTTAGAAGTTGATCATTTTTATTATATTTTCAACAGGGGAGTTAATTCTAAATTGATCTATTTAAGTAATAAAAACTATTATTATTTTCTTGGAAAGGTTAAATTATATTTAATTCCGTATTTTGATATTTATGCCTATTGTCTGATGCCGAATCATTTTCATTTTCTTTTGAAGCCTAAACATGATATAGATTCTTCTATAACATTTGGTAAAAAAGGACTGCACTCAAAAGAGTGTTTTTTCAGCAAAGAAATTGCAAAATTAATCAGCAGTTATACTCAGGCTTTTAATAAAGTATATCAACGAAGCGGTCCGCTGCTCGAATCTCCTTTTAAAAGAATACCAATTGATTCTGAGGAGTATCTTAAAAATTTAATAGTATACATTCATCAAAATCCTGAAAACTTTCAGAATTACAAATTTTCATCTTATCTTGCAGTGATTTCTAATGCAGAGACGCAGATTCAGCGTAATAAAGTATTGGAAATATTCGGTAATCATGAAAATTTTATCGAATGTCACAGAAAAGAAGTAAATGAAAACTTTGTCAAAGACTTAAAGCTTTGACAAAGCCCTAAAAAATATAAAAATGGCAATATTAGTCACAGGAGGACTTGGATATATCGGTTCTCACACCGTTGTAGAACTTTTGAATAACAATTTTGAAGTTGTTATCGTAGATGATTTATCGAATTCAGAAAAATTCATCTTAAAAAATATTGAGGAGATTACAGGAAAAAAACCGGTGTTTTATCCTTTTGATTTAAAAAGAAAAGAGCTGCTTACTCAGGTTTTCGATGCCCATGAGATTGATGGATGCATCAATTTTGCAGCGTATAAAGCGGTAGGAGAGAGTCAGGAAAAACCGATTGATTATTATGAAAACAATTTGTTTTCACTCATCAATATTCTTCAGGAATTTAAAACAAGAGGCCTGTCCAATTTTATTTTTAGCTCTTCTTGTACTGTTTATGGGCAGGCAGATCAGATGCCTATTGACGAAAATACACCGTTGAAAATGCCGGAAAGCGTCTATGGAAAGACCAAGCAGATGGGGGAGGAGATTTTAATAGATTTTGCAAAAGCGTACCAGCGCAAGATCTCCTTGTTGAGATATTTTAACCCTATTGGGGCACATCCTTCTGCTAAATTGGGTGAACTTCCGATTGGGATTCCTAATAATTTAGTCCCTTATGTAACCCAGACGGCGGCCGGAATCAGAGAAAAGCTAAGTATTTGGGGAGATGATTATCCAACAGTGGACGGAACGGCGGTTCGCGATTATATCTATGTGGTTGATTTGGCGAAGGCACACGTTGCAGCGTTGAAAAGATTAAAAGAAAATCAGGCTGAAGAAACAGCGGTTGAAATTTATAATTTGGGTACCGGAAAAGGATCTTCTGTACTGGAGGTGGTAAAAGCTTTTGAAATAGCGAATAATGTGGAGGTTCCTTATCAGATTTGTCCGAGGAGAGAAGGTGATATTACGGAAGCGTATGCAAATGTGAATAAGGCTGAAAAAGAATTAAGCTGGAAATCTGATACAAGTCTTGAAGATGCTTTAAAAACAACTTGGGAGTGGCAAAAATATCTTAAATCAAGAAATTAAGTTAACTTTACAAATAATTAAAATAATAATAATATTCTTTATTAATCGTCGTTTGATAATTAAATTAATTTAATACACGCGAAACTAAAAAATACTTATATGAAAACAGAAAGAATTGGTATTACATTTTCTTCATTCGATTTATTACACGCAGGACATATTAAAATGTTGGAAGAAGCGAAAACAATTTGCGATTACCTTATTGTAGGTCTTCAAATTGATCCTTCTCACGACCGTCCGACAAAAAATAAGCCTACCCAAACGATCGTTGAGAGATATATACAGTTGAAAGCAGTAAATGCAGTAGACGAAATTATTCCTTATTACACGGAAGAAGATCTGGAGGATATTTTAAAGTCCTTTGTAATCGATGTAAGAATTATCGGAGACGATTATCTGGACAGAGATTTTACAGGAAAGAAATACTGTGAAGAAAAAGGGATCGAAATTTATTATAATAAAAGAGATCACAGATTTTCTTCGAGCGACCTCAGAAAAAGAATTTTCGAAGCAGAAAGCAGAAAAATTAAACAGCCTGAGACTGTAAAATAAATTTTAAATCATAAAAAATCCCGAAAAATAATTTTCGGGATTTTTTTTTTATTAAATTGGACCACCTTGTTGGTCGTCTCCTGTTGCATTGGAGTTGATGTCTTTCTTTCTTTTTGGCTGATCAATTTTTTCTCCCTGCTTAAATCTGTAAGTAAGCGAGACTGAAAATTGTCTTGGCTGCCATTGCATATAATTTCTACGAGTATAATCACTATTGAAACTAAATACTTCTCTGCTTCTTGTATTGAAGATATCTTGAATGTTGAAAGCAATAGTTCCGTCGCCTTTCCAAATTGTTTTGGATGCTCCTAAATTTAAAGCATACATATCCTGCGTATTTTGGTTGGCAGATTTCTGTGCTCCTCTGTAGAATCCTTGCAGCTGAACGCTGAACGTTTTATCAAGTTTAAATGTAGTATTCAAACGTGCTCTTGTAGAGAAACCATCTCCTGTGAAATCCATAGAACCAATCTTTTCGTTTCCTTCACTATCCTTCGTTTCATAGTAGGCAATTCCAGTTGTTTTATAGCCGAACAAATCTACACTACCCATGATTTTTAACCAAGCAAACGGATCGTACGTAAAGTTTAAATCTAAACCATAACGATCATCATTTCCTAAGTTAATAGGTTTTGTGTAGAAAACACTAGCACTCTCATCTGGCCTATAAACAAGCATTTTTGTGTCGTCTGTAGCGTGTCTGTAGTAAAGTGTAGGATTAACGGTAAATCTTTTTCTTGAAATATTATAACCTACTTCATAAGAATCAACGTATGATGGATTTAAATCAATGTTACCTTCAAATATATTCTGACTGTTCGTATAGTTCGGGAAAGGAACCATAAAGAAGGATCTAGGTCTGTCAATTCTACGAGAGTAATTAACTAAGATCTGATTATCTTTAGAAACATCATAGCTTAAGAAAACACTAGGAAAAAGATTGTTATAGTTCTTAGTTTTATTAATTGGCGGAGAAGAAGGATTTTGATTGATATAATTAATTCTCACATTAGAATGTTCATCCCTTAAACCAACTTGATATCCAAAGTTTCCAACTTTACTTTTAAACTGAACATAAGCAGCATTGAAAATTTCTCTGTAATCTGTATTATTGTTATAATTAGATATAAGAGGATTAGATGCTGTACTTGTTACTGTATTATTGTATTCATTGCTGTTTACATCTATTCTGTAACCCGCTTCAATCTTAGATTTTTCACCAATAGGAAGTTCATAATCTGCTTTTCCTACCAATGTTTTGTTGATTGAATTTCTTCTTGTAATGTCTTCTAAAACCGGGATTGCGTTTTCAGTTTCAAGAATATTCGAGTTATTATTGCTTCTGTTTCTTTGTAAGCTTAATGATAAGGATAAATTCTGTCCTTTATCATCAAATTTATGATCCAGCCCAATATCTCCCTGGAATGCCAAGTTATTATTTCTTCCTACAGAATTTCTTTCAACATTAGATTGCATGAAATTCCATTGTTGAGGAACATTCAAGCTATATCTGTAAAACTCATTATAAGTTTTTAGAGACTCATTATTATCACTTTCGAAAGTTCTTACAACTCCTGATAGATTTAATGAAGTTTTATCTGAAATGTCATAGGTAAAACCTGCACTCGCATTATAGTTGTTGTTATAGCTTTTGTTTCGCGAATTTTGAAGCTGATATTGTTGAATATCATTTGGTTGTTTCGTTAGATCTTTTGGGGTACTAAGATCGATGTTGTTGTAAGTGGTCTCTGTTTCGTTTTTATTCCTATTCTCAGAATAGCCACCGCCACCATTTAAAAACCACGTCCATTTATCTTTTCTCCAGCTTAAGTTAGCATTAAGAGCTGTTCTAGGAAAATATCCTAATGTTCCAACCACACTTCCGTTGAAACCTACTTTTTTATTCTTCTTTAAAATAATATTTAAAATACCAGAAGTTCCCGAAGCTTCAAATTTTGAAGAAGGATTGGTAATTACTTCAATCCTTTCAATCTGGTCAGCAGGGATACTTTGCAAGGCATTTGCACCATCATCAATTCCTAATAACGCAGAAGGTTTACCATTAATTAAGAATTTTACATTAGTGCTTCCTCTCATCGAAACAGTACCGTCTGTATCCACAGAAACCGATGGTACGTTCGTTAAAACATCCTGAAGATTCCCTCCTTTACTCACAATATCTTGAGACGGATCGTAGGTCTTTTTATCAAGTTCTACTTTATAAGGTTTCGTTGCCTGAACGGTAATGGTCACGCCCTGGATATCCTGAGTTTTTACATTGGTGGCACTTGTTTCGGGCTCAATAGATAAAGCCCCGATGCTGCCTGCTCCTGTAATCTGCTTATTGGTGAGGCTTTTCTTGTAATCGATTGCCTCAACAGTGATATCATAATTTCCCGGCGCAAGATCTAATTGATATTGTCCCTTTTCATCGGTAAGCGTGGCATCGCTGAATAGTTTGCTCTCTTTGTTACTGAATGTCACAGATGCATAAGGTACAGGCTGATTGCTTTTGTTAACAACCGATCCCGTTACGCCTACTTTCTCCTGACCAAAAGCAAATGCCGCCGCCGATAGAACAAAGGTAAGCCCAAGGGTCTTCTTTGTGAAAAGGTTAATGATTTCCGTCTGATTCATAGATTTGTTTTTGTGTAAAATCGTGAAAGTATTATTCATAATATTGTGAATTTAATAAAGTTTTAAAATTCAAAATATTACGAATAATTTGTTATTTTGTAATGTATAGGTCGTCTTTTAAGACTAAATGTTAATTATTATATTGTTAAATTAAAGTTAATTTTTTCTTCTATTTAATATTTTTAGAATTCAGCCAGTCCTGATACGCTTTTGCATTGATAGCATGTTGCGCTGCACTGGCCGTGAATTTGTGATAACCGAACCTCGCAGGATCTGCACACATAAAGATATAATCGTTATTTTCCGCATTCAAAACTGCATCTACCGAGTTTTTGTCAACAATACAGATGGGGCCCGGAGGAATTCCTTTATTAGCGTATGTATTATAAGGCGACGGAGTCGAGAGGTGTTTATAAAAAACTCTTTTAATCGGTTCCTTAAAGTTGGTCTGCTGATTGATGGCATAGATGACCGTGGGGTCAGATTGTAGTTTCATATTTTTTCGGTAACGGTTAAGATACAGCCCTGCAATAGTCCTCATTTCATCCTTTTTCCCTCCCGATTCTTTATAGACAATAGAAGCAAGCGCATAAATCTGATCTCGCGATAAACCAGATTGCTGTTCCTTTGCTTTTCTTTCGCTGTTCCAGAAATCATTATACTGATCTTCAAATTTCTTGAAAAACTCTTTTGGGGTTACCGTCCAGAAAAAATTATAGGTATCGATAAAGAAATATTTTTTCAGATCTTCGGCATTTTTATACCCTTTTTCAGCAGCAATACCGCTCAGTTGATTCACAAATTTTAAAGAATCCAGTTCTGTTTTTTTAGTGACTTTACCAACCATTTGATAGACGTCCCCAAAATCACCAATTCTAAAACTATTCTCGCTTTGGTTTCCGGCCTTAATCATATTTACCAAATGGGTATTTCCCAACCCTTTCTGGAAATGATAACGTCCTGGTTTGAAAGATTGTTCAAGACCTTTCATTCTGGCTACCGTTTCGAAAGATTCTTTATCGCTTACATATTGGGCGGCAGAATCAACAATCTGTTTAAAATTCGCATTGTGCGGAATTAAAACATAGCCATCTTTTTCCACATTGTTGCCGTAATATTTATTATAAAATCTCAAACCAAAAAATCCTCCTACTATAAAAACAAGTAAAATGATGATGAGAATTGCTTTTTTCATAAATGTTGATTAAAAGTTTACTAATTATAAAAGGTCTACTTTTCCCTTAAAAACTTGTTTTGCCGGGCCTTCAAGCCAAATATTCCGGAAATGATCTCCACTTTTTTCGGCATATACTTTTAGGTTTCCGCCCAGCGTTTTAACATTTACAGAGATTAGATTGTTATTTTGCAGAAAAGTTAAAGCCGAAGCCGTAACTCCCGTTCCGCAGCTGTATGTTTCATCTTCAACGCCTCGCTCATAGGTTCTTACAAAAATCTCTTCGTCTGAAATTTTTTCAACAAAATTCACGTTGATGCCTTTTTCTTTATAATTTTCAGAGTTTCTGATACCGTTTCCGTGGGCAAAAACATTGTAGTTTGCCAGATCTTCAACATATTTCACGTAATGCGGCGAGCCGGTATCCATTACCGTATCGTCACCATCATTTAAAATAGTATTTACATCGCCCATTTTAAGTTTTATGATTCCGTTGTGGATTTCTGCGTCATGCTCTCCGTCGATGGCGATAAATTTACATTTACCTTCAAAAATATCTAAGAAAAAAGCAAAGGCCACCGAGCAGCGGGCACCGTTTCCGCAGAAACTTTTAGAACCGTCAGAATTGTAATAATCAACCTCGAAATCAAAACCTTCCGCATGATTGATCTTAATAAGTCCGTCTGCGCCAATTCCGAAACGGCGGTCGCAAAGTTTCTGAATATTTTCGAGGGATAGGTCATTCCACTCACCGGAGCGATTGTCGATCATCACAAAATCATTTCCTGTCCCCTGATATTTATAAAATTCCATATTTTTCTATCTGATTTTACTAAAAAATTAACTCACAAAATTACTAAATAAAAACAAAAACGAACAGGGTAAGCTGTTCGTTTTTGTTTTTATTTAGAATGATTATATTATCTTCTGAAACCTCCTGTTCCCGATGAAGATGAAGAACTGTTCTGCTGTGTTGTTGGCGAACTGTTTCTAAATCCTCCCGAATTTGAATTATTCTGTTGAGGCTGAGGTTGCGGACTTGCATTTCTGAAGCCACTGTTATTTTGTTGTGGCTGAGGCGTGCTTTGCTGCTGATTTCTGAATCCGCTGTTATTCTGTCTCTGAGAATTGTTGTTCTGCTGTTGATTTCTGAATCCTCTGTTGCTATTATTGTTGCCTGAGTTAGAATTTCTGAAACCTCCGCTATTGCTGTTACCCTGAGAATTAGAATTTCTGAATCCTCCCGAGTTATTTCTTCCTGAGTTATTATTGTTGGAATTAGAATTTCCAAAACTTCCCTGATACGTATTACCCTGACTTGAAGATCTTCTCTCTACATAAACTTTTCTTCGGGAATTGTTGTAATTGGAATAGTAATAAGGAACTCCGTTATCGTAATAATAATTAACGTCATTTCTGTAATAATACCCGTCGTTTCCATAAAATCCACCATTGCCGTAATAGCCTGATGGCGCGTAGTAATATCCGTTATTATAATAAGGATCTCCATAGCCGGCGTTGTTGGCATATCCGTCTGAATAGGCTAAACAGGACGCTAAACTAGAGATGGTGATAATACTTAATGCTATTTTTAATATATTTTTCATGTCTTAATATACTTTTTTTTGTTTAAAACTTTTTTTCCACTGAACGAATCCTGAGATCGCCATTATAGTAAATACCAAATATTGAACCGAAGTGATTCCGAGACCTTTATAAATCATCATCGGTATGCAGATAATATCTCCGATAATCCAGAAAATCCAACTGTCGATGCGTCTTTTCGCCATCAGCCACATGCCGAGTAAAAAAGTGGAGGTGGTAACCACATCCAGCCAGTTGGCCCAGTCTAAATGATATAAACCGAGATGTACACCGGTCATTGAAAATTGATTATCTATATAAGGTTTAAAATAATATACTACAGTTACTAAGATTAGACTTATGATAAAAAGTAAAATGCCATATATCCATTCTTTTTTTTCTGCCCATTTCACATCTACATGAATATTATCCTCTGAATTTTTAGACCATAAAACCCAGCCATAGACGCTGATAACGGTATAATAGACATTGATCATACAATCGCCAAGCAATCCGAAATTGAAAAGGATATAAACATAAATGAGGGTAGAAATGATCCCGGTAGGATAAACAAGGATATTTTTTTTAATTGAATAATATACGCTTAGAATTCCGAAAAAAGCAGCAAAGGCTTCCAGGGAAATTTCCAGAGAATTGTAGTCTTCGTAAGGTTTTACGAAAAGATCGTATACATTCATGGGTTCAAAAATACATAAAAAATGGCATATTTTAAAATGATTTGAATAATATGTAAACCAGATTTTTAACCCTTTGTATATAAATTAAATGACGAAAGTTTATCAATAAACATTCTTATTTCTAAATTTTTTATATTTTCGTAAATCTTTAATAAATAAAAAAACATGTCTAAAATTTGGGTTAAAAAGCCGCTAAGTGCCTATGAGGCAGATATGAAGAAAAGCGAGCTGAAAAAAGTCCTTGGTAAATGGAGCTTAACTGCAATTGGAGTAGGAGCGATTATTGGTGGAGGAATTTTTGTTCTTACAGGAACCGGAGCGTATTATCACGCAGGGCCGGCATTGGCAATTTCTTTTATTGTGGCAGGTATCGCCTGTATTTTTGCCGCATTGTGTTATGCCGAGTTTGCTTCCATTATTCCGGTAGAAGGTTCAGCGTATGCGTATGCATATGGGACAGTAGGTGAAATTTTTGCCTGGGCGATGGGCTGGTGTCTCATATTAGAGTACGCAATGGCCAGTATGGCGGTCTCCGTGAGTTGGTCCGGATATTTTACCAAATTTCTGAAGATTTTTGGGATTCATCTTCCTTCCTTTCTTACATCAGATCCTGCAAGTTACACAGGAGAAGGTTTTTCGATGAATTTACCTGCTTTTATACTTGTTTTATTAATTACAGCATTATTGGTAAAGGGAACTAAAGAAGCGGCAAGTGCAAATAATTTAATCGTTGTCATGAAAACATGTGCGGTTGTTTTTGTTATTCTTGCAGGAGCTTATATCATTTTTTCAAGCACAGATCTTTATACTGCGGCTGATGGTGTTAAAAACTGGAAGCCTTTTATCCCAGATCAGACCATGATTAAAAATTCGGAGGGTGAAATGGTCTCCGCCTACGGAATTAAAGGAATTATTTCAGGAGCGGCGGCAATTTTCTTTGCCTATATTGGTTTCGATGCCGTTTCTACGCAGGCCGGAGAGGCAATTAACCCTAAAAAGGATGTGCCGTTTGCCATTATTACTTCGTTATTGGTATGTACGGCTTTATATATTTGTGTATCGTTGGTATTAACGGGGATGATCCACTATTCGGATTTTAATCCGGAGGGTAAATTTCCTGATGCAATTAAAGCACCTGTAGCGTATGCTTTTGAAATTGCCGGAAAACACTGGGCCAGTAATATCGTAACGATTGCTGCTACCGTAGGGTTGATCTCTGTGGTAATGGTGATGATGATGGGACAGTCCAGAATTTTCATCGGAATGGCAAAAGACGGATTGATTCCTAAATTCTTTGGTGATCTGCATCCAAAAACAAAAACACCTTACAAAGGAATCATTTTACTAGGTGTTGTCGTTGCATTTATTGCAGCGCTTACCCCTATTTCCACACTGGCAGATATGACGAGTTTTGGAACACTCTTCGCCTTTACGCTGGTTTGTATCGCAGTTTGGGTAATGAGAAAAAGAGAACCGAATTTGGTAAGACCATTCAAGATTCCGGCTTATAAAATAATTGTTGCGTTGGGAGTAGTTATCAATGTATACCTTATTCTTAACCTTAGCACCCATGCATTGGAACTTTCTGCAATCTGGCTATTTTTAGGAGGTTTGGTTTACATACTGTACGGAAGAACACATGGAAAACTCAATAATCCGGAAAAATATCAGAATAATGATTAATATATCAACCCGCTTCGGCGGGTTTTTTTATTTTTGTGATCTATGAAAAAATTACTTTTAGTTATATGGGCTTTTACGGGAACACTCGCTTTTTCCCAGCAAGTAGAAAGCCTTACCACAATCTTACATGATAAAATAAGCATTCGCGCGCTCGAATTGTATGATCATAAGATTTGGTACAGCGGAACGGATTCTAAATTTGGTTTTGTTGATTTAAATGATTCTCACCATCAAAAACAGATTCAGCTTTCAGATAAAAAACTTCAGTTCCGGACATTAGCTCAGGATAAAAATTCATTTTACGCCATCAATATTGAAAGTCCGGCTTACTTTTTTAAGATTGATAAAAAAAGTTTACAACATCAGATTATTTTTACGGATAGCGTAAAAACGGCTTTCTATGATGCTTTACATTTTATAAATGATGATTTCGCCTATGCGCTGAGCGATGCAGATAAAGATAACGATCTAAAACTGGCCGTCTTTAATGCAAAAGGAAGAAATGAATGGTATGTCATAAAAAATATCCTGAAATTAAACGAAGGAGAGGCAGCCTTTGCCGCCAGCAATACCAATATTGCTTCCACCAAAAACTATATGTGGGTAGCTACGGGAGGAAAATCTTCAAGAATTTTCAAAATGAAAACCTCCGGCGAGGACTGGGATATTTTTAACACGCCCGTTATTCAGGGAGAATCGTCTCAGGGCATATATTCTATTGATTTTTTGAATGATCAGTTTGGAATTGCTGTGGGAGGAGATTATACCAGGCAGGACGCCAATATCAATAATATAGCCACGACAAAAGATGGTGGGGAAACATGGCAGATTCAGGCCTCCGGTAAAAATGCAGGATATACCACCTGCGTTAAGATTAAACCAAAATCTAAAGGAAAAGAAATTATTGCCGTGGGAGATCAGCATATCAGTTATTCTTCGGATTTTGGTAAATCATGGAAGAAAATTTCTGGTGAAAAAGGCTTTTTTGTCTGCAAATGGGTGGATAGTAATACCGTGATTTTAGCCGGGAAAGATAAAATTTCTGTCCTGAAACTTAAATTTTAAATTTTTATTTGAATTGAAAGACATGTTCCGTTAGTTCGTTTTTCGCCATAAATCAGAGAAATCGGGAATTTTATCATTACATAAAAATAATGTCGCCATAATGTTCTCAACACACTGCCCTGAGCGAACTGATGAAATGTCTGCTTAACATCTGAAAAATGAAAAATTTAGATTAAATTTCACAAAATTTTCACTATGAAAAACTTAAAAACACTATTTCTTTTATTAATTCCGGCTTTGTTTTATGCTCAAAAGGTCCGGGTTTTTATTTTGGCAGGACAGTCTAATATGAATGGTTTTGGATATAATAAAGACCTTCCGAATGATTTGAAAACGTTTAAAGACGTGTATATATTTCAGGGAAATTCAGTTCCTGACGGTGAAATGAATGGCGGTGTCGGAAAATGGGAGGTTTTAAAGCCCGGAAACGGAACCGATTTTAAATCGGATGGAAAAAAAAATAAGCTGTCGGACCGATTCGGACTGGAGTTATCTTTTGCCAAAAGAATAAAAGAGCTTTTTCCGAATGATAAAATAGCCTTAATTAAATATGCCAGAGAAGGAACGTCTATCGACAGTTTGGCGGCGGAAGATTTTGGTTGCTGGGATGCGGATTTTAAAGGAAAAAACGGGATCAATCAATATGATAATTTCCTTAAAACCGTTAAAAATGCTTTAGCTGAAACGGATATCGACGGAAATGGGAAGAAAGATGAGATTATTCCTTCCGGAATTCTTTGGATGCAGGGCGAAGCAGATGCCGGCTATAATGAAGAAATCGCCAATCGTTATTATAATCATTTAAAAATATTAATGAATCAAATGAGAGCCACTCTGCTTACCGATGATCTGCCGGTAGTTATCGGGAAAATTTCAGATTCAGGTAAAAATGAGGTTGGAAAAGTGTGGCCGATGGGAGAGCTTGTACAATATGCTCAGGAAAAATTTGTTAAAATCGATAAGAAAGCAGCGATTGTACGTTCTACCAAAAAATATAATTACGGGGATGATCCGTGGCATTATGACAGCGAAGGATACATCGATCTGGGTAAAAATTTCGCAGAAGAAGTATTTAGATTGATTATAAAATAAACATGATAGATAAAGCCTAATATAATTCATGATTTAATATTCGTAAGTTATAGTTAATTTTGCCTAGTGAAATTCACTTTAGAGTTTCCTTGAAAATTTAAAATTTTAATGAATTCTTTAATCGATAAATATAATATTCCAGGACCTCGTTACACGTCTTATCCTACCGTTCCTTATTGGGATGAAAGTAGTTTTTCGCCTGAAAGATGGAAAGACAGCGTTATCAGGTCTTTTAATGAAAGCAATGCAGAAGAAGGAATTTCTATTTATATTCACTTACCTTTCTGTGAAGCGTTGTGTACTTTTTGTGCCTGCCACAAGCGTATTACAAAACAACATAGTGTAGAAATACCTTATCTCGAGAGTGTTTTGAAAGAATGGCAGTTGTATCTTCAGCTTTTTGATGAAAAACCGAAGTTGAAAGAACTGCATTTGGGAGGCGGAACACCTACGTTTTTTTCTCCTGAAAACCTTAAAAAAATGCTGTCCGGTATTTTTGAGACCGTTGAGATTGCCGAACATCCTGAATTTTCTTTTGAAGGACATCCCAACAATACAACAAGAGAGCATCTTCAGACTTTGTATGATCTGGGTTTCAGAAGAGTAAGTTTTGGTGTTCAGGATTATGATCCGAAGGTTCAGAAAGCCATTAACAGAATTCAGCCTTTTGAAAATGTGCAGAGAGTAACCGAATTGGCAAAAGAAATCGGATACCGGGGAATCAGTCATGACCTTGTTTTCGGGCTTCCGCATCAGACCTGGGAAGCAATGGAATATACCATTCGCAAAACGATGGAATTGAAACCCGATCGTCTGGCATTTTATTCTTACGCACACGTTCCGTGGGTGAAAGGTGTTGGGCAAAGAGGTTTTGATGAAAATGACCTTCCGAGTGGTGAAGAAAAACGCCGCTTGTATGAAGATGGTAAAAAATTATTGGAAGATTTAGGATATATCGAAGTAGGAATGGATCATTTTTCTCTGGAGCATGATGATTTGTATCAATCTTTAATTCAGAAAAAACTGCACCGGAATTTTATGGGCTATACCTCAAGCAACACGCAATTGATGGTTGGTTTAGGAATGTCCGCCATTTCAGATTCCTGGTATGCTTTTGCTCAGAATGTAAAAACGGTGGAAGAGTATCAGAAAATGGTGGAAGAGGGTGAAATTCCTGTTGTAAAAGGACATATTCTGAATCATGAAGATCTTACGGTAAGAAGACATATTCTTAATTTAATGTGTCAGCTTGAAACGACTTTTGATGTTCAAAATTCTTTTCCTGAGCTTGAAAATGCATTCGAAATGCTTCAGGAAATGGAAAATGACGAATTGGTGGAAATTAACGGACATCAGATAAAAATTACAGAAAAAGGCCGCGCATTTACAAGAAATGTAGCCATGGTTTTTGATTTAAGAATGATGAGAAACAAACCTGAAACAAGGATTTTCTCCATGACGATATAAAATGAAAAGCGATTCAATTTTGAATCGCTTTTTTATTTTTAGTGAGTTCAAAAACTCATGGATACTTCGAGCTTTACGTTTTATTGCTATTTTACAATCAGTTTCTGACTGTAAGAATTCATATCCCCGGATTTTAAATTAATATAATAAATTCCTGCAGGAACATCTGTAATATCTAAACTCTGTCCGTTTTTCACCTTGTCATTTTCCCACACTTTTCTGCCTTCTGTGGTATAAATTTCTGCGGTAATGTTTTTATCTGGAATTCCATCAATAAAAATTTCTTCAGATGCCGGATTGGGATAAATGGTTATCGCATTAAAGTTATTAACCTCCTGAGTTCCCAACGTACTGGTTGTGATTTTATAAATTTTTCCGTTGTTCACGGCAGCGACATATAATTCTTTCTGAAAATCCTGCCCGAATGTTGAAAAGTTATTTCCCGAATAGGCCGGCGTCCACACCACGGAATTATCAGGACTCATGATCCCGATTTGTGTAGAACAGTAATCGGCAAAGAAATACTTTCCTGTAAGACCCGGATTTTGAGTCCCTCTGTACACATAACCTCCCGTAACGGAACATTTTCCTCCCGAATGATCATAAACCGCCACCGGAAAAGTCATCGTTGACTGTGCGGCGCATCCCGAAGTGTTATAATCGCTGTTGCCTTCATAACATCGCCATCCGTAGTTAATTCCGGCCTGCGTTAATGGCATTCTGTTGATTTCTTCAATTTGTCCCTGTCCGACATCGGCGATCATTGCCTGACCCGTACTTAAGTCGAACGACCATTTCCAGGCATTTCTAAGTCCGTAAGACCAGATTTCATCCGATCCGTCGATTCCAACAAAAGGATTGTCTGGCGGGATATTGTAAGGTGCTGTGTCTGTATTCACATCAATTCTCAGCATTTTTCCTAATAGGGAATTTTTATTTTGAGCATTATTATTCGGGTCTCCGCCACTGCCTCCGTCACCCGTAACCACCCAAAGATTGCCATCCGGAGCAAAATGAATGCTTCCGCCGTTATGATTTTCAAAAGGTTTCGGGATATTCAACAGGATCTTTTCAGAATTGGGATCCGCAGTATTCGGATCTGTACTGCTTACAGTGTATCTGGCCACAATAATATTTCCTGCGGGATTGTTATAATACACAAAAAAATACCCGTTGGCAGAGTATTCCGGATGAAAGGCCAGTCCTAAAAGTCCTCTTTCGCCTCCATAAAGAATTTTCGAACTGATATTTAAAAAATTAGTAGTATTAATGGTTCCGTTAGACTGAATAATTTTAATCAATCCGTTCTGTTGTACGACAAACAGGCGGCTGTCGTTGGCGTTCGCAATCTCCACAGGTGCGGTAAGTCCCGTTGCAAATTCTTCCATATTAATGCTTTGTGCATTAACAATTAAAGAAGAAAAAATACTTACGCTAAAAAGTAGTTTTTTCATAATATTTTGATATTTAATGGGTTGAATTTGTAAGTGAAAATTTTATACCAATCCCTATTGAATTATTAATTAAAATTTATAACAATCGTTAGTAAATGTTTAATGTAAATGAAAGAGCCGATATATCTGAAAATAAACGATTTCTGTTGTTAATAATTCATAAAATTCAATAAAATGATTATATTTGCCGACTTAATTTAACGTAGTTACAACAAAATGCAAGGAAAAGGACTTATTACAATTGTTGCTATTGTACTAGGGTTAATTTGCTTAAACGAGCTATTACCAACGTGGTACGCCAGCAAAATTGAAAAGCAGGCGACTGCTATTGCAGGAGACAACCCAGAGAAGTATCAGAAAGAAATTTTAAGACTTTCTAAGGATACTTTGAATTTAGGATTTACTAAACTTTATTACTCTAAAGCCAAAGACAAGGAAATGAAACTTGGTCTTGACTTGAAAGGTGGAATCAACGTTCTTTTGGAGATCAACCAAAGAGACTTGGTGAATGATTTAACAAATTATTCTACAAACCCAATCCTGATTGAAGCTTTAAATAAGACGGATGAAGTTCAGAAAAATTCTACAAAATCTTACATCGATAATTTCTTCGATCAATTCGATGCAATCAACAAAGCAAAAGGGACAAACCTGAAGCTTGCTGATCCTGAACTTTTCGGAAACACGAATCTTTCAGAAATTAAATATAATACTTCTGATGATCAGGTGAAAAGTATTATCAAGAGAAGAATAGACCTTTCTGTAGGAACGGCTTTCGAGGTAATCCGAACGAGAATCGATAAGATGGGTGCTGTGCAGCCCAACGTTCAGAGAGTACCGGGTACTGCCAGAATTTCTGTGGAAATGCCGGGTATGAAGGATATCGATAAGGTGAAAAAAATGCTTCAGACTTCTGCAAAACTTCAGTTTTGGGAAGTACAACAGGTTCCGGAAATTGCACCGTATTTCCAGTCGTTAACGACAATGGTCTCTATGAAAGGAGATTCTATGGGAGTGGCGAAGAACACAAACTTCATGAATCTTTTAAACCTTGACAAATTAAGAACGAATGGTGTTGCCAACGTAAAATTGTCTGATACTGCTGCAGTAAACAAAATTCTGAACAGCAAGATCGGGCAGTCTCTACGTCCAGCAAACATTAAATATACTCAGTTTATGTGGGGTTACAAACCTGAAGCTACCGATAGCCAGAGTTTGGTATTGTATGCAATCAGAAGTAACATCAACCAGAAAGCTCCTGTAGATGGTGCTGTAGAAACTGCAAACATCAGCTATGACGAGCTGAGCAGAGTAGTGGTAGACATGCAGATGGATTCTAAAGGTGCTAAAGAATGGAAAACTTTAACGGAGAAAAACGTTGGAAAACCAGTAGCGGTAACACTTGATAACAGAGTGTACACGGCGCCAAATGTTGTTAATGCTATTCCTAACGGTAGAACTCAGATCTCTGGTAACTTCTCTCAGGAAGAAGCTAAAGAATTGGTAGACGTTTTAGGAGCAGGTAAATTACCTGCCGGTGCAAAAGTAGTTCAGGCTACGCAGGTAGGGCCGTCATTAGGACAGGAATCTATTGATGCGGGTATGCTTTCATTCGGTATTGCATTCTTAATTATTATTGTTTATATCATTTTCTATTATGGTGGTGCCGGGGTGTACGCTGTAATTGCGATGATCATTAACTTATTCTATATTTTCGGAATCATGGATTCCGGAGACTTTACTCTTACGCTTCCTGGTATCGCGGGTATCGTTCTTACGATGGCAATGGCGGTCGATACGAACGTTATTATCTACGAAAGAACTAAAGAGGAGCTATTTGCAGGCAAGAGCATTTTAGAAGCGTATAAAGACGGTTTCAAGCATGCATTAAGTGCAATTGTGGATGGTCACTTAACGACGTTATTAACATCTGGAGTACTTTTCTTATTCGGAACAGGTCCTATCAAAGGATTTGCCTTAACGTTAGGAATTGGTATCCTGATGACTTTCTTTACTTCCGTATTGCTTTCAAGAGTAATGATCTTCCACAGACTTGGAAAAGGAAAAGGGCTTTCTGTCTGGACGGCGCCAACGAAAAACCTATTCAGAAATACCTGGATTGATTTTATTGGAAAAAGAAAATATGCATACATTGTTTCTGCTGTTCTTACCGTAGTTTGTATTGCTTCAATCGCTATTCACGGATTCAAATACGGGATCGATTTTACCGGAGGTAGAAACTATGTGGTAAGATTTGACAAAGCTGTAAACGCTGAAGATATTGAAGGTAATTTGGTGAAAATGTTCAAAACTGAAGATGGGAAAAACTCTTCTGTTGAAGCCAAAACTTTCGGAAACGACAAGCAGTTAAAGATCTCTACCGATTATCTGATCGAAGACGAATCTTTAAAAGCTGACCAGACTGTTGAACAAAAACTATTCGAAGGATTAAAATCTCAGTTGCCGGCAGGGATGACCATGACGGATTTCAAATCTGCAGATAAAGACCACGCAGGTATTATTTCTTCTGAAAAAGTAGGTCCTACCGTTGCGGATGACATCAAAACTCACGGTACTTTGGCTGTAGTTGCTGCTTTGGCGGGTATCTTCATCTATATCTTGGTGAGATTCAGAAAATGGCAGTTCTCTCTTGGTGCGGTTGCGGCATTGTTCCACGATGCGGTAATTATTTTGGGAGCTTATTCATTGCTTCACAAGTATATGCCTTTCAATATGGAAATCAATCAGGATTTCATCGCTGCGATCCTTACGGTATTAGGATATTCCATCAACGATACAGTAATTATCTTCGACAGGATTAGAGAATATTTAAGAGAGAAAAAATCATTAACATTAGCTGGTTTATTCGATGACTCTATTTCCAGTACGTTAGGAAGAACATTTAACACCTCATTTACTACGATTTTAGTAATCTTGGCAATCTTCATTTTCGGTGGAGATAACCTGAGAGGATTTATGTTTGCCCTTCTAGTAGGTATCGGTTTTGGTACATACTCATCCATCTTCATTGCATCAGCCATCGCTTATGACTTCCTGAAGACCGGAAAAGAAGACGAAGTTCACGGTAAAACAACTTCAAACAAAGAAGTACTTGCTTCAAAATAATTTATACTACAATAAATAAGAAAATGCCTTTCGATTCGAAAGGCATTTTTTGTGGCTGATGGGTTTTGGGTTTTGGGTTTAGAGTTTAAAGTTTAAGGTTTAGGGTTTATAGTTTATAGTTTTTGGTTGTTAGTTTTATTACGATGTAAATGTTTTAGAATCAGAGAATATTTAAAATTAATCGGAGTGAATTTTCAGGTTGGTTTTACGGAAAGGACGCAAATTTATTGAGCATTTAGAGGCTTTTATTAGACCATTCGCCTTCGTTCTTCCAATAAACTTAAACCGCTCTCAGTTTTTAGAAGTTTGTTCCGGAGTAATAAAATATTGTTAATAAGCTTTATCCTACTAAAAACTCATAACTAAAAACCAAAACCAAAAACTAACAACTAATAACCAAAAACTATAAACCTTAAACCATAAACCAAAAAACTTAAACTAATTTAGAACCATTATTTTTCCCGATTTGATTAATTTTGCAACACTATGGAAAATTCTAAGAAGAAAGCTGCGATGAGCTTCATTTTTATTACGTTGTTGATAGACATTACGGGATGGGGAATCATCATTCCAGTGGTTCCGAAACTCATTGAGGAATTAATCCATGCGGATATAAGTGAAGCTGCAAAATATGGCGGCTGGCTGGGTTTTGCCTATGCATTTACGCAGTTTATCTTCTCTCCGGTTGTAGGAAACTTAAGTGATAAATATGGGCGAAGACCCATCATTCTGATCTCATTGTTTGGTTTTGCGATCGATTATATTTTGCTGGCTCTATCGCCAACTATTTTATGGCTGTTTCTGGGAAGGGTGATTGCCGGGATTACAGGCGCCAGTGTCACCACAGCGAGTGCTTATATTGCAGATATTTCCACAGATAAAGACCGGGCAAAAAACTTCGGATTAATTGGAGCTGCGTTCGGGTTGGGATTCATTATCGGTCCCGTTTTAGGTGGCCTTCTAGGACATTACGGAGCCAGGGTGCCTTTTTATGCAGCGGCAGTTTTATGTCTGTTGAACTTCCTTTACGGATATTTCATCCTTCCGGAAAGTCTTGATAAAGATAAAAGAAGAGAATTCAACTGGAAAAGAGCAAATCCTGTGGGTTCTTTTAAGTTTTTAGGAAAACATCCTGAAATTTCGGGACTCATTGTTTCATTAATATTAATCTATATTGCCGGACATGCCGTACAAAGCAACTGGAGTTTCTTTACGATGTATGAATTCAAATGGGACGAAAGAATGGTCGGCATCTCTCTTGGAGTCGTCGGTTTGCTGGTGGGCTTAGTTCAGGGAGGATTAATTCGTTGGACAACTCCAAAATTCGGTGAAGAAAAAAGTATTTATTACGGATTGACTTTATACGCCATCGGTATGCTGTTATTTGCGTTCGCCACCCAGGGCTGGATGATGTTTGCCTTCCTGATTCCTTATTGTTTGGGCGGAATCTGTGGTCCTGCGCTTCAGTCGGTTATCACAAAAAGTGTTCCTTCAAACGAACAGGGAGAACTGCAGGGTGCATTAACGAGTTTAATGAGTGCTACTTCCATTGTTGGCCCTCCGATGATGACCAATTTATTCTATTATTTTACTCACGATCAAGCTCCGTTTAAGTTTTCGGGAGCGCCATTTTTTCTCGCGTTTATCTTAATGGCGGTGAGTGTTGTGATTACCTATCTTGCTTTTCAGAAAAAAGGTATTAAAAAAGAGTAGAAAAATGAATGCATTTATCTATAAGTCATCTGTCAAAGTTTCAGGCTAACGCTATCCCTTCACTTGATCAGCTTGTTTTCTATTGTTCGATTATTTGACTGTTTTCCCAATACAATTAAACGAGCTTTTAATATTTGGCATAAACTCACCTTTCTATACTGGCTGAAGCCAGTCCCTATTGAATATATTAATAGAATTCGGAAGCTGGATGCCGTAAGATTGAGGTTTTAAAGTGATAAAAATCAAAATTCTCCCATTTTTCTTTGAATTTTTGTGATCATAACAGAATAAAGAACTTCATGAACTTCCAGCCTCACTCTTCCAGCTTCCAGCTATACACTGATCAACAAAAAATAACCTTTTCCTTCACATATCTTAAAATTTGTTTAAAATATAAGGATCATGTAATATATATGTATAATGTTTCGTAATTTTACGACATGGAATTAAGTATTGGAGAAATGGCACTGATTGCTGTGGCGATCGTTGTATTATTCGGACCGGATAAACTTCCACAAATTGCACGCGATCTTGGCGCAGGGGTAAGAAAAATGCGTGGAGCCGTAGAAGATATCAAAACGGAAATTATGAAGGAAACAGATAATCCTGTTTCTGAAATAAAGCGTGAGATTGAGAAGGTAAAAGATGCCGCAAAAGATTACAATCCGATGAAAGATATCCAAAAAGATATTCTTACAGAACCCCAGCAGGCTTCTAACGAACCTCCCAAACCAAAACCTGAAGACGATGATACGTACGAAGGTCCTGTAAGCAGATAAGATGGAGGAAATTATTCAGGAAGATAAAAAGGTCTTTTTGTTTCTCAATAATTTGGGAGACTCTTCTTTTGATCAGTTTTGGATGCTGGTTTCCAGTACCTGGATCTGGGTTCCGCTTTACATCATCTTCTGCTACTTTTTATTTAAAAATTATAAATTAAGATCTCTAATCTTCATTCTGGTCTTTATTGGAATTGGCGCTGCTGTCTCCGATCAGCTGGCCAGTGTTTTCAAATATGGAGTCGCGAGATTAAGACCTTGCCATGATCCTACGCTGGAACATCACATGCGAATTGTAAAATGCGGCGGCCAATACGGTTTTTATTCGGCTCATGCATCCAATACATTTTTACTGGCAAGCTATTTAACTATTTTACTGAGAAAGAAGCTCAGATGGTTCCCGTATGCCGTATTTGCCTGGGCAGCGATTGTATCGTACAGCCGTATTTATCTGGGCGTTCATTTCCCGATCGATATTCTTGTTGGAGCATTCGCAGGCGTCTCTTTAGGAGTGATCTTTGGTGCCCTGGCCAGGAAAGTAATTAAAAAACAGGAAGAAACAAATCCTCAAAATACATCATCCATTTAAACTACAGCATGCTGAATATTGTTTTGGTAGAACCCGAAATCCCAAATAATACCGGAAATATCGGGAGACTTTGCGTGGGAACCGAAAGTAGATTACACCTCATTCACCCTTTTGGATTTATTATTAATGATAAAAACCTGAAGCGTTCGGGGCTCGATTATTGGGTGCATCTGGATGTTACAGAATATGCAGATGTGGAGGAATGGATTCAGCAGATTCCTGATCTTTCCCGTGTTTTTCTCATGAGTTCTCATGCTGAGAAATCTTACCTTGAAACAGAATTTCAGGATGGCGACTGGCTCGTTTTCGGAAAAGAAAGCGTGGGATTGAGTAAAGACGTTTTAGATCGATTTGAAAATCATCTTACAATTCCGATGTCTAAACTGATCCGAAGTTTTAATATTGCCAATTCCGTCGCTTTTGTTGTGGGAGAGGCAAAAAGGCAGATCGGGGTTAATACAGACCATAATCATTAGCTTTTGGTTTCACTAGAATACTGAGCGTATATCGTAAATTCCGGTAACTTCCAGCTTCTTTATTTAATCATTATGATAAGGTTTTCCCTGTAAGATCTGATCTGCACGATACAATTGTTCAACAATAAACAAACGGATCATCTGGTGGGTAAATGTCATTTTAGACAATGACATTTTTTCGTTGGATCTGGTATAAATTTCATCTGGAAATCCATAAGCACCACCAATTAAAATATGAATTTTTTTCACTGAAGAATTCATCCAGTGGTCGATTTTTTGAGAAAATTCGCGACTGGTCAATTGTTTTCCTTTTTCATCCAGAATAACAACAAGGTCATTTTTATCGATAAGATTTAAAAATAATCGGGCTTCTTCTTTCTTTAAAAGATCCGGTGTCAGATTTTTTGCATTTTTTACATCCGGGATTTCAGTAATTTCGAAATTCCAGTGTTTGGGAAGTCGTTTTAAATAATAATTAATTAAAGAAGTAATTTCTTTATCATCTGTTTTACCAATACAAAGCAAGTTGATCTGCATGTTTATACTTAAAAATAAATTAGAGCCCCAAAGGTATTCATTAATTGAAGAAATTCATAATGTAAAGGCTTTTAAGAAGGTTTGAATTTTAAAAAATTCAGTACTTTTGTATTCAGCACCAATCGGATGAATACAAAATTACTCTTTATTACATTTTTCATTTGTTCAATGATGTCTTACAGTCAGGACATTGTTCAGGATTCAGTGGCTCTTAGAAAATATGTGGAAGATGACAAAAATAAAATATCATTTATTACCGGACTGAGCTATGTTGATGATTCTTTTGGCCTTTTATATGAAGATAAAGTATTTAGGCTGAGACCGAATGATGCGTTCTACACCGAGTTTTTCCTCCGATATCGATGGATTGATGTTTCTTTTTCATGGGCTCCGAAGTTTACAAAAATCAACAGAGACGATGCTGAAAAAGGAAAATCAAAATATTTTAATCTCGGATTTTCTTTCTTTCTCACACCCAAATTGAGGCAATATCTTTATTACAGTGAGGTCAATGGCTTGTATTTTCAGGATACCAAAGAGTTTATGAGGCTTTTGTATGGCGAAGATTATAATCAGGAAGGATATTTACAGTTTCCGGATGCCAAATACCGTTCCTACAGAGGTGAAACAAGCTATTTGTGGCTGGGAAACAAAGTAGATTACCGAAGTTTCACCAATATGACCTACAAACCTTTAAAAGATGTCTTCATTCTGAGTACCGGATTGTTTTATCAATACAATATTCTGAGTGATACCAACCGGACAATTTATCGTGGAGAAGATTTTAGCGATGATATGGAAGATAATTCTAAAAGTAAAGATTTAAGAATTGCTTTAAGAACAGGAGGAGGAGTTCAGAAAATAATAAAACCGAATTGGTATTTTATTGCTGAAGCCTATCCTGAAGTATACTATTCTAAATTGATTGATGAAGATCGTCTTCATGAGTTTAATATCGGTTTTTACTCGAATGCGCGGTTGGGATATGATAATGGTAATTGGTTCTTTGGTGGGGGAGCCCAGCTGAATTGGTTCAACAGTTCCGACGAAAATTTTTACTCCAGCACCCAATGGCTTTTCAGAGTCGGAGTTGGACTCAGATTTGGTGCACCAAAATTTGTAAATAAAAATTTTAATAAATTAGATAAAGCTTTAAATTTTTAATAAAGAAAATATGCGAATAAAAATTCCCGGTTTTGTCATAAAGATCCAAGAATTCTTTGATGATATTCATATTCCGGTATTAGGAATATCGCTTTGGCAGATGTTTCAAATCTATATTTCCGGAATTTTTAAAGGACAGATCGGGCGCAAAGCAGGGAGTATTTCGTGGAGTTTTACCCTGAGCTTATTTCCTTTTATCCTGTTTTTGCTGTCCGTTTTACCTTATATGCCCCATTATGATAAACTGCAGTTCTATATCTTTGAGGTTTTAATTCACAACGTTTTTCCTGCCCATATGGAAACTGAAGTCCGAGGATATATCCAGAATAATATTATCCCCAATATGAAGGGAATTAGTAATTTAACCATTCTCATTGCCCTGGTATTTGCTACCAACGGAACATTTTCTATAATTAATGGTTTTAACGAAAATTCTGAGGAAAAATTAAGTGATGTTAAAGAATTTATTCTTTCCTTTTTTATCACCATCGGGTTTATCACCATCGTATTTTTAGCCCTTTTCGGAGTATATTATTCAGAAGTGGTCCTCAAGCTTTTTACCCCGAATTACGATGTGAACTGGCTCGTGAATAACCTTTCAAAAATCATCGGATTTGTCTCCTTTCCATTATTTTATTTTATACTTCTGGCGCTTTTTTACTGGTTGGGAACAGTAAAGATCGCAAGATTCAGGCAGGCCGTTCCGGGAGCCATTCTTACAACGGTTTTATTTGTGGTAACAACATACGGTTTTGCGATCTATGTAAAAAATATTGCAAGATATAATGTTCTGTATGGCTCCATAGGGAGTATGATCCTGCTGATGATCTGGGTAAATGTAAATGTATATTTGCTCCTTTTCGGAAACGAACTGAATCTGGCCATCAGGAAACTGAGGATAGAAAAGCTCTTATCGGATGAGATTGAAAAAGAAGAACAGGACGACAGTGAAAAGAATCTTATTTAGAAAAATACAAACAACTAACCATGATAAAAACAATTAAAATATTGAGCTTACTGCTTACCCTGGGTTTTTTATTATCCTGCGATGAAATAGAAAGAAACAGGGAACAGGATAACTATGTAACGCCTTATAAAGGAAAATGGGTCGGCACTTATACCGGAGACCAAAGCGGAACCCTCGTTTTAACGGTAGGTGAAAAAGGAGGTGTCGAGGGCGTAAAGACCTCAATGGGATTCCAGGAAACCTTTTATACCGCGATGCAGGGCGGAGGAAGCGGTGCATTGTCTGTTATGAGCCCCTCACCATCCGGATTTCTTTTGTACGGAAGTTTAGAAACACGATCAGGAACCTGGAAAATGGGGGCTTTACAAGGAAAATGGACTGTTGTGAAAAATTAATCTGAAATTTCAGTCTGTTTTTTAGAGCTGATATTTAAAATAATAAATCCTAAAATGGCAGCGATAAAAGAAGCGATTAAAATAGCAAATTTGGCCTCGTCCTGAATTTCAATTTGTCCTTTAAATGAAAGCAGGGCAATAAAAATAGACATGGTAAAGCCTATTCCGGCCAACAGCCCAACGCCTGCCATCTGGAACCACGAGCTGTTTTGTGGTAACGAGCTTATCTTTAGTTTAATTGCAATCAGAGAGAACACATTAATTCCGATAAGCTTACCGACGATCAGGCCCAAAATAATTCCCAATCCGAGCGTACTTGTTAAACCTTCAGCCATAGAACTGTTGAAGGCAATATTCGTATTGGCCAATGCAAAAACAGGCATGATCAGGAAACTCACAGGTATATGAAGCTTATGTTCAAGTTTTTCTAAAGGCGATATTTTTACTGTTGAAGCATTTGTCGGGATAGAAAATGCCAGTAAAACGCCCGCGATAGTGGCATGAATTCCCGAGTGGTGCAGAAAATACCATAGAAATAGCCCCGGAATAATATAAAAAATAAGCTTTGTAACTTTCAAAAAATTAAATACAAATAGCATTACAGTCACACCTAAAGATAAAAAAAGATACATCCAGTGGATCTGTTCGGTATAAAAAATGGCGATCACCAGAATGGCACCCAGATCATCAACAATCGCTAAAGCCGCCAGAAAAATTTTAATGGAATTGGGGATTTTACTTCCCAACATCGAAATAATAGCTAAGGAAAAAGCTATATCTGTAGCCATCGGAATTCCCCAGCCGTTGCTGTATTCCGTTCCTGAATTAAAAACAGAAAAAATAACGGCAGGAACAAGCATTCCGCCTACAGCCGCAAAAATAGGAAGTGAGGCATTTTTAAATGATGAAAGCTCTCCTTCCACCATTTCTCTTTTAATTTCAAGACCCACGAGCAGAAAGAATATAGCCATTAATCCATCATTAATCCAGATACTCACGGGATAGGTGAGATGGAAAATATGCGTGCCGATTTCTTTATCCAAAAGATTCTGAAATCCTTCAGCTGCAGGAGAATTAGCAATTAAAAGTGATATAAATACACAAAAAATTAAGATAATTCCGGATGCCTGGCTATTGCTGAAAAATTTTTTGAAGTAAATTGTTAAATTCATGCGATAGTTTATACTCGTCTCACTCTTGAAACTCCGTTGATTTCTTTTAATTTCTTAAACGTCTGCTCCAGCTGACTTTTATTTTTTACTTCCAGATTGATATTTCCGGTAAAAACACCGTTATTGGATTCAATAGACATACTCTTCATATCCATTCCCATCGCACCACTAATCACCGTAGTAATATCGTTGATCATTCCCATCCTGTCAAGCCCTTCGATCTCTATTTTGACACGGTTTTTGAAGCTTTCCGCATTTACCCATTTCGCCGGGATGACACGGTAATCATACTGCGCACGAAGGTTAATGGCATTCGGACAGTTATCACTGTGGACTTTTATCCCTTCAGAAATGGTGATAAATCCAAAAATTTTATCGCCCGGAATCACATTACAGCATTTGGCAAAAGTATAATTAAGCTTTTCTTCGTCTTTACCAAAAACAATCATGTCTAAATTCTGATGTTTTGGTTCATCAAAGACGCCGGTGCTGTTTTTAGACGGAGATTTTCTAAATCGGGAAAGTAAATTGTTGAATACATTTTTACTTTCAATATATTTTCTTAAACTGCTTGCATCCAGTTCGTTGGTTTGGAACTTTAAGAATAATTCCTGGGATGTTTTCAGATTAAAGAACTTCTGAAGTTTGTTCACTTCATCTTCGCTGAACGTAATTTTAGCATGGCGAAGCTTCCTTTGAAGAATTTCTTTTCCTTCTTCAACAATCTGATTTTTTTGTGAGTTTAAATAGCTTTTAATCTTCGATTTAGCCTTTGAGGTCACAACAAATTCCAGCCAGTCGGATTTTGGCTTCTGATTTTGAGACGACAGGATATCCACCTGATCTCCGTTTTGAAGAACGTAAGAGATAGGAACCAGTTTCCCGTTGATCTTAGCTCCCAGACATTTCATTCCCAAATCGGAGTGAACGGAGAAAGCAAAATCCAAAGCTGTTGCATTGGTCGGTAAAATTTTAATTTCACCCTTTGGCGTAAATACAAAAACCTCCTTAGAATAAAGGTTGAGCTTAATATTATCCAAAAGTTCGGAAGTCGTAAGATTCTGCTGTTGCTCTAAAACCTCACGAATCTCGGTTACCCATCTTTCAAAATTTCGGTCGTCGGAGCTCTGTTTATAGCCTTCTTTATATTTGTAATGGGCAGCAACGCCTTTTTCAGCGATCTCGTCCATCCTTTCAGAACGGATCTGAACTTCTATCCATTTTTTATCGGGACCGAGAACTGTTAAGTGTAAACTTTCATATCCGGTAGAACGAGGCTGCGTGATCCAGTCGCGCATTCGGGAAGGATTGCTGTGGTAAACGTCTGTGACAATAGAATAAATTTTCCACGCAAGAAACTTTTCATTCTTGGCATCTGATTTATAAATGATTCTGATCGCATAATTATCAAATACCTCCTCAAAAGAAACGCCCTGTTTAAGCATTTTCCTGTAGATAGAAGAGATGGCTTTTGCGCGACCTTTTATGGTAAAATTAAGGCCTTCCTCTTTAATTCTCTCCGAAACTTCATTTTTAAACTCCTCTATATACCGCTCCCGGCTCTCTTTTTCGAGTTCCAGCTTTTCGGTGATTTCTGTATAAATATCAGGATTATTATACTTCAAAGAAAGGTCTTCCAGCTCAGATTTAATATTATATAAACCTAAACGGTGTGCCAGTGGAGCATAAATGTACACGGTTTCCGAAGCAATTTTTTTCTGCTTGTCCGGTGCCATGCTTTCTAGAGTCCGCATATTATGAAGACGGTCTGCAATTTTTATTAAAATTACCCTGAAATCCTCTGAGAGTGTAAGGAGTAGCTTTCTGTAATTTTCTGACTGAACCGATATATTCTGATGATTCATAATCGAGATTTTTGTCAGGCCATTGACAATACTCGCAATTTTCTCTCCAAAGATCTTTTTGAGATCTTCGTAGGTATAATCAGAATCTTCAATTACATCGTGCAGAAGAGCACAGGCAATGGAAGTTGCTCCCAAGCCAATTTCTGTCGCTACAATTTTTGCAACGGCAATAGGGTGGTAAATGTAAGGTTCGCCCGTTTTCCTTCTCTGGTCTTTGTGGGCGTCCAGCGCAATATCGAAAGCCTTTCGGATAAGTTTATTATTCTCCTCATCCAAAGTTCTGTAGGTATTCGAAATAAGATCCTTATATCTTGCAAGGATCTCTTTATTCTCTTGTTCTAAGTCGTAACTCATTTGTGTAAATAGCCTATATTTAACGAAAATACGAAAATTTTTCCGTTTTTTAAAATGCAAAAATCCACAGAACAGCGCTCTGAGGATTTCCGGTTACTAATTTTTTGTATTTTTTCTAATAATCTGCGTGCAATTTAATGATCTGTTTTTTTAAGCCACGAATGAACAAATAATGATGAATTGTGCTGCTTTAAAATGAATTTTTTGCTTCTTCTTGGCTCACCTGGCTATTTTTTATATTTAAATTAAACTTCGCGTTAAAATGATACCATTAAAATTTAAATATATTCAACATATTTTAATACGGCGACGTGTGATTTTCTATTGTTTTAGAAGTCAAAATCAGATAGATTCCTCAATAAAGTATGAAAACACGCATTTTAAATGAACTTGTTGCTTCTTCTTGACTCACCTGACTATTTCTTATTATTTAAATTAAACTTCGCAATAAAATGATATCATTAAAATTCAAATATATTCAACATATTTTAACACAGCGATGTGCGATTTTCTATTGTTTTAGAAGTCAAAATCAGATAGATTCCTCAAGAAAGCATGAAAACTTGCTTTTTAAATAAACTTGTTGATACTTCTTGTCTCACTTGGCTATTTTTTTATATTTAAATTAAAACTTTGCATTAAAGTAATAATACTAAAATTCAAGCTCAGTTCATTAAAACCGTTAATAGTCAGTAAGAGATGATTTAAAACTTTACCTCAGAATCCATACCACTCGTGGATCCTTTGATTCTTACATCGGGTGAGTTATGAATATCTGCTCTGTTTCTGGCATCAATTAACTTTTTAATATGATGATAATCTGCCTGCTCAATGCTGATATTTTCAAAAGAATAGGTCTTCAGTACCTGATTACGGGTAAAAACATGTTGGGCTTTATCCCCCTGCTCACTGTCTTTTACGGCAACACTTGCCAGATATTTTGAGTTGGTGTGGGAATCATCAATATAGACAATATACTCTGAGTCTGCAAAGCCATGGTGTTCAAGATCAGCTTCAAGCTGTTTGTAATCGTTAGTGGCTTCAAATAATCCGGCTAATATTTTTGACATGATCCTGTGTTTTAAAATTATACTTTAAAGATAATAAATATAATTAATAAAAATTAGTAAATATTCAATTAAATTTATCATTAATTATTTTATCTATAATATAGAATAGGATGTAATGAAGAAATCTATTGAACGGCCGTTTAATTTTAACAAAATAAAAAAAGTGAATCCTTGTAGATTCACTTTCCTGATTTCTCGGTTTATCTTATTTAGTCTATTCTTTCATTTTTAATTTCCTCAACAATTTCAGGATTTAACAGTGTAGAAATATCTCCGAAATTACTGAAATCTCCTTCGGCAATTTTTCTAAGAATTCTACGCATAATCTTTCCTGAACGCGTCTTTGGAAGCCCGGAAACAAACTGAATTTTATCCAGTTTCGCAATCGGTCCTATTTGGTCTGAGATGAGTTGATTGATCTCTTTGACCAGGTTTTCCTGCTTTCTGTCGGCTCCCGAATCTTTTAAAATAACAAATCCGTACAAAGCACTTCCTTTAATGTCATGCGGGAAACCAACAATCGCAGATTCTGCTACTGCCGGGTGTTCGTTGATGCTATCTTCAATTGGAGCGGTTCCTAAATTATGTCCGGAAACAATCACCACATCATCTACACGACCTGTAATTCTATAATAGCCGACTTCGTCTCTCAACGCGCCGTCTCCCGTAAAATATTTTCCCGGAAAAGCAGTGAAATAAGTTTCTTTATATCGTTGATGATCGCCCCAGATCGTTCTGGCTATTCCAGGCCATGGAAAACGAATGCATAGATTTCCGGTTACCTGATTTCCTGAAATTTCATTACGCTTATCATCCATTAAAACGGGTTGGATTCCCGGTAAAGGAAGAGTTGCATAAGTAGGTTTTGTGGGGGTTACAAATGGAAGCGGTGAAATCATAATGCCTCCCGTTTCGGTTTGCCACCAGGTATCTACAATCGGACATTTTTTCTTGCCAACATGATCATTGAACCAGTGCCAGGCCTCATCATTGATGGGCTCTCCAACGGAACCGATTACTTTTAATGAACTTAAATCATGTTTATCAACCCATTCCGTGCTTTCCTTAGCCAGAGAACGGATTGCGGTAGGAGCGGTGTAAAATTGGGTAATTTTATGCTTTTCAATCACTTCCCAGAATCTGTCTGGTTCAGGGTATGTCGGAACACCTTCAAAAATTACAGTCGTGGCACCGTTTAAAAGAGGTCCGTACAAAATATAAGAGTGCCCGGTAATCCAGCCAATATCGGCAGTACACCAGTAGATATCATTTTCTTTATAGTTAAATACATTTTTGAAAGTATATGCTGTATAGACCATATATCCTGCAGAAGTATGAAGCATCCCTTTCGGTTTGCCTGTAGAACCGGAAGTATATAAAATGAAAAGCGGATCTTCGGCATCCATGATGATGGTTACAAAATCGGAAGATGCTTTTTCATACAGCTCCGCCAGCCAATGATCTCTTCCTTCCTTCATTTTGATCTCATTGTGGGTTCTTTTTACCACCAGAACAGATTCAACCGTTGGTGTTTTTTCCAACGCTTCATCAACGATGCTTTTCAGGTCTAATACTTTACTGCCTCTGTAGCTTCCATCCGAAGTAATCACCATTTTCGCTCCGCAGTCATTCACTCTTGAAGAAACTGCTGAAGCAGAAAATCCAGCAAAAATAACGGAATGAACGGCGCCTAATTTGGCACAGGCCAGCATTGTAATCGCCAACTCGGGAATCATCGGAAGGTAGATGCAGACTCTGTCTCCCTTTTCGATACCCATGTCCTTTAAGACGTTGGCGGTTTTGTTTACTCTCGTATATAATTCGTTGTAAGAAATATGCTGCGCTTCTTCCTTAGGATCGTTTGGCTCCCAAATAATTGCGGTTTTATCACCTCTTACGGAGAGATGTCTGTCCAGACAGTTTTTAGTGATATTTAATTTAGCATTTTTAAACCACACAATTTTTGCCTCATTCATATCGTATTTTACGACCTTACTCCATCTTTGGTACCATACAAAATTCTGATCTGCAATCTTATCCCAGAATTTTTTAGGATTTTTGATAGATTTTTTATATTCTTCAAAATAATGTGGTAAATCTTCTATCAGATAATTTCTCATATCCCTTTTGTTTTTGAAATTTATTTATATTAAATGTATGCTTAATTTCTTGCTTTAGCCCTATATTCCACGATTTTTTCCTGAATTTCATCAATGATTTTTTCGTCATCAATCGTTGAAGGAACCTGAAATTCTTTTCCGTCTAATAGTGTTCTTATCAGTTTTCTTAAAATTTTTCCTGACCTTGTTTTTGGCAGACGTTTTACGACCATTACATTTTTAAGACAGGCCACAGCTCCTATTTTTTCACGAACTTTTTGTACGATATCTTTTTCTGTTTCTTCTTCAGAAATCAACGAACCGTTTTTTAAAACAACAGAGGCAAAGGGAATCTGGCCTTTCAGTTCATCATCAATCCCGACAACGGCACATTCGGCTACATCGGGATGCGAAGACACAATTTCCTCCATTTCTGAGGTGGAAAGTCGATGGCCTGCCACGTTAATCACATCATCCACTCTTCCCGTAATGAAAATATAGCCGTCTTCATCTTTAATAGCACCGTCTCCCGAAAAATAATATCCTTTATACTGAGATAAATAGCTGTCTTGGAAACGATCGTTATCATTCCATATTCCCAGCAAAGCGCCCGGCGGAAGCGGAAGCCTGATGATTAAATAGCCTTCCTGATGTGCATCCAGTTCATATCCGTTTTCATCAAAAATTTTAATATCATAACCCGGAATGGGTTTTCCGGCAGAGGCTCTTTTAATTTTATAATTCTCATCAAACGTCATTAAACCCAGCATCGGCCAACCAGATTCCGTCTGCCACCAATGATCGATGGCGGGAACTCCAATATGTCTTTTAAACCAATCCAAAGTCGCAACATCGCATCTTTCACCCGCCAAAAACTGTTTTTTGAAATGGCTTAAATCGTATTTTTTAACCAATTCCCCATCAGGATCTTCTTTTTTTATCGCCCGAATGGCTGTCGGCGCTGTAAACATTACCGAAACTTTGTATTCTGAAATAATTCTCCAAAATGTTCCTGCATCAGGTGTCATAACGGGTTTTCCTTCAAAAATGACCGTTGTATTTCTGTTGATTAAAGGTCCGTACACCGAAAAGCTGTGACCCACCGCCCAGCCAAAATCGGAAGCGGCCCAATATGTTTCGTCCGGTTCAACACCATAGATGTATTTCATGGAAAATTTCAAGGCCGTTGCGTAGCCGCCTGTGTCGCGTGTAATGCCTTTCGGTTTTCCCGTAGTTCCGGACGTGTACAATAAATAGAGTGGGTGAGTGGACTCAACGGAAATACAGTCCGCAGGCTCTGATTTTTGAACCAAATTTTCATAATCAATGAGTCCATCAAACATTTCATGCTGATTTTCTGCTAATTTTCGATTATAAACAATAATATTTTCAACTTTATCCTGCGCCAATTCAATGGCTTTTTCAACCAATGGTAAATATGGAATTCGCCGCGCAATTTCTATTCCGGCCGTTGCTGTAATTAAAGCTTTGGGTTTGCAGTCATCAATTCTCACAACCAGTTCATTCGGAGCAAAGCCTCCAAAAACTACATTATGAATCACCCCAATCCTTGCGCAAGCCAACATCGCAAACAAGGTCTGTGGTATCATTGGCATATAAATTACCGCAGTATCTCCTTTTTTCAGACCTAAAGAAACAAGTCCTCCCGCAAGCTTGGAAATTTCCTCTTTGGCCTGACTGAACGTGTAGGTTAGCTTTTGGCCGGTAACAGGCGAATCATAAACGATCGCTCTATGATCTCCAAAGCCGTCTTCAATATGTTTGTCGATGCATAAATAGCACATATTCAGCTTTCCATCGGAAAACCATTGGGTATATTTGTTTTCGTTTTCGGAAAGGATTTGATTGGGAAATTCAAACCAGTCGATTTCCCGAGCCTGATCTTTCCAGAAATTCTCTTTGTCGTCTATGCTTTGTTTAAATAAATGATCTGTATCCATATAATTTTTTGTGTTTTGGTTTTTTTTAATACTAATGCCACAAATAATAATTGTGTTATTCGTGTAAAATATTCGTGCTATTTGTTTAAGCTAAAAACATTTCTTCAATCTGCTGCATCAGTTTTTTAATCGAATAAGGTTTTGTTACATAGGCATCAGCTCCCATTTCAAGGCCTCTTTCAATGTCTTTCGGATTGTTTTTAGCACTTAGGAAAATAACTTTTGTGTCTTTTAATTTTTCATCTTCTTTAATGATTTCCAAAGTGCTGTATCCATCCAGATTCGGCATCATGATATCCAGTAAAATTACATCGGGAATCATGGTTTTTAAAAATTCCAAAACCTCAGTTCCGTCTCTGGCGATAAAAACATCGTAGCCATTTTTCCTGAAACTGTATTCCAGCGTCATTAATATTTTATGCTCGTCATCTGCAATAATTATTTTTTTCATGGTGTATTTTCTTTATGATTCAACTGCATTGTCTTTTATATATTTTAGAAAATCCGAAGGACTTAATTGTGATTTGATCGTTCAATCCATAGGTTTCACCTACGATTACTGTTGTTGAACCCTGCCGGGTTCTTTTTGCGTTTTGATCGTTCGTTTCCATAGGTTTCACCTACGGTTACTGTTGTTGAACCCTGCCGGGTTCTTTTGCGCTTTATTCATTCAATCCATAGGTTTCACCTACGGCTATTGTTGTTGAACCCTGTCGGGTTCTTTTTGTGTTTTGATCTTTCATTTCCATAGGTTTCACCTACGGTTACTGTTGTTGAACCCTGCCGGGTTCTTTTTGTGTTCTTCATCCGCAATAATTATGTTTTTCAGGGTGTATTTTTCTTTATCATTAAATAACATTATCTTATACAATATTAAAATCCGAAGGATTCAATTTTAATAGCCGTAGGTGAAACCTATGGAACAAACGATGGATTGTATTACACATTCAATTCACATTAAATAACCCGTAAGGGTTGAATTTTTATTGGTTTATTGTTTATTCGTTTCAATTCCATGTTTCTTTTATATTTTAATCATTCATTCTACAGGTTTCATCTACAGTTATTATTGTTAGGACACCTTTGTATTTTTTTAAATTTCGTATTCTCTGCAATAATTATATGTGTCATTATGACTTTTTTTTTCATTCAATAATATTATCTTATACATTATTAAAATCCGAAGGATTCAATTTTAATAGCCGTAGGTGAAACCTATGGAACAAACGATGGATTGTATTACAAATTCAATTCGCATTAAACAACCCGTAAGGGTTGAATTTTTATTGATCTATTGTGTATCTGGTTCAATTCCATGTTCTGCTAAAAGCTTTTTAAATTCATCATCAAAATTTTCTTTTTTATGATGTTCTTTTTGATTTTTTATATAATTTATAATTCTTTCCTTATCACTCATAGAGCTGGTGAATGCTCCGTATCCTTCCTGCCATCCAATAAATTCTGGAAATAATCCCGATTCTTTTATCCATAGATTGGTTGCCACTTTTATATCTTTTACTAAATTACTGAGGTTTATGTTTGGATGAAGATCGCACAGAATATGAATGTGGTCCGGCATTCCATTAATTCTATACAATCTACATTTTTTATTCTTTAAAATACCCCAAATATATCGGTATAATTCAGATTCATTCTTTTCATTAATTGTTGGTTTTCGATGTTTTGTTCCGAAAACGATATGATAAAATATTTGTCTATATGTTCCCATTCTCAATTGTGTTTTTTCCATAGGTTTAACTACGGTTATTGTTGTTGAACCCTGTCGGGTTCTTTTTGTGTTTTGATCGTTCAATTCCATAGGTTTCACCTACGGCTATTGTTGTTGAACCCTGTCGGGTTCTTTTTGTGTTTTGATCGTTCAATTCCATAGGTTTCACCTAAGGCTATTGTTGTTGAACCCTGTCGGGTTCTTTTGTGTTTTGATCGTTCATTCCATAGGTTTCACCTACGGTTACTGTTGTTGAACCCTGCCGGGTTCTTTTGTGCTTTATTCATTCAATCCATAGGTTTCACCTACGGTTACTGTTGTTGAACCCTGTCGGGTTCTTTTTGTGTTGTATTCGTTCATTTCCATAGGTATCACCTACGGTTACTGTTGTTGAACCCTTTCGGGTTCTTTTTGTTTTTTTATTCGTTCATTTCCATAGGTTTCACCTACGGCTATTGTTGTTTAACCCTTTCGGGTTCTTTTTGTTTTTTTATTCGTTCATTTCCATAGGTTTCACCTACGGCTATTGTTGTTTAACCCTGTCGGGTTGTTTTGTGTTTTGATCGTTCAATTCCATAGGTTTCACCTATGGGTATTGTTGTTGAACCCTGTCGGGTTCTTTTTGTGTTTTTTATCCTCAATAATTATATTTTCATTGTGTATTTTTCTTTATCATTCAACAGCATTTTTTTTATACCTTATTAAAATCCGAAGGATTTAATTTTAATAGCCGTAGGTGAAACCTATGGAATATCGATGGATTGTATTACGCATTCAACAACCCGCAAGGGTTGAATTTTTATTTGTTGTTTATCCGGTTCAATTTTACGTTCTTTTATATTTTTATTTTCTGCAATAATTATATCTGTCATCATGACTCTTTTTTATCATTCAACATCATTTTTTTTATACATTTTTAAAATCCGAAGGATTCAATTTTAATAGCCGTAGGTGAAACCTATGGAACGAACGATGGATTGTATTACAAATTCAATTCACATTAAACAACCCGTAAGGGTTGAATTTTTTTTGGTTATTGCCATCCGATTTGATTCCATATTCTTTTTATTTTTAATCGACCATTTCGATCGTTTTCTTCCGTTATTGTTGTTAAATTCTTTCTTGTTCGTTGTTGCGCTTTGGTAAGGTGATGGTAAAAGTCACACCCAAACCGCTGTTTTCTGCTTTTATGGTTCCGCCTTGTGCCTGAACAATTTTCTTGCAAATGGCAAGTCCCAATCCGCTTCCTGTTGGTTTTAAAATGTTTTGATTTTTCGACTGATAAAATTTATCAAAAATCATTTCCAGATCTTCCTCGGGAATATGCTTTCCGGTGTTAAAAATTTTAATCATTAAATGATGGTCTCTCTCAAATAATTTAGCCTGAATGGTGCCCTGTTCATCGGTAAATTTTAAGGCATTTCCTAAAATATTCTGAAATAACTGGATCATCCTGGCTTCATCGTATTCAAATATAAATTGATTCAGAAGATTAACTTCACTTAAGTGAATGTCTTTCTGTTTAATCAAATGAAGAAGTGGATTTAATGCCTTTTTATAGGTTTCAACAATATTATTTTCCTGGATATTTAACACAATTTCGCCATGCTGAAGCTTATCGAGATAGAGAATATCATTAATTATTTCGCTTAATCGGTCGGATTCTGTGATAATATTATTTAAAAACTCTCTTTTGATTTCTAAAGGAATATCGTCGTCATCAGCTAAAATTTCTCCTGCCGAACGGATTGCGGTAATCGGCGTTCTCAATTCGTGGGCTACAGAATCCAGAAAATCGTCTTTCTGATGATCTTTGATAATTAAACTTTCATTGGCTTTTCGAAGATCATCGGATAATTTTTGCAGCTCTTCTGATTGTTCAGTCAGTTTTTTATTGAGGGTAATATTTTCTTTAGATTCTTCTAAAATGTTTAAAACTTCCTTTAAAGATATTTTATCTTCTTTGGTTACGCCTTCAATTAAAATCTTCGCAGAAGCAGTGCCTATCCGTCCTGCCAAAAGGTTTTCCGAGAATTTGATGAATCTGGAATCCGCTGTTTCGGTTTGAGAATCTATATTATATTTTAAATTAAAAATTCTGAGCGCCTGTTCGGTTTTATTTTTACCTAAAAACCGTTCCAGAATATTTTTAATGTCTGAAACATAAGCTGTTCCACGCCAGATGAAAGCATTTTCGTGATTTTGAATATATTTATCGATGTCAACATATAATTCTGCAAAATTCCTTTCGCGATAATTTCCTTTTACACTGACAGAAATAATACTGAAAAGTGCTGTATTTAACAAAATAGACCAAAAGAAAATCTGAGGAATCCTTCCCAGAAAAGAAATTTTAAAGAAGTCAAAAGCATTATACATCTCTCTTAAAACTCCTTTCAGTTCCTGATTATAGGAAAAGTAGTATTGAGGGATAATCAGTCCGAAATAGCAAATCGCCAGTCCGGCCAATAATCCGATTACGGCACCTTTGTACGTTCCTCTTCTCCAGAAAATGGCGCCGAAAAAGGCAGGTCCCAATTGTGCGATAACAACAAATGAAATTAAACCCACAGAATCGAGCGAAGTTTTTAGAATAAAATATTTATAAAAGGCAAACGCCATGATAATCAGTGCGAAAATGCTGAACTTCCTGATATTGGTAATACTTCTTGTGTTTTGGACTTCATTTTCTGATTTGAATTTTCCCAATAAGCCATAAGGGATAATTAAATTGTTCGAAAGCATGATCGATAAAGTGATAGCAGAAATAATAATCATCGAAATGCAAGAGCTTAATCCTCCAAGAAAAACAAGAACGGTAATTAAAGTATTATTGAAATGTCGCGGAATTAAAATCGAATAAAACTCCGGATTTACTTTTTGACCGTCAAAAATCAATCTGCCGCCCCATGCGATAGGAAAAATAAATACCGTAAAAATCAGTAAATAAAGCGGAAAAAACCAAATCGCCGTTTTAATGTGTTTCTCCTGCCTGTTTTCTACAATAGCGGTGTGAAACTGTCTCGGAAGAATACAAATTGCCGTTCCGGAAATCAGACAAAGAACCATCCAGTTCATCGCGCCTTCAATGCCATTGAAGGTGTTTTTAGCTTTAAAATCGTCAAATTTACTCGCTTTTTCATAAATATCGGAGAATCCATCAAACACAAAATAAATTACGAATAATCCCAAAATGATAATGAAAAAGAGCTTCAGGAAGCTCTCTAAAGCAATTGCTGAAATAATTCCCAGACGTTTTTCGGAAGCATCCACATATTTTGTGCCGTAATAAGAAGAAAATAAAGCGATGAGAACCACAACAAATGTTGCATTATCTGTTAAGATATTTTTAGACATGGGCGTTTCTGTCACCAAATGAAATGTTTCAGAAATCGCTTTAATCTGTAAACCAATATACGGGACAATTGCTAAAAGACAGACTATGGTAATGATCGCGCTGAAACTTCTGCTGTTCCCATATCTTAACGAAATGAAATCTGCCAGACTGCTTATTTTATTCACTCGTGAAATTCGTACAATTCGGGTATTAATGTAAATCCATGCCGGAATAACCATGATGGGGCCAATATAAATGGGAAGATAATTGAGTCCGCTGGTCGCAGCCACACCAATACTTCCGTAATACGTCCATGCCGTGCAGTACACTGCCAGAGAAAGCGCGTAGATGTAGGGATTGTTAATCCATAGCTTACTCTTTTTCTTCTCCGCCAAATGAGCGACTAAGAATAAAAGTGCCAGATAAAACAAAACCACGGTAAATAACGCGAAACTACTCATTATATTTTTTTACGATTACAAAAGAAATAATGATGGAAAGCATCCAGACAGCGAAAATATAAATCAACATCATCGGATACCCAAAAACTTCACTGTCACTGTTGAATAACAATGAAACAGGAATGCTGAAGGCAATCAGAAGCCCGATACTCAGGATGATGAGCTTTTGCTCGTGTCTTTTTTTCATAAATGATAATTGATGAATGATAATTGATGGTCTGACGAGCTTTAATTCATCATTGATCAATTATCATTCATGATTTATTTATTAGCTCTTGTCGTCAGAATACTCTCCCGTTAAGGCATAGTAACCAAAAATTCCCATTCCGCCTGAGATAATCGGCATCAAAACGAATAGAATAATGATTCCGAAAACCAGATCTTCCTGTTTTCCTGAGGTAATTTTTGGAATTCCCAAAACTGTAATTCCGAAATATCCTACCACCAGCGCAATGGCAATCCATAGTATGCCTAATATTTTTTTTAGTCCGTTCATTTTAGTCGTTTTAAAATTAATAAATTTTTAAGTGATTTTAAGCCTAATCGTGAATATTATTGTTCTTATTTTTAAGATAAAATAATCCGATGAGCAAACAGACTCCGGCCACTCCGATGGGATACCAAAGTCCTTCCAGGTACCATGTGGCATGCCCGGCTTCTTTTCCTGTTGTTACTAAATAAGTCGCAACGGCCGGAAGCAATCCTCCAAATACTCCGTTTCCGATGTGATACGGTAAAGACATTGAGGTATAACGGATTCTTATCGGGAACATTTCCACTAAAAATGCGGCAATAGGACCATAAACCATCGTCACAAAAATAACCTGAATAAATACAAGGAATACCAGATACCACTTTGTATTATCGTCTAATGTTACACTTTGAGAAATTTTTGGTTCTTCAGCTTTTCCGTCTTTAATTACTGCTCCGCCTGGCGACCAGTGCACGACGCTGTCTTTTTTAATTAAAGTTCCGTCTGTATACAATGTTTCTTTATGGAAAGTCACTAAACTGTCGCTGGCAATATCTTTATGTATTTTTGCCGTTCTTTTTTCTGTAACTCCGTTTGCTGCAACGGTTTTGGTCTCAAGATTTACACTTTTAAACATCGCATCATAAATCGGTCTGTAGGCTAGAATGGCGACCAGCATTCCGGTCATCATGATGGCTTTTCTTCCGATTTTATCCGAAAGCCAACCGAAAAACACAAAGAAAGGTGTCCCTAAAAGCAAGGCGGTGGCCATTAATGAATCAACTTGTGCGGATTCTACATTCATTACTTTTTGAAGAAAGCTCATGGCATAGAATTGCCCGGTATACCAGATAACCCCTTGTCCCATTGCGGCTCCGAATAATGCCAATAAGACAAATTTGAAGTTGTATTTATTCCCAAAACTTTCTTTTAAAGGATTTTTTGATGTTTTTCCTTCACTTTTAGCCTTAGCAAAAAGCGGAGATTCTTTCATGTTTTTTCTGATCACGTAAGAAACGCCCACCATTAAAATGGAAATCCAGAATGGAACTCTCCATCCCCAACCATCAAATTCTTCTGCCGAAAGTGTGTTTTTGGTAATTAAAATAACGATTAAAGAAATGAAAAGCCCTGCCGTTGCGGTTGTTTGGATCCAAGAAGTCCAATAGCCTCTTCGGTGAGGTTGCGCATATTCGGCAACATAGGTTGCGGCACCTCCGTATTCACCGCCCAATGCCAAACCTTGTAATAATCTTAAAATTAAAACTAAAACAGGCGCCATAAATCCGATGGTTTCATAACTTGGGATACATCCGATCAGGAATGTCGAGAATCCCATGATTAACAAAGTTACCAGAAAGGTATATTTTCTTCCGATAATATCTCCCAGTCTTCCGAAAAATAATGCTCCGAAAGGTCTTACCACAAATCCTGCGGCAAAAGTGGCCAGCGTGGATAAAAATGCAGCAGTCGGGTTGTCTGCCGGGAAAAATTTAGTTGCTAAAACAATGGCTAAACTTCCGAAAATATAGAAGTCGTACCATTCTATCAATGTGCCGAGTGATGATGCAGTGATAACGCTCCAGATCGTGCGGTTTTTCTGCTTATCAGTCATATTTTCGTAGGCATCGTGATGATTTTCGCTCATATTGTTTGAATTTTGATGTTAGTTTAAATTGATCTTGAGTTTTTATTAAAATTTTAACTCCAAAAAAAATCAGAAGATTATCAAGGTTTATTGTTGAAAAGTAAATAAGAAGACAAAAGTTTTGAAAAAAAATCACTGATTTTTACTCTTTTGCGAACTTTGTTCTTCCAAAACCGGATGAGGTTTTTGGTAGCTAAAAACTAAGAAGTTCTATAAATAAATATGGAATTGTACAATAAATTCTCCTTTAGACTTCGGACTTTCCGTGGGGCTCGTATACACTGGTCTTGTAGAATACTGTGTCGTAATTTTTGCGTGATGACCATCTATGAGCCAGTTTGCACCGACATCAAATTGTGATGAAGGCTTATCGAACGCCTCAAAACTTTTGTGTGTATACGCGGCAAAAGGCTGAATTCTAATTTTCGGTTTTTCCGACTGACTTGGCAATAATAGTCCGGCCTGTGCGTAGATAATATTACCTGTTCCTATCATGGGCTGTAGATTTCCGGGGCCTGCAATGGCTCTGTTGCCAGCGAAATTAGGGTCGGCAGCGGCAATGTTCATGGTGCCTAAATTTCTCATATAATTCGGACCGAATTGATAGTTGTAATAACCTGCATACGCCGAAACAGCCATTTTATTTTTAGCATTTCCCAACGGAATATCTGCAAACGCATCGACGGCAACAAGTGTAATATCATGTTTTTCTATAGTGGAATTAACCGAAGTTCTTGTTCCGTCTTTTTGATGGTAGAAACCGGCGCCTACATTGAACACTTTTTTTGTTCCTAAGTAAGAGCCAACTTTGAACGGCAGTAAATTAGATTCTTCATCCAAAAATTGGTACTCCACATATCCCGCTTTTGAAAAATTAGGATTTCCATTATTATCAACGGCTACAGCTCTTGAAGGATCTGTAACATTTGCTGGCGTTAAATCGGTTGCGAAAGGCTTGTTTAAACTAAAGCGATATTCAAATTTTCCGTATTTTCCTTTCGCAAACATTCCCAATTGTCTGGCGAACTGGTCGGAATTGTCAATTAAAGGCCATGAAAAAATAGGGGAGTCCAAAGTCAGGAAATTCAAGGTTGAGGCCATGGTCATTCGGGAAAGTCCCATATAATAATGTAATCCGCCACCTAAGGTCAAACTGAATTTGCCTGCTTCTCCAGGCATAATTACGGCATATTCGTTCCAGGCATCATGAAAAAAGAGTTGAGATTTTTTACCATTTCCGTTTCCGCCTGTTCCGGTAGTTCCCGGTGCGCCGCCATTGATGAAAGTTTGATTATTAATCCCGAAATGCCCTAAAATCATATACCTTTTCGTGATTTGTGCATATGCTAATAAACGAAGTCTGCGGTTTCCCAGACTCCACGAATTGTCGGTGGGTTCTCCGCCAACCATACTTCCGGGGTTCATTTGGGTATTTCTTAACCAAAATTGATCCCATAAAATAAATCTGACATATTTATCGCCCTCGGGGTTGAGGTTTATTTTTAATCCGCTGCCATAATCAGGAGAACCTTGAGCGTATAAAGAATTGCCGATTAAAGCTAATCCAATAAAAGTGAGTAATTTCTTCATAAATTATCAATTTTTGGCGTTGTTTTTTATGAAAGCCAAATTGGAATTAATAATTTAGTTACAGAAATTTAATATATATTAGTGGTAATAGTATATGTAGTTTTAGATTTAGTGTTTTTTTTGTTTGATGTTTACAGTTGTGAAATGTTGTTTTTAAATTCGCAATTAATTTATTTACAGATTAATAGATTGACTATTTTTAAAATCGTTCCCACTTTATCAACATGTATTTATCTGCAAATTGGGTGATAATTAATCCTGAATTTTTAATATTCTCTTCCTTACTCATGTACTCAATGAGTTCGTTTTGTTTTAGAATTTTATACACCGGATGAAATTCGGAATGGGGCGGTCTTGTGATGTTGTATTTCTTGATCCAAGAACTGATAGTGACATGAGAAACACCGATAATTCTTTCAATTTCCCTAAAGCTTAAGCCTTCAAGATATAGTTGTAAAGCCTTGGTTACGTAATAATCATCAATTTGCTTTCCTAATTTCTTAACAGTAAAATAATATCTGCAGTTTTTGCATAAAAACCGTTGTTTTTCATTCACAATTCCACTTTTTACTATGTGGTCGCTGTTGCATTTTGGGCATTGATTTTCCATGACTATACCTTTTTAGCAAATATATAATAATTTAGCAAAATATTAATTTAATGTAAAGATAATTTTACCTGTATATTTCATTTAAACAAAAATATTATCTTTTTTATTTGGTTATTAAAGTTATTATGCTTTAAATTTGTCAAAAAATTCAGATAAATAAATGGAAATAGAAATTTCCTCATCCATACATCTGATGTATGTGAGTGAAATACAGCAGGAAATGTACGATTCTGCACAGCGTAGAGGAACGGGTATTGCAAAACGTTCCATAGAATATTTAAGTAAAAAGATTTCAGAGGGGAATGCTGTGGTTGCCACTGAAAACGGAGAGTGGGTAGGTTTCTGCTATATAGAAACCTGGTCGCACGGTCGCTTTGTGGCTAACTCCGGGTTAATTGTTTCTCCAAAATACAGGGAAAGAGGAGCCGCAACTTTAATTAAGAATAAGGTTTTCCAATTATCCAGAGATAAATATCCGGACGCAAAAGTATTTGGATTAACAACAGGTCTTGCGGTGATGAAAATCAACAGTGATTTAGGGTATAAACCAGTCATTTATTCTGAATTAACACAAGATGAAGAATTCTGGAGTGGTTGTAAGAATTGTGTGAACTACGATATTTTAATGAAAAAAGAACGTAAAAACTGCCTTTGTACAGCCATGCTTTTCGTTCCTGAAAATATAACAAAAAATGAAGCTGCCCATCCGCAGCCGGAAATTAAATATAACAATGAGCAAGAAAGTCATCTTAGCGTTTAGCGGAGGTTTAGATACCTCTTACTGTGCCAAATATTTAAGTGAAACACTTGGATACGAGGTGTATGCAGTTACTGTAAATACCGGAGGTTTTTCTAAAGAAGAGGAAAAAGAACTGGAGAAAAAAGCCTTCAATTTGGGGGTTAAAGAGTACAGGTGCGTAGATGCTCAGGAAGATTATTACCATTCTTGCGTAAAGTATTTGATTTTTGGAAATGTCTTAAAAAATAATACCTATCCTTTGTCTGTAAGTGCAGAACGTACGATTCAGGCGCAGGAAATTGCAAAGTTTGCGATTGAAGTTGGGGCTGATGCTATTGCTCACGGAAGTACAGGAGCTGGAAACGATCAGGTTCGTTTTGATCTTATTTTCCAGGTTATGTGTCCTAATGTTGAAATTATTACGCCGATTCGTGATATGGCTTTGTCTCGTGAAGAAGAAATTGAATTTTTGAAAAGTCACGGTTATGAAATGGAATTCCATAAAGCACAATATTCTGTCAATAAAGGCCTTTGGGGAACTTCGGTTGGGGGAAAAGAAACACTGACATCACGAAATTATCTTCCAGAAGAAGCTTTTCCTTCTCAAATTAAAGAAACTCAGCCATCGGAATTGGAAATTGAGTTTAAAAATGGAGAAGTTGTAGCTGTAAATGGCGAAAATTTTGAACATTCCGTGTACGCGATTCAAAAAATTGAAGAATTGGCTTCGGCTTATGGAATCGGTAGAGATATTCACGTTGGAGATACCATTGTCGGGATTAAAGGAAGAGTAGGTTTTGAAGCGGCTGCGGCATCTGTCATTATCAAAGCGCACCATTTGTTGGAGAAACACACACTTTCAAAATACCAGCAGATGATGAAGTCTCAGTTATCAGATTGGTATGGTAACTGGCTTCATGAAGCACTTTTCTTAGATCCTGTGATGAGAAATATCGAGTCTTTCCTCGTTGATTCTCAAAAAACAGTCAGCGGAAAAGTTTTTGTAACCCTTCATCCTTATCGATTTATTTTGAATGGAATTGAATCTCAACACGATCTGATGTCTGATAAATTTGGAAGCTACGGCGAATCAAACAGAGCATGGACAGGCGAAGATGTGAAAGGTTACACAAAAATTGTAAGCAATTCTTTAAATATATATCATCAGATAAATAAATAGAATTTGGGCAGCTGTATCCGCCTTCCGCTCCCAATCTTTTTTGCAAGACGATTTCAGATTCAATAGAACTAGAATTTCAAGCAAAAAAGGATTTCCGCTCAAGTCGGGCTGCGAAAATTTGGTCGCAAAATGAACCCGCAGGGTTCAATATGAATAGCCGTAGGTGCAACCTATGGATTGAAAAAGATCAACGTAAACAAAGAACCCGCAGGGTTCAATACGAATAGCCGTAGGTGCAACCTATGGTTATGATCAACAAACAATTAATAAATCGAAACCCGCAGGGTTGAACAACAATAACCGTAGGTGCAACCTATGGATTGAAAAAGATCAACGTAAACAAAGAACCCGCAGGGTTCAATACGAATAGCCGTAGGTGCAACCTATGGTTATGGTCAACAAACAATTAATAAACCAAGAACCCGCAGGGTTCAACAATAATAACCGTAGGCGAAACCTATGGAAAATAAAATGATTGAAATTAAAAAAAAAGCAGGAATCATCGGAGCCAACGGTTACACAGGAAGCGAACTGGTTCGTTTGCTGGCTTTTCATCCTCATGTGTCTTTGAGTTTTTTATATAGTCGTTCGAATTCGGGCACAAAAATTTCAGATTTGTACCCGGATTTAGCGACAGTCTGTGAGATGGTTTTAACGGATCAACCTGAAGACGTGGATATTTTATTTTTATGTCTTCCTCATAAAGAAAGCCAGAATTGGCTGACTCAAAATCCTGTAAAAGATTCAACGTTGGTGATTGATTTGGGAAACGATTTTCGTTTGGACGGTAATTTAGGAGAAAGAAATTTCATCTACGGATTGCCTGAAATCAACAAAAAACAACTTTCCGGAGCGAAAAGTATTGCCAATCCGGGATGTTTTGCAACGGCGATTCAGCTGGCATTGCTTCCTTTGGCTCAAAAAGGTTTGTTGAACGAGGTGTATACAACAGGAATTACAGGTTCAACAGGTGCGGGACAGTCTTTGCAGCCAACAACGCATTTTACGTGGAGGAATGATAATATTTCAGCGTATAAAACTTTGACACATCAGCATGTGGATGAGATTTTACAGCAGTTAGTTTCTTTTAATCATCATGAAATCAGTCTAAATTTTGTTCCATGGAGAGGAGATTTTGCGAGAGGAATTTTTACGAGTTCCACGGTGAAAACAGATTTAGAACTTTCAGATATTGAGCAATTGTTTAAGGATTTTTATGCAGATGAGCCTTTTGCAAAGGTAAGCGACAAAGCAATTGATCTAAAGCAGGTTGTCAACACCAATCGCTGTGTGATTCATATAGAAAAGAGTGGAAATGTTGCGGTTATTCACTCAGCGATTGACAATTTGTTGAAAGGAGCTTCCGGGCAAGCAGTTCAAAACATGAATATTGCGATGAACTGGGAAGAGAATTCAGGGTTGAATTTGAAGCCGATTGCGTTTTAAAAGTCAATTGTCAATAAGTCAATCGTGAATTTTTAAAGCTCAAATAAAACCGACATAGGAAACGGAGGCGTTAAGAAATTTTGAAGAATTTCCGTTAAAAAATTTCTCCTGTTTGAGTGGCGGGTCAAAAGAATCTTTAAGAAACGAACTTTTGCTTTCCGCCCGAGTTTAGAAATTTCAGGAAATTACTTAAAATTTTAGCTGGAGTTTCCAGTCTTGAACTTTTGTTTCTTTTGTTTCAAGACAAAAGAAAAAGATAATAAAAGATGAAGTTGTAAAACCAACAACTATCAACCAACAACAATCAACTAAGATGAATTTATTCAACGTATATCCATTATTCAATATAAATCCGGTAAAAGCTCAGGGGTCATTTCTTTGGGATGATAAAGGAGAAAAATATCTTGATTTTTACGGAGGTCACGCTGTGATTTCTATCGGGCACAACCATCCGCATTATCAGAATCAATTAAAAAATCAGTTAGATAAAATTTCTTTCTATTCCAACTCCGTTCAGAATGAATTACAAACTGAATTGGCAGAAAAATTAGGAAAACTTTCAGGTTTGGAAGATTATAATCTGTTTTTATGCAATTCAGGAGCTGAAGCGAATGAAAATGCCTTAAAACTGGCTTCTTTTCATAATGGAAAGAATAAGGTGCTGTATTTTTCCGGTTCATTTCACGGAAGAACTTCGGCAGCGGTTTCGGTGACGGATAATCCCAAAATTGTTGCTCCCGTCAATTATGATGAAAGATTTATTAAATCTGAATGGAATAATATCGAACAGCTTGAAGAAGTTTTCGAAAAACGAGGAAGTGAAATTTCATCCGTTATTATTGAAGGAATTCAGGGGGTTAACGGAATTATGATTCCGACCATTGAATTTCTAACTAAAATCAAAGAATTATGTGAAAAGCATGATAGTGTTTTGATTTTGGATGAAGTTCAATCAGGATACGGAAGAAGTGGTTATTTCTTTGCCCATCAGGAATTCGGAATTGAAGCCGATATCATCACAACGGCTAAAGGAATGGGAAATGGTTTTCCGATTGGCGGCGTTTTAATTCATCCTAAATTTCAGGCAAGCAACGGTTTGCTGGGAACAACTTTCGGAGGAAATCATTTGGCTTGTGTTGCAGCGATTGCGGTGCTGGACGTGATGAAAGATGAAAACCTTATCGAAAATGCTCAGGAAATGGGCGAATATATTGAAAATGAAATGAAAGATTTTCCAAATATTAAAACGATCCGAAGGAAAGGGTTGATGATTGGGATTGAACTCGACAGGGATTGCTCGGAAGTGAGGAACAGCCTGTTGTACAATCATCATATTTTCACTGGAAATTCTAATGATAAGACCGTGTTGAGGATTCTTCCGGCGCTTAACATTAAAAAAGAAGAAACTGATGTGTTCATCAGTGCTTTAAAAACTGTTTTAGAAAATCTTTAAATTTTAATTAACCACAAAAGTCACAAAAGTTTTAAATGCTATAATTAAAGAGAATGTAATCTGTGATAAGAGCAAAAAAGAACTGCTGGTAATCAAAGATTTTAGCTTATCTGAGCTTATATTTTCAAAGTATTTAACTTTAAAATTGATAATAATCTTTTGTGACTTTTGTGGTAAAAAATCAATTCAAAATGAAAAAATTCACCGCTGTAAGTGATGTTGAAAACTTACAGGAAATTATAAAAAAAGCGTTACAAATTAAAGAAAATCCTCTTTCGGAAACTGAAAAAGGAAAAGGAAAAACCATCGGACTTGTCTTTTTAAATTCAAGCTTGAGAACGCGTTTAAGCAGCCAGATTGCCGCTCAGAATTTAGGTTTAAATATTTTAACATTAAATGCCGCTCAGGAAGCGTGGAACTTGGAATTTGCAGATGGTGCTGTGATGAATGGCGACACCGTTGAGCATATTAAAGATGCTATTGAAGTCTTAAATCAATATTGTGACATCATTGCGGTTCGTTGTTTTGCCGGAATGAAAAGCAAGGAAGATGATGTTAACGAAAGTATTTTAAGTCAGTTCGAGCAACACACCAAAGTTCCGGTTATTTCGTTGGAATCCGCGACGCGTCACCCTTTACAAAGTTTGGCAGATTGTATTACGATTACCGAAAACTGGAAAGAAGAAAGAAAGCCCAAAGTGGTTTTAACCTGGGCGCCTCACATCAAACCAATCGCTCATGCCGTAGGAAATTCTTTCGCAGAATGGATGCAGGAAATGGATGTTGAGTTGGTAATTACCAATCCTGAAGGCTATGATTTGGATAAAAACTTCACAAAAGACGTGAAAGTAATCCATGATCAGGATGAAGCATTGAAAGATGCCGATTTTATCTATGTTAAAAACTGGTCATCTTTTGATGACTACGCCGCGATGCCTGAAGTAAAAGAAAACTGGATGCTAACCAAAGAAAAACTGGAAAATACGAACCAGGCAAAAGTAATGCACTGCCTTCCGGTTCGTCGAAATGTAGAGTTGAGCGATGGGGTGATGGATGGTGAAAATTCTATTATTTATCAGCAGGCAAAAAACCGGATTTTCTCTGCACAGGCTGTTTTCTCTGAGATTTTAGATGAATTGAATTCTTAACAATTAAAGATCACGCAAACCTTGTCAAGGTTTTAAACCTTGACAAGGTTCTCACAAAATTGAAGATTCTCAAAAAAGGTTTGTATGAAAGAAAAATTATACATCATAAAAATTGGCGGAGCATTAATTGACGATGAAGAATCATTAGATCAGTTCTTAGATCAATTTGCTGAAATTCAGGACAAGAAAATTCTTGTTCATGGCGGCGGAAAACTGGCGACAACTTTAGCGGATAAATTAGGAATTGAACAGAAAATGGTCAACGGACGAAGAATCACAGATAAAGAGACTTTGGATATTGTGGCAATGGTGTATGCGGGAGGAATCAATAAAAATATTGTCGCAAAACTTCAGCATAAAAAATGCAAAGCGATGGGTTTTTCGGGGGCTGATGCCAATTTAATTAAAGCTAAAAAAAGAGAACACGCAGAAATAGATTTTGGATTTGTGGGTGACATTACTGAGAAAAGCATCAATAAAAAACTGATTTCAAAATTGCTTAAACTGGAATTGGTTCCTGTGTTTTCGGCGATTACCCACGATAAAAAGGGACATCTTTTCAATACAAATGCCGATACCATTGCCTCGGTAATTGCTCAGTCTTTATCGGTAAAATATGATGTTGAGTTGCTGTATTGTTTCGATAAAGAAGGCGTTTTGGAAGATGTTAATAATCCTGAATCTGTTATTAAAAATATTTCTGAAGAACAATTTTCAGTTTTAAAAAAAGAAGGGAAATTGCATAAAGGAATTCTTCCAAAGCTGGAAAATGCTTTGGGAGCAGTAAAAAATAAAGTAAAAAAAGTATTCTTAATTAAAGAATCTGAACTTAAAAACCATATCAAAAATCATCATGCAGGAACTGAAATCTGTTTATAGTAAAGAAGAATTACTGAGTAATGCAGTAGAATTATTGAAAAAATTGATTGAAATTCCGTCATTCAGCAAAGATGAATTTAATACGTCTGTGGAAATTGAAAATTTCTTCAAAAAACATCAGATTCCGACAAAACGTTTTAAAAATAACATCTGGGCGGTGAATAAAAATTTTGATGTTTTTAAACCTTCCATTTTACTGAACACCCATCACGATACCGTAAAACCGAATAAAGCGTACACATTGGATCCGTTTTTACCGATTGAGAAAGACGGAAAATTATTCGGGTTGGGAAGCAACGATGCAGGCGCTTCTTTGGTTTCTATGGCGCAGGTTTTTCTGCATTTTTTTGATAAAGAAGATTTAAAATATAATTTAGTTATTGCTTTGACGGCCGAGGAGGAGATTTCAGGGTTTGATGGGATCGAAGCTTTATTTCCGCAGCTTCCGAATGTGGAGCTCGCCATTGTAGGAGAACCCACGCAGATGAATCTGGCGATTGCGGAAAAAGGACTTTTGGTTATTGACGGGGAAATGAAAGGTACTCCTTCTCACGCCGCTCATCCGAATAACGATAACTCGATTGTGAAATGTATGGAAGATCTTCAGCAAATTCTGAGCTTCAAATTTCCAAAAGTTTCGGATTATTTGGGAGAGGTAAAGGTAACGTTATCAGGAATTCATGCCGGAGTTCAGCATAATGTCGTTCCGGAATCTTGTGCTTTTACTTTGGATGTGAGAGTTACAGATGAATATTCTAATCAGGAGGCATTTGAAATCATCCAATCACAGATGAAATCGACTTTAACGGCAAGGTCGTTTAGATTAAATTCCTCAAAAATTGAAATGGATCACCCGTTTGTGCAAGCCGGCTTGGAAATCGGAAGGACAACGTACGGTTCGCCAACGTCATCCGATCAGGCCATTATTCCTTGTACTTCTGTAAAAATGGGTCCTGGCGACAGTAGGCGCTCTCACACAGCGGATGAATTTATTTTCATTGAAGAAATTGCTGAAGGAATTGAGATATATATCGAGATTTTAGAGAAAGTTTTATAGATGTTGAGATTTCAGACATCAGACGTGAGATTTAAAGTCTAGTATCTGATATCTCACATCTGCAATCTAAAAAAGAAAAAAATATGAAAAAAATATGGCAGAAGGATGACCTTGCCACCAATATATTAGTCAATACATTTACAGTAGGTAAAGATCTTGACTTTGATGAGCGTTTGGCAAAATATGATGTCAAAGGTTCGATGGCGCACTGTACAATGTTGACAGAAGTGGGAATTATTTCCGATGAAGAATCGAAGCAGATGTTGTCTGTTTTGACAGAAATTTTAGCAGACATTGAGAACGGAACGTTTGAAATTGATAAAAGCGCGGAAGATATTCATTCTCAGGTTGAATCTATTTTAATTGAAAAACTAGGCGATACCGGAAAGAAAATTCACACGGCGCGTTCGAGAAACGATCAGGTTTTGTTAGATATTAAACTATATCTGGTTGATGAGATTCGCGAAATTACCGCCTTAACAGACGAATTCTTTCAGATATTAATCAAACTGGCAGATCAGCATAAAAATGTGTTGCTTCCTGGCTATACGCATTTGCAGATTGCGATGCCTTCCTCGTTCGGATTATGGTTTGGAGCGTATGCAGAAGCGTTGCTGGACGATGTTGAAATGTTGTTTTCGGTAAAAAATATCATCAACAAAAACCCATTAGGCTCGGCGGCGGGTTATGGTTCATCTTTTCCGATAGACCGTGAGAGTACAACGTATAATTTAGGCTTTCAGTCGATGAATTACAACTCGGTGTATGCTCAGATGACGCGTGGAAAGTCGGAGAAAATGCTGTCGATGGCGATGGCAACTTTGGCGGGAACTTTAGGCAAGTTTTCTTATGATGTGTGTTTATATTTAAGTCAGAATTTTGATTTTATCAGTTTTCCTAAAGAATTTACAACAGGAAGCAGCATTATGCCGCACAAAAAAAATCCGGATATTTTCGAATTGGTTCGTGCGCGTTGCAACAGAATTCAGTCTTTGCCGAATGAGTTTATTTTGTTGACGAATAATCTTCCTTCAGGCTATCACCGGGATATGCAGCTCACGAAAGAAATTCTTTTCCCGGCCATTGATTCGTTAAAAGAATGTCTGGAAATTTTAAATTACACCTTACCTAATATTCAGGTAAAAGATGGAATTTTGAATGACGAAAAATACAAATATCTTTTCAGCGTTGAGAAAATAAATGAAGAAGTGAAAAATGGAAGTTCATTCCGTGATGCGTACGTAAAAGTAGGGCAGGAGATTGAAAATAATGAGTTTGATTTTGAAATCGGAAACTTAAATCATACCCATCAGGGAAGTATAGGAAATCTTTGTCTGGATAAAATTGAGTATCAGTTTAACAAACTGAAAAATAAATTGTTGGGTTAATTTTTATTATAAATCATTAAGATTTTAATTAAAAAGTTGAGTGTAATTAAAATCTTAATGATTCAATTCAATTTAGTCCAGATCAATCTTAAATTTCGTCGACTTTTTCACCTCGTGAAGCACGATAGAACTGTGATATTGACCGATATTTGGGATATTTGAAATAATATTTACGGCAAATTCATTATAAGAATTAATGTCTTTGGCAATGATCTTCAACATATAATCGTATTCACCGGATAGGCTGATGATCTCCTGAACTTCGTCGTGTTTGCCAATGTTTTTTTCGAAGGTTTCCAGTACTTTCTGGGATTGTTCTTTAAGACGGACATTACAGTAGACAACGATGTTTAGTCCTAGTTTTTCGCGGTTTAAAAGACCCACATATTTCTCAATTATTCCGTTTTTCTCCAGCTGTTTGATTCTTTCATAGGTCGGAGTAAAGGTGAGTCCTATTTTTTCTGAAATTTCTTTCACCGAATACGTAGAATCCTCCTGAATTATGCTGAGAATCATTCTATCTTTTAAATCCATATAAGTAAGGTTGAATGTAACAAAAATAATATTTATAAATGAAAATAACGAGAAATTAAGTTTTTTTAATGAAAATGAAAAAATGATTTTGGCGGTTTACCAAATTTTTGTATCTTTGCACCTAATGAATAACACAGTATTTATATCATTAGAATTACCGGGCGGCGTAGACGCCCTTTACGATATTTATTTATAGCAAGCGAAGATATTTTCTTCGCTTTTTTTTTGTAAAAAATTTAAAATAGTATGTTTACAATTACAGAACTAAGTACCGAGAGAATCAACAGTATAGTAACAGAAGCACTGGCTTTTGCGAACGGAAAAACAGCTAAAATAGAAGGCGAAGTTTTCTGCTCAAATCTTTTTTTTGAAGACAGTACGAGAACGAAAACAAGTTTTGATATTGCCGAAAGAAAACTAGGATTGCAGGTCGTTCCTTTTGATGCCTCTCACAGTTCGGTAAACAAAGGAGAAAGTTTGTATGACACGGTAAAAACAATTGAAAGTGTCGGGGTAAATCTTGTCGTGATCAGAGATAAAAAAGACCGATATTTTGAAGAATTAAAAAATATAAACATTCCGGTAATCAACGGAGGCGACGGAACAGGAAACCACCCTTCTCAATGTATGCTTGATCTGCTGACAATTTTCCAGGAATTTGGAAAATTTGAAGGCTTAAAAATAGGAATTGTAGGAGATGTAAAACACAGCCGGGTGGCCAATTCGAATGCGGAAGCGTTAAGAAGACTAGGCGCAAAAGTATACTTTTCAGGACCTGAACAGTGGTTCGACGAAGGCGCTTTGATTAACGGAACCTATTTAAATGTGGATGAATTAATTAAAGAAGTGGATGTTTTAATGCTGTTAAGAATTCAACACGAAAGACACGATTCACAAATGAGTTTCTCCGCTTCCGATTACCACAGAAAATATGGTTTGACGAAAGAAAGAGAAAAAGCCATGAAAAAAGAAGCGATCATTATGCATCCGGCACCCATTAACAGAGGCGTAGAAATAGATACCGATTTGGTAGAATGCGAACGCTCAAGAGTGTTCAAACAAATGCAGAACGGCGTTTTCGCAAGAATGGCGATTTTAAAAGAAGCCTTAGAAAAAGAAGGATATACTTTTAAGTAAGAATCAAGGAAAAAGTAAAACACTCACAATTCCCCTCCTCTGGAAGGGTGTCAAAAATTCAAAGAATTTTTGACGGGGTGGTTAAAAGAAAAATAGAAAGTAAAAAAAAGAAAATCTAAATAGAAAAAATGAAGAAAAAGTTAATACTGGAGTCCGGTGAAGTGTTTCATGGAGAAGGTTTCGGAACAGAATTGGAAACTGCAGGCGAAGTGGTTTTCAATACCGGAATGACAGGGTATCAGGAACTGATCTCTGACCCGTCTTATTGCGGGCAGATTGTTTGTATGACCTATCCGCTTATCGGAAACTATGGGATTAATAGAGATGATTATGAGAGTATAGAGCCGGCAATTAAAGGTCTTATCGTAAAAGAACTTTGTGATTTGCCATCTAATTTCCGTACTCAGATTACTTTAGATGAATTATTTAAAAAGAAAAACCTTTCAGGAATTTCAGGAATTGACACGAGAAGACTGACAAGAATTCTTCGTAATTCCGGAGTGGTTAAAGGAAAAATTGTAAATGTTGATGCTGATGAAAATGCAGTTGTTGAAGAACTAAAAGGAACGACCTTCCCAACCAATCAGGTGGAGACCGTTTCTACAAAAACATCATACGCAAACCCGGGAAGAGGTTTGAAAGTAGTTTTGGTAGATTTTGGTTCTAAATTGGGAATTATCAGAGAATTATCTCAAAGAAACTGTGACATCACGGTGGTTTCTCACGATACGACAGCAGAAGAGATTTTGTTGATGGATCCGGATGGAATCATGTTGTCAAACGGTCCCGGAGATCCTGAAGACAACCAGCAGGCTTTAGAAATGATCCGTGGATTGTTAGGCAAAGTTCCAATTTTCGGAATCTGTTTGGGTCACCAGTTAATCGGTTTGGCTTGTGGAGCGAAAACATTTAAGTTAAAATTCGGTCACAGAGGAGGAAATCACCCGGTTTTAGATTTAGAAAAAAATAAAGTGGCCATCACTTCTCAGAATCACGGTTACGCAGTGGATCAGGAAAGTCTGAAAGATACCGATTTAGTAGAAACGCACATTGCATTGAACGACAGAACAAACGAAGGTCTGAAACATAAAATTCACCCTTGTTTCTCCGTTCAGTATCACCCGGAAGCAAGTCCAGGTCCTGAAGATGCGAATTATTTGTTTGATGATTTCATCACTTTGATGGAGGATTTCAAAAAGTAATTTAGATTTCAGATATTAGACATCAGATAACAGACTTACCATGCATAATTTTGAAAAATTACTTTTCTGGCAAAAATCAATACAACTTGCAAAAGAAGTTTATATTTTTTGTGCAGAATTACCAAAAGATGAAAAATTTGGTTTGATTTCTCAGATTAAAAGGTCAGCAGTTTCAATTCCATCGAATATTGCGGAAGGAGCAGGAAGAAATAATGACAGAGAATTTTATCATTTTCTTGGAATTGCAAATGCTTCCTCTTTTGAGCTGCAGACACAATTAATTCTGACAAGAGAATTAAATTTATTAAATGCAGAAAAAGTTAACAGTTTAATATCGAATCTGAATGAAATTCAAAAAATGATTTATTCTTTTAAATCTAATCTAAAAAAGTAAACACAACGCTGGAAAGTCTGAAATCTGACATCTAGCATCTCATATCTAAATAAAAAAATGGCAAAACGTACAGATATAAAAACAATTTTAGTAATCGGTTCAGGTCCAATTATCATCGGTCAGGCAGCGGAATTTGATTACGCAGGAACGCAGGCCTGTCTGTCTTTGAGAGAAGAAGGCTACAAGGTAATCTTGATCAATTCAAACCCTGCAACGATTATGACGGATGTTGAAATCGCTGATAAAGTATATATCGAGCCGATTTCACTTCAATTTGTAAGTCACATCATCAGAAAAGAGCGTCCGGATGCGCTTTTACCAACTTTGGGAGGTCAGACCGGACTGAATATGGCGGTAGAATTGGAAAATTCCGGAATTCTTGAAGAATGTAAAGTTGAAGTTTTGGGAACAAAGCTTTCAGCGATCAACAGAGCGGAAGACAGAGATTTGTTCCGTGAACTGATGAGAGAATTAAACGAGCCGGTTCCGGAATCTGACATTGTAAACACTGTTGAGGGTGCATTAAATTTCGCCAACGAAATCGGTTATCCGGTAATCGTTCGTCCAGCCTTCACAATGGGTGGAACAGGTGGTGGAATCGCTGCCAACGAGGTTGAATTAAAAGAAATCGCTGAATTAGGATTAAAACACAGCCCTGTAACCCAGTGTCTGATTGAAAGATCAATCGCCGGTTTTAAAGAAATTGAATACGAAGTAATGCGTGATGCCAACGACAACGCGATTGTGGTTTGTAACATGGAAAATATCGATCCGGTTGGCGTTCATACAGGAGATTCAATCGTTGTGGCACCTTCTCAGACGCTTTCAGACAGAGAGTATCAGTTGCTGAGAAACGCTTCACTAAAAATCATCAGAGCATTAGGAATCGAAGGTGGTTGTAACGTACAATTGGCGTTAGACCCGCATTCTTTCGAATATTATATCATTGAGGTAAATCCTAGAGTTTCCCGTTCATCAGCTTTAGCATCAAAAGCAACAGGATATCCGATTGCGAAAATTGCGGCTAAAATCGCTGTGGGTTTAACTTTAGATGAAATCATGAATCCGGTTACCGGAAAGACCTACGCTTGTTTTGAACCGGCTTTGGATTATGTAGTCACTAAATTCCCAAGGTTCCCGTTCGATAAATTCGAAACAGCGGACAGAAGATTATCAACCCAAATGAAAGCAACGGGTGAAGTAATGGCCATCGGAAGAAATTTCGAGGAGTCTTTACAGAAAGCCATCCGTTCTCTGGAAACCGGAATTAAACATATTGGTTTAAAAACGAAGCAGGCAGCAGCTTTAACGGCTGAAGAAATCGAAAGAAGAATCAGAGTTTGTGATGACGAAAGACTGTTCATCATCGGTGATGCTCTAAGAAGAGGGTACGACTGGGAACAAATCGTAGAATGGAGCAAAATTGATAAATTCTTCATCTGGAAAATCAAAAAATTAATTGATTTTGAAAAGGTGATCGCTGAAAATAAATTCAACAAAGACACTTTATTAGAAGCTAAGAAACTAGGTTTTGCAGACATTAATATTGCGGTACTTTGGAACGTAACAGAACGTGAAATCTTTAATTTCAGAAAAGAAAACGGACTGATGCCGGTATTTAAAATGGTAGATACCTGCGCGGCAGAATTCGAATCTGAAACACCTTATTTCTACGGAACTTACGAAGAGGAAAACGAATCTGTAGTTACCGATAAAGAGAAAATCATCGTTTTGGGCTCCGGACCAATCAGAATCGGGCAGGGGGTTGAGTTTGATTACGCAACGGTTCACTCGGTTTGGGCGATTAAAGAAATGGGTTATGAGGCGATTATCATCAACAATAATCCTGAAACCGTTTCTACAGACTTCTCCATTTCAGATAAATTATACTTTGAGCCGTTAACGGAAGAGGATGTAATGAACATCATCGATCTTGAAAAACCAAAAGGTGTTGTGGTACAGTTTGGAGGCCAGACAGCAATCAATTTAGCAGATAAATTGGCAGCTCACGGTGTTCAGATTTTAGGAACAACTTTGGAAGATTTAGACAGAGCTGAAAACAGAGATAAGTTCGAAAAAGCCCTTCAGGAAATGGGAATTCCTCAGCCTTTAGGAAAAACGTCGACTTCAAAAGAAGAAGCGATAAAAATTGCGAATGAGATCGGTTATCCGGTATTGGTTCGTCCAAGTTACGTTCTGGGAGGTAGAGCGATGGAAATTGTTTATACCGAAGAAGAATTGGCTCACTATATGGAGTTTGCAGTAGATGCGAGCCCGGAACATCCGGTTTTGGTCGACCGTTATATGGTCGGAAAAGAAATTGAAGTAGATGCGATCTGTGATGGTGAAACGGTGGTAATTCCAGGAATTATGGAGCATATCGAAAGAGCGGGGGTTCACTCCGGAGACTCGATTGCGGTGTATCCTACACAAAATGTTTCTCAGGCAGAAATCGACACTTTAGTGGATTACACGAAAAGACTGGCAAAAGGATTAAAAGTAGTCGGATTAATGAATATCCAATACGTTCTTTTTGATGGAAATGTCTATGTGATCGAGGTAAATCCTCGTTCTTCAAGAACAGTTCCTTTCTTATCTAAAATTACGGAAGTTCCTATGGCTAATTTGGCGACTAAAGCTATTTTAGGTCAGAAACTGAAGGATTTAGGCTACGAAAGCGGATTGGTTCCTGTTAAAGAAGGCGTTTTCGTAAAAGTTCCGGTATTCTCTTTCTCAAAATTAACGAAAGTTGACATCACCTTAGGCCCGGAAATGAAGTCTACTGGTGAAGTAATGGGGAAAGATACGACTTTGGAAAAAGCGTTGTATAAAGGCTTGGTAGCGGCAGGTATGAAGCTTCCGACGCACGGATCGATCCTGTTTACTGTAGCAGATAAGCACAAACAGGAAGCGGCTGATTTGGCAGCAAGATTCCATGAAGTTGGTTTCAGAATCTGGGCAACGGAAGGAACTGCAAAATTCCTGGAAGAACAGGGTATTCCTTGCAAAATAGGATACAAAATCGGAGAGGAAAGTGTTAACCTGATTGATCTGATCCAGAAAGGAAAAGTTCAGTACGTTGTAAACACCACTACCAAAGGGAAAAAAGCCGAAAGAGACGGTTTCCAGATCAGAAGAATGAGTGTTGAAAACGGTGTTCCTTGTTTAACCTCAATGGACACAGTTGAAGCAATCTTAAAAGTGATTGAAAGCATGAGCTTTAAGATGGAAACGATGTAGTTTCCGGATTAAGATAAAATAAAAGCGGGAGATTTTTTCTTCCGCTTTTTTTATAGATATTTCTCAGGATTTTGTGAGGTATGAAAAACACGGTAAATTCTGATAATATTTTCTTCCTTTTCCACTTTGTAAATGATGAGATAAGGAAAAATTTTAAGTGGTAACCGATGAAAATCGGTGTGCGTTTTCTGGAAATATGGTGTTTTTACTAAAATTTTTTCGGCATTGATCAGATTTTTGTAGAAAGACTTCGCAATTTTACGGGAGGCAATCTCATGATAATAGTCGATCGCATTGATGATATCGTTTTCAGCTTGAGAAGTGTATTCAATCTTAAAAACCATATTTTTCTTCTATTTTTCTATGAAGTTCTTCCAACGGCATAAAATCATCATCCGTTAAATTCTTCATTGCATCCAGTTCGCGTTTTTGTTGTTCTGTTAACTGGTAATTCATATTATGCTCATACCAGTCTTTTTCAGGTTTTTTTTCAAGAATTCCGTCTAAATAACCCAAAACCTGTTTAAGGATTTCTTCGGGTTTATCTTTTAATTTCTGGTTGATGATATGTAATGTATTAGAATTCATTGCCTTTATTTTTATCAAAGTTAGTAAATTTAAAGATTAGATAAAGTTTCTTTATCTCAAATAAACTTAATCCATTTAAGAGAATGTTTAAATTCTAACTAAAAAATGTTTATTTTATATCATGTTTAATTGAAAAAATTAATGTTTTTTTTAAAAACGCAAAGATTTTACGGTCTCTGCTTATTTTTAGAAGGCAAAGGCAAATGAATTTGCTTCGCGAAGCTTGAAAACACGCTTTATCAAATCAACTTGTTGATTCTTCTTTGCTCACTTGAGTTTTTGTACATTTAAATTAAAACTTTGCGTTAAAATTATACCATAAAAATTTAAAAATACTTTAAATAATAATTAATTTTTACCCCAAACTCCTGTCCAGATGCACGTACCCGCCATCCACATGAATCAACTGCCCCGTTGTGTGCGATGATTTTTCGGATAACAGAAACGCGGCCATATTCGCGATTTCTTCCGAGGTTGTCATTCTGTTTTCCAAAGGAATTTTTGAGGTAATACTTTTCAATTTTTCTTCTGGATTTTCAAACGTAGAAATCCAGGATTCGTAAAGTGGCGTCCAGGCTTCGGCAACAATAATGGCATTTACACGAATGCTGTAAGGCAAAAGTTCGACTGCCCATTCTCTTGTTAAAGCATTTCTGGCACCATTGGCAGCGGCATAACCAGAAGTTCCGCCTTGTCCGGTTTCTGCGGTTTTACTTCCGATATTTAGAATAGAACCTTTGCTTTCCTTGAGATAGGGAAGCGCATGATGCACCAAAAGATAATAATGCACCACATTTTTATGATAAGATTCTAAGAATTTTTCATAGGAACCGTTTTCTAAACCAACGCCATCGTTTACCCCAGCATTATTGACGATACCATCAATCTTTCCATATTTTTTTACGACTTCATTAATGGCTTTTTTACATTCTTCAGGTTTGGAAAGTTCGGCCGTCACAAAGTCGGCTTTTCCACCGTTCTCAGTAATTTCCTGAACGGCTTTTTTGTTATCATTTTCGTTTCTCCCAATGATGACAGGAAATGCTTTTTCTTCGGCTAAAGTTTGTGCAATACCTTTTCCTATTCCTTTGGCACCGCCACTGACAATGATTATTTTATTATCTAAATTTAAATTCATGATTGATTATTTTATTTTTAACGCAAGGCACACAAAGTTTTTTTATCCTGCATATTTTCCGTTCGCAAAACGAAGTGTCGCTGATTCTGATGAGTTAATTATTAAATTATTGAAGCAAAGGTGTTTGATTTCGTCGAATCTTCGATTTCCCTCAGCAGAGGTTAGTTTTTTAGATTAATCATATTTCCACAATAAAAATCTTTGATTTTTAAAACTTATGTGCGCTCAATATTCTCAAAGCATTCTACTAAAATCTTTTGTGACTTTTGTGGTTGAAATTTTAGTTATAATCCATAAAACTTCACCGCATTTCCGTAATAAAAAAGTTCCTGCTCTTCTTTTGAAAACTGACTGACATATTTTGAAATTAATTTCAACCACAAAGCATAATTTCCTCCCAATAGCATTACCGGCCAATCGCTTCCAAAAACCACACGCTTGATTCCGAAATTTAGGAAGATAAAATCCAAAATTTCAAAAATTGATTTTTCATCAAGAGAATTCGAGTGTCCTTGGGTTAAAAGTCCGGATATTTTACAATAGATATTTGGATTTTGGGCAAGTTTTTCAATGTTTGATTTCCAGTCTTTTACATTATTTGTTTTTAAATCCGGCTTTCCGCAATGATCCAAAATAAAACGTTGATTTGGCAATTTCTCTGAAAGTTTTACCGCATCCGAAAGTTGATGCTGTCTTAATAAAATATCAAAAGTATAATTGTATTGATGAAGCTTAGAGATTCCGTTCAATACATTTTCTTTAAGTAAAAACCCTATTTCTTCGCCTTCTGCAATGTGCCGAAAACCTTTAATTAATTTTTCTGATCGATAATTTTGAAGTTTTTCATCAAGCTTTTCAGAAGTCAGATCAATCCAGCCGACAATACCTTTGATGAATGAGTTTTCTGTAGCCAGATCAACCAAAAAAGCAGTTTCTTCATCACTTTGATCCGCCTGAACGGCAATGCAACCATCAACTTGATTTTCATTTAGATATAATGAAAAATCATCCGGAAGAAAATCTCTTCGGATGGCCATCATATTTTCCGTAATCCAAGCATCCCGAACCGGATTAAATTTCCAAAAATGGACGTGAGAATCTATAATCATCTGATTAATTTTTGTTGAATATATTGACCGCAAAAGAACCACAGGATTTCTGATGTTTTTAGAAAGTTAAAAGTTGAAAAACAACTGATAAATAAGCTGTTACATTTTGTAAACTTTTGAACTTCTATCTTCTCAACCATGATCTTTTGAATCTTTTGCGGTAAAAAAAAATTATAATGAAAATACCTTATCCATCAACTTCCATTTTTCTCCGGGTTTAGAATGGGGCAGCTGCTGTTGGAATTTCCACATCAATTCTTCCCATTCCTGAACTTTAGGATTGTTTTTATCGGCTTTATTTTTAGCGTCAAAAGAAAAACTTTCCTCCGCTTCAATCATCATAAAAAGCCGATTTTGAACACGGTAAATTTCCATACTCTTAATTCCTGAATCTAAAATGCTTTGCTTGATTTCAGGCCAGATATTTTCATGATACTTTTCGTATTCCGCAATCAATTCAGAATCATCAATCAAGTCAAGCGCGAGACAGAATTTTTTCATGCTCCGTAAGCTTTTACATGTTGCTTGCTGCTTCCCAAACCATCGATTCCCAATTCAACCACATCACCCGGTTTCAGATACCACGGCTCAGGTTTTTGCCCCAAACCAACACCGGCAGGCGTTCCCGTACTGATGATATCTCCCGGAAGCAGGGTCATGAACTGACTGATATAGCTTATCATAAAAGGAACATCAAAAATCAGATTAGAAGTGCTTCCATCCTGCAATATTTCTCCGTTTACTTTCAGCCATAAACGCAGGTTATGAACGTCTTCAATTTCATCGGGGGTCGCAATAAAAGGTCCAATTGGGGCAAATGTATCGCAACTTTTCCCTTTTACCCATTGTCCGTTTCTTTCCAGCTGAAATTCTCTTTCGCTGTAATCGTTATGCAAAACGTAACCCGCAACATGGTCGAGCGCATTTTCTTCGGAAACATAGCTCGCTTTTTTACCGATCACAATCGCTAATTCTACTTCCCAGTCCGTTTTTACGCTATTTTTCGGGATTGTCAGATCGTCATTCGGGCCTACAATAGCAGTCGTTGCTTTAAAAAACAGAATAGGCTCCGTAGGAATGGGTGCATTGGTTTCTGCTGCGTGATCTTTATAATTTAATCCGACACAGATAATTTTAGATGGTCTCGCCAAAGGTGAACCTAATCTTTCATCCTGAGAAATTTCGGGAAGATTGTGGGTATTTATTTCAGATTTTAATCTTTCCAGACCGTCGCCCGAAAAGAAGTTTTCATCATAATCTTTAACCAGATGAGAGACGTCGTATCTTTTATCATTAATGATAATCCCTGGTTTTTCCTGTCCCGGTTTTCCGAATTTTATTAATTTCATTTTTATTATTTTAATTTTTTTTAGGAGCTTAATCCCGCTATCCACTCTATCTTTTGGGTTCGGCTTCCGCATTGCTCCAACCGCAACCCAAAAGGATGCCGTTTCTATCGGGGCTAGGGGAGTCGTAATCCAATCAAAAGGGATGATTTTTTACAATTTTTAATTATTCAAAGTGGTAAAACCACCGTCAATAGGATAATCTACCCCCGTTATAAATGAGGCTTCGTCGCTGCATAAATAAAGCGCCAAAGAAGCCACTTCTGCAGGTTGCGCCATTCTTCCGATGGGTTGGGTTTTTGACAATTTATCAAACATTTCATCGATATTATCGGGGTAATTTTTCTGTAAAAATCCATCTACAAAAGGGGTATGAACCCGCGCCGGAGAAATAGAATTACATCGGATATTTTCATTGATGTAATCCTTCGCAACGCTCATGGTCATTGCTTTTACCGCTCCTTTTGCTGTGCTGTACGCAAAACGATCCGGAATTCCGACTAATGCTGCAATCGAAGCCATATTGATAATTACACCGCCCCCTGATTTTCTGATTTGAGGAATTCCTGCAAACAGACAGTTGTAAACGCCTTTAATATTCACGTTGTAAATCTTGTCAAAATCTTCTTCCGAAGTCGTATCTGCTTTGCCGATGTGGGCAATTCCTGCATTATTGACGAGTATATTAATCGCTCCAATCTGCTCAAAAACAGCCACCACATCTTTCTGTTTTGAAACATCGCAGGCATAAACCTTCCCATTTCCGCCAGAAAACTGTATTTTTTCAAGAGTTTCCTGTCCGTTTTGTTCGGTAATTTCAAGGATATGAACTTCTGCACCATTGGCGGCAAGCTGTACGGCAATGGCTTGTCCGATTCCGCTTCCTCCGCCTGTTATAACGGCTTTTTTATTTTTTAATGAAAACATTTTTATAATTGTTGTTTAAATTTTATTTAATTACGTCTATCTTAACGCAAAGATTTTATTTTTGACGACCTTGAGTTTAAGGAGCAAAGAATAATCAATAAAATTGATTTTAAGCTTACGCAAAATTTTTCAAGCTTCAATCAAATTGGTAGATATTACCTGTTTCTTGAATTTTTTCATTTTAATCATCAACCTTTCCGTTAAGTGGAACCTATTTAATTTTATAAGCTCAAGTCAATTTAAATTTACTTCATTTTTTTCAACCTTAAATCGACTTGGTCGATACGCTTTGCTCCTTAAATTTTTATTTTTATAATTAAACTTTGCGTTAAAAAAATACTAAAGACTTACCCCTCTTTTCCAGGGAATAAAATCATCCTGATTCAACGCGACAGCTTTGGGAATAATATTTCCGCTGGCTATTTCGATACAGAAATTTATAATTGTTGTTTAAATTTTATTTAATTACGTCTATCTTAACGCAAAGATTTTATTTTTGACGAAATTGAGTTTAAGGAGCAAAGAATAATAAATAAAATTGATTTTATGCTTCCGCAAAATTTTTCAAGCTTCAATCGACTTGGTCGATACTTTTTGCTCCTTAAATTTTTATTTTTATAATTAAACTTTGCGTTAAAAAAATACTAAAGACTTACCCCTCTTTTCCAGGGAATAAAATCATCCTGATTCAACGCGACTGCTTTAGGAATGATATTTCCACTCGCAACGTCAATACAGAAATCCAGAATATCTTCACCCATTTCCTGAATGGTTTTTTCGCCACGAACAATCGCACCTGTATCAATATCAATAATATCCGACATTTTTGTAGCCAAAACCGTATTGGTCGCCACTTTGATGACCGGACACACCGGATTTCCCGTTGGTGTTCCCAAACCTGTTGTGAACAAAATTAAAGTGGCTCCGGAAGCGGCTTTTCCGGTGGTAGCTTCCACATCATTTCCCGGAGTACAAACTAAGCTTAAACCTGGTTTTGTGGCGGGTTCGGTATAATCCAAGACATCGACAACAGGAGAAGAACCTCCTTTTTTGGCGGCTCCAGCAGATTTTATGGCATCCGTAATCAATCCGTCTTTAATATTTCCCGGAGATGGATTCATAAAAAATCCAGAACCGACGGCATGCGCCAATTCATCATATTCCGTCATCAATTTAATGAATTTTTCAGCCGTTTTTCTATCGACAGAACGATCGATCAACTCCTGTTCGGCTCCGCACAGCTCAGGAAATTCAGCCAATAAAACTTTAGCTCCCAAAACTGAAAGAATATCTGCTAAATGACCCACCGCCGGATTGGCAGAAATTCCGCTGAAACCATCGCTTCCGCCACATTTTACGCCGACACAAAGTTTGCTTAAAGGGGCATCTTCACGTTCAGTTTTATTGATTTCCAAAAGTCCTTTCAAGGTTTCGAAAATGGCTTTTTTAATCATGATTTCTTCACTTTCTGCTTTTTGCTGTTCAAAAATCAGTAAAGGCTTATCAAAATCAGGATTTCGGTTATAGAGATCTTTTTTGAAATTATCGATTTGAAGATGTTGGCAACCTAAACTTAACAAAGTAACTCCCGCAACATTGGGATGATCTGCATAAGATGCCAACAGTTTGCTGAGTGTATCGGCATCCTGTCTCGTTCCGCCGCAACCACCGGTATGATTCAGAAATTTGATGCCGTCTACATTTTTAAAAACTCTTTCTTTTTTAGGAATAGGGGAAAGCGAAAAATCAATATCATCCAGATTTTCCCCTTTGGAAATGGCCTCTACCAATTGATGGGTGTAATTTTTATACTTTGCGTCAACGGCATATCCCAGTTCATTGTAAAGCGATTCTTTAATGATATCCAGATTACGGTTTTCACAAAAAACAGTCGGGATAAAAAGCCAGTAATTAGCTGTTCCCACATCGCCGTTTGAACGGTGATAGCCTTTAAAAGTTTTATGTAAAAATTTGGAGACATCAGGTTTTGTCCATTGATAATCCACTTCGCGGTAATAATAAGGATCAGCGGCGTGTTTTGTATTTTCCGTGGTCATTCTTGTTCCTGCGGCCAGATCATACTGAACTTTACCAACCAAAACCCCGTACATGAAGATCTCTTCACCTTGTTTCATATCATTCATGAAGAATTTATGTTTGGCGGGAATAAATTCTAAAGTCGTATAGGCGACTCCTTCAAAAATAATTTCAGTGTCTGCCGGAATATCCTGCAAAGCGACCAAAACATTGTCTTTTTTATTTATTTTTAAAATTAAATTGCTCATTTTAGCTTATGCATTGTTTATTTTTAACGCACTAAGATTTTTAATTGTTCTGTCTGCTTTTTTGAAGTGACTCTGATAAGCAAAGACCTTCTGTTTTTCCTGTCTAATTTATTTGATTTTTAAATTTTAATGAAAATAAGAAAACCACGATAAAACAGACTAAAGGAACGATGTATGAAAAATGAATATTTCCTGAAATATCGGTGATTTTACTGGCAATCGGTGGAATTATTGCACCTCCGACAATGGACATAATAAGTAAACTGGAAGCTGGTTTTGTATCAGAACCGGCACCTTCAATTCCCAAAGCGAAAATCGTTGGAAACATGATTGACATGAAAAAGGTTAATGAAACAAGTGCATATAACGTTGAAGTCCCAGACCCGACGATCACCCAAATACTGAGAATAACACTGATAATACTGTAGATTCTCAATAATTTTTGCGGAGAAATATATTTCATGAAAAAAGTTCCTGCAAAACGCCCGATCATAAATAAAAATCCAGCTACACCCGCGTAATATTTCGCTTCTTGTCCGCCCATATTAATCGCATCTTCTGCAAAAACAAGAAGAAAACTAAAAATATAAATTTGTGCTCCGATATAAAAAAACTGAGCCAGAACACCCCAGCCTACATTTTTAACGCCTAAAACCTGTAGGAAATTCTTGGTAGATTTTTCTTTACTTTCTGTTACGTCAGGTAATTTTATGAATAAAAATAAAATCATAACTAAAAGTAAAACCAATCCTAAAACAATGTAAGGACCTTTTACCAATGAAGTTTCTGCCTGAATATAAGCTAATTTGGCAGCTTCGTTTAAAGTAGCAAGTTCTTCCTGAGATTTTGGTTCTTCACCTAAAATAAAAATTCCGCCAATGATGGGAGCAATGGAAGCGGCTAAACCGTTGAAAGATTGTGCGAAATTTAATCGTTGGGTTGCTTTTTCGGGGTCGCCTAAAATGGTGATATAAGGATTGGCTGCGGTTTCTAAAATGGCCAATCCGCATGATAAAACAAAAAGTGCTCCTAGAAAAAACGGATAACTGATGGTATTGGCAGCCGGAATAAACAGAAAACAACCTGCTGCAAAAAAGAATAAACCCACAAGAATTCCGGTTTTGTAACCATATTTTTGAATGATTATTCCTGCAGGAATTGCCAGTAAAAAATAAGCTGCAAAAACTGCTGAATCTACCAATGAAGCCTGAAAATGATTCAGCTGAAAAGCACTTCTTAAATGTTTAATTAAGATTGGATCTAGATTATGGATAAATCCCCAAAAGAAAAACAAACTCGTGATAAGAATCAGTGGAAGTCCGTACTTTTTCCTTTTTGATACAGAAGAAGTCGAACTTTCGGAATAAGCATTATTCATGGATTTGGTTGATATTATACATTACTATCTTTTTTTTTAGCTTACATTGAAAAGATAAACAGGTTGCTTCATGAATATTTTTAGCTTCATCTGCTCCTTATTTTCCTCTAAAACATCGCGGATTCTGATTTTTTAAATGTATAAAAAAATTATAAAATAAAAACCGACAGGACAGGATAGTACAAGATAGTTTAAGTATTGCCTCCCTTTTATAAGAATTTATCCCTGTATCTATTGTTTTTCATAATGCCTGAAAAATTGATTTTATTTAATTTGAAAAATAAATTATTTTGAGCGGGTACAAAAAAAAGTTCTCCAGATGGACAACTTTTATATTAAGGAAATTTCTAATTTGTTTTATAATAAGGCGCATTAAAATATTTACTTTTGCGGATATACACTTTCTTACGGTCTGCATCAAAGATCCAGTTGAATCTTCGCATCACATCGGCTGCGATATAATTTGTCTTCTGATTTTTGATTTCTCCTGTGAAAAATGCTGCGGTTACGTCTTTAAGAACAAAATTTCCAATTTTAAAGAATGGCAGAATTCCCTGCTTGGTAATAAGCACTTTTCCTGAAGAATTGGTTACTTTTTTCTCACCGAGAATTTTTAAATTTTCATTTAGATGATAATCGTCCGCAAATTGATCGCTGTACAACAAACCTCCGGAGTATCCCGACTGTAAAAGAAAATAAGCTTCCTGCTGCTGATCTTTAATGATATTGTCTGCGCCAACAAAAAACTGTCCGTTCTCCACCAGAAGATCCAGCGCCTGGTAGCCGCTAAGATCAGGTTTTTGATCATAAACCACAAACCGGCTGTTGTCATAATCGATCTTAAAATACCGATCTTTAAAAATACCGGTTCCTATTTTTCCATCGGCCTCATGCCCTGTAAATTCATTATCGAAAAATCGAATGTTTTTGTATTCTTTATCGCCAATTTTTACGGTATTTCCGTCACTAATTTCATTTTTAAAGACCATGTGATCTGCTTTTCTCTTTCTGTCGGGGGCAGCAGAACATTCTTCCATGGCGATTTGAAACATCAGATGAAGAGAATCTTTATCGTTGACTAAAGTTTTTACAATGATATTATTATGCCTGGTAATCCTGAACGGAATGGTTTCCTGTGCCTTTAAAACAGAAGATAAAAGGAGTAGAAATGATAAAAGGATGTATTTTTTGAACATTTTATATTGGCGTATTAGTTATGAAATTTAAATATAAAAAAATATCATCTATTTTTTAATTAATTTTAACTATTCATTATCGTGAATACATGAACCAATGATTTATTGTAGTCCGCATCTTCAATAGAAACGGACTTTAGTCCGTTTTCAACAAAGTGGTGACTGTGAATGGCTTTAGCCAAATTTTCAATATATTAAATTGAAAAACAATTGTTTAAAGTTAATCTAAAAATGTTCAGTTGATGTATTAATATTGATCAGGTGAACGAAGATAAGAGGTGTTAATTATTCTGGAAAATCAATATGTACATTATATTTAACGCAAAATTTTTATTTTAAATAGTTGAATATTTTCATTGAGCAAATATGAATCAACAGGTTCATTTAATGAAGCGATTGCATCAGCATATAGCTTTAAAACTTAAAATAAAATACAGAATTGATAAAATATTTTCGTTTAATATTTTCATCCGTTTGCCTTAACCATTCATGATCAGAAGTATGATTGAAACATTATTGAATAGCGGTATTTTTTCCGAAGAAAGAAAACTGAAGAGGAATGAATATCTGAAAACTTCCGGAAGTATTGATACCAATATCTATTTTATAAAAAATGGGAGTCTCCGTATTTTCATTACAGATGAAAGTGAAGAGCGTATCATCAGATTCGGATATTCCGGAAATATCGTTGTTTCGCTTGATTCTTTTTTATCGGAAAAACCGTCTGAATTTTACATTCAGGCGATAAAAAGTACAGCTATTCTGATTGCCAGTAAAAAAGATTTTTACCATTTCATCCATTCAAATGATGAAAATTTAAAATTTTGGACACTCATTTTAGAAGATCTTGTTCTACAGCAAATTGAAAGAGAAAAAGATCTATTAATGAATCTGCCTAAAGAACGTTTTGAGCGGGTTTTAAAAAGAAGTCCGCAATTATTTCAGGAAATACCGAATAAGTATATCGCCAATTACCTGAGAATGTCGCCGGAAACCTTATCCAGATTGAAAAAATCTTGAGTTGAATCAATGTTTTATAACAATCAGATATAGAAATTTGTAAAAAAACAATAATGAAAATTTCTTCTTCTCAGCTTTTATCGGAGTTAAAAAATATCACCTCAGATAATATTTCATTTATAGAAACTGTTTTATTAAAATCTGATCAGGATTTAAATCATAGAATAACAAACGAAAGTTGGAGTGTTTTGGAATGTGTTGAACATCTTAACAGATATGGTGATTTTTATATTCCGGAAATCGAGAACAGAATTTCATCATCTGATAAAGAATCAACAGTAAATTTTACTCCGGGTATTTTAGGTAATTATTTTGCAAAAAATATGTATCCGAAGAATAAATTAAATAAGATGAAAACTTTCAAAAATATTAATCCCATTCATCGTAAGCTTAGTAAAGAGGTACTGAAAGAGTTTGTTAAACAGAAACATTTAATTCTGATTTTATTAGAGAGAGCAAAAAAAGTGAGTTTAGATAAAACAAAGACAAGTATAAGCATTTCAAAGCTGATAAAATTGCGATTGGGAGATACTTTTCGGTTTGTAATTTATCATAATCTAAGACATATTGAACAGGCAAAAAGGATTTTGAATAGTATTGATGAAATTTAAAAATAAAACAGAGTTACCGTAAAAATACTTGTCCATTTTTCGGTTGCATGAAAATGGCTTAAACAATAGTTTTGTGAAAAAAAGAAACATGACAAATATTCAGGCTTTTAAAGAACTTCATCGAAACGGTGAACCTCTGTTGTTAGGAAATGTATGGAATCCCCAAAGTGCCAAAGTTTATGAAAAACTAGGATACCAAGCCGTGGCGACTTCCAGTTCGGCGGTGGCACACAGTTTAGGATATGAAGATGGTGAAAATATGACCTTTGGCGAGTATTTTTATATTGTTGAAAGAATTGTAAAATCTATTTCAATTCCGTTAACGGTTGATTTGGAAGGCGGTTATGGAAAGAATGTTGAAGAAATCGTTTCGAATATTTCTAAACTTGCGGAAATCGGAGTGGTGGGAATTAATATCGAAGACAGTTTTATGGTTGATGGAATCAGAAAAATTGAAGACAAGCTCGCCTTTTCAGAAAAGTTAAAATCAATTACTTTAAAATTAAAAGAAAACAATATTGATATTTTCATTAATTTGAGAACAGATCCTTTTTTATTGGGATTGGAAAATCCCGTGGAAGAGACGTTAGACAGAATTAAATTATTTGAAGAAACTGGAATTGACGGGATTTTTGTGCCCTGCATTACGGCAGAAAATGATATTGAGACCATCGTAAATTCAACCCAACTTCCTGTGAATGTTATGGCTATGCCCGAACTTCCCGATTTTAATATACTGAAAAATTTAGGCGTAAAAAGAATTTCTTCGGGTAATTTTGCCAATGGATATATTTATCAGAAATTAGAGGAAAAAGGCGAACAAATTATGAATGTTAAAAGTTTTTCACCCCTATTTGTATCCTGATGAAGCTGACAGAGGAAATAATGTATCAGGCATCTCTGGATAAAGATTCTTCATTTGAAGGCATCTACTGGATGGCTGTAAAAACGACCGGGATATTCTGCCGGCCGGTTTGTACTGCGCGAAAACCGAAGCGTGAAAATGTAGAATTTTTCCTGAGTACAGACGAAGCCGTTGAAAAAGGATATCGGGCATGTAAAGTATGCAAACCTCTGAAAAAATTGAACGAAACGCCTCAATATATTCAGGAATTATTGGGTGAATTGGCGCAAAATGCCTCTTTAAAGATAAAAGATGCAGACCTTTCCAAAAGGAATATAGAACCGGTGACGCTTCGGCGATGGTTCTTGAAAAATCACGGGATGACCTTTCAGGCTTTTCAAAGAGAATTTCGGATGAATTTAGCTTTTAAGAAAATTAAAAATGGCGAAAGCATTATGGAAGCAGCTTTAGATTCTGGGTATGAAAGTTTAAGCGGTTTTAATGAAAGTTTTAAAAATGTTCTCGGAATTTCACCTAAAAACAGCAAGATTCAAAAAATCATCGATCTTACAAGAATTGAAACTCCTTTGGGAACCATGTTTGCGTGCGCCATTGATGAAGGAATCTGCCTGCTCGAATTCACAGATCGAAAAAATATTGAAAAGCAATTTCAGTCTTTATCTAAAAATTTAAATGCCGAAATCGTTCAGGGAGAAAATAAACATTTTCTACAGCTTGAAAAGGAATTAGAAGAATATTTTGAAGGAAAAAAAAAGATATTCGATGTTCCTTTATCTGTTAACGGAACCGAGTTTCAACAAAAAGTCTGGCAACTGCTGAGAGAAATTCCGATGGGCGAGGTGAGAACATATAGACAGCAATCTGAATTATTAGGCAATGTAAAAGCAATCCGCGCGGTAGGAACTGCCAACGGAATCAATAAAATAGCGATTTTAATTCCGTGTCATCGCGTAATTGGCTCAAACGGCGATCTGGTGGGCTATGCCGGAGGAATCTGGAGAAAGCAAAAATTATTGGAATTGGAGAAGGCTATTTTATTTTGATTTCGTAATTTTAGACAAAAATTTACTCGTGAAAAAGTTACTATTTGCTGTTTGCTTATCAGCTTCAGTTTTCAGTTTTGCTCAGGATTATTCGGTGCCGGCAGCGAGCCCGCGCCAGAAGGTTGAGCAGCAGTTTTCAATGTCTAAAATCTCTGTTGACTACGGAAGACCGGGGGTAAAAGGACGTAAAATATTCGGAGAACTGGTTCCTTACGGACAGGTTTGGAGAGCAGGCGCAAACTCATCTACGAAAATCACTTTCGGACAATCGGTTAATTTTGGCGGAAAAGTGGTTCCTGCGGGAACTTACGGTTTATTTATCGTTCCGACTGAAAAAGAATGGAAGGTAATCTTAAACAAAGACTTCCAACAATGGGGAGCCTATACCTATGATCCAAAACAGGATGTGGTAGACGTTATGGTTCCTGTTAATCAATTGGCAGACAAACAGGAGTGGTTTGAAATTACTTTGAACCCGACTGGTGAAAATACAGGAAATCTAGTGATTAAATGGGATATGGCGCAGGCTGAGGTGGCTTTAAAACCATCAAGCCCGGATGCTGTAACCAAGATTGCTGATAAATTAAAGGAAATCAAGAAAATTGAATCCGACGCCGCAAAAACAAAAGGTTAAAACATGAACTTTTCTATTCAGAATATTTTAGAAAACGACAAGTATCAATTAATCCCCTTACAGCAAGGGGATTTTGAGTCTTTGTATGAAGTTGCTTCCGATCCTAAAGTCTGGGAGCAGCATCCTAATAAAGACCGATATCAAAGAGAGGTTTTCGAAAACTTTTTTAAAGGCGCTTTGGAAAGTAAAGGGGCTTTTAAAATTGTCGAAAAAGAAACCGGAGCCATTTTGGGAAGTACCCGTTTTTATGATTTTGATGAAAATAAAAACAGTATTTTCATAGGATATACGTTTTACGGGACAAAATCCTGGGGTAAAGGCATCAATCCTCAGATTAAGAAAATGATGCTTGATTATATTTTTCAGTTTGTAGATACGGTTCATTTCCATATTGGAAAAGAGAATTTCCGTTCTCAGACGGCTTTGGAAAGATTAGGCGGAAAAAAAGTTGCGGAAGAAGAGGTGGCTTACTTCGGCGAGCCAACGAGGACTAATTTTGTTTACGAAATCAGGAAAGAAGATCATTAAAAATATCTCGCAGATTATACTTATTTCGCAGATTTTTAGAATAATAAACTTTGAGAGCTTATATAAATCAAACGACTTTGCCTCCATTTTAAAATTGATTTAATCTGAATCGGCGAAACTTCTTTTTGTGAAAATTAAACAAACCGTTAGTATTCAAAAAATTCCCATGTATTCTCTGTGTTTAAATAAACATAAAAAAATCATTAATATGAAAAAATATAAAATCCAGACCTCCCCATTCGTCGTTCCCACCACGGATGGAAAATTAATCGAAGAACATTGGGGAAACTCAACGGGTAATTCTAATGTTTCTATTGCACACATGGTTGCGCCGCCGGATTGGAGTGAGCCCCACCAGACGCCCGAATTTGATGAGTTTACATTAATAATTTCAGGAAAAAAGCAATTTGAGATCGATGGGGAAATAGTGACGTTAGAGCAAGGTCAGAGTATTTTGATAGAAAAAGGAGCAAGGGTTCGTTACAGCAATCCATTTTCGGAGCCATGCCGCTATGTGGCGATCTGTCTTCCCGCGTTTTCTATGGAACTGGTAAATAGAGAAGAATAAATAATTTAAATATGGCGTTACAAATGTGCCCCAAGTGTAAAGACAATTCATTTACATGGTTTATGAACGGGAAATCTCCCTTAACGAGTTGGAGTTGTTTTAATTGTGATTATGAAGCGAAGGAAAATGAAAATGACAGATCTACCTGTGACAGCTGTGGGGAGAGTACAAAAACCAGGCTGAAAGATAAAGAAGGTGAATATTGGTGGTGTTCTAACTGTAATGAGAGCAATCCGATCGAAAGGTAATTTATAAATGTTGAGAGACGGATACAGGATAGACAGATAGATAATAGACGGATAGATAATAGACGGATAGAAAATAGACGAGGAGAAGATAAAAATCCATCGTACCTCCATCTATTATCTATTAGTCTATCCTCTATCCATCTATTATCTTTTCATCTCTTACCGCCCTGAACAGGTATTTCCTAAGTTTCCAGATCGGCAGATACGTAAAGAGTACAGAAAGCAGCCCTGCGAGAACGCCTACCAAAATGGCCATTGCCGTGGCATTGAGTGGATAATATTCAGATAGGTTAAATTGCCCGAGAATCAGCATCGAAAGGACGAATAATCCTGTTACCACGCCGTGAAGAATACTCAGTCGGGTCATTGCCTTTTTTACGTTAAGCTGATCGTCTATTTTAAATTCAATCGCTTCCTGTCCGGCGGCATCGGTTACCCTTTTGATGATGTCGATGGTAAGAACAACGGGCAAAAATATCGCCATTGGCAGCGTTAACCTTGCCAAACTTTGGGTACAGGCAAAAAAATGAGTATATCCCAGTTCATTAAAACTCGCATACGCAATCACGAAGTTGAAAATGACATTCGGAAGGGCATATATAATCATCCGCTTCCTTAAAAAGCGGTTGAGAGTCGTTTTTTTGACTGGTTTTGGCGGAGTTTTTTTTATTTTAAATTTCATGAAATTAAGAGCTCAATAGATTTATCTTTTATTTTTGCAGCTTCTTCTCTGGCCAGAAAATGTTCGTTCGACATAAAAACAAAATCCATTTGCTGGTCGTAAGTTGTTGTTATCAGCGTATTAGAATTCAACCACGGAAAAGCAACGGTCGGGCTGAAAATAGTTTCTACCCTGAAGTTTTTATACTCATTCGGAATATCGATTTTCCCCATATTCGACAGCGTGATATCATGTCCTCCTTTCCCGGATTTCAGCATAGAAATCATGCGATCGACCACAGAATGCATATTTTCGCCCATCCAAAGGAGTTCGCGGGCTTCCGTTTTTTCTATTTTTTCTAAAAGATCTTTTTTGATATATTGGGCGTTTTCCAACAGATCGTTACTTCCTTTTTTTAACGATAATTCTACCGTCGGAGCAAAAGCAAAGACATGATCCTGCTTAATCTCCGGAATAAAATGACGAATATCAACCGGACTGATAACTTTACCTTTTGCCTTTTTGGGATTGATATTTTCAAACGCTTTCATAAAAGAAGCACACAGTAAGGCATGGACAGAAATTCCCTGAGATTTGCATTTTTCAATAATATTTTTCGTCATTTCCGGTGGTAGCTTCCAGTGGATAACATAATTTTCTCCGATATTTTTTTTCCTGCTTTTTCGCTGAATCAGGAAAAATAATTTCGCCATCATCAGCAAAAAGTGAGCTTTGCGTTTCTTTTTTTTAAGGTTAAAATTTTCAGGTAAAAATTCATCAACAGAAATAAATCCACGGTAAGGATCTAAGGGCAGAGAAGGATTGTCCAGCAACGAAAGAAGTTCCCGCATGAGGTTGACAGCAGTGGTGCCGTCGCAAACGCAGTGAGGCATTACCCAAAGAAGTTCAGAAATATCTTGCCCTTTTACCCAAACCAGCTGAGCCAATGGTTTTTTATCGCCTTCAAAAAGACGGTACCATTCATTTTCAGACTCAAAAAGCCAGTCGACATCCGTTTTTCTTTCAACTATACGAATCGGAATGGACTTCATTTCTTTTTCTTCTGCAAAAAAAGGATATTTTTCACTTTTATAATCAATGACTGTTCTTAATAACGGATGTTTTTGCTGAATTTTTTCTAAAGCAAGGATGAAATTTTCCTCCAAAAGCTGTCCCCTGATTCTCGCTGTGAGAACCAGGTTAATGGGTGTTTCAGGATCAACATACATAATTCTTTCCACCATCATAAGTGGTCTCCTGATGCTCATACTTCTGCTAATTCTGTTTGCTGTTTCACAATTTTTATCATTTCATCACGAATGGCCAATGCATCCGAGTGCTTCAGATAGCCTTCGCTTCCCATAAAAGTAAAATCCATTTCATTACGAAAGGTGGAAGTTACCATTGTCGTTGTATTTCCCAAAGGCCCGATGACAGACGGACTGAAAATGGTTTCCAGGGAGAACTCTTTATATTGATGCTGAATCTGAATTCTTCCCAAATTAGAAAACATACAGTCGTTGGAAGATTTGCCGTTTGTGAGGAGATTGGTGAAATTTTTAAGCGCATCATGGGCAGATTCCATCACCATCATCACGATATAAGGATTGAGTCGAGACGTTTTTTTGTCCGCCAGTTTTTGAATTAGCTTTAAATTTTCCGTAAAACTCAGTTTCTGATCAGAAGAAAGCACAATCATTAATCCGAAAGCGAAAATATGATCTGCCTTTATTTGTGGCGCAAACCGACGAATATCGACAGGACAAGACACTTTATTGAAGGCTTTTTCGCCTTTTATATTTTTAAATGCCTGAAGCAAAGCCGCACTCAGAAAGGTATTCACAGTTATTTTAGCCGATTTGCAAAATGAAACCAATGCCTGACTGTCTTCTTCACTCAATTTCCAATGAATTAAATAATCCCGTCCTCTGTCTTTGGATTTTTTATTGACAGGAATCCATTTTATAGCGTTAGCAGCGAGTCTTCCGATGGTTCTGGCTTTTAATTTCTGTCCGAAACTGGAAAGGATTTCTACGGGAACAACATCCTGAATACCCAAAATCGGGTTTTCAGTGCCAATTTCAGCTAAAGGATCATCTAAAACTTGTAAAAATTCGTCCAAAACAGCCATTGCAGAACCGCCATCGCACAAACAATGATGAAATACAAACATCATATCCGAAGTTTCTTCACCTTTGATCCAAACAAAACGCATAAGTGGCTGTTCTTTATAATTAAATAGTTTATACCATTCTTTTCTTGATTCTTCCAGCCAGTCGTTTTCCTGTCTTTTGGCTAAAATCCGGATCGGGATTTTTGCTTTTTCCGAAACTTCAAACCATGGAATATTGTTGCCATCTTGCGTAATGACCGCCTTCAGCCAGGGATGTTTTTCCTGAAGCCTTTCAAAAGCATGCTGAATTTCTTTTAGCACAAACTGTCCTTTCAGCCTGAAAGTAATAACGGTATTGAAAGGCTCTGTACCGTCTCCCAGCAACATTCTTTCGCCAAATAATAATCTTCGCTTCATACATTATATTTCAACCAATGATTCCTTTCGAACAAAATTTTCAAGCAATTCCACGGCACGTTCGTTTCCGCCGGCATTCAGTAAACTTCCCTGAACGCATTTCGCCGCATTTCTGTACTTTGGATTTTCCAATAACTCAAAAACCGTTTGTCGAAGCGCATCAACACGCAGTCTTTTATATCGGATACTGATTCCGCAACCTGCTTTTTCGATCAGTTTTGCAATATGAAAATGATCGTAAGCAATTGGAGTAATGAGCATTGGTAATCCGTTGGTAAATGTATCATTCACGGTATTAAAACCACCGTGACAAATCACCGCATCCATGTGAGGCATCAAAGCCGATTGAGGAACGAAGCTGCTCACAATAAAGTTAGAAGGCCATTCTTCAAAAATTTCAGGTGGAGTCGCGGCAATTATAGTTACAGGCTGATCTGCAAAAGCCGCAATTACTTTTTCGAAAAATGCTTTTCTGATGTCTACTAAAAGAGTTCCTAATGAAACGAAAATTTTCGGTGTTGTCGAAGCGTTCAATTTATCCCAATCAAAAGGTGCAGGGTTTGGACGACCTTTTACAGGACCAACAAATTCCATGTGAGAAGGAACTTCGTCGAAATCAGCGAATTTCTGAGAAGTAAATACTAAATTCAGATCATCAGAATGAATAAAAATTCCGTCTTCCTCAATGCCAACTTCTTTCTGAAGATTTTTAATTAAATTCTGCTGCCATTCAAAAATTTTAGGTGCGCTGTTCGCGGTGTCTCCCATCACATCGGGTGGAACAGGCGTTGTCGTCACGCACGGGATATTATTTTTATGAGCAAAAAGAGCTCCTCCGAAAGTAATACAATCGTTTACGATCACATCAGGCTGCCATTCTTTGGTAAGTGTTTCCAAACCGGGCATCATCATTTTAGCGAAAGGAACATAGGTTTCTTCCAAGGCCAGTTTCATGACTTCAGGACCAGAACAAGCGGGGCCGTCGTCCTGTCTTTTTAAAATTCTTGCAATATCATCCTGATACGGAATTAAATCTTGTTCAGGATAAAAATAACTTCCTCCTTCAGGAATATGTTTTTGATCTAAAGGGGTAATTCCGAACCATTTTACTTCATGACCTCGGGCAATTAAGCTTGCGCCAACGCTCAAAGTCGGACTGATATGTCCAAAAAACGGGGGAATGACGAATAGAAATTTAGATTTTGGATTTTCCATATTTGAAATGGGATTTATGGCATTTTCAAGCAAATTGGCTGCGGTTGAACTTCCGCCAGCTTTAACAAAAGATTGCTGAACAACTTCTGCAGCTTCACGGTAACTTGGATTGATTAAAATTGTTTTTATGGCTTCATTTAAATGATTTGCTTTAAATCGATTAAAATTCAAACGTTCACCTGCTCCGGTACGCACCACACGACCCGCAACGTGCGACTGATCGTACGCAATCGGAATCACAACCAAAGGCAATCCGTTAGAAAGCGCTTCTGAAACGGTATTATGACCGCCATGAGAAACAACGCCATCCAAATGTGGCAATAAATCGAGTTGTGGAACCTGCTGATACACCATAAAATTCTCCGGCCATTCCTCGAAAAGCTGAGGATCTGAAACCACAACAACCGTTAAGTCTTCCTCTTTAAAAGCATCAACCACTTTCTGGAAAAATGCTTTTTTATGATCGTGATCGAAAGTTGTTCCGATGCTCACCAGAATTTTTTTCTTTGAACTTTGATGAAATTTTTCCCAATCAAATTCGCAGGAAATACGACGTTCCGTAAGAACCGGACCCGTAAACTGAAAATGGGTAGGAAGATCCATTTCGCCAAAGAAATATCGTGAAGTTAAAACTAAAGTCAGTAAATCTGAGCAGTCTAATGTTTTATCGCCATCAACGCCTAATTCTTTTTGCAAAGCAACGATCTGTTTTTCTTCCCATTCGTGAACTTTTGGCAATTCATCCATAATTTTAATGGCAGCCGGAGCGGTTACCGTCGTAGAATAGGGAAGTCCCAGATTTTTTGCAGCAACAGCCGCAGCAAATAACTGATGATCGCCGATCACCATGTCGGGTTGGCAGAGCTCAAGTAATTTTACAATACCGTTAAAGCAATGTCTGTTGAGAGGAATCAGGACTTCTTCGTAAAGAAATTTAATGCTGTCGATTCCGTAGACTACTTTTTTAGAAATAATATCGAGATAGTTTTCGCTTTCTCGCTTTTCCTCGTCGGTTTGATCGTATTCAATCAACAATAATTTTCCTCCGACTGGAAGTTTTGTACTTAAATTTTTGTCAAGACTGATCCAGGCTACTTCATGCCCTCTTTCCAGAAGAGTAGCACCGATGCTTAACGTGGGATTGACGTGACCCGTCAAAGGGGGAACAACAAATACAAATTTAGCCATGGTTTATGTCAAAGTTTTTGTTAAGGTTTTAGATAAAAAATCAACAATCGTTTCTGCGATCAAAGCTGGTTCCTGAATCGGGATGTTGTGATCTCCTGAAATTAATTCCAATTGAGAATCAGGAATTTGATCATTCAGCCATTCTCCGGTTGGTGTGCAATTGGAATCTGAACCGTACAACAATAAAGTAGGAATATGTATTTCAGATAAATTAACTTCACTCAGGAAATATTTTTCCCTGATCATATCCGCTTTAATGCTGGTTTTATTGAAAAGGAACTCGTACATGCGATGGTTTTTCTCCATCTGTCTTTTGCCCATCTGTACTTTCGTGGTGTCCGTAAAATTGGCCACATAATGCTCCAGAAATTCCTTGCTGTATTGCTCAATTATTCCTCTGGCTTTTTCGTCCTGAGGATCGGGAGCTTCCATCACAACCAGCTGACTGATGCGGTTTTGATAGTCTAAAGCTGTTTTTAAAGCAATTAATCCTCCGAAACTATAGCCTACAAGATGTACTTTTTCTAGCTGTAATTTATCCATCAAAGCGATCAGATCGGAAGACATATTTCCTAAATCGTAGCCGTCTTCAAAACGTTCGCTCATGCCGTGGCTTTTCAGATCGTACATCACGACATGGAATTTTTTTGCTAAAACCGGAGCAATATTGAAATAATAAATGGACAGGTTACTGAACATTCCGTGGATCAACACCACGGTTTGTTCAGCCCCTTTATTGAGTTCCTGAATATGAACTTTTTTATGATTGATTTCGATTATTGGCATTCGTAGATATAATTGATGATCATACGTAAATCCAGATTGATGAGTTCATCAAGATCCATCGAAGACAGCCATCCCGTAAAATCGATCTGGTCACCAAAATGCGCCTTGATTTTCTCTGAAAAAGACACAATTTCAATGCTGTCCATTTCCAAATCTTTTGTGAATGAACTTTCCGGGCTAATATCCATTTCTTCCGCGAATTCTTCACCGATAACTTCAGTGATAAATCCTTTTAAAAGGGTGAATAATTCTTCGTGATTTAATTTTTCTGTGGTATTTAAAGTGTCCATCCTATGATATAATTTTTATGTTTAATGGTTTTGATTTCTGTTTGATTGATCCATAATGAATCCTCTGTTATTTTCTCGACTTCGAACTGTTTCGGGTTTCCTTTCAGTCCGGTTCCCAAAAACTTTCCGTAGGCTTCTTTGGCTACCCAAAATTTGGTCGTCCATTCTGCCTGATCTTTGTCTTTTAATAAGATTAATTCGTGGTCGGTAAAGACTACATCGTAAAATCCTGAGCTTCGTTCTTCGATAATTTCCATATCGATTCCGACCTGTTTTCCGCTTTTGGCAATTCCGACTGCATCTTTTCCTTTATGAGCCAGAGAAATATGAATATTTTCTGTGGAATCACCGATCAGATAAGGTTTTCCGACATCATCTTTTCCAATTTCAAAAGTAATCGGATAGCAAGGATGATTTTTTTCCTTTTTAAGAAGATTTCGGACGGCATCTTTCACCGCAACTCGACTTACCATCCAACTTTTTCTTTTGTTAGGTAAAAGCGTTTGGTGATGTTGTTTTTCGGTTTGATTAAAATATCTTTTCAGTATAAAATCCCACGATGCAACTCTCGAATAAGCTTGATGGAAGAAAAAAACTTCCGGCGCAATTTCCTCTGAAAGACGGTTGTGCAAAGGCGACATCGAAACATTCCATAATGCGGCATCGATTTCCAGACGGCGGTTTTGCCATCCCGAGATCATACACCATACTTTTCCGTCTCTTTTTAAAACAATATCTCCGATCGCAAATTCGTCGTTCATTTCAGTCAGGCTACAGGTACATTCAAAAATTCCGTCCTGATCGTGAAGATTTCCGAAAAATTCAATGTCTTTAATTTTTACAGGAAATGCGATTCTGTCTTTCGTTAACGTTAACTGCAGCCAAAGTCCGAACAATTGTCCTGCATTATCTAATAAAGAGCCTTTTCCGCCGTTTCCTTTGATTTTTCCGACTATTCCTTTCGTTCCGACCTTTGAAACTTCCATAATTCCCTGATATTTTTCTCCGTGGAACATGTGCATCTCGTAGATTTCTTCAGGTGTTCTTTCAATCGGCAACAAATTACCAACTGAAAGATTGATAGTTGGAATCTGGCGGTCTGATGAGGTTAATAAAACTTCGGCATTCACGAAATTTTCAATTTCCAAATAGGCTTGATTGACTGATTTCCATTCACCTTTTACAGTTTTTTCGAAAGGTTTTGCCACATTCATCCATTGGAAAACGCTTACATTCATTATTTTATGAACTTTGCTTCCCGCGATTTCTGCCTGAGCAATTTCCGCCAACTGTTCAAAGATCATCGTCATCGGAATGACAGGTTCCATATCTGCGACCGTCGACCAGCCTTTTGGCTGTCTCAATAAACTGTGATCAATTAAGTAAGGATGATTTTCCAAATCAACATACAGCGTTTTTGAAAAATCTTTACTTGCCGGAACTGTTATTTGAGGAACAATCGGTGCTGGCCTTGAAACTTTTATTTCCGGACGGTTCTGGAATAATGTTAAGACTTCTTCCTGCATGCTGATCATGTCAGCCATATTTTCCTGAAAAGCCTGAACAAGCGGATGTCCCGTTTTTGCCACAGAAATATTTTTCTGTTTCGGAATTTCAACGGTTTTTGCTAAATTTTTAATCGCTGCAAAATCACGGATAATTGGCGAACCTAATTCCAGTTTAATGCCTTTTGCTGATGCTATTTTTGAAGAGCTTTGAATGTCTAAGAAGTCTAAAGCAATGGTTTTTCCTTCCACAAATAAAGCCGCAACTACACGTTGTAACTGCGCCAATGCAGATCGAACAGGTGTGCTTGAAGCAATAGTGCTGAAAGCTTTTCCTTTCAAAGTATCATCAATAAATCCGATCAATCCTCCGGTTCCGACCTGAATGAAAAATCTTGTTCCTTCTTCGTACAGTTTATCCGTCAGTTCACGGAAACGAACAGGCTCCACAAGATGTTCCGCACTTAGTTTTCGGATGGATTCCTGATCTGCAGGATATGGCTCTAAGGTCGTTGCCGACCACAACGGAATTTTCGTTTTCTGAAACTGTGCTTTTTCCATTCCGGCTAAGATTACATCCAATTTATCAGCAATAAAAGGCGAATGGAATCCTGATTGAAAAGGTAAAATCTGATGAAAAATCTGTTTTGATTTTAATATCGGAACCAATTCATCCAACGCCGCATTACTTCCACAAAGAATCACCTGATTCGGGCAATTGTCATTGGAAATATAAACGTTCGGAATTTCTTTAATTATCGGTTTAATGGTTTCAATTCCAGATCCAATGGCGATGAATTTTGAATCTTTTAATTCAAACGTTTCGGGATTTAAAACATCAATTAATGCTTTTACGGAATTTACTTCCGCCAATTCCGAAGAGTAGCCTGCAAGCCATTCTCCCAAACTGTGTCCTGCATTCATATCAGGAATAATTCCTAATTTTTTTAGTGAATTATCGAGAATACTACAGTTATTGAAAATGTTTAAAGCATCATTTAATAAGCCTTCACCTTCTGTTTCTATTGGAGCAGTAAGGTTAAAATATCGGCTTACACTTTCTATTTCACCTTTTGCCAACCCGTCTAAACCGGGAAATACGAAGGCTACTTTTTCTCCGTTTTGAAGCAAAGGGGTATTGGTGTACCAAATGTCCTGCTTGTTTCGCCATGGGTTATTTTTAGCAATAATTTTCGTCGCTTTTTCTATTCTTTCTTTGGTGGGTTCAAAAACCGCAACACGGAAATTTCCTTCACCAACCGTTGTTTCGTTGTTTTGTAAAGCCGAAAGCAATGCTTCATGCGTGGGTCTTGCCAGGATTAAAACTTTGTCTTTTTTAGGTAGGGCATACCCTTCCAAAACCACATGAGCATTGATTCCTCCAAACCCGAAAGCATTCACCGCCGCTACTTTTGGCAGTCCTGTTTTTGACCAGCTTTTAGCTTCCTGAACGGGTTCGAATCTTGTATTCTGCATATTCGAAGTCGGAGTTTCACAATATAAAGTCGGTGGCAATGTATCGTGATGTAACGCAAGACACGTTTTTATCAAACCTGCAATTCCCGCAGCGGGCATCGCGTGACCGATATTTGATTTCACAGAACCTATTCCTGCCATTTTAGCATCTTCTTCTTTTCCGAAAAACTGAGCTAATGTCTGCAATTCTGTTTTATCTCCAAGTGGAGTTCCCGTTCCGTGAGCTTCAATATAGCCGATCTGTTTTTCATCCAAATCTGCGTTTGTCCAGGCTTGTTGTAACGCTTTCAACTGACCTTTCACAGAAGGGCTCATCACGCTCGTTCCGTTTCCGTCACTGCTGATTCCGACCCCTTTAATCACCGCATAAATTTTATCCTGATCTTTTACGGCGTCTTCCAATCTTTTCAAAACGACAAATCCACAACCTTCACCAATCAATAAACCATCAGCATCATTGCTGAAAGGCTTGATCTGTTGTTGTTTTGAAAGGGCTCCCAATTGAGAAAAAATACTCCAGAACGCAGCATTTTGTCCCGTATGAACTCCACCTGCGATCATAATATCTGAACGACCTCTCTGAAGTTCCTGAACGGCGTGATCAACCGCCAGTAAAGCACTTGCACAAGCGGCATCCACAGTAAAAGCAACACCTCCTAAATTAAATCGGTTCGCAACCAAAGAAGCAACCAAATTAGGAATTAATCCCATCGCCGTATCGGCAGCAAAACGCCCCTTTTTTTCTTGAAAAGCGTGTTTTACTTTTTCAATATCGGCGGAAGAAACTTCGGGTAACAATTCCTTTAATAAAGAAGAAATTTGCTCGCCCGTTCTTACGATTTCGATGGCTCTTGTTGCGCCGGGACCTGTGTAATTTCCTTTTCCAATGACGATTCCTGTTTTTTCCAAGGAAATATTTTTCCTGAAAATTCCGGCATCGTCTAAGGCTTTTTGAACCAAATCAAGGGTTAATAAATGATCGGGTTCTGTTCCTTCAACAGCCAACGGTAAAATACCGAAAGCAGTCGGATCGAACTCATAATCAGGGATAAATCCACCACGCTGGCAGTAAAAACGGTCGACCGAACCTGAATGGTCACTAAAGTGAACAGGATCAATACGATCGGCAGGAGCCAATTGGGTAGAATCAACTTTATTGACAATATTCTGCCAAAAAGTTTGGGCATCCTGCGCCCCGGGAAAGACGCAGGATAAACCAACTATTGCAACATCTGTTTTTTTCATACATTCAATTTAAAACAGAGATTACCAGTTATTTCCGGACATGATAAGCACCTGGCTTTCTGTTCCGTATTTTATTTCATTCAGGAAGATTTCCTTCCCTTGATCCAATGGAATTAGGGAAATTCCTCTTCTTTCGTATTCAGATTCCAAAGAGGATGAAACCATGCCTGCGCCTTTCCAAGGACCCCAGTTGATGGAAATTACTTTTCCTTTTAATTTTTTATTTAAAGCGTTGGCGTAATCATCCAAAACGCTGTTGGCTGCGGCATAATCTGTTTGTCCTTTATTTCCGTACACCGAAGCAATACTTGAAAATAATACCACAAACTGGCAATCGGTACGAAGTTTTTCAGCCAAAACACGAAGCGGTTTTACTTTGGTATCGAAAACACGTCCGAAAGAAGTGGTTGTTTTTTGTTTAAACAATTTATCTTCCAACAATCCGGCTCCGTGAATTACACCGTCTAAACGATTGTATTTTTCGTAGATTGAATGGATTAAATCTGATAATCCATTCTCATCGCAAAGGTCTAAAGATTTGTAAACAATAATATTACCCAACTTTTCCATATCGCGGATCGTGCCTAAAATCTGATTGTTTTTAAACGTTCTTACGGTTTCTTTTTCAATATCAGAAGGTGATGTGAATTTTCCTGTTTTGATAAGGAAAGCTCTGATTTCTTCCTTCGTTTTGAGCATCTCAAGCTCTTTAAACTCAGAAACTTCATTTCTAGGATCTTTTGAACGACCAACCAAAATGTAATTACACGGATAAGCCTGTGACATGTGCTTCGTTAATTCAGACGTAATTCCCTGAGCGCCACCCAAAACCAGCACTACAGATCCTTTATCTAAATTGATGTGTGCCTCCTGAAGGCTGTTTGATAACGGCGACGGAATAATGTCTACCTTATGTCTTTTATTGTTTTTATAAATGATCTCAGCAGGTTTGTCGGTCGATAAAATTTCCTTTAAAACAATATCCGCGATCTGATCTGTTTCCTGCGGAGTGCTCAAGCTGATTAATCGACAATTGGTCTGTTCAAATTCACGAGCCAGACTTTTGAAAAGTCCGGGGTGACCTTTGTAATGACGCAATAGAGTAGTGTCCGTCAGTTCCTGAATGTGCGCCGGAATATCTGAAATTAAATAGACCCATTTTGCTCTATCAAGATCCATTTTTTTAATCAAATCAACATGATCGATAATGCTTTGTTTTTCGGTTGAAGAGAATAAATCCAGGATGATTAATCCTTCAAAATCAGTTAAATCTTTATCGGTTTCTACCAATTCTGCAATCGCACCGTGCTTTTCAAGTTCAGCTTTAATAGCATCGGTTTGTGCGTTGTTATCCTGAGTGATGGCGAAACGTTTTCCCTGTAAAATATCGGTGTTTTGAGGCAGAGAAATTTCAGTTGGCGTTAAATCAAAACGAAGACGCGATAAATTATTCGCTGCAACATTAACAACCGTTTCGGGAGTGCTTACGCCGCTCATTTCGTGAATCCAGCTTGCCAATCCGTTCAGTGTTTTGATCGCGGCTAATTTTTCCATTAAATCATCCGCCTGTTCAAGATCCTGACCGAAACCGATTTTTGATTTTAAATCACCAATAATTTCCATTCTTTTGATAGAATCAATGCTTAAATCTGCTTCCATATCAAGATCCAATCCTAACATTTCCTTTGGATAGCCTGTCTTTTCACTGACAATATTTAAAATTGCCGTCTGAAGCTCTTCTAATGAAAATGAATTGGATTGATTTTGAGTTGTTTGAGCCGAAGTTTCTGTTGATGCTTTCGCTTCTGATGCAGCAGAATGTCCGCTGTATTCTGTTAACCAAGAAACCAATCCGCTTAATGTTTTAATCGAAGCTAATTGTTCCATGATCGTATCTTCATTCACGTTATTTCCTGAAAATGAACCCAATTCGCTTTTTAATGTTCCGATAATTTCCACTCTTTTGATGGAATCGATGCTTAAATCGGCTTCAAGATCCATTTCCATACCCAACATTTCGTGAGGATAGCCTGTTTTTTCGCTGACAACATGTAATAATAATGTTTTAATATCTTTTACAGGAGCTTGTTTTGTGGCAACAATCACCGTTTTTTCAGCACCGTCATTAATTGGTGAAGAAATCACAGGAACCTGATTACTGACAGGAATCTGAACCGGTTGTGTATGCATTGGCGCCTGATTTACCTGTGGATTTTGTCCCAAAAAGGAAAGCATCACATCGCGTTGCGCCTGAATCATCATTTTCATACTGTTTAAATATTCCTGAAGCATACGTTCTGCAGCAGGTTGATTTTCAACAGGAGTCGGGTTATTCGTAAAGTTGTTCATTTGAAGTGGATTTATGATTGGTAAAGCCCCATTAGCCGGAAGATTGCCCGTCGTAGGATGAGCCGTTTGTCCGTTTACACGCCAGATGGCAGGGTTTTTCTTGTAAAGATCGGGTTGATCGAGTTGGATGATTTGTGTATGACGACCTTTGAAAAGTTTTTCAATATTAAAATTGCGTCCAGTTCCCAGATATTGCGCCAACATACAAAGCAGGTGCGTGATTTTGTTGCGGTTGCTGTCTTCTGCGAAAAGGGTTAATTGATCTTTGTCTAAACAAGAATTAGTTAATCCAGTCAGTACTTTTCCGGGACCAACTTCGATGAAAATTCTTGCGCCGTCATTATACATTGCCTGAATTTCTTCAACATATTTTACAGGCTGAACCAAATGATCGGTTAATCTTTCTTTTATTTCTGAAGCTTTTGTAGGATAAATTTCCGCAGTCGTATTCGACCAAACCGGAATCTGCATTTCCTTAAAAGTCACATCTTTTAAAACTTCACGATATAATTCTTTAGATTTTGCAACCAAAGGACTATGGAATGCGCAAGCAACTTCAAGCTTTTTAGCTGAGATTCCGTTTTGTTTCAGAACTTCCATTAATTTAGTGATTGCTTCTGTACTTCCTGCCACGACACATTGAGTTGGTGCATTATAATTTACAGGATAACAGCCTTCTACCTGAGCTAAAATAGGTTGTATTTTTTCAAGATTTCCGCTTACGGCAACCATTGTTCCCGGATCACCGTTTTCAACAGAATCCAAGATTGAATGTGCTCTTTTAATACTTAATTCGACCAGTTTTTCTTCCTCAAAAACGCCTGCAAAACAAAGCGCGGGCAATTCTCCGTAGCTGTGTCCCGCCAACATATCAGGATTGATGCCAATTGACTGTAAAAATTTAGCCAAAGCAAGATCAACAATTCCCAATAGAGGTTGTGCCAATCGGGTATCTTTGATGGTTTCTTTTTGTTGTTTTAAATCCTTTTCATTAAAAGTTGCAGAGGGGAAAACTACTTTTTCAAGCTCAGGATAATTTTTCAGAAGCTTTCTCATTTCAGGGAAAACCACGAAAAGATCACGCGCCATATTGATTCTCTGGCTGCCTTGACCGGGGAATAAAAATGCAACTTTTCCATCTTTTTTATTAACGGTGAAAGTATCTTTTGTTTCAATTCCAACGAGAACTAATTCAATTTTATTAATTAAATCTTCCGTAGAATCGGCAACAATGCTTACCTGAACCGGTTTTTCTGAATGAATCGCTAAACTGTAAGCAATATCTTTTAATGCAATTGTATCATTTATTTCAAGTAAAGATTTAATCTGATTGATTTGATTTTTAGCTTCATCATACGTATCTCCACGGAACACAAATAATTCCGACGGCCAAGAATGCAATACTGCAGCATCGTCTTCTTTAGGATGATTTGAAATTACCGTATGGAAATTTGTTCCGCCAAAACCAAACGCACTGATTCCCGCGTAACGGTTTTTCTCACTCCACAAACCGCTTTCTGCATAAAAAGCAAACGGACTGGTTTGAGCATTATAATACGCATTCGGTTGTTTTAAGTGAAGCGTAGGAGGTTTTACACCGTGGTAAACTGCAAGAGAAGCTTTAATTAATCCAGCCAATCCTGCTGCACATTTTGTATGCCCGATCTGAGTTTTTACCGAACCTAAATGCGTCTGTCCCGGCAACGCTCCCGAACGACTGAATAAATTCGTCAAAGCGCTCAGTTCCGTCTTGTCACCAACCACCGTTCCGGTACCGTGAGCCTCAACCAACCCAACCGAGGCAGGACTGATTCCGGCCTGTGTATAGGCACGTTCCAATGCACGAACCTGACCGATTTTTCTTGGTGCGGTAAGACCTAAAGCTTTACCGTCACTCGATCCTCCAACTCCTTTAATAACAGAGTAGATACGGTCGCCATCATTTATGGCATCTTCATATCTTTTTAAGACTAAAATTGCAATTCCTTCACCAAGGGCAATTCCGTCTGCGTCACTGTCGAAAGTCGCACATCTCCCTTTTCTGGAAAGTGCGTGTGTACTCGAAAACATCAGATAATCGTTGATTCCGTTATGCAAATCTGCACCTCCGGCAAGCACCATATCTGATTTTCCTAAAGCGAGTTCCTGACAGGCCAGATCGATCGCCGCCAAAGACGAAGCACAAGCTGCATCTACGGTGAAATTTCTTCCGCCCAAATCCAGACGGTTGGTGATTCTTCCTGCGATAACATTCGCTAAAATCCCTGGGAAAGAATCTTCGGTTGTATGGGGAAAGGCTTCTTTCACTTCTTCATGAAGTTCTCCGAAAACCTGCTTATAAAATCCTCTGAAACTGTAACTGTTAGCCAGATCATTACCACCTTCAGCACCAATAATGACAGAAATATTTTCTCTGTTTGTATGTTTTTCTCCATATCCGGAATCGTCCATTGCTCGTTTTGCGACCAATAAAGTCAATAACTGAGTGGGTTCAATCGCTGCAAGAGATTGTGGCGGAATTCCGAATAATAGAGGATCGAAATCGATTTTTGGGATAAATCCGCCCCATTTTGAGTGGGAAACATCGGTTTCGTTGGAATCCGGTTTGTAATACAGGTCTTTATTCCATCTTTCGTCCGGAACCTCTGTTACGCTGTCTTTTCCTAAAATAATATTTTTCCAGTATTCCTCTAAATTTTTGGCGCCAGGGAAAATACATTCCATCCCGATAATCGCTACATCAAGAGGTTTTTCTGTGGAATTTGGTTCTTCCGGTAAAGCTGCGTTTTGGATATAATTAAAATTTTCAACAGCAACATTCTCATGAAGGTCAGTCATTGAAATCACTTTATCGTGCATTGTAGCCACTTGTCCGATCATATACATTCCTAAATCCAATTGATCTTCTTTAGGAATCGTAACTAAATGATCACCTTGACGTTCAACGCCTTTTGCAGCAATTCTTAAACGACCGACATTTAATTTTTCAAGTTTTTCCCAAACTTCTTTTTTATCGGTTCCTGCTTCTAATAATTTTGCTTTTTCATTATTAAAATGTTGAGCAAAAGCAGTATCTAAACAACGCGTTTCATGTCCCGGAGCTGTTTCCAGCAACACCGTTTCTTTCGCCTGCATCGCCTGCAACTGGAATTCTTCCTGAATCGCTCCACATTCCACCGCTTCCTGAGTATACAGATAGGCTGTTCCCATCAAAACTCCGACTTTCACGCCTCTTGCGGCTAACGGAGCAGCTATAATTGAAATAAATGCGGTTGAAAAATCATTATGAATTCCACCAGCAAAAAACACACTGATGTTTTCGGGATGATCTTCTTTTAAAATTCTTTCAATTTGTTTTTCCCAAAGAACCATGCTCGAAAGCGGACCCACATGACCGCCACATTCGCGTCCTTCGAAGATGAAATTTTTAGCGCCTTCTTTCAGGAAAATATCTAAAAGGGCAGGAGACGGAACGTGCAAAAACGTTGTGATCCCGGCTTTTTCGAAGATTTTTGCCTGAGCAGGTCTTCCTCCGGCGATTAAGACAACGGGCGGTTTTGCTTCTAATATATAAGAAGTTTGTTCTTCTCTTAATTCCTGTGGTGCAAATCCTAAAATCCCGACACCCCAGGTTTTTTCTCCGGCTAAATTTTTAGTTTCCATAACCAAAGATTTTGCCTGTTCGCCTTTTAATAAAGATAAAGCAACGAAAGGCAATGCTCCGGCTTCTGCAACTGCATTGGCAAAGGCGGGAACATCGCTCACACGGGTCATCGGACCTTGGGCGATTGGATATTTTAAGTTTAAATCTTTCGCTAAAATATTCTTTTGATTGATGATCTGAAGTGCTTTTGCCTGTTTTAGATGACCATACATAGCTTCCTTAAAACCAAAGATTAATTTTTTTAAAGTTTTGAAATCCTCATACAAATCAATCGCTAACGAAATATCTTGTCCCATAGGAATATAGCTATTAACGATATCAAGATTCTTGAAGTATGTTTTGAGCTCTTCTGCGGTTATATTTCCGGGTAGAGCAGGAGAATTTGGTCTTACTAAAACACGTTGATTGGCGATGATCTTGGTTTCTGTTCCGTTTAATTTTGAACAGACATCTTTTAATTCCTTTGGAACGGAACTTTCCGGGAATAAAGCTAATTGACTATCCAGAATAATTCCTGTTGCTCCCAACGCTTTTGCGGCTGCAGCAGTATGAAGTCCGATCCCTCCCTGAATCCAGACGGGAATTTTCGTAATCACTTTAATAACACGTTGGAAAAGAATGAATGTAGATTCGTAACCTACTGATCCTGCAGCTTCATTTCCTTTGATGATAATGCCCGAGGCTCCTGCTTTTTCTGCCAGTAGAGCTTCTTCGAGACTCGTGATCTGATATATTATTGGCAGGTTTTCTGCAGGAACAGATAAAAAACCAAACGGAGCAATAGCAAATTTTACTTTTTCTGAGATTTGAATCGATGTCAGCTTCTCGCAGGTAAAAGAGATGCCATAAGAAGGGACATCGGTCTGATCCAGTTGATTCAGTGCTTCCTGAGCCGTTTTTAATTCTTGTCCTAAGCTTATTACTGGAAATGCACCCGCCTGATGCAATTTTAGGGTTAGGTTAACATCCGTTTTTTCAAAAGGAGTTAGCCCGATAATGGTTAAGTTTTTCATGACATTTGATATTGAAAATGTTAGTAAAGATTAATGGTGCAACAGAGTAACTTCCGTTGGAAGTTTTTGTTTTTAAGTCAGAATAAAACTATTTTACTTGAATTATTTTTAAATAGTAATGCTCATTTTGAAATAATTACTCAATAAATATTGTTTATTGTTAAATAATGTTAAAATAAAATGGTTGTGTTCTATTCCTGGGAAAAAGCGGGTACAATCTTAGTATTACAATTATAATTGATTATAATTAACTAATGTTGAGCAAATATATAAATAAAAATAAAATACTTCAACAATATGAGAATTATTTTTCAATATTACAAAAATATAATATTTGGATTATTGAAAGTTGGTTTTTTAAGTGTTTAATTATCAATAAATTATTTAGCGTTAACAGATTTTAAGAACTTAAATAAATTTTTTAATTTTAATTCAATGTAAAGGGATAAATTATTTTTGATTAATTAATTCCTACGAATTGCACGGATTTTCACAGATGATGCTGTTTTTTTGTGCCGCGAATGCACGAATTTTCAGCGAATTTTTTTGACAATCATTAAAATTTTCAAATTAAAATCTGCGTTTTCTGTAAAATCTGCGAGAGGAAAAATATCTTTGATTTTCATGCCACGAATGCGCAAGTTTTTTCCCACAGATTGCACGGATTTTCACAGATGATGATGTTTTTTTTATGCCTCGAATGCACGAATTTTGAGTGAATTTTTTTGGAGAATTATTAAAATTTTCAAATTAAAATCTGCGCTGTCTGCAAAATCTGCGCGAGCAAAAAATATCTTTAATTTTATGCCACGAATGGTCGAATTTTTTTCCCACAGATTGCACGGATTTTCACAGATGATGCTGTTTTTTTATGCCGCGAATGCACGAATTTTCAGCGAATTTTTTTGACAATCATTAAAATTTTTAAATTAAAATCTGCGCTGTCTGCAAAATCAGCGCGACCAAAACTATCTTTAATTTTCATGCCACGAATTCGCTATTTTTTTTCCCACAGATTGCACGGATTTTCAAAGATGATACTGTTTTTTTATGCCACGAATACACGAATTTTGAGCGGATTTTTTTGACAATCATTAAAAGTTTCAAATTAAAATCTGCGCTTTCTGCAAAATCTGCGCGAGGAAAAATATCTTAATTTCATGCCACGAATGGTCGAATTTTTTTTCCCACAGATTGCACGGATTTTCACAGATGATAATGTTTTTTTATGCCGCGAATGCACGAATTTTCAGCGAATTTTTTGGACAATTATTAAAATTTTCGAATTAAAATCTGCGTTTTCTGCAAAATCTGCGCGAGCAAAAATATCTTTAATTTTCATGCCACGAATGCACGAATTTTTTTTTCCCACAGATTGCACGGATTTTCACAGATGTTGATGTTTTTTTGCCACGAATGCGCGAATTTTTTTTTGACAATCATTAAAATTTTCGAATTAAAATCTGCGTTTTCTGCAAAATCTGCGAGAGGAAAAATATCTTTGATTTTCATGCCACGAATGCGCGAATTTTTTTCCCACAGATTGCACGGATTTTCACAGATGATACTGTTTTTTTATGCCACGAATACGCGAATTTTGAGCGGATTTTTTTGACAATCATTAAAATTTTCGAATTAAAATCTGCGTTTGCTGCAAAATCTGCGCGAGAAAAAATATCACAGAAATGATGACGTAAAATTTCCCAACAATCAAACAGATTTTCACAGGATGTGGTTCAAATATTAATTTAAAAAGATTTTGAGTTAAAAGTCTAATAATCCGTCCGTAAGATGCTTCCATTGGATCTTGGCGATACCGAAAATTCCACCCAAAGCAATAAACAGGCTTCTTATTTTATTGGGAAGAGTGGTGTTAAAATTAGGCGTTTCATTTCGGCCGTATACTGCTGCTTTTATGGTCTTATTTTGTAACGAAATTATAAAAGTTGAGGTTGAGGTGTTAGCATAGAAGTGCAGGATATGAGTATTCATATTTTGTGGAGAAACAGATGGACTGCAACGGATCAGAATTCTTTCCGAATCTTCTTCTTTTTCATTAATAATGCGGGTAATTTTCACCCAGTCATAGCCCTTGGATTCAGAATTTCCCGGTCCCGGAATATCAATCCTGATGAAGTTTCCTACTTTAGGAATATTGTTGACTGGTTTACCATTCAGATCAAATAATTTAAAATCGGCTAACGTATCGTTGCAGAAATTTTTCCATTCATTAACTGAAAAGAACTTTTCCTTTAATTTCGCAAAATATTGCTGAGCGATAAGCGGATTATCAAAATATTGCTGACTTTCGGTATCATGAAAGCCTCCTTTTTTTTGATCCGGAACTCCAAAAATTTGTTTTGCTTTCATTATAAAAAAAATTAGAGCGTCTTTACTTTGATTGGAAAAAGCAAAAACGCAGGATTTAATAAAAAAAATCCTTAATAAGTAAAGAGTATAGCCTAAACAGGCTCTAATTTAAGGATTTAATAAAGGAGTGACTATGATTGAGATCAGGTGATATTATTTTGTCTTTATCAAAGATCCTTTTTTACAAGTCCGTGTAAACGAATAAGAGAGAATAAATTTCAGGATTTACAAACTAAAAGCACATGCATTTGCTTCTCGCAGCCTGAAAATATGGTTTGTAAAATCAACGTGTTGATTTGTCTTCGCTCACCTGACGAATAATCTGCTCGGCACTTTATTTTTTTCCTGAAACCTTATATTTTACTCTTTTATTTTTAGATATTAATAAAATTATTAAGCTAAGTGCGAAAATTGGGTAAAATATTTTCTTAAAATCTGCTCATTTTATATCAAAACTGATATTTTTAAGATTAATTTAAAAAAAATATTAGAAAATTTTGTGTTTTTTCTTATCATAAATTTAATGAAAAGAATATTTTTTTTGCAGATTTATTTTTTTAGACTTAATGTTTTATTTATTAATTTATTATAAAAATTATATCATAATTTTTACGATAAGCTTATCATTAAAATGATGGTATAGTTATCATTAAAAATCGATATGTAAACTATTGATAAACAGTTGGTAGTTTATATTTTATTTTTTTTATTCAGCTGAATTTTTATATTTGTGATGTTACGTAAATGTTAACACTGAAATGAGCCCGAACTTTATACATACTTATGTCTCTGTTGATTGTGTCGTTTTTGGATTCGACTACGAAAACCGATTGAATATTTTGTTGGTAGAACGCCATCTCGATGCTGAAAAACAAATTAAGCTTCCCGGAAGTTTGATTTTGAGCGATGAAGATGTGGATGATGCTGCCGAAAGAGTGCTTCATGAGCTGACAGGGATTAAAAAAATGGTTTTGAAGCAGTTTAAATGTTTCGCAGATCCTCAGCGTGCAAGCAGTCAGGACGATATTCAGTGGATGGGGATAGAGTATAAGCATCATATAGACCGGATCATAACGGTAGCATATCTTTCGTTATGTAAGATCGACCATAAGATCAACAGTTCAAAATATGATACGGTAGACTGGCATCCGGTGGATAAAGTTCCGTCTTTGCCTTTTGATCATAATAAAATAATCAGTGAGTCTTTGGTGGAGATCAGAAAATGGATAGAATCTGATTTTTCAATTATTTTTGAATTGTTGCCGAAAAGATTTACAATCAGGCAGCTGTATCAATTGTACAGTGCATTGAGTGAAAAGCATATCGACATTAAAAATTTTCATAAAAAGATCTCGTCATTCAGTTATATTGTGCCACTGAATGAGATTGAAACCAATGTTTCGCATCGTGCTGCAAGATATTATAAATTCGATGCCAAGATCTATAAGAAAAACCATACTAAACTTATAAAATAAGAACATTTTTAGCTTTTTAAAGCGCTGAAATGCAAACCATCAACCATCAACTAAAAAACGATCAACAATTTATGTATTTACTAGGCTATGATATCGGCAGTTCTTCTGTAAAAGTTTGTCTCATTGAGGCATCCAGCGGAAAAGTAATCGCTTCTGAATTTTCTCCTAAAAAAGAAATGAAAATCACAGCGATTCATCCAGGTTGGGCAGAACAGAATCCTGCAGATTGGTGGACGAATCTAAAACTGGCACATGAAGCGGTAATGCATGAATCTGGTATAAATCCTGAAGATATCAAAGGAATTGGGATTACGTGGCAGATGCACGGTTTGATTTTGGTGGATAAAGATCAGAATTTATTGAGACCCTCAATCATCTGGTGCGACAGTCGCGCGGTGCCGTATGGTGAAAAGGCTTTCAAGGAAATTGGAGAAGAAAAATGTTTATCTCATTTATTGAATTCTCCGGGAAATTTTACCGCCTCGAAATTAGCCTGGGTGAAAGAACACGAACCGGAAATTTTCGAAAAAATCGATAAAATAATGCTTCCGGGAGATTATATTGCCATGAGACTTTCGGGCGAAATAGGAATAACGATTGAAGGTTTGTCTGAAGGTATTTTCTGGGATTTTAAAAATAAATGTATTTCGGAAGATGTAATTAATTATTACGGAATTCCAAAGAGCTTTTTTCCGGAAATTATCCCCACTTTCGGAATTCAGGCAACGGTTTCTTCAGCGGCAGCGCAGGAATTAGGTTTAAAAGAAGGAACTCCGATTTCTTACAGAGCCGGAGATCAGCCGAATAATGCTTTGTCTTTAAATGTTTTCAATCCCGGAGAAATAGCTTCCACAGCAGGAACTTCAGGTGTTGTTTATGGTATTTTAGACAAGCTGGATTACGATAAATTATCAAGGGTAAATACTTTTGCCCACGTTAATTATACCAAAGAATTAACAAGACTGGGCGTTTTGCTTTGTATTAACGGAACCGGAATCTTAAACTCATGGTTAAAGCACAATTTTGCCACGTCATTGTCTTCTTACGGAGATATGAATGAGCTGGCGTCGCTTTCACCGATAGGTTCTAAAGGATTAAGCATTATTCCGTTCGGAAACGGGGCGGAACGGGTGTTGGAGAACAAAGATACCAACTGCTCCATCCACGGAATTAATTTTAACATCCATTCCAAAGGAGATATTCTGCGGGCGGCGCAGGAGGGTATTGTCTTCTCCTACGAATACGGAATGAATATTATGCGAAATATCGGGATGGATATTCAGGTGGTTCGTGCAGGAAATGCCAATATGTTTTTAAGTTCAATTTTCAGGCAGTCGCTTGCCAGCGTGAGCAATGCGGTGATTGAGCTTTACGATACCGACGGCGCGGTAGGTGCTGCGAGAGCGGCAGGAATAGGAATCGGTTTTTATGCCGATTCTAAGGAAGCTTTTTCATCCCTTGAAAAAATAGCGGTGATAGAGCCTGAACATGAGAAACAGGAACAATACCAGGAAGCCTATGAGAGATGGAAAAATCATCTTAAAGAAATAATCTAAACAAGATCTTACAACGGAAATTTTCCATTGTACTTATTGACTCTTCAGAATCAGTGAGCAGGGAATTTTTACGCCAAATTTTAAAATTGAATTAAAAATTAAAACAAATATATATGAACACTTTAACAGGTACAAAAGAGTTTTTTACAGGAATCGAAACGATTAAATTTGAAGGAAAAGAGAGCAGAAATCCTTTAGCTTTCAGATATTATGATGCAGAAAGAATCATCATGGGAAAACCAATGAAAGACTGGACGAAATTTGCCATGGCTTGGTGGCATACCTTATGTGCAAATGGAAGCGATCCATTCGGTGGTGCAACGATTCATCATCCTTGGGATTCTTCGAGCGATGCGGTAACGAGAGCAAAACATAAAATGGATGCCGGTTTTGAATTTATGTCTAAAATGGGTTTCAATTACTACTGCTTCCACGATATAGACCTTGTAGATCCTGCCAGTAACTGGAAAGATTATGAAAAAAATCTTCAGGCAGTCGTAGAATATGCCAAAGAAAAGCAGGCTGAAACAGGAATTAAACTTTTATGGGGAACAGCAAACGTTTTCACGCATGAAAGATACATGAACGGAGCATCTACCAACCCGAATTTTGATGTTGTTGCCTGTGCAGGAACTCAGGTGAAGAATTCTATTGATGCAACGATTGCTTTAGGTGGAGATAATTACGTGTTCTGGGGTGGAAGAGAAGGGTATATGAGTCTTCTGAATACCGATATGAAACGTGAAAAAGACCATTTGGCACAGTTTCTTTCCATGTCTAGAGATTATGCGCGTCAGCAAGGTTTTAAAGGAACTTTCCTGATCGAACCTAAACCGATGGAGCCTACAAAACACCAGTATGACTACGATTCTGAAACGGTAATCGGATTTTTAAGACATTACGGATTAGATAAAGATTTTAAACTAAATATCGAAGTCAACCATGCAACTTTAGCGGGTCATACTTTTGAACATGAACTTCAGGCGGCCGTTGATGCCGGACTTTTAGGAAGCATTGATGCCAACAGAGGAGATTACCAGAATGGTTGGGATACCGATCAGTTTCCGGTAGATTATCATGATCTGGCTCAGGCATGGTTGGTATTGCTTCAGGCCGGAGGTTTAGGAAATGGAGGAATTAACTTCGATGCGAAGATCAGAAGAAATTCTATTGATGCGGAAGATCTTTTTATCTCTCATGTTTCGGGAATGGATGTTTTTGCAAAAGGATTATTGGTAGCAGCAGATATTCTTGAAAACTCAGAGTATACGAAACTTCGTACAGAAAGATATTCTTCATTCGATGCCGGAAACGGAAAAGCATTTGAAAACGGAACACTTACTTTAGAAGACCTTCAGAGAATTGCTCACGAAATCGGAGAACCACAACCGAAAAGCGGAAAACAGGAATTGTTTGAAGCCATCGTGAACATGTACATCTAAAAAATAGAAGAGACTGTTAAACACTAAGGATTTTCGAATGTCAATTTTTTAACAGTCTTTTTTTCTCAACCCAATATTTAAAATTAAAACTTATGAACCGATTTTATTTTGGCGGTAATAAGGCGGCATTATTTTTTGCCATGGCCTTGTTACCATCAGGAATGGTATATTCCCAGGTTAAAAAAGATACTGTTGAAAAAGAGAAGAAGATAGATGAGGTTGTTATCATTGGATACGGAAAACAGAGAAAAGAAGCTGTAACGGGTTCGGTGGCTTCTGTAAAAGGTGATGTCGTAAGAGAAGTGCCGTCCGCGAACGTGAGCCAGGCGCTACAGGGCAGGGTAGCCGGTGTGGACATTGCACAGACTTCCAGCAAACCGGGAGCTCCGATGCAGATCAGAATACGGGGAACGCGTTCTTTAACGGCAGATAATGATCCGTTAATTGTATTAGACGGAATTCCTTTTCCGGGATCTCTGGCAGATATCAGCCCCAATGATATCCAGAGTATGGATATCCTGAAAGATGCTTCTGCAACGGCAATTTATGGTTCCAGAGGTGCGAACGGGGTTATTTTAATCACCTCAAAAACAGGTAGAAAACGTCAGAAAGCGACCTTCAGTTATAATACGTATACCGGGATTACGAGCATATTTTCAAAATATCCTATGATGAGTGCTGAAAAGTTTATCAAACTGAGGGACGATGCAGGGCTTTTTACCCAATACGGAGCAGACGAGTCCAGAGAGGTCAATACAGACTGGCAGGATCTGATGTACAAAAACGGAATTCTCACCAATCATGACATCGGTCTTACGGGAGGCACGGAAAAAGGCTCTTATAATTTCGGAATGAGCTATTATAATGAGCAATCGGTTCTTCCGGGACAAAATTTTGAGAGATTCAATATCAGAGGAAGTGTCGATCAGGAGTTAGGCGATTATTTCCGTGTGGGTATTACTACCAATAATGCATACACTGTTAATAACGGGAGCAATTTGGGATTGTACAATACTTTAAGCACAACCCCGGTTTCCAATCCTTATAATGCAGACGGAAGCTTTAAAGAAAGAGTAGTTATGTCTGCGGATACCCAATATGTTTATTCCAGAGATGTCATTAAGAATTTAGGAGATGCCTGGGTGGATAAAGCCCTTGCTTTTAGCTCATATAATAATTTCTTTGGAGAATTTAAATTTCCTTGGGTAAAAGGCTTAAGCTTCAGAACCAATGTCGGTTTAAATTTTAAAACCACCAATACGGGAAGTTACACTGGTAAAGGCGTTTTCAGCTCAGAACCTAATAATTTATCTACCGCCTCTATCGGAAATTCTTTAACAACCCATTGGGTAAATGAGAATATCTTAACCTTCGACAGAACGTTTGCAGGCAAACATAAAGTAAATGTGGTGGCTTTGCAGTCTCAGGAACAGAGAAAATTCAACAGTTCGTATATTACGGCGAGAGATATACCGACCGATCAGTTTCAGTTTTATAATCTGGGGCAGGCTCAGGGGGAAATTACGATCAATCCCGCGAATCAGGGTTATTATAAGAGAGGCCTGAAATCATGGATGGGGCGTGTAATGTATGAGTATGACGGACGTTATATGTTTACAGCCACCATTAGAGGAGATGCCTCTTCTGTTTTAGCACCCGGTTACCAGTGGAATATTTACAATGCCTTTTCAGCAGGTTGGAATATATCCAAAGAAAAATTTCTTAGAGATTCTAAAGTGGTTAACAATTTGAAGCTGCGCTTCGGATACGGGGAAACCTCCAATCAGGCCGTTGCTCCCTATTCTACCTTAGGTCTTCTGGCTACTTCTCCGTATAATTTTGGAGACCAGAATGCGATTGGATATTATGTTTCTAATCTTCCAAATCCTAAATTAGGCTGGGAATTTTCAGAAACACTCAATTACGGGTTAGATTTTGGACTTTTCAATAACAGATTAACCGGTACTGTGGAATATTACACCACCAATACCAAGAATCTTTTGCTGAATGTAGGTCTGCCGCCAACTTCCGGAGCAGACAGCTATTTAGGAAACGTGGGATCTACCAGCAATAAAGGATTTGAAGTTTCATTAAATGCTGCAATTATCGAGAATCCGAGTGGCTTTTCATGGGATTTTGGGGTGAATGTATATGCAAATAAAAATAAAATTACTTCTTTGGCGGACGGAGCGACCAGAAATCCCGGAAACTGGTGGTTTGTAGGGCATTCTATTAATTCTATTTACGATTATCAATACGTAGGATTGTGGCAGCCCGGAGATGCTTATATGAGCACTTTGGAGCCCGGAGATCCTAAATTAGTCGAAGGTTCCATTAAAGTTTTATACACAGGAGGGTATAATGCAGACGGCAGTCCGGTACGGGCGATTAATTCAGACGACCGACAGATCATGAATACAGATCCCGATTTTATGGGTGGTTTTAATACAAGATTAGCCTACAAAAATTTTGATTTGAGTATTGTCGGAGCTTTTAAAAGCGGAGGTATCCTCATCAGTACGCTGTACGGAAATACCGGATATCTGAATATGCTGAGCGGCAGAAGAAATAATGTGGATGTCGACTACTGGACGCCCGAAAATACCAATGCTTACTATCCGAGACCGGGCAGCGTGCAAAGTAATAATAACCCAAAATATGGCAGCACACTGGCCTATTTTGATGCCTCTTATTTAAAAATAAGAACCATAACACTAGGATATAATTTTACACAGGGATTCTTTAAAAAAGCAGGAATTAATAAGTTAAGACTATACACTACCGTTACCAACCCGTTTGTATTTTTCTCACCTTACCATAAAGCATCAGGCATGGATCCTGAAACCAACTCTTTTGGAAATGAAAATCAGGCGGTGAATAATGAAATTCCGTCAAGATTCTTAACCATAGGAACCAATACGCCTTCGCTTAGAAATTATATGATTGGTTTAAACTTAACCTTCTAAAAATTGAGTCACATGAAAAAGTTCAGAATAAATACCACTGCAAAAATTTTGTTATGTACCGTTGTGCTGTCCAGCTGCTCCAATATTTTGGATGAAGAGCCAAGAGGTACGTATACCCCTGAATACTTTGAAACAGAATCAGGAGTGCTGGGAGGGATCACGTCCATGTATGCTCATTTAAGGTATATCTATGGGAACGGCTACTGGCTGAATGCCTGCGAAACAGGAACCGACGAATATACTTACGGACATTCAGGAGACGGAAATTTCAGGGATATGGATATGTCGGGCGTGGGAAATCTTACCCCTTCCTCAAGCCGTGCCGATGTGCTTTGGAACAATGCGTTCAGAAATATCAATACCGCCAACGGAGTAATCCAAAAAGGTTCGGGAGTGGGCGTTTCAGACGCCATCATTGCTGAAGCCAGATTTTTCAGAGCATTTGATTATTTTATGCTGGTACAGACTTTTGGAGGAGTTCCTCTGGATTTAGGATCGGGAGATTTACAGTTTAATATCAGTACCTTCAGAGGGTCAAAAAGAAATACGGTGACTGAAGTGTATACGAAAACAGTTTTCCCGGATTTAATTAAAGCCATAGAAGATTTACCTTCTGCACCGCGTGTTACAGGCGGAGTTACCAAAAATGTAGCAAGATTGTTTTTGTCTAAAGCGTATCTCACCTATGGATGGTGGCTTCAGAATCCTAACGGAATTCCTACGTATCCTCAGACGGACAGGGTAGATCCAAATGGTCAAAATGCACAATGGTATTTTCAGCAGGCTTATAATATCGCATTGGAAGGTATTAATACTCCGGGAAATTACGGTTTACAGGCAACTTATTACGATGTTAATCTGGCACAGAACGACAGAAATAAAGAAATGATGCTGTATGCAGATCATACTGAATCCAGCGAATATTACGATGGTTCAAGCCATTCTTACAATACAGGATCTTCACCTGGAAACTTTGCCGTTTGGATGACCACTTGGGATTATACTTTTCTTGAAAGTTCTACAAACGCACAATGGACAGGTAGTCCGGTACGATCTGTTCAAAGAGAAGCTGCACAAGCGTATGGACGACCTTGGAAAACGATGGCGCCAACCATTGAAGTGGTAAAAAATACGTTTGCGAATAAAACTCAGGATTCCAGATATGACGGTACTTTTGTAACAACATTCCGTGCGAACTGGAACAAAGCAGGCATTACAAACGCAACATTATACAATGCCAACGGATTACCGGTGCAGCCGGGAAGCGCAATTTTAACTTTTCTAAATGATGATCCTGCGCAAGCCATCGATTATTCAAATTCGGTGTATAAAAGTAATGTCGGCGCTGGTGTTCTTCCCGGGAGAGCAGATTATGTAATTGCTCCAAGCGGAATCAGCAGATATGCTTACCCTAATCTTTGGAAAATCGGAACTTACAGAACGGATAACGGAACAGGATTAGGACAGCCCAACGGAGGAATTACCCGCCCGTTTCCTGTAGCTAAATTTTCTGAATTTTATTTCGTAGCAGCAGAGGCAGCTGTGAAAGGAGCGTCCGGAGCAATGTCTGCAAGAGATTTAATCAACGTGATCAGAGCCAGAGCCGGAAAATGGCGTTGGGATAATAATGGAAATGTGGCTAAAAATGAAGATAACAGCGCCGCAATGATGGCAGCCACTCCTTCAGCGATTACGATTGACTATATTCTGGCAGAACGATCCAGAGAATATTACGGTGAAGGATACCGCTGGTTTGATCTGGTGCGTACCCAAAAATGGACTGATCTGGCGAAGACCTATTCTATTGGAGGAACCGTGGCCGGAGCCCATACGCCACAGACTTACACCAGAAATATCCCTAATTATTTATATCTGAGACCTATTCCTCAGGATCAGATTGATAAAATGCAGGCAACGCAGGCTGAACTTACGGCATATCAAAATCCGGGATATTAGTTTAAATAAAAATTTCTACATTCATATTATTAAAAACAAAGTAGGAGATTAGCCCCTTCTGCTTTGTTTAATAAAATTTAAAGTAAAGAATTATGGAAAAAACGTGGCGTTGGTTTGGGAAAAACGATAAGATTAAATTAGATATGCTTCGTCAGATCGGTGTGGAAGGCATTGTTTCTGCTCTTCATGACATCCCGAATGGAGAAATCTGGCCTTTGGAGGCGATTAATAATTATAAAGGGTATATCGAAAGTTTCGGACTTCGCTGGTCGGTCGTAGAAAGTCTTCCCGTTAGTGAAGCGATCAAATACGGTGGCGAAAACAGAGATTATTTAATTGAAAACTATAGTAAAAGTCTTGAAAATCTGGGAAAGGCAGGCGTTACAACCGTTTGTTACAACTTTATGCCGGTGCTGGACTGGGCAAGGACGGATCTGTATTTTCAGTGGGCAGACGGCTCTTCATCTCTGTATTTTGATAAGGCTAAATTTGCCTACTTCGAAATTCATATTTTGGAAAGAAAAGGTGCTGAAAATGATTATTCTCCCGAAATTCTTGCTAAAGTTGATGAACTAAAAAACACCATTACCGAAGCAGAGAAAAATGATTTAATTGATTCTATTATCGTTAAAACACAAGGCTTCGTGAATGGAAACATCAAAGAAGGCGATCAAAATCCCGTGGCTATTTTCAAAAGTTTATTGGCGTTGTATGATGGAATTGATAAATATCAGCTTCGTCAGAACATGAAATATTTCCTCGAAAAAATTATGCCTGTCTGCGAAGAATACGGCATCCAGATGTGTGTTCACCCAGACGATCCGCCGTTTTCGTTATTAAGTTTGCCGAGAATTGTGACGAACGAAGAAGATATCGACTGGTTTTTAAATGCCGTCAACAACCCCCATAACGGATTGACATTCTGCACAGGTTCTCTAAGCGCCGGATTGCAAAATGATGTTCCCAAGCTTGCTCAAAAATATGCGCATCGAACCAAATTTGTTCATTTAAGAAGCACCAATGTGTTTGAAAACGGAGATTTTATCGAAGCGCATCACCTGGAAGGACGCGGAAAATTAATCGAAGTCATCAGAATTTTCGAAAAAGATAATCCAGATTTACCCATGCGAATCGATCACGGAAGGTTATTGACCGATGATATCGATAAAGGCTACAATCCCGGATATTCCTTTTTAGGAAGAATGCTCGCTTTAGGTCAGATCGAAGGCGTTATCGCAACCGTTCAAAACGAATTATCCAATAAACAATCAACTAGTAACTAGCAACCAGAAACTAGCAACCAGAAACTAGCAACCAAAAACTAGAAACCAGAAACCAGCAACCAGCAACCAAAAAACCATCAACCAAAAATAAAATGAACGAAATATTCAGCATAAAAGATAAAGTGGCAGTTATTACAGGCGCTTCCGGCGTTTTAGGCGGAAGTTTAGCCAAAAGTTTCATCGAAGCCGGAGCAAAAGTGGTGGCATTGGGAAGAAATCAGCAGACATTGGATGCGCGCGTCGATGAACTTACGCAATCTGGCGGCGATGCATTTGCTGTGGAAGCCAATGTGATGAATGTCGAAAGTCTGGAAGCCGCTTCTGAAAAAATCATTGAAAAATATGGTAAAATTGATATTTTGCTCAATATCGCTGGCGGAAATATTCCTTCAGCAACGCTTTCTCCTGAGCAGTCATTTCTCGATATGAATTTGGATGGATGGGATGAGGTTACCAATCTCAACATCAACGGAACCGTTTATCCAAGTTATGTTTTCGGAAAAGTGATGGCAGAGCAGGGAAGCGGCAGTATTGTCAATATTTCCTCCATGGCGGCTTATTCAGCGATTACACGAGTGGCGGGGTATTCGGCGGCGAAATCTGCGATTACCAATTTTACGCAATGGCTCGCGTCGGATTTAGCCTTAAAATATGGAGATAAAATCCGCGTCAACGCCATTGCTCCCGGATTTTTTATCGGAGATCAAAACCGGGCGATTTTATTAAATCAGGATGGTTCATTAACGGACAGAAGCAAAAAAGTAATTGCCAAAACACCGATGGGACGTTTCGGCGATGCGGAAGAGCTCAACGGAGCCGTACAGTTCCTCTGCTCGGAAGCCGCAAGTTTTATCACGGGTGCCTTACTTCCTATTGACGGAGGGTTCAGTGCATTCAGTGGGGTGTAAAATTACAATCAGTTTTATATAGTTAGCAAACAGGGTCTTTCATTTTTTATGTTTGACGAGACCTTGTTTTTTTCTAAAATGAAATTTTAAACTAATCTGGAAAACTAAACGATTCATTTTGTTTCAAGACAAAAGAAGAAAAAATTACAGAATATGAGTCAATCATTGAGCATCGGAAAATGGGTTTCACTGGCTGTCATGGCTTTATTTTCTTGTGAAAGTCTGGAAGCACAGGTTTTCTCAGATTTTACCTACAAAGGAAATGATAAAAGCTACACAGAAAATCCTTTAAAAGAAGACGAATTTTATTCGCCAATTTTACAGGGTTGCTATCCAGATCCGAGTATTACAAGGAAAGGAAACGATTATTATCTGGTGAATTCTTCTTTTGCCATGTTTCCGGGTGTTCCGATTTTTCATTCCAATGATTTGGTCAACTGGACGCAGATGGGTCATGTTCTCGACAGACCTTCTCAGCTAAAATTAGAAAATGCAGGATTTTCGGAGGGAATTTATGCTCCGGATATTCAATACAATAGATTCAACGATACTTTTTATATGGTGACGACCCAGATTGCGGGCGGAATCGGAAATATGGTGGTGAAAACCAAGGATCCTAAAAAAGGATGGGGTGAAGTTCAAAAATTAAATTTCGACGGCATCGATCCTTCTATTTTCTTTGATGATAATGGAAAGGCATACATTGTTCACAATGATGCTCCTCCCAAAGGAACCGAGCAGTACAGCGGTCATCGCGTGATTAAAATATGGGAATATGATCTGGAAAAAGATCAGGTGATTGCCGGAACGGACAAAATCATTGTCAATGGCGGCGTTGATATCACCCAAAAACCCATTTGGATTGAAGGCCCTCATTTGTATAAAAAGAACGGAAAATATTTCCTGATGTGTGCGGAAGGCGGAACAGGCGGAAATCACAGTGAAGTTATTTTCATGGCAGATTCTCCGAAAGGATCATTTGTTCCGGCCGGAAATAACCCGATTTTAACACAAAGATATTTTCCTAAAGACCGAAAAGATAAAGTGGATTGGGCTGGACATGCCGATTTGGTGGAAACGCCTGACGGAAACTATTACGGGGTATTTCTTGCGGTTCGTCCCAATGAGAAAAATCGGGTGAATACGGGTCGCGAAACCTTTATTCTCCCCGTTGACTGGAGCGGAACATATCCTGTTTTTCAAAACGGACTGGTTCCGATGAAACCCAAATTAAAGATGCCGAACGGTGTTAAAAATCAAACTGGACAAAACGGATTTTTTCCCAATGGAAATTTCATGTTTAATGATGATTTAAAGAGTCCTAAACTTGATGATCGTTGGATCGCAATGCGTGGAGCCCGTGAAAAATTTACTGTTCAGACAAAAAACGGGGTTAAAATAAATCCTTTTCCGGTAAATACTAAGGTAAAGGCTCCGATTTCGGCTTTATTTCACAGGCAGCAACACGCGAGTTTTGAAGCCACCGTTTCTTTGGATTTTAAACCTAAATCAGAAAAAGAACTGGCAGGAATCACCTGTTATCAAAGTGAAAATTCACATTATGTTTTCGGAATTACGAAAAAAGATAACGCGACGTACATTGTTTTGGAAAGAACAAAAAAAGAAAACTCAACCACCATGGCAAGTGAAAAAATTTCGCTTTCAAAAAATATACAGCTTCAGGTGATTGCGGTAGGGGATGATTATCAGTTTAATTATTCTTTGGATGGAAAAAACTTTAAAAATATAGGCGGAAAAGTATCGGGAGATATTTTATCTACCGATGTTGCAGGTGGATTTACAGGAAGTTTAATAGGCTTATACAGCACTTCTGCGAATGATATTAAATTTTAAATGATTAAAAATGAATCCACTTTTTAAATCGATTTTTGTTTTGATGTTTACCTTAAGTTTTAGTTTGAAGGCACAGTCTGTACAGTCATTTATCGCCACTGAAAAAAGTTCTGATGTTTCGGTTATTAAAGAAAAATCGGGAAAATTTTCATTGTTTATGGATCAATCGATGGACAAAGGGATTTTAAGAGCAGTTCATAATCTTCAGTCGGATTTTCTGAAAGTAACGGGTGACTCTCCGAATATTTTGAATCAAATGTCAAATACTCAGAATCCTTTAATTATCATCGGAACGGTCGGAACGAATTCGATGATCGATGATCTGATCAGACAGAAAAAAATTAATGAAAAAGACTTAAAAGGTAAAAAAGAAAAATTTATCATTCAGAATATCAAAGATGTTAACGGTATTCAGGAAGCTATTGTTATCGCAGGAAGTGATAAACGCGGAACCATCTACGGAATTTACGAATTTTCCCGACAGATCGGTGTTTCGCCGTGGTATTACTGGGCAGATGTTCCGGTTCAGAAAAAGGAAAATTTATACTTCAAAAAAGGAATTTATACCGATAATGAGCCTGCCGTAGAATATAGGGGAATTTTCCTGAATGACGAAGAACCTTCGCTGGGAGGTTGGGCAAGAGCCACTTTCGCAGGCTTCAATGCTCAGTTTTATGAAAAAGTTTTTGAATTGATTTTAAGATTAAAAGGAAATTATCTTTGGCCGGCGATGTGGGGAAAAGCTTTCTATGACGATGATTCTCAAAACGGAACGCTGGCAGATGAAATGGGAATTGTCATGGGAACTTCCCATCACGAACCGATGGCTTTGGCACAAACCGATTGGCATCGGTATATTAAAAAGAATAATTTACCGAATATCTGGGATTATACAAAAAATAAAAAAGTGCTTCAGGAATTCTGGAAATCCGGAATGGTAAGAAGTAAAAACTGGGAAAAGCTTGTAACGGTCGGGATGCGTGGCGATGGCGATGAAGCGATGGGCGAAAAAACCAATATTTCTTTGCTGGAAAATATTGTTAAAGATCAACGAAAAATTATAAAGGAAGTTTCCGGTAAAAAAGAAGAAAAAACACCGCAAATCTGGGCTTTATATAAAGAAGTTCAGGATTATTATGACGAAGGAATGCGCGTTCCCGACGATGTGATTCTGCTGTTTTGCGATGACAATTGGGGCAATGTCCGAAAGCTTCCGGATTTGTCTAAACCTTTACACAAAGGAGGTTATGGGATGTATTATCATTTCGATTATGTGGGCGGACCGAGGAATTCAAAATGGATCAATATCAGTCCGATCCAGCGCGTTTGGGAACAGATGAATCTGACTTATGAACATGGAGTAGATAAAGTGTGGGTCGTGAATGTTGGTGATCTGAAGCCGATGGAATTTCCGATTAGTTTTATCATGGAAATGGCCTGGAATCCGAAACAGTTCAATTCGGATAATTTAGTAAAATACACCGAAAACTGGGCTGCGGAACAATTTGGTTTAAAATATTCAAAGGAGATCGCAAGGATGATCAATCTGTATGCAAAATACAACCGAAGAGTGACTCCGGAAACGCTTAGCAGTAAAACGTACAGCTTAGAAAATTATAATGAATTTGAAACGGTTCGCAATGATTACCAAAAGTTGGCTCTTGATGCGAACAGGCTTTATAACGAGATTCCGAAAGAATATAAAGATGCCTATTTTCAGCTGGTTTTATATCCGATTGATGCCTGCAGCAATTTGTATGAAATGTATTTTAATATAGCTAAAAATCAACAGTCAGCATTAAAAAAAGATATAAAAGCCAACGATTTTGCAGATAAAGCCAAACAAAATTTTGAATATGATGCTTTTTTGCAAAATAAATACAATAATGAAATTGCCGGTGGAAAGTGGAAACACATGATGGATCAAACCAGAATCGGATACGATAACTGGCAGCAGCCTGAAAAAAATACAATGCCTAAACTGACTTATATCTCAAAAGAGGAAAGTGTAAAAAATAAAGTATTTAAGGAAAAAAACGGTTTTATCTCCATTGAAGCTGAACATTTTTCGCGTCAGAATAATTCGGACAATATTCATTGGCAGATTATTCCTGATTTTGGTAAAACGTTATCGGGATTAACTACTTTTCCTCAAAATATTTCACCAAAGGAAACTGAAAGTATTTCGGTTGAATATGATGTTGAGTTGACTTCAACAGGTGAGTTTGAAGTTCAGTTATTGTTAGCACCGACCTTAAATTTTAACTCAAATAAAGGGTTGCGATATGAAATTTCTTTTGACAATGAAAAGCCGCAGAGGATTAATTTTAACGGAAATTATCGTGGAGAATTAGGAGAATGGCAATCTGAACATATTATAAAATCAGTGACGAAGCATAGAATTTCAACACCGGGAAAACATACGCTGCATTTCCGAATTTTGGATGCCGGCATCGTCTTAGAAAAAATTCTGATCGGTACAGGAGGCTTGAAGCCTTCGTATTTGGGTGCTCCAGAAAGTGAGTTTTAAAAATAATTTTAACCTGATATTTAATTATAAATTAAAAATATGTTGACGAAAATGGCAAGTATTCAGATTTCAGATTTTGGAGTAACAAAAGATGGCGATGAAATCAGGAAATATGCATTGACCAATAAAAACGGGATGAAGGTCGAGATCATCAATTACGGTGGAATTGTGACTTCGCTGACAGCTCCGGACAGAAACGGAACTTATGAAGATGTTGTCCTGGGATTTACAGAGCCCGAAGATTATTTTGAGGCCAATACTTCTTTTTTTGGAGCCATTATCGGAAGATATGCCAACAGAATCGCCAACGGAAAATTTAATTTAAACGGAAAAGAATTTAATGTAAATGTTAATAACGGTGAAAATCATTTACATGGCGGGAATCATGGTTTTCACACAAAAGTATGGAAGGCTGAGCTTTTGGAAGATAAACAGGCGCTTCAGCTTTCTTATATCAGTAAAGATGGCGAAGAAGGTTTTCCATCGGAAGTGTTGGTCCATGTTTTTTATAGATTAACGGATGAAAATGCACTGGAAATACACTATGAAGCAACAGCCGATCAGGATACGGTTATCAACCTGACTCATCATTCGTATTTTAATCTGTCCGCTAATTTTAATGAAAAAATTACAGATCATGAATTGCAATTGAATGCGACTCAGTTTATTCCGATCGATCATCGGTCGATTCCGTTGGGAAATTTTGAAAATGTAGAAAATACACCATTTGATTTCAGGATTTCAAAGCAGGTCGGAAAAGATATCGATGAAGATCACGAACAGCTGAAAATAGCGAGCGGTTACGATCATTGCTGGGTTTTAAATGGAGAAGGATTACGATCAATCGGAGAATTGTATCATCCGAAAAGTGGAAGAAATATAGAAGTGATAACCGATCAGGTGGGCGTTCAGGTGTATACAGGAAACTTTTTGGATGGACAATCGGAAGGAAAGTCGGGCGCAAAAAATAATCCACGAACGGGAATTTGTCTCGAAACACAGCATTTTCCCGACTCTCCGAACCGGAAAAATTTTCCGTCGGTTGTTTTAAAAGCAGGTGAAAAATATTCAACAAAAACGATATATAGGTTTAGTATTAAATAATAATGTGTTTTTAAGATTAATTTTCACTAAAATTTTGATTTAAACTAAAAAAATATTTAAAATTAAATAATCTCATTATGAATTTACAGAAAGTTTGGCTTCTTTCAGGATTGTTTTTCTCGCTTTTTACACAGGCGCAGGAAATTCCTCATTTGAAGAAACAAGGCACGGCGACTCAACTGGTTGTTGATCGTAAGCCTTTTTTAATCCTGGGTGGTGAACTTGGAAATTCTTCGGCTTCCTCTTTTCAGGATATTGAAAGAGATTTTCCAAAGCTTCAGGAAATGGGACTGAATACCGTTTTGGTGCCTGCTTACTGGGATTTGATCGAGTCTGAAGAAGGAAAATTTGATTTTAGTTTAATTGATAAAAGTTTAGAAGAGGCCAGAAAAAACAAGCTGAAAATCGTGTTTTTATGGTTTGGAGCATGGAAAAATTCAATGACCTGCTATGCGCCGTTTTGGTTTAAAAAAGATTTTAAAAAATATCCGAGAGCGTATTCAAAAGCCGGAAAACCATTGGAAATTGCCAGTTCATTTTCTGAAAATGTGCTGAATGCCGACAATAAAGCGTTCGGAGAATTGATGAAACATATTGCTGCTGTGGATAAAACACAGGGAACCGTTATTATGGTTCAGGTGGAAAACGAGATCGGAATGCTGGAAGGAGCAAGAGATTATTCTAAAGAATCCGATAAAGTATTTAATTCGCAGGTTTCGGAAAATTTAATAAAATTTTTAACCAGGAATAAAAAAGAACTCCATCCTTTACTTGCTGAAAAATGGGGAAAACAAGGCTTTAAAACGAAAGGAAACTGGCAGGAAATTTTTGGAAATGATGTCTATACAGACGAATTATTTACCGCTTATTCCTACGCGCAATATGTTGAAAAACTGGCAAAAACAGCACGTTCCATTCATAGTATTCCCTTATACATAAATGCGGCGATGAACAGCAGAAACAGGCAGCCCGGTGAATATCCGGCGGGCGGACCTCTGGCGCATCTGATTGATATCTGGCATGCGGGAGCTCCAGGCATCGATATGTTGTCGCCGGATCTGTATGACGGGGATTTCACAAGCTGGTCGGCAAAATACAGGCTTCACAACAATCCGTTGTTTGTTCCGGAAATAAAAATGACTCAGAATAACGGAGTTCAGGCTTTTTATGCTTTCGGAGAACATGATGCGATCGGTTACAGTCCGTTTTCCATTGAAAATAATTCTGAATCAGGAAGCAAAAGATTGGTGGATGCCTATTCAAAATTAAAGCAACTGATGCCTGTTTTAACGAAATATCAAGGGCAAAACCAGTCAAAAGGCTTGTTGTTTGACCAGAAAAATACGGAAAGAATCATCAGTTTCGATGATCTGAAAATTACGGCAAGGCATTTCTTTTCTCTGCCTTGGGATCCCCGGGCAAAAGATGGCAGTATTTGGCCTGAGGGTGGCGGATTGATCTTACGTCTGGCAAAAAACGAATACATTATCGCAGGAAGCGGAATTGTAGTGGAATTTGAAAAGGAAAACGAGAAGAAAGAAGTTCTCGCAAAGGATTTGGGTGAAGACGGTTTTGCTGCTCAAGGCGGAAAATCTCAGGCTCAAAATACTTGGAATGGCGGAATGAGAGCCGGAATTGGACCTGTAGATGAAATAAATATCGATGACAACGGAAAATTTATTTACATCAGAAGGTTAAATGGCGACCAGACCCATCAGGGAAGACACGTTCGAATTGGCGTTGACGATTTCCAGATTCTGCATGTACAATTGTATGAATATCAGTAAGATTATTAATAGAAACGAATTTCATTCCGGTTAAATAAAACAAATTTATTAAAGCTTTAAACCTGTCAAAATGAATAAAATGAAGAACTTTAAAATCATATTTTCGGCCATCTTTTTTTGTGTTTTTGGTTTAATCAATGCAAAAATAAAGCTTCCCCGTTTGGTTTCAGACGGAATGGTTTTGCAGCGCGATCAGAAAATAAAAATCTGGGGAACGGCCGATCGCGGAGAAAAAATTGAACTTCAGTTTCAGAATAAAAAATATAAAACGGTCGCCGACAATTCGGGAAACTGGAAAATCGATCTTTCTGAAATGAATGCGGGGGGACCTTTCACAATGACCATTAACGAGGTTACGCTAAAAAATATTCTGATTGGTGATGTATATGTATGTTCGGGACAGTCGAATATGGAACTTCCGATGCGAAGGGTAAAAACGCTGTATCCTGAGGAACTGAAGACTGCCAACAATAACCATATTCGCTTTTTTACCGTTCGTCAGAAGTATAATTTTAAAGAAGTTCAGAACGATTTTGATGCAGGTTCTTGGCAAGAAACAAATCCTCAGACCATATCTGATTTCTCGGCAGTGGCGTACTTTTTTGCGAAAGAAATGTATCATTATAATAAAATTCCGGTGGGCATTCTTCATGCGAGTCTGGGCGGCTCACCGATTCAGGCGTGGATGGATGAAAATTCACTTAAAAAATTTCCTGAATACGTTTCAGAAGCGCATAAATGGCGAAATGATGAATTAATTTCAAAAACAGAATCTTCGGATAATGCGTTGAATAATGCCTGGTATTCTGAGCTTGATCAATTAGATAAGGGCATTGAAAACCAGTGGGAAGAGTTTGATTTAAAGGAATCTGACTGGAAAAAAATGAATGTTCCAGGTTCCTGGGAAGATATAGAAAAACCGTTTGACGGAAGTATCTGGTTCCGAAAAGAAATCTTTCTATCTAAAGGCGCTGAAAAAAATACCGCATTTCTCAATTTAGGAAGAATAAAGGATGCTGATGTAACGTATATCAACGGCCAGAAAGTAGGCAATACGACTTATGAATATCCTCCGCGTTGGTATGATATTCCGGCGGGAGTTTTAAAAGAAGGCAAAAATGTAATGGCGGTCAGAATTACCAACGGAAGCGGAAAAGGAGATTTTATAAAAGATAAAGATTATTTTCTGCAGATCGGTTCCGAGAAAATTGATCTGAAAGGAGAGTGGAAGTATAAAATCGGAGGCATCATGAACAGACCGGTTCCCGGACAAAAGTTTATCCGCTGGCAGCCGACCGGTTTGTACAATGCTATGTTGAATCCTTTGACTCAATATCCGGTAAAAGCTGTTCTTTGGTATCAGGGGGAAAGCAATACGGCAAAACCTCAGGAATATCAGGAACTTTTATCTACCATGATTTTAGATTGGCGAAATAAATGGAACCGAAAAGATCTGCCGTTTTTCATTGTTCAGCTTGCCAATTTTATGGAATCAAAACCGCAGCCCGTAGAAAGCAATTGGGCGGAATTGAGAGAACAGCAAAGAAAGGTTTCCCAAACGATTCCCAATACCGGACTTGCCGTAACCATCGATGTTGGGGAATGGAATGACATTCATCCTTTAAATAAAAAAGAAGTCGGAAAAAGACTGTCGCTTCAGGTAGAAAAAATGCTTTTCGATAAAAATATTCCGGCAGACGGACCTGTTTATGAATCGATGAAAGCGGAGGGTAACAAGATTATTCTTTCATTTAAAAAAGGAATCGAAGATTTTGATAAAGTTTCAGAACTAAAAGGTTTTGCCGTCAAAGGAAAAAATGGTGTGTTTAAATGGGCCAAGGCGAAAATAGAAGGTCAGAAAATCGTGGTTTGGAACGACGAAATCCAACAACCGATTGCGGTTCGCTACGCGTGGGCAGATAATCCCGAAGGCGCCAACCTGAAAAGCAAAACCGGAATTCCCGCGTCACCATTCACCACAGAATAGTCTTAAAAGTGAAATATAAACCAAATAGAAATAAACTCAATCCATCATCTATCCACCTAATACCCAATTTCAAATGAAAAATTCTTCTCAAAAAATATCAGTCGTTGAAAAAGTAGGCTACAGCTTGGGAGACTTAGCCGCCAACCTCGTTTTTCAGACTTTGGTTACCTATCTGTCCTATTTTTATACCGATATTTACGGGTTGAAAGCAGAAGATGCTTCTCTCATTACCCTGATTGTCGGTTTGATCGCCGGTTTTGGTTTCAATCCGCTGTTGGGAGCGTTGGCAGACCGTACGAATACGAAGTGGGGAAAATTCCGTCCGTGGATTCTTTTTACGGCAATTCCTTTAGGCGTAGCAGCTTTACTGGCGTTCAGCACACCCGATTTTTCATATAAAGGAAAAGTGATCTATGCCGCGATTACTTATTCATTTTTATTACTCTTGTATGCTTCCAATAATTTACCTTATTCAGCGTTAAGTGGCGTTATTACAGGCGATATGAGTGAAAGAAACAGTATTTCTTCGTATCGTTTTGTAGCGGTAATGTTCTCGCAGTTTTTTGTTCAGGTTTTTATGTTGCCGATTATTTTATCCGTTGGAAACGGCGATAAAGCGGTAGGAATTGAAATCGTAATGACCTGGCTTGCCATCATCGGTTCCATAATGTTGCTGATTACTTTTTTCACGACGAAAGAAAGAATTGTTTCAAAACCGGAGCAGAAATCCAGTGTAAATGAGGATTTGAAAGATTTATTTAAAAATAAACCCTGGGTCATTATGCTTTCGGTAACAGCTTTGATTTTCATTACATTGGCGATGAAAGGCGGTTCGTATGTTTATTATTTTAACAATTATGTGGATGAAGCGTCACTAAAAAGCTTTATTTCTCCGATAACCACCTTTTTTGATTCTATCGGAATGAATTTCTTTGGTCAGGATATAAGATCCGCAGGCTTCGGGCTATTCAACGCCGGAGGGATCATTATGATGATTATCGGAATTACTTTTTCTAAAAGATTTGCCGATAAATACGGAAAAAGAGATGTCTTTATGATTTCACTTTTCATTTCCACTTTATTTATCATTCTGTTTATTTTTTATCCTCCTAAATCGGTGGGATTAATGTTTTTATCTCAAATCTGTCACGGCTTTTTCTATGGCATCAGTACCCCGATTTTGTGGGCGATGATTGCCGATGTTGCCGATTATTCTGAATGGAAAAACAACCGAAGAGCAACGGCCATTATTTTCTCGGCCATGATGGTGGGTTTAAAGGTTGGATTGAGCGTAGGAAGTGCCCTGGTCGCCTGGATTATCGGTAAATACGGATATATTTCTTCAGGTGAAATTCAAAATGCCGTTCAGCCTGAAACTGTGGCAAAAGGAGCGAAAATGCTGGTGAGTATTTTTCCTGCCATTCCGTTTATTGCTGCGTGTGGATTGCTGTATTTCTATGAAATCAATAAAAAAATGGAAGTTCAGATTGAGAATGATCTGGCAGAAAGAAGAAAATAAATGAATCTAAACCTCATAGGTTTTCAAAACCTATGAGGTTTAAATAATAACACAAAAAAATAAAAATTCCATGAAACCTATTATTTTATTTGGTTTAATAACTTTAGCCGTTTCAAACCTGACCGCTCAAAAGTCTGATCATTCTTTAAAACAGGCTTTTCAGAATAAATTTTACATCGGAACAGCCATGAATTTAGAACAGATTCACGGGAAAGATAAAAAATCAGAAGATATTATTAAAAAACAATTCAGTTCTGTTGTGGCTGAAAACTGTATGAAATCGATGTATCTTCAACCAAAGGAAGGTCAGTTTTTCTTTGATGATGCCGATCAGTTTGTGGATTTTGGTGAAAAAAATAAAATGTTCATTATCGGACATACTTTAATCTGGCATTCCCAGGCTCCCGATTGGTTTTTTATTGATAAAAATGGAAAAAATGTTTCGCCTGAAGTCTTAAAACAGAGAATGAAAGATCACATCACCACGGTTGTTTCACGCTATAAAGGCAGAGTAAAAGGCTGGGATGTGGTGAATGAAGCGATTATGGAAGACGGAACGTACCGTAAGTCTAAATTTTACAAAATTCTGGGCGAAGAATTTCTTCCTTTAGCCTTTCAGTATGCTCAGGAAGCGGATCCCAATGCGGAATTATATTATAATGATTATAATGAATGGCATCCCGGAAAAGTAAAAGCAGTAACTGATTTGGTAAAACAATTAAAATCAAAAGGAATCCGGATCGATGGAGTAGGCATGCAGGCTCACATTGGTTTGGAAACGCCTTCGATTGATGAGTATGAAAAAGCAATTACGGCTTATGTTGAAAGTGGAGTTAAAGTCAATATTACAGAGCTCGAAATCAGTGCACTTCCCTCGCCGTGGGGAACTTCGGCAAATATTTCAGATAAAATTGAATACGCAGAAAAAATGAATCCGTATAAAAAAGGACTTCCAAAAAATATTCAGACCCAATGGGAAAGCCGGTATCAGGATTTCTTCCAACTGTTTTTAAAACATCAGAAAAATATCAAAAGAGTGACTTTATGGGGTGTTACCGACAATCAATCCTGGAAAAATGACTTTCCGATTAAAGGAAGAACAGATTATCCTTTATTGTTTGACCGACAGTTTAAAGCAAAACCGATTGTAGAAAAACTCATTAAACTCGCTGAAACAAAATAAATAAACTTATTACTGTTGGCATTAAAAAATTCTCTCAGATTTTGCAGATGACGCGGATTTTTAACCTCAATCCTCTGCAAAATCGGCTCAATCTGCGAGAGATAAAAAAAATAATAAATTAAAAATATACGATTATGAACAAATCAAAATATCTATTTCCAAAAGACTTTATGGCAGATCCGTCAGTTCATGTTTTTGAAGGGAAATTATACATATATCCATCTCACGACCGCGAAAGTGGTATTGAAGAAAACGACAACGGCGACCATTTTGATATGAACGATTATCACGTTTTTTCATTGGATGATGTTGAAAACGGAGAAATTACAGATCATGGTGCTGTGCTTTCGGTAAAGGATATTCCGTGGTCGGGGAGGCAGCTTTGGGATTGCGATGTAGCCCATAAAAACGGAAAATATTATATGTATTTTCCTTTAAAAGATCAAAATGATATTTTCAGGATTGGGGTTGCGGTGAGTGATAAACCTTACGGACCTTTCGTTCCGGAAAAACATCCGATGATGGGAAGCTACAGCATCGATCCCTGTATTTTTGAGGAAAACGGAAAGCATTATATGTATTTTGGCGGAATTTGGGGCGGACAATTGCAGCGGTACCGAAATAATAAAGCCTTGGAATCAGCGGTTATTCCCGAAAATAACGAAGCGGCCATTCCTTCAAAAATGGCTTTGTTGAGCGATGATATGCTGGAATTTGCCGAGGAACCAAAAGATGTCCTGATTCTTGACAAAAACGGAAATCCTTTGCTTCATGGAGATGAACACCGATTTTTTGAAGCTTCATGGATGCACAAATACAACGGAAAATATTATTTCTCTTATTCAACGGGTGATACCCATCTTTTATGCTATGCGATTGGTGATAACCCTTACGGACCGTTCACTTATCAAGGCGTGATTTTGACTCCGGTGGTGGGCTGGACAACACATCACAGCATTGTTGAATTTAAAGGGAAATGGTATCTGTTCTTCCACGATTCTGTTCCAAGTGGCGGAAGAACCTGGCTCCGAAGCATGAAAGTAGTCGAACTTGAATACAATGAAGACGGCACCTTTAAAATAATTGAAGGGCTGGAATAATTATAAATTCCCAAAAACCCAAAGGGTTCAATATTAATAGCCGTAGGTGAAACCTATGGAACGAATCCCAAAAACCCGAAGGGTTCAATATTAATAGCCGTAGGTGAAACCTATGGAACGAAATGCATGTTCAACCCAATCATGAATAATTATAAATTTCAAAGAACCCGAAGGGTTCAATAACAATAACCGTAGGTGAAACCTATGGAACGAATCCCAAAAACCCGAAGGGTTCAATATTAATAACCGTAGGTGAAACCTATGGAAATAATCAGAAAAATCTTCTCCATGAATAATTTCCGAACCTATTTACTTTTCTTTTTATTAATGCCATTCCTTATTTTTGCGGAAGACGGAAGCCAGCTTTGGCTTCGATTTCCGAATGTGAAAAATGGAATATTGTCTGATAAAATTATTTTAAAAGGTAAAAATCCGACTCTTGAAATTGCCAAAAAAGAACTGATGAATTATTGGCAAGGTCAGTCTGTCGAATTAAGAACCGATAAATCACTGAAAGATGTGAAGGATGGCTATACCATCAAATCAAATTCAGAAAAAATCATTATTTCGGCGGCTAAAGAGAGCGGATTGTTGTATGGGGTCTATCATATTTTAAGATTGCAGCAGACTAATTCTGGTTTAAATAATATAAACATTACCGAAAAGCCGTCATATGATGTCCGAATCCTTAATCATTGGGATAATCTGGATGGAAGTGTGGAAAGAGGATATGCCGGAAAATCACTTTGGAAATGGGAAGAGTTGCCGAATACAATTTCGCCCAGATACACCGAATATGCCAGAGCGAATGCCTCGATTGGGATTAATTCGGTGGTGTTGAATAATGTCAATGCTTCTCCGAATATGCTGCGAACCGATTATCTTCAAAAGGTAAAAGTATTGGCGGATTTGTTCAGACCGTATGGCATTAAAGTGTATTTATCCGTTAATTTTTCGTCTCCGAAAGTCATTGGCGGACTGGAAAATTCTGATCCTTTAAATAAAAATGTTCAGCAATGGTGGAAAGATAAAGCTTCAGAAATTTATAAACTGATTCCTGATTTTGGAGGATTTGTGGTGAAAGCCAATTCTGAAGGGCAACCGGGACCACAAGATTACGGAAGAACCCATGCGGATGGCGCCAATATGATGGCTGATGTTTTAAAACCTCATGGCGGAATCGTAATGTGGAGAGCATTTGTTTACAGTCCGAGCAAAGAAGACCGGGCCAAGCAGGCATATCTTGAATTTCTTCCTTTAGATGGTAAGTTCAGGGATAACGTCATTATTCAGATTAAAAACGGACCGATTGATTTCCAGCCGCGCGAACCATTTAATCCTTTATTTGGAGCCTTAAAAAAGACTTCAGAAATGGCAGAATTTCAGATTACTCAGGAGTATCTGGGTTTTTCTAATCATCTGGTTTTTCTGGCGCCTTTGTTTAAAGAAACATTGGAAAGCGATACGTATTCAGACGGAAAGGGATCTACGGTAGCAAAAATTACGGATGGAACATTAAGACCTAATAAAATCACTGCCATTGCCGGAGTTGCGAATATCGGGGAAGATGTAAACTGGACGGGAAATATATTTGCGCAGGCCAATTGGTACGCCTTTGGTCGACTGGCTTGGAATCATGAATTAAGTGCTGAAAAAATTGCCGATGAATGGCTTAAAATGACCTTCACAAAAGATGAAAATTTCGTTAAACCCGTCAAAGAAATAATGTTAACTTCAAGAGAAACTGCGGTGGATTATATGATGCCATTGGGATTGCACCATATTTTCGCTTTCGATCATCATTACGGTCCTGAACCTTGGGGGAATATTCCGGGCGGAAGACCGGATTGGATGCCCGTTTACTACCATAAAGCCGATGAAAACGGACTTGGATTCGACAGAACTAAAATGGGAAGCAACGCTGTTTCGCAATATTTTTCGCCATTAAACGATATTTTCGGAAATATAGAAAGCTGTCCGGAAAACCTGATCTTATGGTTTCATCATGTGCCATGGAATTACAAAATGAAGGACGGAAAAACGTTATGGGAAGAATTGGCATTCAAATATGATTCGGGTGTTCAGAATGTTCGTGAATATCAGAAGACCTGGGATAAAATGGAAAAGTATGTTGATGAGGAAAGATTTAAATCGGTTCAATCTAAATTAAAAATTCAGGCTAAAGATGCTGTTTGGTGGAAAGATGCCTGTTTACTTTATTTTCAGACGTTTTCAAAAATGCCGATTCCATACGAAATTGAGAGACCAGTTCATGAATTGGAAGATCTTAAAAAGATTAAACTCGATCTCAAGCATCACAATTAATCGATTTTTTAAAGATGATAACGATTTTGCTCTCGCAGATTTTGCAAATGACGCAGAATTTAATTTGAAACTTTTAATGATTGCCAAAAAAAATTCGCTAAGAATTCGCGCATTCGCGGCAAAAAAAAAGCATCATCTGTGAAAATCCGTGCAATCTGTGGGAAAAAAATTCGCTTATTCGTGGCATTAGAATTAAAAATATTTTTGCTCTCGCAGATTTTACAGAAAACGCAGATTTTAATTGGGAAATTTTAATAATTATCAAAAAAAATTCGCTAAGAATTCGCGCATTCGCGGCAAAAAAAAACAGCATCATCTGTGAAAATCCGTGCAATCTGTGGGAAAAAAATTCGCACATTCGTAGCATTAGAATTAAAAATATTTTTGCTCTCGCAGATTTTGCAGAAAACGCAGATTTTAATTTGAAACTTTTAATAATTGCAAATAAAAGTCGCTAAAAATTCGTGGCATAAAAAAGCAGCAACATCTGTGAAAATCCGTGCGATCTGTGGGAAAAAAATTCGCACATTCGTGGCATGAAAATTAAAAATATTTTTGCTCTCGCAGATTTTGCAGAAAACGCAGATTTTAATTTGAAACTTTTAATAATTGCCAAAAAAATTCGATGAAATTCGCGCATTCGTGGCATAAAAAAGAAGCAACATCTCTGAAAATCCGTGCAATCCGTGGGAAAAAAATTCGCATATTCGCTGCCGTGTAAAAAAAATTAAGGCAACTCATTCTTCGTGATTTAAAGAAAGAAGAGTTGCCTCAATACTAACTGTACGTAAAATTTTAGTTCCGATATAAATACGGAAGTATATGAATCCCTTAATTTCAGTTAAGAGTAACTATTTTATTAAAAACATTTCCGGATTCCTCCACACTAATGATGTATCGATCAGAAGCAATAGGATTCAGATCAAAACTCATATCAAGAGCTCCGTTTTCCGCATTTTTAGTAGCGGTGTAATAAGAGTTTCCTGCAAAATCAGACACCGAAATTGTAGCGCTGTTTTTCAAACCCGAAAGGTGAAGTTTCGTAACATTTCCTGAAACCGTATATTCCGGTTTATTAATTTCCGAAAAAGGTGTTTTTTCTATTTCCAGAATATTATTTCTGTTGATTTTTATTTTATATTTTTCAATTTTCTGATCAGATTCTGCCACCAGATAATAGGTTCCGGAATTCAGATCTTTCAGATCATAAGACTTGGCCACATGGTTTTCAGTACCTAATTTTTCAGAAAATAATTCTCCATACGTATCGTTATAAACAACTAATGAGATGTTTTTGGCGTTTAGTACTTCAAAATTTACTGTTTTTTCACTTGCCGTTCCGAAAGAAAGAGAAAAATCTTTGTCTTTACTCATGGCACTTGCGGAGATGCTTAAAAATCCTACAAGAAAAGCTGATTTTAATATTTTATTCATAATGACAATTTTTATCGGTTATTGATACTGCAAATTTAGAACAGTCAACGATCTGAATCTACAATACAATTTTCATATTTATGTACTATTTTACCCTAACAATTGTTTTATTTTAAATTAATTGTTAATTTTGTGCATGAATTTATTTCTATAGATATGAAACATTCAAATCCGGCCTTTGAAGCGATAAAACCTAATATTGGAAGCAGTTTTACAAGTCTCAAATTTTTCAAAAACGACAATATAAAATCCCACGTCTGGCATTATCATCCCGAAATTGAGCTTATTTTTGTGTGTGGAGGATCCGGCAAAAGGCAAATCGGGAGTAATATTTCCTATTTTACGGAAGGCGATCTGGTGATGATGGGGAGCAATCTTCCACATTGCGGGATGACGAATGAAAATACCAATAACGAATATGAAATGGTGATCCAGTTCAAGCCCGACTTTTTGGGGGAAGGCATTTGGGAGCTTCCGGAAATGCACAGGATCGCTGCTTTAATGGAAAAGGCAAAAGCGGGAATTGTTTTCAGTGAAAATATCAAAAAATCCATCGGCAGGAAAATCGTGGAAATGCACGAATCTTCCTCTTTAGACAGGCTGGTGAAATTTATAGAAATACTCGATGCTTTGGCTTCCACACAGGATTATCGCATCCTGAATGCCGGAAAATATTACCTTCAGACTCAGGTGGAAGATAATGAAAGGATCAACCTGATTTTTAATCATGTAAAAGATCATTTTAAAGAGCAGATCACGCTCGATGAAGTTGCGGATCTGGCGAACATGAAGGTTCCGTCTTTCTGCCGATATTTTAAGAAAATCACCAATAAAACATTTACCCAATTCGTGAATGAATACCGCATTACGCACTCGCTGAAACTCCTTGCTGAGAAGCCTTTGAGCATTACCGAAGTGAGTTTTGAATCGGGCTTCAACAATTTCAGCTATTTCAATAAAACCTTTAAGGAATATATGAGTAAAAGCCCTTCGCAGTACAGGAAAGAGTTTAATTTTTTTATTGAGTAGATTTTTCCTTAGTTTTCCTATTTCGTAGAATTTTTTTTGGAGCTGATTCCAGCTTTCCGCTCATACTCCTCACCCCAAAGCTTTCCCATGCGCGCCATTCCTAAGCCCTCCCGCTCCAAAACCTTCCCGATGCAGTTCCGGGGTATCCGCTGCAATCTGGGCTAGCAGGTAGTTTACAGATTCAATTTTAGACTTTAAAACCTAAAAAATTTATAAAATATTTTCAAAAAACAAAATTTTAAAAATGAATTAAGTAGTTTTACTTTAAATTTCAATAGTATTTTCACAGAACAGCATTATGAAAGATATTAAAATGATTGTAACGGATATGGACGGCACTTTTCTGAACTCTTCCCACGAAGTAAGTCCGGAATTTCCGAAAATTTATGAAGAACTGAAAAAAAGAAATATCCTGTTCGTTCCTGCGAGTGGCAGGCAGATGTTGGGCATTACCAAGTATTTTGGAGATATTGAAAGCGAAATGGCTTTCATTGCAGAAAACGGAGGCTACGTTATTTATAAAAATGAAGAGCTTTTTGCTGATCAGTTAGACCAAAAATATATTGCAGAAATCATCAAATCGATTCGTACCATTCCGGGGGCTACCGCTGTTTTGTCAGGGAAGAAAAAGGCGTATGTGGAAACAGATAATCAGGATTTTATCGATTATATTTCACAGTTTTATACCGATAATGAGAGAAGAGAAGATTTAACGGAACCTGTGGACGACAGTATTTTTAAGATTGCTGTTTATCACGCTGAAGGTTCGGAACAAAATGTGTATCCTGTAGCTAAAGAATTTGAAAAATATGATCTGGAGGTCGTGGTTTCAGGGCAATATTGGTTGGATATTATGAATAAACATATCAATAAAGGTATCGCTTTAGAAAAGCTTCAGAAATCCCTGAATATTACTCCTGAGCAAACCATGGCTTTCGGAGATTATATGAATGATATTCAGATGCTGGAAAATTCAAAATATTCTTATGCGATGAAAAATGCGCATCCTTCGGTAAAAAAAGCGGCTAATTTTGAGGCTTGTTCTAATGATCAATTTGGTGTGCTGGAAACGATTAAGGAATATCTGAAAAGCAATTAATTTTTTAGCCACGAATGCGCGAATGCTAGTGCTTTTTTATGCCACGAATGTGCGAATTTTTTTTCCACAGATCGCATAGATTTTCACAGATGTTGCTGTTTTTTATGCCACGAATGAGCGAATTTTTTTCCCACAGATCGCACAGATTTTCACAGATGTTGCTGTTTTTTTATGCCACGGATGTACGAATTTTTTTCCCACAGATCGCACAGATTTTCACAGATGTTGCTGTTTTTTTATGCCGCGAATGCGCGAATTTTTAGCGAATGTTTTTTGCAATCATTAAAAGTTTCCAATTAAAATCTGCGCTATCTGCAAAATCTGCGAGAGCAAAAGTATCTTTAATTTTAATGCAGCGAATAAGCGAATGATGCTGTAAAATATGTCTGCGTTATTTGTAAAATCTGCGGGAGTCAATCAATTCTAAAATCAGATCAAAATAAAAGGCTATTTCGCGTTGAAATAGCCTTTCTTATGTTTACTGAATTACTGTACTTCTCGTTCTCACCGTATGTGCAGAAAAATATCCTAATGCACCATTGCTGATATTGCTTGGCGGATTGGTTGGCGTTACGCCACCGCCGGGGCCTCCTCCCGAAAGCTGTAAAAGAGCAGAGTAGTAGGTGTACACACTTTGGTCAATACACTGCATATCTACATGAATAGTATCTCCTACAACTACTTTAATGTCATCTGCTTCATCATCGTCATTGGGAAGGATTAAAGGTCTTTGGTTGGGCATTCCGTTGTTAACGTTGTCAGAAAACTCAGCGAAAAACTTTTTCGGATTGTTATTTACCGTATAGCTGAAAAGATAGCGGTTTCCTAAAGCCGGAGGATCTGTAAAAACCGGTAAAAGAGTGTAGCTTGTTTCACCACCTACCGCAAAAGAATCCTGCTCAAGATCTTCAAAATCCACGGCTTCCGGCATGGTGCTTTGAGCGGTATACTGCTGTCCTTCGGCATTAATTTTTAAAGTATAAACTTTCCCCGACTGTCCGACAAAAGTTGAGGTTTGATAAGTTCCGTTTCCGATGTACTGTAAGGTTTCGGTTTGTCCCGAATTGTCACTTAAAACAACCTCAGCATCTGCAATTACAGGATATTGATTGGCTTGGGTAAAAGCAACGGATTTAGTGATTTTCACAAAATAAGGCCCGCCCTGATCGGTCACATTGGCTTCGATAACGATTTGCCCGCTTTGATCCTGAAGATCGAGATCGATTTCTTTTTGACAAGAAGTCAGTAGAAAAAGCATGGCTATGATTAAAAATATATTTTTCATGAATTAAAATTTGAAATTATAAGTGATGTTCGGTACCCAACGGAATAGGGAAGTCTGCATGGCACGGGTTGTTCCCGGCTTATCGGGATTGTCTTCAAAGGTAATGGTGTAGGCATTTTCGCGTCCGTAAAGATTATAAATCCCAAAAGACCAGGATCCTTTAAAACGTTTGTCGGAACCTGCACTCGGCTCATAAGTTGCACTCAGATCCATTCTGTGATAGGCCGGCATACGGTCTGCATTTCTGTTGCTGTACTGGAATACGGTTTGGCCGTTGAGCTCATATTTTCCGGTCGGGAAAGTTACGGCATTTCCTGTGCTGTACAGAAATAATCCTGAGAAAGACCATTTAGGATTTAGCTGATAGGTGGCGACCACAGAAAGATCGTGGGTTTTATCCTGTCTTGCATTGTACCAGTCGTTATCGTTGATACCGTTAATTTTTCTTTCGGTTTTGGATAAAGTATAGGAAATCCAGCCGGTTAGTTTTCCGCTTTTCTTTTTGGCGATCAGTTCAAAACCGTAAGCTCTTCCTTTTCCGAATAACAGTTCGCTTTCTACATCGGCTGCCGTGTCGAATGAAATCTGAGCACCGTTTTTAAAATCGATCTGATTTTGCATGGATTTGTAATAAATCTCCGCATTAACTTCATAATTATTATTGTTGAAATTTCTGCTGTAGCCTACGCTTACCTGGTCTGCAATTTCAGGTTTTACACTGTAGCTGCTTCCAATCCACTGGTCGGTAGGGTTTCCGCTGCCGCTGTTGCTTAATAAATGAAGATTCTGAGTGTTTCTGGAATAGCCTCCTTTAATGCTGCTCACCTCATTAATTCTGTAATTTGCACTAATTCTCGGCTCTACATTAACATAGGTTTTCCCGAATTTTCCTTTTTCTAAAAATTCAGAACCGATAAGATTTCCGTTTTCATACGTATTGAAGGTATCGCCACCCAAAACACTGAACATTGAAAGCCTTAGCCCATAATTAACGGTCAGCTTTTCTGTAGCTTTAAAATCATCATTAATATAAAGCGCATTTTCCCAGGAATAACGGGAATTTCTCGGGAAACTGCTCACGCTGGTTCCTGAAGCACTGCTCGGAGTAATGGTATGATAAATAGACTGCAAACCAAAACGAACTGAATGTTTATTACCCGCAAACCAGGTGAAATCCTGTTTTAAATTCCAGTCTTCAATCTGGGAATCCAACCCGAAAGTATTGTCGTTGCTGGTTAAACTGACGTTGTAGTTATAATTGCTGTAAATAAAGGAAGTATTGGAGAATAATTTACTGTTGATAATACTGTTCCAACGAAGAGTTGCCGTTGTATTTCCCCAGTCGGTTGAAAAAGTATCGCCTAATCCCAACACATCTCTTCCGAAATATCCTGATAAATAAAGGCGGTTGTTATCATTAATCTGATAATTGGCCTTTAAATTTAAATCATAAAAATAAAGCTTACTGTCTTTAAAATCCTCTGTTGATTTTAAAAATATATCGGCATACGTCCTTCTTCCCGAAACGATAAATGAAGATTTTTCCTTTTGAATAGGCCCTTCGACGCTCAATCGACTGCTAATTAACCCGATTCCTCCGTTGACGTTATAATCTTTGTTATTTCCGTCTTTCATTTTAACATCCATCACAGAAGATAGTCGACCTCCGTATTGTGCCGGACTGTTTCCTTTGATGATGCTGGCATCTTTCAAAGCATCACTGTTGAAGGTGCTGAAGAATCCCAATAAATGCGAGGCATTATAAACAGGGGCTTCGTCTAACAAAATAAGGTTTTGATCTGCGGCGCCGCCTCTTACGCTGAAACCGCTGCTTCCTTCGCCATTACTTTTAATGCCCGGTAACAGCTGAATGGTTTTCATCACATCTTTTTCACCGAACAGAACAGGTAGTTTTTCAATGTTTTTAATGCTTAAAGTTTCCATCCCCATTTGAGCGGAGCTCAGGTTTTTATCTTTTTTAATACCGGAAATCACGACTTCATCAATCTTTCCTGTTCTTTCTTCTGTATTTTCTTTCTCTTGGGCATCACCGGAATCCAGTTCGAGATTCTGTTTGATATTATCTTCAACATTAATGTTTTGCTGAAAATCTCTATATCCGGGGTTAGAAATAATCAGAGTATAGGCTCCTTTGGGAAGCGATAATGAGTAAAAGCCATATTCATTGGCAAGCACCGAGATCGTGGGATCTTCAGCAACTTTTACGGTAACTCCGATCAGTAATTCTCCATTTTTTTTATCTTTTACTGTGCCGCTTACCGAGTACTTTTGTTGCGCAAAAACAATTGTGCTGAAACAAATTGCTGCTGCGGAAGTGGCAATTTTAAAGGATAATGTCTGCATTTATAGTTGTTTAATGTGATGAAAATATAAAAATATTAAATATAATTTTCTTTGCACCAATTTATATGAACAGAAAGTGAATTTTTTCCGTTAAGCCTTTATTTTAAAGGGGTAATTTGAATAAACTGGTTAAAGTTTTTTGATGTGGTACATTATATTATCGTAGGTTAAACAAAAATATTGTTTAAGCGATAAAAAAAAGTCTTTAAACGCTGGATTTAAAGACTTTTTTTTATGGTTGGAGGTTGGAGGTTGGAAGCTTGAAGCTGGAGGCTGGAAGTTTAAAAAGCTCCTAATTAAGGCAAGTCTGCTTGTTATCACGAGTATAACTTCTTTCCTCCATCCTTCCGCTTCCATCCTCATCGATCCTGTATCATTTTAAATTGCTGGAAGCTTGAAGCTGGAGGCTGGAAGTTTAAAAAGCTCTTAATTAAGGCATGCCTGCTTGTTATCACGATTATAACTTCTTTCCTCCATCCTTCCGCTTCCATCCTCATCGATCCTGTACCATTTTAAATTGTTGGAAGCTTGAAGCTGGAGGCTGGAAGTTTAAAAAGCTCCGAATTAAGGCAAGTCTGCTTGTTATCACGAGTATAACTTCCTTTCCTCCATCCTCCCGCTTCCATCCTCATCGATTCTGTACCATTTTAAATTGTTGGAAGCTTGAAGCTGGAGGCTGGAAGTTTAAAAAGCTCCGAATTAAGGCATGTCTGGTTGTTATCACGAGTATAACTTCCCTTCCTCCATCCTCATCGATCCTGTACCATTTTAAATTGTTGGAAGCTTGAAGCTGGAGGCTGGAAGTTTAAAAAGCTCGTAATTAAGGCAAGTCTGCTTGTTATCACGAGTATAACTTCCTTTCCTCCATCCTCATCGATTCTGTACCATTTTAAGTTGCTGGGAGCTTGAAGCTGGAGGCTGGAAGTTTGAAAATCTCGTAATTAAGGCAGGTCAGCTTGTTATCACGAATATAACTTCCCTTCCTCCATCCTCCCGCTTCCATCCTTCCACTTCATCAATCCCTATTCTTCATCAAAATCCATCCTGTGAGTTTAATCTGAGGCCTGTCTTTCGACGGTTCGTCCCAGGAAATATGATACCAATACGTTTGAGTAGGCACTTTTCTGCCTTGAATGGTTCCGTCCCAGGTATAATTATTAAAAGAATTTCCTTCAAAAATTTTATTCCCGTATCTGTCGTAGATGATAAAAGATAAATTTTTCTTATATCCTAATTCAGAATAATTAATGGTATCATTGTATCCATCGCCGTTTGGAGTAATCACATTCACCAAATTCGGAACGGTAACGGTTACTACCACAGGTTCACAATTGTAAAAATCTTTCACATAAAACGTATTTTCTCCTCTTATCAGATGGGAGAAAACATTAGATTCCTGCCACAGAATTCCGTCTAAAGAATACTGATACGGTGTTTTTCCGCCTTTTACCTCAACAGTAGCTATATTTCCTTCCTGATGAATTTCTTTGATCACGGGAGATTCCGAAGGAATAACTTTTACTTCCTGTCTCAACACACAATCTCCGGTTTTAAGATCCACCCAGTAATTTCCCACGCCCACATTAATGCTTTGGGTAGTGGCGCCCGTGCTCCATGCATAAGCACTAAAACCTGAACCTGCATCAAGAGTTGTGGTGTTTTCGATACAGATGATCTGGTCTTTCAGCAGGGTAGAATACACCGGAGGAATCACATCCAACGTCACTTTGGCAATGCTTCCGCAACCATTGCTGTTAATGACTTTAATGTAAGCAAAACCATTCGCGGAAATATAGGCCAGTGGATTCGGAATTTCATTAATTTCAGCCAGCGCATCATTGTAATTGGTGAAATACTTTTTGGTAATTCCTGTTGCTGTGGTTACGGCAGCAACCGTAAGGTTAAAAGTTCCTGTTGAAACGTTATTGGTATTAAAGCAGGTTCTGATGGTGGTATCATTTACCACCGGAACAGGATAAAGTTTTAATGTGATTTTTGCAATCGCCATACATCCTGTTGAAGTATTTATTTTTACATACACCTCATCTTCTGCTGAAGAAAAAGTTGCCGGATTCGTTATCTCATTAGCTCCTGCATTTAGATCGGCCAGTGTTCTGTAATATTGTTTGGTGACATTGGTAAGAGTCGTTACATTAGCCTGCGTAAGATTGAAAACGGACAAACCACTCACCGGGCAGCCGAAAAGGGTAGCGTCCGTCTTTTCAACGTCTTTCGGCGTTAAAATAATTTTGGCATCGGGGTTGTCACAAAACGTTCCGCTGTTATCTTTTACTATAACATTCACCGTTGTATTTGCTGAAAACTGGTAGCTGGACGGGTTTGTAACCGGTGTTCCGTTGACCACATACGTAAAGGTATAGTTGGCCGGATTGCTGACAAACTGAGTGTTAAATGAGGTTAAATCTGTCGTAACCACGCCCGTCAGCGCATTCGGGCATGTTTCGGAAGGCGTTACGGTTTCCTGAAGCAAAGGAACTTTATCGACATATACTTTTACGTTTTTAATGGAATGTCTCGCACTTGCGGCTCCCGTGGAAGCTGAAAATCCAAAATAGCCCTGTGTCATGGTTGCTGCTCCCCCGGAAGGCGCAAAAGACTGATTCACGATGGTATTATTGTCAATTTTAATGGTGATGATCCAGTTGGCGATATTATTCGGATCTATTTCACCGTTCACTTCCACATGCCTGTAGGTACTTCCCACAAATGGAATGGTTGAGATCAGATCAGGAGTATGAAAGGTGCTTCCTGCCGTATTGTTGTATTCAATATTATTATTCCCTGCGGGAAGATTGTTGGTTCCGTACAGAACATGTACTTTGCTCATCTGGCCTTCCGAGCTGTTGTTGAAAATATCAAAAGCAACCATCAAACCACTGGCATTACCCGGAATTCCCAAACCTCCGCCCTGAACATACGATGCTGGCGGATTGGCAAGATACCAGAATGCAAAACCATCACCACGCCCATAGCTGGTGGTTCCGTTTCCGTCTATTCTGAAGTCGAATTCCACTTTCCATTTGTCGCAATATTTAAGGTTGATAGGATCATCGAGTTTTATACCGCCTACCTGACTGATCTGGTCTGCGGTAAGCTGAATAAAATCTGTATTTACCGTTGCGGAAGGAACTAAACTCCAGCCCGTAGTGTTCACAGGATTTCCGGATAACTGATAAGACTGGGCATTTATTTTATTACACAGAACCAAAAGCGCAACAAAACCTGTAACAAAAAACTTCTTCATGATATAAATTGTTTAAACGCAAAACAAAAGGCTCTGAAAAAAGCCCTTTGTTTATTACTCGAGTGTAGAGAATTTTAATTTTTAATAATTTTTTTAGTTAAAGTATTTCCACCTTTTAATTTTATTTCCACGATGTAAACTCCTTTGGGTGCAGATTCAAGATCAACCTGATTGCTGCTGAATTTCACGTTTAGTTTCTGACCGGTGACGTTGTAGACGTTTACACTTTCAATTAAAGTATCCGCTTTAATGTAAAGAACTCCTTTGGTAGGATTTGGATAGATCCCGACATTTATTTTGTTCTTGGTGATGTCTGAAGTTCCCAATGCCGAAACCTCTTTAATACATCTTACCGATTGTCCTCCGTCTCTTCCCATACTGTTGGTGATGGCTACATTCGGGCTGATGTATAAATGCTGTCCGCCTCCTGCATAAGGAGATGAACTGGAAGTCCATAAATAAAGTCGCGTCCCCGGAGAGAAAATTCCGTTATAATCTTTATATCCTGCCGGCACAAATTTCAGATTACTGTTTAATGCCGATTGGGTATCGGAAATATTTTCTACGCTTAACACATTTTCTATTTCTTCTATAGAAGGTAATCTCCAGTTGGTACCGATTGCTTTACAAGGGTCTACTCCCGTTGTGCTGTTGGCAGAAGATGCATTTTCGCCGGTCCATTGATCGGTTGGCTGCCCGTTGGACCACCAGTTTGAGCCCGAATTATATCCGGCTGAATAAAAGGAAGCACTTCCTGCGGCAATTCCCTCAGGGTTGTTTGGGGATGGTGCAGTTCCCGATAAAGGTGAATTTTTATCCTGATGTCCGTCTGCCCATCTTCCCCATTGGAAGAAATCTCCGTAAGCCCCATCGTCGGTAAGGCTTTCAGCAACTTTTGTACTTCCTAAATTTTGCTGTAGCCAGATTTTGCCGTCCGCTCCTCTTACCGTAGTATAGGTAACCGTTTGCCCGCCGTAAGGGAAGGTAATGCATCCAATATCTCCAGGGTTACTTCCGGGTTCTGTATTATTACAGGCAGGGGGCGTGGTGGAAGGCAAAGCAATTCTCTTCACGGTGGTATCGTCTTCTGAATAGGCCAGAACCAGGTAATTGTTGGTATTATCAACCGCCAGATCATTATAGGTAGCCTGCCCGGCAGAAACAAAATTTCCTCCGAAAGTCACCCAGTTTTGAGTGGCTGTATCTAATTGGTAGACGGTATTTCTTAAAAAATCATCGCTTTCCCATCTGCTGGTAACGACATACGGAACTCCTGATGCTGTTACTGCCAGAGCAATATGCTGTGTTTTTCCGTCTGAAAAATTAGCATTCCCAACCTGCGTCCATGAAGTTCCGTCAAATTTCTTAACATTTACTTTTTTTCCTGCCGAAGTGGTTGAAACATACGCCACATAAAGGTTGTTATTGGCATCAATGGCTAAATCGGAGGTATATTGCTCTCCGGAAGAAGCACTGTCAACATTACTTCCGCCTACCAAAGACCAGACATCGGATGCTGAAGCATTTACATTGTTCTGGTAGACGCGCAGTCCACCGGAAACATTGGCTGTGTACACCATACCGTTTGTTCCGATCACCATTTCAGCAAATTCTGCTCCACCCGAAAATCCGGCATTGCCTACCTGTTCCCAAACTCCGTTCACATAGCGTTTTACGGTTCCGCTTCCATAACTTCCGTAAGCGAATAATATGTTGGAAGGAGAAACAGCAGAAGCCTGATAATTAGTGGTATTTGTGGCAACTTTTGGAAGTACGGTCCATGCATTTCCATCAAAATGTCTTGCTTCAAAACCGCTCCCCTGATTGGTGTAGTATATATTGTTTCCTGAATTATCAATAGATAACGAATTATAAGTTGCAAAACTGTCCGTTATTCCCGGGCTTCCTCCAACATAAGACCAGGAATTCCCGTTGAATTTCTGAACCGAACCTTTTTGAACGGATACATCGTAGTAGGAAAGGTAATAGTTTCCCGCATGATCAATCACCAGGTTATTAAAACTGCTTCCACCTGCCGAAACAACAGATACTCCACCTACATTTTCCCATTGTTGAGCCTGCAAAGAACCCAAAACAAGTAATCCGAATCCTATTCCCAGTTTTTTTAATAAGGGATGTGCAATCGTATACATAAAATTTTATTTTTAATTATTCTAAATTAATCCTGCAAAATTATGTGGTACTTCGAAAGTTTTATTATCATTTCCGAATATCTTGTTATCCCGGTAGCATAAATTTTTAACGAAAACATTTTTTAACGCAAAAAGGCAAAAGATTTTGATGTTAAGCCATCCAAAAGTTGACAAAACAGTTTTACAAATCGGTGATCATTTTGCTTTTTTTTGAAAAATGATAGACTGAATTCATAAAATTAAACAGATTCTGAGATTATAAAATTTTGAATTGTAAGGGAAACCTGCATTTTAATCTTTTTTAGGATTAAAATAAAAGCCAATCCAACCCAAAGTTTAATCCAATTTCCCTAAATTTATCCTTATTAATCTCAAATTATCATCTATGAATATTGATCTGAATTCAAAAAAAGCACTGGTAGGAGCTGCCACCCAGGGAATAGGAGCGGGAATTGCCGCCGAACTGGCAAAATGCGGAGCCAGTGTTACGGTAATGGCGCGTAATGAAGAAAAGCTGAAAAGTTTTGTAGCATCACTTCCTATAATTAATTCAGACCAAAAGCATCAGTATCTGGTGGCCGATTTTTCTGATTTTGAAAAGTACAAGGCAATCATTACCCAATATTTTCAAAATAATTCAGTGGATATTTTAGTTAATAATACCAACGGTCCGGAACCGGGAATTGCTTTGGATAAAGTTGTAGATGATTATCAGAAAGCATTCGATCTGGTTTTTAAAGTCGTTTGTGAGACCACAACTTTGGCACTTCCTTATATGATCAGACAGAAGCATGGAAGGATTATCAACGTGTCTTCATTATCGGTGAAAGAACCGATTAATAATCTCGTATTGTCGAATTCCATACGTTCTGCTACGGCAGCTTGGGCAAAGACTCTGGCCAATGAAGTGGCACAGTACAACGTGACGGTCAATAATATTCTTACAGGATATTTTGATACCGACCGCATTAAAAAACTCATCGCTCATGAAGCTGAGCAAAGCAACGTTTCTCCTGAAGAAATAAAGAAAGGCAGAGAAAGCAAAATTCCGATGAAAAGATTAGGGAAGATAGAGGAATATGGGCACCTAGCTGCATTTTTAGCCTCCGATTATGCCTCTTATCTTACCGGAACCAGTATTCCGTTGGATGGCGGACTGAATAATTCGTATTAAATTTATTTTCATATCATTGATGCCTTTAAGCGATTGGTTTAAAGGCTTTTTTATGCTTCGTATTGAAACAAAGATTGATTTTAACACTTTTTAATTCAATAAAATTAATTAGCTTTGCAATTATTTTTATTGATTCTAAATTAAAGGTTTTCATGAGGACGGTTTTCCAACATCATTATTTATGTTCTGTTTATGTAGTAAAATACGAGATTTCTATATCTGATTTTAATTCTGAAAATCATCATTATTCTTCAATTTTAAATTAATCCTATTCAACCAATGAATAAATCTGTCGCAAGCATTTTGATGATTTGTGGTACCATTTACATGAATGCCCAAACATCATCAAACTCTAAAAAAGATTCATTAAAAGTGCAATCGATTGAAGAAGTTGTGGTAACCTCTTCTTACGGAACCCAAAAGTTGAAGGAAGAAGTGGTAGGTTCTATCGTTACCCTTACAGAAAAAGATATCCAGACCACACAGCCTTATGAGAGTATCGACAAAATGATTGCCGGGCAGGCGCCGGGTGTTCAGATTGTTAATAATACGGAGCTGGGGAAACCGGTGAGTATTAATATCAGGGGACTTGGTTCTTTGGTTCCCATTTCCGGGATGATAGGAACTTCTACACAGCCGTTGATTATTGTAGATGGTATTATAATGCGTGAAGATAATCCGTTTGACCAAAATTTTTTCGACGGAGCCGGGCAGAATTCAGAGATGAATATCAATCCTCTGGCAAGATTTAATACTGATAATATTGAAAGTATTAATATTCTTAAAGATGCTGCTGCAGTAGCACTTTATGGTGCTGAATCTGCGAACGGAGTAATATTAATTACCACTAAAAAAGGAAAAAAGGGAAAACCTACTTATTCATTTACCACGCAGTATGGGGTTTCGCAAAGTATTAATAAAATAAAGTATCTCAGCGGAGAGCAATATTACAAGCTGTATACAGACTATACCAAAAACAACGGATCAAAGGATTTAATGCCATGGAACGGAGTAGACGTCAATTGGTTTGATGCCATGAATGGAAACGGAGATTTTTACAAAACCAATTTTACAACCAGCGGTGGCGGAAAATACATTACGTATCGTGTAGGATTAGACTATTCTAAAAATAATGAATCTAAGATTTTCAATTCTCTGGAGAAAAAAGGGATCGATGCAAGCATTGCTTTTGATTATAAAAAGCTTAAGATAAATCTCTACGCGGCTTATAATAATTTTGTTAAAGATCAGCCTAATACTTATTTTAATTTTATTTTAGCACCGGATAATGAGATTTATAATCCAGACGGCAGTTTTGCAGATACTGATTTTAATTTAACTCCCAACCCGTTAGCCGCAGCCACACAAAATATAAGTAATGTAAAGAATAACTCTTTAATTTCCAGTTTAAATGTGAGTTATGAATTAGCAAAGGGACTGAAAGTAAGCAGTTTATTTGGACTAGACCTTTCTGATAAAATAAATACAGACTGGAAATCTGGACTAAATGCCAGCGGAATCACGGGTAAGAATTACGGAAGGAGCAGAATAAGCACTTCCGACAGTAAGAAATGGAACTGGAGTACACATCTGTACTACGAAAAAAACTTTTTAGAAAAACACCATGCCGATATTCTAGTAGGAATGGAACTTCGCCATAATAAAGATTTTAAAGAAATCAATATGGGGCTTAATTTCGAGAATTTTGATACCTTCCAGCTTCCCCAGTCTACCATTGGTACTTTTACCTACAGATCCTTAACGAATGAAGATAGCGGAAGAAGCTTCTTTTCACAGTTGAATTACGATTTCAGTAAAAAATACTTCCTGTCTGCGACTATCAGAAGAGATGAAAGTTCTGCATTCGGAAAAGATGTTAATGCTTCTATTAATGGGGGAATTGGTGCTTCCTGGGTAATCTCCAACGAAAATTTTTTGAAAAACAGTTCTGTTTTAAGTTTCTTACGACTTCGTACTTCTTGGGGAATGACGGGGAATTCCAGGATAGGAAGCTACCGTTCTTCAGGTTTGTATAATATAGGATATAATGGATTTATATATGAATCTGAATATGCTACTGCAGACGGTTCTGCACCACCAAACAGGACATTGAGCTGGGAAAAAAATGAAAAATTGAACCTTGGTTTAGATTTTAATCTTTTTAGCAAGATTGATTTTACCGTGGAAGTCTTCAGAAATAATATTTCTGATATGATTGTCAACCGTGATGTTCCTGTAGAAACAGGATATAGTACTGCAGAAATAAACGGAGCAGATATGTATAATCAGGGGATCGAATTTTCCGTACGGGGAAATTGGTTTAAAAAGAAAAATTTTACATGGAATACAAGTTTCAACCTGGCAAGTGTAAAAAATAAAGTTACCAGCCTTTTCGGGCTTGAAGAGAAGTATTCTTCAGCAGCAATAGCCAGAGGGCAGAAAGTAGGGGTTCCCACTTCTGCTATTTGGGGATATCAATGGCTGGGAGTAAATCCCGCCAATGGTCTCGATACCTATATGATAAATGGTGAAATAAAAGATGCCGGACAGTTTACCGCAAGCAATACTTCGCAATATACTGTGATTGGTAATTCTCAACCGGATTTTACCGGTGGTTTAAGCAATAGGATTAGCTATAAAAATGTAAGTCTTTCATTTCTCATCAATTTTGAATGGGGAGGAGATGTTTTGGTTGGATCAGAGCTTATTGATAAATACAGTAATCTTATCAACAGAAATATGAGCGTAAATGCTTTGGATTATTGGACAGCACCGGGAGATATCGCTGAAAATAGGAAGCCTACCAGTAAGGCGACCATTGCGAATTCAAGCAAATATATTTATGATAACAGTTATATTAAACTTCAGAATATCAATTTAAATTATCAGCTTCCATTGCGGAAAATTAAAAACAGTTTTATTAAAAGTGCAAGCATTTTTGTAGACTGTACCAATGTTCTGTATTGGTATAAAGAAAAATCTCCGGCTGATAAAAACGGAATTCGTGAGTTTAAATATATATATCCTGAAATGAGAACCTTCAGTTTAGGTTTCAGAGCTAATTTTTAATGCTTAAAAAATGAAAAAAATAATCATCCTGTCGTTTGTATTATTATCTGCTGTTTCCTGTAGTGATTTTTTGGAACATGAACCGGTGGAATCCATCTCTATCAATACCCAGCTTTCCACAAAAAAAGGAATGCTGCAAGCGTTAAATGGAGTGTATTACGAGATAAGAGCTACTTATTTTTCAGAAGTTAATTATACCTACGGAGATCTTTTAGGAGGTAATTTAAAATTTTCTCCCAGATCTTCAGGGTCAATATCTATCGCCGCAAATGTTCAGAATATCTATCAGTTTGATGATGATACTTCGGATAGTGATTTATCGGGATTTTATGGAAATTGTTATGATGTTATTAATAATATTAATCTCATTATTCAATATGTAGATGATCTTCCGGATGCCACAACAGCTGAAATCCACGAGATAAAAGCTGAAGCATTAGCGTTACGTGCTTTTACTCATTTTCAATTGTATAAATATTATTCTCAAAACTATACCTATACTTCAGACGCTTCTCATTTGGGAGTTGTTTACAATACTGCACCTCTGAAAGTAGGAGCAGATTATCCCTCAAGAAAAACAGTCGCGGAAACCTTTACTTTATTGGAAAATGATATTAGTCAGGCATTGCTTTTTATTCAGCCTGATCAGGTGATTCCGACAGGAGAAAGGATCAATTTTATTACGCCTGCTGCGGTAAAAACTATCGCTGCAGAAATTGCATTATGGAAAAACGACTGGCAGAAAGCGTATGATTACAGTAATGATATTATTACAAATTCAGGAATAAGCCTGACGCCTAAAAATGAACTTGTGTCCAACTGGGCTACATCGGAAAGAATTTGGGAAATTGGAAAAACAGTGAATGCATCTCCGCTTCAAGGTCTGTACAATATTGGTTTAACAACTTATGCCAATTATGTTGCTTCTGATGATATTTATAATCTATACACTTCCGATGATCTCAGAAAAAATCTTTTTGAAGCTAAAAACATAAAAACGGGAACCACAATGGTTCCGTACAACTTTACAAAGAAATATACAGGAGATACGAGTAATCTCGTGTATCGATTAAGTTTACTGTATTTCATCCGTGCAGAAGCTGCTTTACATTTAGGAAATACTTCTCAGGCTTTAGCAGATATCAATACCGTTAGAAATCGCGCAGGATTAGCGGCTTTAAATTCAATTTCAATTGATATTTTACTGGAGGAAAAAAGAAAAGAATTTGTCTTTGAAAATCAGTATTTTTTTGATTTAATGAGAAATCATAAAAATATTATACGCAACAACGGATGCATTTCAAATAATTGCAATCCGACCTATCCAAGCACTAAATTCGTGGTTCCGATTCCTTTTAAATCACTGAACATAAACAGCAACATGCAACAAAACCCCGGATATTAGCAGAATATTACTATATTTTAATGTAAACCTTCTGATTCATCAGTTTCAGAAGGTTTTTTTTAGTATAAATTGAATCTGTTGTGTCAAGATCAATAAAAATAATTTAAGAATACTTATTTTTGCCAAAATTTTAAGGACCCATGAAGAATGCTATAAGCTGGATCGTCGTTTTATTTTTAACCGTTTCTCTTTTAAACAACTGTTTAAGTAATAATATAAATAAAGAGGTCAACGAAAAAATTTCGTTTACGGCAAAACTGAGAAATCTCTATTCTTCCGGCGATTCTTCCAACTGGCCAAAACCATTGCTTGATCCTGAGGCTGTTCCGCATTTTTCAGAAATCGGACATTTACCGGAGGTTCAATATCCGCAAGACAATCCTTATTCTGCGGAAAAAGCTTTTTTAGGAAAGACTCTTTTTTATGATCCGCGACTTTCAGGTTCCAATCAGATTGCGTGCGCTTCTTGTCACGATCCGGAATTGGGTTGGTGCGATAATAGAACATTGTCTTTCGGTCACGACAGGCAGTTGGGGAGCAGAAATGCCATGAGCATTCTGAATGTAGCCTATGCAACGACACTCTTTTGGGACGGCCGTGCAGAATCTTTAGAAGCGCAGTCTCAAATGCCGATTCAGGATAAAAAAGAAATGAGCGAGCATATTGACATTGCAGCCGGAAAAATTGCCAAAATAAGAGGCTATGAAATTTTATTTGAAAAAGCTTTTGGTGAAAAAATGGTGACCAAAGATAAAATAGCCAAAGCAATTGCCACTTTCGAACGAACGATTAAAAGTCCGCCAAGTAAGTTTGATCAGTTTATTGATGGGAAAGCAGATGCTTTTACCGATAATGAATTGATGGGACTTCATTTGTTCAGAACCAAAGCGCAATGCATCAATTGTCATAATTCAGGATATTTTTCCAATAATCGTTTTGAAAATACGGGAACTTCTTTATTAGGATCGAAACAGGAAGATCTGGGAAGATATCTGGTGACCAAAAAACCTGAAGATGCCGGAAAATTCCGGGTAACTTCTCTGCGTGAAATCACCAGAACCGGCCCGTGGATGCATAACGGAGCATTTATGACAATGGTAGACGTTATTCAGTTTTACAGCAAAGGAAATCCGGAACCACCTAAAAAACGTTCAACGGTTTATGAAGGGGTCACTTTACATTCTGAAAAATCGCAGATTTTGAGATTATTAGAGCTTACCGATGAAGAAGTGACTCAATTAGAGGCTTTTTTAGGGACATTATCTACAAAAACGCAAAGAATAACGCCACCGCAATTGCCTCAGTAATCCCTTCATGTTGTCCTGTTTGATGTGTAATTTACCGTCCAACCATCAGTAAAATACATTTAAAATTAATCAAATCTTCTGTCGAATCTACCTTCCGTAATGTCTACAGTATCGTCTGTGGGGTATTTCTGAAGTTTTAATTCGAAAGTTCCGGAGACAATTCGCTGATCCAAATCCAAACGGGTAATTTTTAACTTACAATCATTTTTTACGTTAAAATATACATCATCATTAGTTGTTGAATACGTAATCACATTATCGTTGATTGAATTATTGGGAGCAATACTATATGTTTTGTTAAGTTCAAGATCATCAATTTCAACCTTGATCCAGATACGGCTTTGATCATTAATTCCCCGCAAATCGACCCTGATGTATGTTTTATCTTTAATTTGCTGACAATAAGTTCCCATTCCGTTCGCAGTCCCGACATCATTTTTGGAAGCTACCCATACTTTTCCGTTAACAATAGCACCGCCGGTTCTTGCCCCGGATTGTGTGATTGCGGGTAAGGTTTCGGCATCTGCATTTTTATCGTAATCACGATGACATGAGATGAAAATTGAAAAAATAAAGGCAAGTAAAAAGAAGTTTTTCATATCTCTTTGGTTCAAGTGGTTGAATAGTTTAGCTTTTCAAAGATAGAAAAAACAGGAGATTTTTGATTCAATTAAAAATAAAATTTAATCAGGACGTATTTAAAATTTTTGTGTTAAAAAAATGCAATTGAACAAGACGTTAATTATGACAAACTCTCAATTTTGTATTTTCATACGAAACATTTAATTTTACCTTCTGTTTATGCGCAAAGAAAATTCTACCAATTCCATCAACGAAAAAGCACTGCAAAATTTCTGCAATGCTTCTAAAACGTTAACGATGATTACCGGTCGCTGGAAACTTTCGATTTTATTTAAATTGATTGATGAAAATGTAAATTATTCTGAATTTAAAATTCTTTTGCCCGAAATTAGCGACAGAACGCTTTCCAAACAACTCAACGAACTGATTCAGGATGAGTTGATTTCTAAAGAGAAAAATAAGACTTCATCCATCTATTCACTCACAGAAAAAGGAAGAAAATTAAAATTGGTTTTATCTTCATTAATAGATTTTCAAAAGTAAAAATTTAACTAAAATTTACAGTTTCCAAAAATTCAATCACTTCGCCATTCGGGCTGTAGACCAAACTGTTTTTTACGTTCACCGATTTATTTTTATTGATTAAATCTAATTGAAACACACCTTCGCTAAGATCTTTTGCTCCGTATTCCAACGCTTTTGTCCTTGCAGATTCGGCATCTTTTACCATAAAACAAATATGAAGTAAAGCATTTTCAATATATTCTTCACTTTCAAGCCTCTTTCTTCCCTGTGTTGGCATTTCTGCATTTTTATCACAGATTTCTAAATAATAATTGATTTTTGAATGATGAAGCATGGCACATTTTTCAATACTAAATTCCGGTAACGACCAGTCATGAACAACTTCAAATCCTAATTTTATGTAAAAACCAATCGTTTCTTCAAAATTCTGAGCTTTGATGGATACATGATGAAAAGCGGTAATATTTTCTGATAATTCCATTTTTAAATTAAATTTTTATCAAAGGTAAAAAGCGGAATGTTTCAATGAAAGAACTTACAAAATTGTAAGTTGAGTATTTCTGAAATAAAATTAATGGATTGAGCCATTACAAGAAATAGGTATAATTTTCATTTTAAAGGCATAGAATTCAAATTCCAAGACAATTTTATGGCATGATAATAGGTTTATTAGGTGTATACAATCATCAAAAATTGGTAAAATATGAAATCAAAAGAGGATTTTAGACAAAGTCTTATAGGAAAAACGGTCGTGATAACAGGGGGGACCAGTGGAGTGGGACGTGCTACTGCTGAGGCCTTTGCATTGGAAGGTTGTAATATTATTATTGCAGCGAGAGGTCAGGAGGCTCTCGATGAAACCGTTGCCTTGTGCCGGGAATTGGGAGTAGGAGCAAAAGGCATTGCAACCGATGTCTCCATTGCTTCTGATGTTCAGAATCTGGCCAATAAAGCATTACAGTTTAACGGAAGAATAGATATCTGGGTAAATAACGCAGGCGTAATGGCAAGCGGTAAGTTCGAAGAAATCCCTATGGATCTCAACGAGCAGGTGATTAAAACTAACCTTTTCGGTTATATGCATGGCGCTTATAGTGTTCTGCCTATTTTCAAAAAACAGGAAGACGGGATTTTAATTAACAATGTCTCGATTGGCGGGTTTATGCCGGCGCCCTACAGTGCAGTGTATTCCGCTACGAAATTTGGAATTCGCGGAATGATGGAATGTCTGAATGGGGAAATTTCAAATTTTAAGGATATTCATATCTGCAATCTTTATCCGCAAATTCAGCGTTCTACGGGAAATATGCATTCTGCAAAATTTTCCGGACTCGATTTTAAAGTTCCGCCATTTGCTGCAGACCCAAGAGATACAGCCGCAAAGATTGTCGAACTGGCAAAAAATCCTCAGAAAGAATTATTTCCGGATTTTACTTCAAAATTTTTGACGAGCATGTACAAATTATTTCCGAAACCTGTTATCAATACAGCGTCTGCGGGAATGAGACTTATGATGAAAGTGAAAAATGCACCGCCAGATTCCGGAAATGTGTTACAACCTTCTTCCGAACCTCACCGAATTTATGGAGAAACCATTTTGCCTGTTCCTTCTAAAAATACCAAAATCGCCATGTTGGCGGGGCTTGGACTAGGTTTAGCCTATATGTTTCTGAAAGTGAAGAGTTCGAAGAAATAGAGGATAGATAATAGACGGATAGACGGATGGATGATAGACTTTTCTCTTTCTAAAGACTTTTATTTATCTATTCTCTATCCGTCTATTCTCTTTTAGTCTTACCCCAGATTACTAAGGCATCGTTTTCACTGCTTCATACATCATGGAGTCCTTTTTTTGATCTGTATAATCGTACTTATATTTATAAAAAGAAGATTCCCAGTCGCCATATCCAACATTTGGAATAATGATGAATTTTTTTCCGAAATCGGCTGCTGAATTTTTTACGGCAGATGATCTTTCTGCTTCTGTTTTTTTATCGAAAATATTCGAGAAGTCGGCAAGATTATCGCCTAAAAGTAGAACGATATGATAGTTTTTGGCAATATCGTTTCGTCTCGTTTCCTTACTGCTTTCTGTAGAACGGACAATCAGATTATCTTCATTCTGAAGCGGGAAATTATACTTCTTTAAGTTCTTCAGCGTTCCGGCACGTTCACTTTCTGTACGGTTGGTTACATAAAACACCTGAATACCTTTTTCTGCTGCGTATTGATAAAATTCCTGAGATCCGGTTAACGGTTTGGCAATTCCTTTTGCTGTCCATTCTTCCCATGTTTTCTGGTCGTAACTTTTACCCATTTTTGCTCTTTCAACCGCATAATAGGAATTATCAAGAAAAGTCTCATCAATATCTGAAACAATCGCTAAAGTCTGATTCGATTTTTGTGCTAAAGCTTCATCAAGACGAAGTTTCGCAATATTATATGCCTGTAAACAAAGCGCTTCGTATTCTGCAGCTCTCTGCTGATAAAATGCGGCATATATTTTCCCGTCGCGACCGAGATTTTCGTAAGGCGTATGTGGAGTTAAAGCCCCGGATGGTGCTGTTTTGCATGAAGTTATTAAAGCAAGCGCACAGCTTCCGATAATAAGACTGACCTTTTTCATTGAATAAAATTATAGAGAGGCAAAGTTATAACAATTTGATTTTATCACAACCTCTCCATAAACTAAAAAGCTTTCTCTAAATTTTAGAAAAAGCTTTTTTATTTTTATATGAATGAAGTGTTTTTAGAACTGATAGACAAAAGCATTAACATTCATACCTGCGCCTACGGAGGCAAAAAGAACGATGTCTCCCTTTTGAATTTGATGAGATTCCAGTTCGTCTTTCAGGATCATGGTTAATAGAGACGGAATGGTTGCTACGCTGCTGTTTCCCAGTTTATCAATAACCATCGGCATAATGTTGTGCGGAGCAGGAATTCCGTATAGCTGATAGAACCTTTCAACAATCGCTTCATCCATCTTTTCATTGGCCTGATGGATAATAATTTTACTTAACTGCTCAATAGAATATCCACTTTTATCAAGACACTGTTTCATCGCATCCGGAACGTTAACCAGAGCAAATTCATAGATCTTTCTGCCGTCCATTTTGATGTATTTTGTATCCTGGCAAGCGTCATTATTATATGATTTTCCGAAATATAAAAAATCTTTTTCTTTAAAAGTGAAAGATGCCGAAAGGTGAGATTTTATCCCCGATTCATCAGTGCTGGCTTCCAAAACCACAGCACCTGCGCCATCGGCATAGATCATACTGTCACGGTCGTGAATATCCACCACTCGGGAAAGGGTTTCTGCACCAATAACCAGGCATTTTTTGGCAATTCCTGATCTTATAAAAGCGTTGGCCTGAATGACGCCCTCGATCCAGCCCGGACAACCGAACAGAACATCATAGGCAACACAGAAATTATTTTTGATTTGCAGTAAATGCTTTACGCGTGCTGCAAGACAAGGCACCGCATCCGACTGAATGGTTCCCGATTTAACGTCACCAAAATTATGTGCAAAGATGATATAATCTAAGGTCTCAGGATCAATTCCCGAATCTTCAATGGCTTTCTGAGCGGCTATCAATCCTAAATCTGAGGTTACCTGATCGTTGGTTGCATATCTTCTTTCCTCAATACCGGTAATTTTCTGGAGCTTCGAGGTAATGGCTGCATTATTTTCTTTTATGGCACTACCATCCTGATTAAGAAATAGATGGTTGTCGAAAAATAAATTAGTAATGGTCTCTGAAGGGATGTAGTTTCCTACGCCGATAATTTTGCTTGTCATTTAAACTTGATATTCAGTATTTTAAAAGTTAGGTGGCCGAATAAGTCAGTAAATATAATGATTAAAAAGTAAAAATTAAATTTATTATTAAAACTTAATATAATTTAATAGAGTTTAGCATAATATCTCAGTTTAACAGGGGTGGGATTTAATGGAAATTAATATTTAATGATGATCTGTCAATTTAGATTGTTTCAAAATAAAAACCATTGCAAATCAATAAGATCGCAATGGTTTTATAATTTATTATTAAAGTTTATTGAGCAAGCTGTAATATTTATTTTACAGATATTTTTTTTGCTTTTAGACGATAGTAATTTAATGGTTAAAACTAAAATAAATATTTAGATAAAATTAAAAGCAGCTTTTTGCCTTATTTCATATTGGCTTTAATTTTTTCTTCCACATTTCTCCAGTCATAAATATGGAACACGCGTCCGTTGCTCATGGCTACAAAAATACCTTTGGGATATTTCGGACCTAAATTTACATTCGTAACTTCCGAACCATCGCTTTCCTTTGTAGAAACGGGGATTTCTGCGATTATTCCTTTAGAAGGATTTTCTCTTAAATACACATTAAAAGTATCTTTCTGCTGATTGGAAACCAAAATATAACCCGTATTCGATGAAGTAGGGTAGATGGAAATTCCTTCCACATCAGATTTAAAATCTCCTTTCCCGAAAACCGCCAATTCTTCATTTCCTTTCGCGGGATCCGCGTAATATTGATGTACGCCAAACTGTTCATCAGAATAATAGATATAACCCATTTCATCATCAACAGCAATGCTTTCAATCTCTTTTAAGCCACTGTATTTTCCAAATTTTCTTACGACTTCACCGGTTATTTTTCCGTCTTTTTCAACTAATTTATATTGCCAGAGATAGCCGTCACTCGGGCCCGATTTTCTTCCGGCAATCACAAAGATTTCTTCGGTCTGAGGGTTTTTATATATTGAAATTCCCATCGGTCCGCGCTCGGTTTCGCCGTCAAAAACTGAAAATTCTCCCACTTCTTTTAAATCAGGAAGAGCATATAGTTTTACTTTATTAGTTTCTCTCTCGGTAACGGCTGCAAAGTCGATTTTTTTTCCGTTTAAAGTGAATCCGTATTCCAGATCTACATTGTTGGGACGTTTTAAACCCACGACTTTATTAATGATCTTCCCGTCCAGATCAAAAGCGTATAAACCGCCATCGGTGTCTTTGTCTGTACCAATAATAATACTTTTGGAAGCATCCTGAGGATTAATCCAGATCGCAGGATCGTCTGTATCGTGAACCACTGTTTCGGTGATCGCAGTTGGTTTTAATTTTTTTCCTAACTGGCTTTGTCCGGTACAGTTGTATACAAACGGTAAAACGGATAGCGCGATAATATAATTTACTCTTTTCATTTAAATTTTTAAAACTGTGAAAAATAGGAACCTTTTTTGTTTACCTTGATATTTAATTAATAATAATCGAATTAAAAATCAAACTTTAATCCCATGGTAAATCGAGGTCTGTAATATTCTGCCTGAGCAGTTCTGCTTTGGATTCCCTGATAATATCTTAACGGCTGATTGGTTAAATTATTCGCTTCAGCAAAAACTCTCAGCTTGCTGGTAATTTTGTAAGAAGCGTTGGCATCCAGAAAAATCTGTTTGTCATAATAACGGTCTTCAAAAGCATTTCCTCCCAATTCATCGATATAATGAGAGGCATAATTCATAGAAACTCTTGCTGAAAAACGCTTGTTTTCCCACGAAAGAGATCCGTTAAACATGTGTGGCGCTGCACCCGGAAGCCCAACATCGGTTCTTTCATCACCGTCTTCATTGGTAATTCCTTTAGCTTTGGATTTGGTATAGGTATAGTTTACATACACTCCCAGACCTTTCCAGAATGCTCCCGGAATAAAATCTAACTGTCTTTGCAAGGCAACTTCAAAACCGTAAATATCCACGTTATCCCCATTTCTCTGCTGAGTAAACCTCCAGTTGTTTTGCCCCGCTGGAATAGGGTTGGACTGTCCCGCAAAATCATTTGCGAAATCGTTTGCAGAATAGTTTCTTTTCGTGTAAGTATAAATGAAATTGTTCAGGTTTTTATAAAACAGACCTCCCGAAAGAATACCGACAGATTTGAAATATTTCTCAGCCATAAAATCGAAATTGTAAGCGTAAGTAGCTTTCAGATTCGGGTTTCCGGCTGCGATGGTTTCATCACCAGAAATTACATTTAAATAAGGAACCAGCGAGTAATAATTAGGTCGCGCCAAAGCTGTGGTGAAAGCAGCACGAAGCACCAGATCCTGAATCGGCACATATTTGAAGGATAAGTTGGGAAGAACGCTGGTATACGTATTCGTGTTAGAGATTTTTCCTACCAGATCTTCTTCATCCATCACATAATTTCCTGTGTAGTCTATTTTTGTAGTTTCAACACGAGCTCCGATAATCATGGATAATTTTTCATTAAAATCCTGATCCCATCGGATGTATCCTGCGTAAATATTCTCTTTTGCACTGTAATTGCTGGAAAGGAATTCTTCAGGTCTCAATTCTCCGTTGAATAAATTAGGGTTGAATAAATCCAGACCTCCCATGTATGCGGGATCTACGAAAGTTCCCGGAACATAATTTCCCGGCTGAAAATTGTTTCCGTTTAAATTAACGGTCGGAACAGAAAGTAAACTTCCCATATCATTAACAGGCTCAAAGGCATAATAATCATTTATCCTTTCTTTTTCCTTTAAACGAAGTCTTCCTCCCACACGAATTCTACCTTTCTGATCCTGAATTACAGAAAAAGGAAAACGCAGATTCACTTTTGCCCCGAATTCTTTTTCCTGAGTGAAATCGTTTGCATCGGAAAGGTCACTTAGAGAATAATTTCCAAGATTTTCCGCCCCGATTGTTGAAATCATCGGTCTGTAAGAATCACTGAAATTGGTGTTGAATTTCAAACCGTCGCTTTCGAATTCCATATAACGCTGATGCGGCTTTTTCTCACTCGCCATGGCGTAGTTCATCGACCAGTCCAGATCTATTTTTGAACCTAAAACATGCTCTCCGCGCAATGCATAATTCTGAACTTTCTGTCTCTCAAGTCGGGTATTGTCATTATTGAAATCTCCGCCTTTGTTCTGTCTCGTCATGCTCCCTTTCCAACCTGTGATTTCTGTTTCATCATCATTATACGTTGGTTTAATTTTATACCCTAAAGCATAACGGTTTTCTCTGTCGGTTCTGAAATTATACATCGCCGAAGCATAGATCTTGTTTTTAGAATTGAATTCATAATCAAGATTAAGATCAAAACTGTGTCGGATCCGCTGAACATCATAATAACGAATTCCCATTTTGCTCACATAAGCCGTTTGTGCGGCATCATTCGCAAGGCTCCAGGTGGGTTCAATATTATCAGACCCGAAATTGTTATTGTTGTAAGAAAAACTGAAAACAGCGCCCAGTTTTTTATTTAAAAAACGATCTCCATACACCAATCCGGCTGTATAATTGCCTTTTTCACGAATCGGATTATAACCTCCTGCCAAAGTTGCAGAAATTCTCTGTCCGTTCGGAGAAGCCCTCGTGATAAGGTTTACAGAACCTCCGATCGCATCGGCATCCATATCCGGAGTTAAGGTTTTGTTCACTTCAATGGAAGAAATCATGTCGGAAGGAATCAAATCCATCTGAACATTTCGGTTATCACCTTCAGCAGACGGAATTCTGTCGCCATTCAGCGTTACAGAATTTAAGTTGGGTGCCAAACCTCTGATAATTAAATTTCTCGCTTCCCCTTGATCATTTTGAATGGTAATTCCGGGAACACGCTTCAAAGCATCTCCGATATTCGCATCCGGAAAACGACCCACCTGATCAGAAGAAATAACATTGGTGATATTGGCATTGCTTTTTTGTTTGTTTAAAGCTCTTGCCTGGTTTTTCAATGTCCCGCCACTTACAACTACTTCCTGAATAGCCGTTTCTTTTCTGGCAAAAACAATATTCTGTTTCGTATTTTTATCAGATTCTACACTTACATTGTATTCATGCATTCCGTAGCCCAGATAATCTACTTTCATTGTATAATTTCCTGCAGGAACGTTCAGGAAGACGAAATTTCCGTGCTCGTCTGAGGTGGTGTATATATTTCCCGGAGCAAGGGAAATTTTAGCTCCGGGTAATGCGATTTTAGAATCGTCATTAATATTTCCCGAAACTGTACCACTCTGTGCATAAAAATAAATAGAGGCACACAATAAAACAGAGGTAAAAATTTTCTTCACTTTACTTTCTTTAGATTTAAATTTCGGCAAAATTAAACGGTAGTTTAGACAATCCTTTGAATCTAAGATTAAGGTTGTTTTAAGTAATTGTTAACATAATTCATTAAAGAGGAAATTTCAACTAATGATTTTAAGCAGGTTTTAGGTAAATAATTTTATTATTTTATGCATAATTAGTTTAAATCTAATATTTTTGCGGCAGTGAATTAGTTGATGGGAATTTAGAGGTAAATAATTGATTTAATTAATATAAAATGATCAAAAAACCTTTGCACAATTTCCATATTCCCGTAATGGGGCTGGCGTACACGATAGATAGTCCTATTCGTGTGGCGCAATACGGAATATCTTCCGTAGTTTCTATAATTGATGATGAGATTATAGAAAAGATGAAAAATTTTTACAGTAAGAAATTTAATCTGAATTACTTAAGTATTTCAACAAAGATTGATGACTACCGCGCCAAGAGAATCACCGATTATCTTGATATGGTGGATGATATCGTAAATGAAAAGTTTGAGGCTTTCAAAGAAGAGATTTCTAAAAACAAAACGGCTCTGAAAAGCTTTATGGATATGCTGCCCAATACTTCAGAGCTTAAAAGCAGTATGCAGAATTTTCTGAATCAGAGTGAACTGACTTCCGGTATTAAAAACTTCATCGAAACCCATCTTTCGCCTGGGAGTATTGATGTGAATATCATGACGAAGGTGGATAAGGATAATTTTAAAGGTAAAGAGCAATTGCCGGTGATCTATAATGACGCCCATGCTTCTTTACGCGGTTTTGCGAATAGCAAATTATCCTCTTCGATGGTTCTTTCTGCAGGAATGAACCCAAGATTATACAGCTATATCGAAGAATTTGATGATTTTTTTCCGAATGAAAATGGTCAGTTAAAAAAGAAAATTATTCTTAAAGTCAGCGATTTCCGTTCCGCAATGATTCAGGGTAATTTTTTAGCTAAAAAAGGGCTCTGGGTTTCCGAATACCGAATTGAATCGGGTTTAAATTGTGGCGGGCATGCCTTTGCGACAGAAGGTTTACTGTTAGGACCGATTATGGAAGAATTTAAGCAGAAAAAACACGAATTAATCGATTCTGCGCATCAATTGATGATCAAAGTTTTGGAGCAGAAAGGAAAATTTGTAGTTACCGCACCTCTGGAAATGAAAATTACTGTACAGGGCGGAGTCGGCACTTCGGAAGAACATGATTTTCTTTTGCAAAATTATGAAGTCGACAGTATCGGTTGGGGTTCTCCTTTTTTACTGGTTCCCGAAGCGACTTCTGTTGATCGTGAGACCCGTGATTTATTGATGAGATCGACGGAAAAAGATTTTTACCTGAGTAATCTTTCGCCGTTGGGCATTCCTTTTAACACCGTTAAAGGAAGTTCAAATGAGATCATAAGAAAGGAAAAAGAAAAGAAAAACCGATACGGAAGTTCTTGTCCGAAAAAATTGCTGGCCTTAAGTAAAGAATATTCTCCGGAAGGAATCTGTACGGCTTCGAAGAAATTTCAGGATATAAAATTTGACGAACTGGAAGCAGAAAAGCCAGTATTGAGCGATCTCGAATATCAGAATAAAAAAGATAAAATAACCGAAAAAGCGTGTCTTTGTGTAGGTTTGGTAAATGCTGCGTATCTTGAAAATGATCTTGAAATAAAAGGTGAAAAACAAGGCGTGGTGATCTGTCCGGGGCCTAATCTTGCCTTTTTTGATCAGGAAGTTTCGCTTTCAAAAATGGTTCAGCATATTTATGGCAGTGATGATATTTTAAGCGATAAAGATCGACCGAATATCTTTATCAACGAGCTTAAAATGTATTTTGGCCATCTAAAAAAAGAAATTCTGGACTTCACCGGAAATCTGACAAATGCCCAAATAAAAAAGTGGAATACTTTTAAACAAAACCTTTTGTTGGGTGTAGAATATTATGAAAATCTATTTAAAGATTCTGATTTTTTCAGGAATGATATTCGTTTAATGAATCAACTTTCGGAATATAGAAAGAAAATTTCAGCGGTTGAAATTCCTGAAATTTAAATAATATAATCCTTGTCAAGGTTCAAAACCTTGACAAGGATTTTTCCCGTTAAGGCTACCCTAAAATAGCTTTTTCAGTATTTTAAAAATCGATCCTCCGTTCACTCTCGTTCCTGAAGAACTGAAATTTACGCTGGCACCCCGCTTACCAACCGTTGTGGATACGCCTCTTCTACTAATGTTTAAATGAAGTCCCGGGATTACTTTTATTCTTTTTCTATAGCTCCAGCCCATAATGATTATTTTTAGTTTTTATCAAGACAAAATTATCAGACTCAGGCTCTGCATCATTACGGTTTCACGTAAAAAAAACAAATCATTTTTAATTAATATTGCTCATCATTTTAAAGTTTAAAACTATTTAGATACCATGGAAATATTACTTATTATTGTTTTGATTGGCGTTGTTTTCGTTTTTATCGCTAAATCGAAAAAATTAAAGAAAGAATTACTGCAAAAAGAGGCTGAGATAACGACTCTGAATGTAGAAGTCGGACAGCTTAGAACCGAAGTTTTCAGATTCGAGGCAAGTGCAAGATCATTGTATGATAAAAATAAAATTCTGAAGACGGAAGTAACCAATCTTCAGGCGGAGAGAAGAAATTTAGATATTAAGATTTTAAAAATTCAGACTGATAACGAAGCTTTAAAAAAGTACCAGAATATTATTGATGTAAAAGTAGAATGCGAATATCTTTTGCAGAAAGCAGAAAAAGACAGCCGGAAATTAATTGAAAGAACGCAGCAGGATTTAATAAATGCTCAGAATGAGGCGAAAGAATCACGAAAATCTACCAAAGAATATAACGATAAGAAAAACCGAGAAATAGCCTTGTTGTTTGAAAATGCTGTAAACGAAGCGAAACGTATTGTGGAAACGGCAGAATCCAAAGCGGAATCTATTGGTGGGGATGCCTACCGAAGTTTAAGGGAAGCCGATCAGATTGAAAACCGAATTCAGGCCATGAAAAATGTAATCAAAGGGTATGGAAATGAATATCTGGTTCCATCCTACACTTTACTGGACGAACTGGCTCGTGATTACAGCCATAAAGAAGCCGGTGAAAACTTAAAAAAGTTGCGCGAAAATAATAAAAAGATGATCATTTCCCGACAGGCCGGCATCTGTGAATACATGGATGAGGAAAGACGAAATACAGCCGTCGATTTCGTAATTGATGCCTACAACGGAAAAGTAGACTCTATTATGGCATCGGTAAAAAAAGATAATTTCGGCGTTTTAAAACAAAAAATAAATGATGCTTTTGAGCTGGTTAATTATAACGGACTGGCATTTAGAAAAGCGAGAATTTCCGAAATTTATCATCATGCAAGACTTGAAGAATTGAAATGGGCGGCGATAATTCAGGAATTAAAATCTCAGGAACAGGAGGAGCAACGCCAGATCCGTGAGCAGATGCGAGAAGAGGAGAGGGCAAGACGGGATTATGAGAAAGCCATGAAAGAAGCGGAAAAAGAGGAATTTACCCTGAAAAAACTGATTGAAAAAGCCGAATCTCAAGTGGCGAGAGCCAATGAAGAACAGAAACTGCTTTTCCAACAGAAACTTGATGAATTGCAGCAGAAATTAGAATTGGCAGAAGAGAAAAATCAAAGGGCAATTTCTATGGCGCAACAAACCAGAACGGGAAATGTATATGTTATTTCGAATATCGGATCGTTTGGCGAAGATGTCTATAAAATCGGAATGACCCGAAGACTGGAGCCAATGGACCGCGTCCGCGAATTGGGAGATGCAAGTGTGCCGTTTTCGTTTGATGTTCATGCGATGATTTATTCTGAAGATGCTCCCGCCCTTGAAAAACAGCTGCATAGAAAATTTCTTAAAAGTCAGCTCAATAAAATTAATCCCAGAAAGGAATTTTTCAGACTAAGCATCAGTGAGATTAAAGATTATGTTGAATCCATTGGAGTAGCCTGTCAATGGACACTGGCTGCAGAAGCCAGACAGTTCCACGAAACAAAAAAACTGGAACTCGAAATGAAAAATAACCGCCAGCTGGAAGCTGATTGGGAGCATTATCAGGAAGAAATTGATCCTGTAACGTATGAAGATGCCGAAGTAGAGGAGATCGAAATATAATTTTTGAAAAAACAGATCAATTTTATTCTGTTGAATCTTAGAATTATAAGTGTTTTCCTCAATATTTATCAAAAAAATATTTGGTCGATATTAAAAATGTTTCTATATTTGCACCACTGAAAACAACGATACCATCGGAGTTTTTGGAGAGATGGCAGAGTGGTCGATTGCGATAGTCTTGAAAACTATTGACTGTAACAGGTCCGGGGGTTCGAATCCCTCTCTCTCCGCTGGTAGAGATACTAAAATAAGCTAAAACGCTGTAAACATCAATGTTTACAGCGTTTTTTGTTTTAGCGCTAATATCAAAAAAAATCAAAATAGGTCACGATTTAGGATCAGGGACAAAACTTGGATCACGCACAAAACTTGGGGACTAAGCAAAAAGTTTAGACAATCTGAATAGAAAAAATGATTTGTCTTTCACTCCTCGAAGCTGCAATCTGAAGTTCTTTATTTTAGCATTGAATGATTCCGCCGAAGCATTGGTACTTCT